>JABAHO010000746.1_pt1 | contig 189038 bp, 158 predicted proteins | sample 7062071 | NCBI WGS metagenome assembly JABAHO01 (sample SAMN14534356, study PRJNA622989) | marine sediment metagenome | biome: marine biome [ENVO:00000428]; feature: marine pelagic biome [ENVO:01000023]; material: deep marine sediment [ENVO:00002113] | place: India: Gulf of Kutch | collected...
GGGCCTTTGCCTGGGCCTTTGCCTGGGCCTGGGCCTGGGCCTTTGCCTGCGCCTCGACCTTTGCCTGGGCCTTCGCCCGGGCTTCCGCCTCGGCCTTGGCCTTCTTCGCGTGCTCCAGAGTCTCGCGCAGACGCTTGGCCTCTCCCTCGAGCTTCAAGCGCTCGGCCTGAAGGCGCACCTCATCTTCCTGTCGCGCCAGCTCCTGGGCAACCTTCTCCTCGGCGATTCGCTGCGCCGCTTTCCTGGCGGCCTCCTGCTTGACCAGCTCCGCCAGCTCGCGTTCCTGCTGGGCTTGCGCCAGCTGCTCGGCGGCCCGCGCAAACTCGGCCTCGAGGCGCTGACGTTCGGCGCGAATCGCCGCCTCGCTCTGCTCACGGATGCGCCGCTCCATGTCGTCCATTTCCTGCTTGGCTTTCGCAGCCTGCTCGCGGCTCGCGTCCGACGCCTTGCGCTCCAGGGCCTCGCGTTCCTCGCTCAGCTCCGCCTTGGCTTTCTCCTTCGCCTCCTGCAGCTTGGCGAGCTCTTCCGCCTGCTTGGCGTACTCGGCCTCCAGCTTCGCCTTCTCCGCCTTGAGGCGCTCCTCGGCCTCGCGCTTCATCTGCTCGAGACGCTCCTCCTCCTCCTTGCGCTTTGCCTCGGCCTCGGCCTCGGCGGCGCGACGTGCTTTTTCGAGCTCGACGCGTTGCCGCTTGGCCTCCTCCAGGGCCGCGTGGGCCTTGGCAGCGTGCTCTTCGAGCTCCTTCTTCTTCTGCGCGGCCTTCGCTTCCAGCGCCTTGTTCTTGGACTGGAGCTCCTTGGCGGCGGCGCGTTTCGCCGCTTCGGCGTCGGCCTTGAGGCGCATGGCCTCTTCCATCTTGGTATCCGCCTTAGCGACGTCCTCGGCGAGCTCCGCGGCGCGCAAATCCGCCTGCACGGACTCCGGCACCGGCTTCGCCGAGGCGGCGGGCGCCGGCTTGTCGGGCGCAGCCTTCGCCTCGGGAGCGGGCGCCGGCTTCTTGGGCGCAGCCTTTGCCTCGCCGGCGGAAGCCGACTCGGCTTCGACATCGGCTTCCGGCTCGGGTGCCTCGGCGACGGATTCAGACGGCTCTTCGGCACTCTCGGCGGGCGGCTCGGAGGTTGCCGCGACCTCGCCGGAGGAGACGATACCCTGGCTGATCAGGCCACCGTCGAGACACCGCACGTCGAAGCCGTTCTGGGCGAGAAGAAAGGCTCCGGCCGAGCTGCGCGCCCCCGAGTCGCAATACGCCACGTAGAGGCGATCCGGGTCGAGATTCTCGAGCTCCACGCGCAGCTGGTTCAGCGGTACGTTGACGCTCGCCTCGATTCCATCGGCCGCATGCTCCTCGGCAAAGCGCAGATCCAGCCAGCACGCGCCCTCGGCAACCAGCGCCTGGGCGGCATCGTAGCTCACCGTCTCCAGGCTCGGCTTCTTGATGAGTTCGATGAAGTCATCCTTTGTGAGGCGCACGAGCTCGCCGGGGGTCAACATGGTCACGCTGGCGTTGCGCTTGGCATCCGAGATGAGCGCCTCCTCACCGAAGCTGTCGCCATCGCCGAGCTCCGCGAGCTTGATGGGACTGCCGCTGCCGGACGCCTTGCGCGTCACCTCACAGCGCCCGCTCTGGATGATGTAGTAATAATCGCCCGGAGTGCCCTGCTCCACCACCACGTCGCCGGCCTCGAACTCGACCGATTCCATGACAGTGAACAGGCGTTGAATATTGCCCGGCGGGATGCGCGAGAAAAGCTCCGACTGGAGCATGCGGGTCATCCAGTCGCCGCCGCCGTCCTCGCCGTCGACCTCGACCTCGGTGACCTCTACGCTGCCGGCAGAGGCGCCCGGGTCGTCCATGGTGAGCAACCGATCCATCGCGGCACGCGCAATGCGCAAGACCATCGTCTTGCCCTTGCAGTGGGCACTCATCTGGCGCGGCTGCAGCTGGGAAAGCGCCGAGCGGGCGTCCACGGTGCCGCCCTTTACGGTTTTCACGAGCTGGCCGTTGGCTTTCAGCTCGAGCTCGCCTTCGAGCAGGTAGAAGGTGTAGGGGTCGGCGTCGCCCTGCTTGAAGACCTGCTGCTTTTTCTTGAACTTGAGGATCTCGGCCTGCTGCACCACTTCATTCTGGTAGTGTGGCGCGAGGCCGCTGACCGGAATCAGCGACTTGATCTGTTGTTCGTACTTCTGCTTCAGGGCGTCCATTCAACGCGTTCTCGTGGATGGGCCACAGCCCCCTGTCCGGCGTACGGCCTGTGTTCGCCAGTGGCCAGATTCGAGCGGCCGCAGCCGCCAATCCGTGGATCGAGTCGCCAGATACCGGGCCAACCCCCCGGCCAATGGGGGGCAGCGCGGGCTGCGTACAAGATGATCTTCGGCCGTGGGATCGACAGCTTTAAGAGTAACGCCGTTCATAGGCCGGATTCTGGGACAGCGTCACAAAATGCGGGCATCCCTGTGATTTTTCACGTTTTCCGGCCGATCGGGACAGCCCCCGCCGGAGCTCCTGCCTGGCCTCGGCGGGGTCTCAGAGATCATCGGCAAGTCACGGATTTTTCTGAAGATCCACCTGGCGCCGTGGGCCCCGCCGGCGGCCGCCCTCGAGACCGCCCCGGCGCCCCCCCCGGGGCTTGAGAAGCGGGCGGTGATGGGATAAGAGATCGCCGGCAAATACCCGCCCTGGACAGGAGCATGGAGACCGCCATGTCGACGCAGTCCTACACGCAGCGCTTGCATCCGCAGATGAAGGCCGTGCTGGAGAAGCAGGCGGAAGTCGTGCCGAATGCGAAGAAGGTCCACGAGCTGTCGCCGAGTGACGCGCGGCGCCAGTATCTGACCGGCCGTCGCTACTGGAATGCCGACGCGCCTGCAGTGGACGAGGTCATCGAATCCTCGGTCGCAGGCCCTGCCGGCGACATACCGGTGCGCGTCTACCTGCCCGGCGACGTGCGTCCGCTGCCGGCGCTGGTCTACATCCACGGCGGCGGCTGGCTGGTCGGAAACCTCGACAGCCACGACAAGATCATGCGCCTGCTGGCGCTTCGTTCGGGGGCGGCGGTGGTCGGTGTCGATTATCGCCTCGCGCCTGAGCACAAGTTCCCGACGGCTCTCGATGAATGCCGTGCAGTCGTTGCTCATCTGCGCGATCACGGCACCGACTGGGGTATCGATCCGCAGCGCCTCGCCATCGGCGGTGACTCCGCCGGCGCCAACCTGTCCATGGCCGTGGCCCTGTCTCTGAGGGATACCGAGCCGGATCGACTTGCGCTGCTCGTGCTCGTCTACGGTGTGTTCGGACTCTCGGACTCCACGTCACGGCGTCTTTTCGGTGAGCGTGGCGACGCGCTCACCAATAAGGAGATGGATTACTACTACGACTGCTACGTGCGCGGACCCGAGGATCGGCACGACCACAGGGTGGATGTTCTCGCCGCGGATCTGCGCGGGCTGCCGCCCGCGTTCATCTCCGCGGCTGCCATCGATCTGTTGCTCGACGACAGCATCGCCATGAAGGTACGCATGGACGAAGCCGGTGTTCCGACTCGGCTCGAGATCTACGATGGGGTCCTGCACGGCTTCCTGCACTATTCCCGTACCCTCGATGCGGCCAGCGAGGCCATCGACGACGCGGCGCAAGCGATTCGCGAGGCATTTGCCCACGAGCCCGCCTGAGCCGCGGCGGCGGCCGCACGGCGCATGGGATCAGGGCGCACGACCCTGCGCGATGACGGCACCCGCGGCGATGAAGTCGTCGATCTCCGCCTCGCTGTAGCCATGCGCGCAAAGCACCTCGACGGTGTGCTCTCCGAGAAGCGGTGCCCCCCGGGTGATCGCCGCGGGTGTAGCCGAGTAGTGAAGCGGATGACCGATGGTCTTGACCGGGCCGATACGGCTATGCGGGACCTCGGTCACCATAGCGCGGGCGAGCGTCTGAGGGTCCGCGTGCATGCCCGCGATGTCGAGCACCGGCCCCGCCGGCACACCGGCGCGCTCGAGGCGCTCGAGCCACTCGTCGACGCATCGTTGCCGGAAGATATCGGAGAGGATCGCCACCAGTGGCTCGAGGTTGGCCATGCGCGCCGCATCGTCGGCGAAGCGCGCGTCTTGCTGCAGATCGGGCCGTTCCAGGGCTTCGAGCAGGCGCAGCCAGTTGGCCTGATTGGCGGCGCCGACGGTGATCCAGCCGTCTGCCGCCTCGAACGCCTGATAGGGCGCGCTCAGGGGATGCGCCGAGCCGAGCGCACCGGGCGACCTGCCGGTGGCGAAGGTCATCGCCGATTGCCAGTAGGTATGGGTGATGGCCGCCTCGAACAGCGAGGTGTCCACTCTCTGTCCCGAGCCGGTCCACTGTCGGTGATAGAGCGCGCTCAGCACGCCCATGGCCGCCAGGATGCCGGCGGTGATGTCCGAGAGCGGTGCACCGCATTTGATGGGCGGGCCGCCGCCGGCTTCGCCGGTGATGCTCATGATGCCGGACATGCCCTGGGCAATCAGATCGAAGCCGGCGCGATCGGCGTAAGGGCCGGTGCGCCCGAAGCCCGAAAGCTCCGCGTAGATGATGCCCGGATTGATGCGCTTCACGTCCTCGTAGCCGATCCCGAGGCGTTCCATGGTTCCTTTTCGGTAGTTCTCGATGGCCACATCGGCTTCGGCCAGCAGTCGCCGCGCGATGCTGCGTCCCTCATCGGTCTTCAGATTCAGCGCGATCCCTCGCTTGTTGCGATTCATCATGAGGAAGGCGGCGGATTCTCCGTCCACGTCGGGTGGCAGGGTGCGCCGCGTGTCGTCGCCGCCGGGCACCTTCTCGACCTTGATCACGTCGGCCCCCATGTCGGCCAGCATCAGTCCGCACACGGGGCCGGCCATGATGTGCGCGAACTCGATGACCTTGAGTCCTGCGAGCGGTCCCACTTCAGTGCCCGGTGAACTCGGGCTTCTTCTTGTCGAGAAACGCCTTCAAGCCGATCTGGAAATCCTGCGTCCCGAAGCAGAGAAACCCTTCGTCGATCTCTTCCTTGCTGAGCAGCGCCGGGTCCGACAGCCGGTCGATGAATTTCTTGTGCCAGCGCGCCACCAGCGGCGCGCCGTCGGCGATGCGCCGGGCGGTCGCGTAGGCCTCTTGCTCGACCTCCTCGTCGGGCACCACGCGGTGCACCAGTCCCTTTTCCTTGGCCTCTTCGGCGCCGAAAATCCGCCCTTCGAGAAGTATCTCCAGCGTCGTCGCCCTTCCCACCAGGGTGAGCAGGCTCTCGAGCTCGGCATAGGACATCACCAGCCCGAGCCTGTTGATGGGCACGCCGAAGCGGCTCGACTGCCCGCAGATGCGGATGTCGCAGTTGGCCGCGATCTCGAGCCCTCCACCCACGCATATGCCGTGAATCAGCGCCACGATCGGATGACGGCAGGCCTGCAGAGCGTCGATGGTACCCTTCATGTCGGCGCCGTAGCGCCGTGCCTGGCGGATATTGCTGCGCTCGTTCTCGAACTCGCCAATGTCGTTGCCGGGTGAAAACGCCTTATTGCCAGCGCCTCGCAGCACTACGCAACGCACGTCGTTGTCGGCCGAGAGCGTCACGATAGCCTCGCCGAGCTTGCGCCACATGGTGCGAGTCAGGGCATTGAGCTTGCGCGGCCGGTTGAGGATGACGGTCGCGATGGCACCGTCGCGTTCGACCTCTATCTGCTTTGTCATTGGTTCTTACCCACGGGTCTTCCAGGATGAGGACGCGTTCGTTGAATCGCCGCCATCTCAATCCTCCTTCGGTGCGCTTTTCGGCTTCTCCGACGCGCTCAGTGCCCTGAAAAAGCCGGGGTCGGCCTCGATGCGGTGCTCGAGCGCCGTCTGACAAGGGTGCTCATCCTCGCTTACGTAACCATAGGCGCTCTCGGCGAGCAGCGACAGACCACCGGTGGCGAAAGCGATCCCTACCCTGGCTCCGGTTTTTGCCACACCTGCAAGGTCGCTTCCGATCCGCGGCGCCGCGAGCGTTCCCCGCACGCGGACAAGACTGCTGAGCGTGCCGGCTCCGAGGCGAATCCCCTCTCGTGCGGCGAGGTTAGCACCGAGATCCAGCTCTTCGGTCTTGAGATCGATGAGACCGCTGCCTTTCAAAAGTACCTTGTTCGTCTCCATGACCAGCGTCTCGTCGGCGACAGCATCACCGTTGTCGATGGCAAAGCGCACGACACCGCACTCGATAGCGGTGACCTTGGCCTTTTCGTCTGTCGGCACGACGACCCCCACCATCTGCGTGAACAGATCCGCGCCAACCCGATCGAGCATCTCGTTGTTGAGCTGCCCCTCACCGATGACGAGGCGAAGGTCTCCGGAGAGCCCGGCCATCACCGCCGCCGGCGAGTCGCCGTGACCACTGAGCTTCATGGTCAGATCCGAGACAAGCCCGCGGCTCGCCTCGTAGCCGCGGATAGTCGTCATCAGTGCGGCGATGCTGACCTTCTTCGCGTCGACCGTTGCCGTGACCTTCGCCGGCTGCGCCCGCGAGTCGATAGCGATAGTGCCGCCAACGGTGCCGCCGGCCACGTGAGCCGCTGGCTCGAGCGTCAGTTTTCCATCAGCGAGCTTCGCAACGATGCTCACCCTGTCGAGCGTCAGCTTGGACGTGACCAGGCGATCGACCGCGATATCGAGGTCTCCGTTCGCCTTGGCGAGCATGTCGAATGGCAGCGGCTGATGCGGAAATACCTTGCTGCGGGCAGGCTGCTCGGCCGCTTCGCCGGGCTGCTTCTCGCCTCGGGCAGGCGCGAGCTCGGCAAGATCGATCAATGCGCCACGCAGCTTGGCGCTCGCTTGCGGCCGTTCACCGCCGGTGTCGATCGTGGCGCTGCCGGCGAGGTCACTTTTGCCGATCTTTGCCACGATATCACGCACCTCGATGACATCGCCGCTCGGTTGCACCCGCGCCGACACGTTCACGGGGCCCGAATCGGGAAGTGTGCCTTCGATGCGGCGCAATGATTGCGCCGAGACCTTCAGTTCCAGGTCAGGCCTCGGAGCCTTGAGGATGTCGCGAACGGACCCTTTGACAACGACATCGGCACTGCGCGGACGCGCCGTTGCGTCGATGTCCACGAGATCGAATCGTCCGTCCTCGTCGTGGACGGTCAGCGCGACCCTGACGGGGCCTACTTCCTCGACGTCGACACCGACCAGATCGGTGAGCGGTCGAGTCGCCTTTGCGTCGAGCGCCACCTTCAAGTGCAGATCTCTCGCCTCGAGGGGCTTTCCCACCCCACCGCTGACGGCGAAGCGGGCTTCGCCGACGAATCCTTCGACGTCAATCTTTGCCGGCTCGGCCTTCTTACCGGTGTCGTCTATGACAACATGCTTGAATGAGCCGCTGGCGCTCGCGTCGGTGTCTCGCGGCCGCGCACTGACACGGATGTCCTCGAAGTCGTAGCCAGTGCCCTGCTCGCGCAGCGTGAAGGTCACGTTCAGTGGGCCGATTTCCTCGAGCTCGATGCCGGCGAGCTCAGAAAGCCCGGCGGTGGTCGGAGTCTCGAATACGACAGCCAGATTCACGTCCTTGCCTTCGCGGGGTCTGCCCACGTCCCCTGCGACCTCGAAGGCGGATTCTCCGAACGTACCCTGCAAGGCCACCTTCATCGCCCTGCGCTGACGGCTTTCGTCAACGGATGCGGGGGCCGGGGTGAGCGCGAAGTCTGTAATCGAGCCGGTGATACGCGCCTCGGTGCCCCGCAACCGGGCGCTCGCACTGAGCGGATTCAGACTGAGGTGACCGTTCTCCTCGAGCACGCGGATGGCGAGATCCACCGGCCCCAGCTCCTCGAGCTCGATGCCGGCGGCGTCGGATATGCGCCGCGTCGAGGCGCTGGCAAGGGCGAGCTCGAGACGCAGGTCCCTGCCCTGCAGCGGCTTGCCGACGCTGCCCCGGACGCTGAAGTCGGCCTCACCGACGATACCCTCGAGGTCGACGTCGATGGGTTGATTGCGCAAGATGGCGCCCGCTGCACCGAGCCTTCCGCTCAAGCTGAACGGCAGATTCTGGTAACGGCCGCCCACCTTCAGTGCAACGCGGTTGTCGGGGGACTCGCCGCCGAAAGCCAGCTCATCGAGGCCGAGGACGATCTTGCGCGAGGTCAGTGCGTCGAAATAATCGAGATTGCCCTTCTCGACGCGCAGACTCATGAACTGGACGGGAAGACCATCGGACGGCGCACCGGCAGCGCGGCGCTCCGCGTCCGGCGCTTTCGCGCTGGAGAGCTCCCAGTTGCCGCGCCCTGTCGCGTCGGTCTCGAGGAAAAGCTCCGGGGCGAGGACAACGAGCTCCTCGACGATGACCCGACCTTTCAAAAGCGGCAGCAAAGCGACCTTTGCGCGCAGACGCCCGGCGCGCACCATATCCGGCTGCGACCCCCAGGGCGCATTCGCAAACGCGATGTCGTTGGCCTCCAGTGTCAGCACGGGCAGAAGCGCGATCTGCAGATCGCCGTCCACCCGCAGCTTTCGCCCGGTGAAGCTCTCGACGACATCGGCGATGCTGCTGCGGTAATCGTTCGGGTCTGCCAGGCTGATGAAAAGCGCCGCGCCCGCCACCAGCAAGAGCACGGTCGCGACCGTGGCAATGAGAATTCCTACTAAGATTCGCATGACTGACACCCGGCGCTGGAAGCGCCGCGGAGCGGGATCTTCGCGCGCCTGCAGGCCCGAGTCGAGCCCGGCAGGTCGACGGCGTGGGCTCAGTTGCCGTCGCGGGTGGTTTTCGGTGTGGTGGTGGTGCGGGCAGCACTCGAAGCCGAGTGCCCGGACTGCCCGTCGCGGGCGGGCGACTCGAACTCTTGGGAAGCGCGTGAGCCGGAACCGTGCGGCACCAGCTTGCTCTTGTCGAAGGCGTTGTCTCGCTCGAGCGCGGTTTTGCAGGTGCTGCGATCGGCGGCAATCTGGCTGATGATTCCCTGGGCGAGCAGCGAAAGTCCGCTCGTGACCACGGCACCGGCGACCGTGGCCGCGGCTCCGGCGACACCCACTGCATCGGCGACGATCTTCGGCTCCCCGATCGTGCCGCGCACGCGCACCAGGCCGGAGAAGGTGCCGATACCGAGGGTCAGGCCTCTGCGCCCTACCAGGTTGACGCCGAGATCGAGCCCCTCGTCGCGCAAGTTGACGGTGCCGCTGACACTCATCGCGGCACGGGTGGTTTCCATGGCAAGGGTGCGGTCGACGTCCACGATCCCGTCGCGCACCGGCACGCGCACCACGCCACAACGCACGTGGGTCGTCTTGTCCTCCTCGCTCTGCATGGCGACGGTGCTGAGCACTGCGGTAACCACGTCACCACTGACCTTCTCGAGACGTTCATTGTGAATCGTGGCCTTTCCAGCGGCCACGTAGACGCCGCCGGAAAGCTTTGCCATCAGCTCGGCCATGGAGCGACCACGCGCAGCGACGTCGATGTTGACATCAGAGCGTGCGCCTTCGATGAACTCTGAGCCGTAGATTTGCGCGGAGACCTTACCGAGACTGATGCCCTTGCCGAGAATGCGCGCTGCAATCCGCGGACGATCGCTGCGCGCGTCCACCGAAAGCTTCGCCTTGAAGGTTCCGCCACCGAGACGTCCTGCAGGGGTCAAAACGAGCTGCCCGCGTTTTAGCGACATGCCGACTCGTGCCCGGGTTAACCGCATACCGTGCACCTGTAACCGCTCGGCGCGAGCGGCGATCTCGCCGTCGATACTTCGCAGCCAGGCGACCGAGAGCGGCTTGCTCGAGAACACGCGATTGCCGCCGCGTTTGCCGCCCCCAGGCAGAAACGCGTCCAGATCGAACCGCTTCGCCGCAATCTTGCCGACGATGCGCGGCCGTTTCCGGTTCGGATAGACGTACAGCTCACCGCTGGCGTCGCTGTGCCCGATTTTGGCGTCGAGCTGCGAAAGCTTGTACCCGTGCCGGGTGCGGCTCAGGCGCGCGCTGGCCTTGACCGGTCCCACGGCCGGCAGCCCGACGCCCGTGTAGCGTGAAAGGTGGTGCAGAGAGGCCGTCTCGACATCGACGCCGAGGTCGAGCCCACGCCCGCGCACCAGATCCGTGAGCCTGCCAATCAGGTTCACGACCACGCCGCGCAGCTCGACCCGCCCCGAGAGCTGCTCCATACGCAGCCGGCCCTCGGGGTTGATGATTCTGGCGGTGGCGCTGAGCTTTGCGTTGCCCGGCAGCTGGACACCGATGGCCCTGCCGATACCACCGAGGCTTCGTGCCTTGGCCGCGGCCATGAGATGCACGCCGCCAAGGTTGACGACGTCGTCCACCGATCCGTTCAGGGTCAGCTGTGCGCCGTCGATGCGCGCACTGGCCTCGATCTCACCCAGCCGCAGAACGCCGCCGGCATCGCTGAGAACCCCAGTGCCCTCGAGGGTCCCCGGCACGTCGGCCTCGATTCCGGCCACTGCCAGCGCCTCGCGCAGGGTGCGCGAGGCGAGGTTCACTCGTATGGCGAGACCGCTGCCCTCCAGCGGCCTGGCGATGGCACCCTCGCCGGTCAGCCTGATGCCACCGCTGGTGAGCTCGAAAGCGAGACCGTAGGGGTCGTTTCGCAGCAACGCCGAGAGCTCGCCTACCTTTCCCGAGAGCTTCCAGCCGCGCCCCACGAACTTGCCGCGCGCGATCAGATCGAGCGATCCGCCGGCGACGTCGCCGAAGGCGGATAGCTCGGGGACGTGCACGGTGCGCGTGCGCTTGCCTTTGCGAATGCTGACGGTGCCATCGATGATCTGCACCTCCGATACCACCATACGGATACGCGACTGAAGGCGCGCCAGAAACGCGAACTCCTCGGAATCGCCCGACTCGCTGCCGCTGCCCTCGAAGTCCCAGTTGCGACGGCCTTTTGCGTCCTGCTCGAGCAGCACGTGGGGCTCGAGCAGCCTGAAGCGCGAGACGTGCAGCTGGCCGAGAAACAGCGGCAGCACGCCGACCCGCGCCTCGAGGCGCTTGACCCGCGCCATATCGGGACTGACGCTCCAGGCGGCGTTGCCGAAAATCACGTTCTCGGCCACCAGGGTCGGTGAGGGAAACAGCTTGAGCTCGGTGGCGCCGCGCACGATCACTTCGCGACCGGTGAGCTGGCGCGCGGAGTCTGTGAGGAAGTCCCGGACAGCGTCGGGATCGACCCGCGACACGGCCACCGCCGCCGCGGTGACCACGAGCGCCAGCAGAGCAATGCCAGTCGCGATGGCTCTGCCTGCACGCACGCACCGATCCTCGCGTCGAAAACACCATGCACGCCCGGTGGTGGTCCGGGCACCCGCTCTTCATGTTTTTATCGGCCCGGGGTCCGACCGCGCGCAGCGCCCCTCGCGGGAGCGTCACGGTTTTGTGATGGACTGCTTATTTGGCTGGGAATGCCATTTCTCAGGGGCCGATTCGACCCCGGTGCGGGTCGCGCCGGCGCCGTGGCGGCGCTCCCATCAGGAATTATTTCACTTCGATATATATCATGTTAGCCTATGTCGGTTCGATATAACTTTAAAAGGAGCAGGCGACCGATGGATGTGAAGACGCTGTGCCTGGGGGTCCTGACGCTGNNGCTGCGCGACATGACCGGCTACGAGATCAAGAAGCATTTCGAGCAGTCCTTCGCGCACTTTTTCGTCGCCGGCTACGGCTCCATCTACCCGGCGCTCAGCGACCTCACCCGTGCGGGCCTGGTCAGCTGTCAGGACGTGGCCCAGGCCAAGCGCCCCGACAAAAAGGTTTACAGCATCACCGAGACCGGCCGCGCGCAGCTCGCTGCCGCGCTCGCCGAGACGCCGCCGCGGCACAAGGTGCGCTCGGAGTTTCTGGTGCTGCTGTACTTCGCGCACCTGCTGAGCAGCGAGCGGCTCGCCGAGGTGCTCGATCAGCGGGTGCGCGATATCGACAGCATGATCGCCTCTATCGACGCGGCCTTCGCCGAGGACGGCCAACGCTCACCCAGCCACGACCTGGTCGCGGGCCTCGGCTACGTCACGTTGAGAGCCCAGCGCGACTACATCCTCGAGAACCGCCAGCGTTGGCTCGAATCCGTGCGGGCCGAGCAAGGCGTGCCGCTATCGAAGGCCGGATGAGAACATTCGGCAACGAGCAGGCCGTCATGACGCGTCTCACCAAACGCAAGCAATTCGATTGCGGCGCATCCGCGACGAGCGTCACCATCCTGACTCTGCTTGCTGCGATGCTCGGCGGGTGCGCCTCCATGATAGGTTTGGATGAGACACCCCGGGTCAGCCTCGTCAGCATCGAGCCGACCCACGTGCGCCTGCTCGAGCAGCGCTTCCGCGTGACGCTGCGTGTGCAGAACCCCAATGCACGCGACATCACCATTCGCGGCTTGGACTACGAGATTGTCCTCAACGACAGAACTTTCGCGCAGGGCGTGAGCGGAAAACCTGTCACCGTGCCGGCATGGGGCGAGAGCACGGCTGAGGTGGAGGTGGTAAGCACGCTGCAGCGGTTCATTGAGCAGCTCGAAGAGCTCGGCAGTCGCGGCAAACCCGGCATCGACTATGCGATAAGCGGCAGCATCAGCATCGACGGGATTCCGCTGCCCGTACCGTTCCATTACGAGGACACCATCGGTATTCCCGCGTTCGACGACGACGGGCGAAAAGACGGTCGCGAGCAGCGCCGCAAGCCTAAGGCAATCGCCATCTGAGACCTATTCGAGGCATCGCGACGTGCACAGACTGAAAGCCAAGATTCGTGACATTCCCGATTTTCCCAAACCGGGCATCGTTTTCAGAGACATCACTCCGCTGGTGGCCGACCCCTCGGCATTGCAGCTTTCGGTCTACCAGCTTCTGCATCCTTTTCTCGGCCAACCCGTCAACGCGGTGGCCGGCATGGAGGCCCGCGGTTTTATCTTCGGAAGCCTGGCCGCCTGGGAACTCGGCGTCGGATTCATCCCGCTCAGAAAGCCGGGCAAGTTGCCCTATGACGTGCAGAGCGCCTCCTACGATCTGGAATACGGCTCCGCGGCGCTCGAGGTTCACACCGACGCCGTGAATGCCGGCGACAAGATTCTGCTCATCGATGACCTGATCGCCACGGGCGGCACCGCGCAGGCAAGCTGCCAGCTGATCGAAGAGCTGGGCGGAGCCATCATAGGCTGCGCCTTCGTCATCGAACTGGACGCCTTGAAAGGCCGCGAAAAGCTCTCGAAGTACAAGGTGCATTCGTTGCTGCATTATTGACATGAGCGTGTCCATACAAAGCGCCTCGCGAGCGGAGGCGGATCGGAGTCGTGGGGATCGAATGAACATGCGCGCCTCGAATCTTATCGCCACACTGCTCGCGGCCGCGGTCATGGCGCTGCCGACAGCGTTGACGGCCCAGAACGGATCCGCGCCGGTCGTGGTGAGCATTGCAACCGAGCGCCTGCTGGCTCCCGTGACGGCGTACCCTGGCACTGTGATCAGCCGTAATCAGGCGCGCCTGGCGGCCGAGGTAGAGGGCCGGCTCGAGTGGGTCGCCGAGGTCGGCAGCGCGGTACGCATGGGCGAAACGGTAGCGCGTCTCGACGACGTGCTGCTCGAGCAGACGATTCGCGCGGAGCAGGCGGCCGTGGCCCGGGAACAGGCGCGACTGGTCTATCAGGCTGCCGAGGTCAAGCGGCTGACCGCGCTGGTGCGCAAGAACTCCGTGCCGCAGAGCGAGCTCGATCAGGCCATCGCCAACCGTGAAATGACCGAGGCTGAGATCACCGCCAGCGAGGCGCGCGTCGCGCTCACCCGGGAGCGACTCGCACGCACCGAGCTGCGCGCGCCGTTCGACGGCGTGGTCACCGAGCGGCTGCTGGAGAGGGGGGAGTGGGCGGAAAGCGGTGCCGCCATCGTGCGGCTGGTGGATACCTCCTTGCTGGAAGTGCAGACATGGATCCCGTTGAACGCGCTCAAGCACGTGCAAGTGGGCTCGAAGCTGGCACTCAGCAGCAACCCCAGCAGCGCCGTCGGCACCGTGCGCACCATCGTGCCCGTGGGTGATAACCGCTCGCGGCTCTACGAGCTGCGCATCGCGTTCGACCGCGCTGACTGGCCGGTCGGCACCGACGTGCGCGTCCAGGTGCCGACGGCGCAGCCGCGCAAGGTGCTGGCGATACCCCGCGACGCGCTGGTACTTCGGCGCGACGGCACCACGGTGTATCGCATCGACGCCGAAGGCCTCGCACAACGGGTCGGCGTCACCACCGGAATCGCCGTCGGCGAGCTCATCGAGGTCGACGGAATTGCGTCCGGCGATCGCGTGGTCATCCGCGGCGGCGAGCGGCTGCGCCCGGGGCAAAGCGTCACCATCCTCGAGACGAGAACCGTGCAGTGAGCTGGACGCGGCTGGCGCTCGGCAACCCGGTTGCAACCGCCGTGGCGGTGCTGCTGCTCGCGCTTTTCGGCGCGCTCAGCCTGGCACGGCTCCCGGTGCAGCTCACACCGGAGGTCGAGAAGCCCGAGATCACCGTCACCACCAACTGGCGCGCGGCGGCACCCGAGGAGGTCGAGGCAGAGATTATCGAGCCTCAGGAAGACGTCCTGCGCGGTCTTCCCGGGATGACCCAGATGCTCGCCAAAGCACGCCCCGGTTCCGGCGAGATCAGCATCGAGTTCGAGGTCGGTTACGACCTCGGCCGTGGCCTGCTCGAAGTGCTGAATCGTCTGAACCGCGTGCCGGACTATCCCGAGGATGCGGACGAGCCCGTCATCAGCACCGTCGGCGGACGCAGCCGGGCTATCGCCTGGTTCATCATCAAGCCCATCATCGGTAACACCCGCGACATTCAGAGCTATCAGGACTACGTCGAGGAGGTCGTGCAGACCCGCTTCGAGCGCGTTCCGGGCGTCGCCCGCTCGGAAGTGCGCGGCGGACGCGAGCGCGAGGTGCGCATCACGTTCGACCCATACCGAGCCGCCGCTCTCGGCATCCAGCTCCCGGAAGCCGCACGGCTCGCGGGCAGAAACGAAGACGTCTCCGGCGGCGAGGCCAACGTCGGCAAGCGCCGCTACACCGTGCGTTTCACCGGTGCTTTCGATACCGAGCAGCTCGGCAATCTGCTGCTCGACTGGCGCGGCGGCCAGGCGGTGCGCCTGTCCGACATTGCCGAGATCGAAGAGCGCATGGTGGATCGCAAGAGCTTCGTGATCACCCGCGCCGAGCGCGCTATGGCAGTCAATGCCCACCGGGAGATCGGTGTGAACGTGCTCGACGTGATGGACGGCCTCAAGGTGGCGGCAGTTGAGCTGCGCGAAGGGCCGCTCGCGCGCGCGAACCTGTCATTCGAACAGGTCTACGACGAGACCATCTACATCCATCGTTCTATCGAGATGCTGCGCAATAATCTCGCCGTCGGCGTGTTACTCGCGGTGGGCGTGTTGTGGTGGTTCCTGCGCAAGCTGCGTGCCACGCTGATGGTCGCCCTTGCGATTCCGGGCAGCATATTGGCGGCCTTCCTGATGCTGGACGTGGCAGGCCAGACGCTCAACGTGATCTCTCTGGCCGGTCTGGCCTTCGCCGTCGGGATGACGCTCGACGCCGCTATCGTCGTGCTGGAGAATATCGTGAGGCTTCGTGAAGGCGGGGCGCCTGCGGACGAGGCCGCCCTCGAGGGACCGACGCAAGTCTACGGCGCCTTGATCGCGTCGACCGCGACCACAGTGGCGATATTCCTGCCCATCGTGTTTCTCGAGGACGAAGCCGGCCAGCTGTTTGCCGATCTCGCGCTCACCATCGCCACGGCGGTCGTAGCCTCTCTCGTCTTCGCGCTAACGGTCATACCGACGGCGACAGCCGCCTGGCTCAAGCACGAAAAGCTCGAGGATCGGCATGCCGGGTGGTGGCGAGCCATCACGGCCGGCATCATGCGGCTCACCGATACACCTCTGCGCCGCGCGCTCTGGATCGCCTCGCTGATTGCATTGCCAGTAGCCGCCACCTTGGCGCTCGTGCCGAAGGCCGACTATCTGCCCGAAGGTAACCGCAATCTGGTATTCGCCTTCATCATCCCGCCGCCCGGCGTGAATATCGACCACATCGAAAAAGAAATGGGCGACGTGATCGCCGAACGCATCGCACCCTACATGACCGGTGAGAAGCAGCCGCAGGTCAAACAGTATTTTTTCGTCGCCTTTCCCCACGGCGTATTCATGGGAGCACGCGCCGAGAGGGACGAGGAGGCGAGCGAGCTCGTGCCGCTCATCAACCGGATCGTGCGAGGTTTCCCTGATACCCTGGCATTTGCCAGGCGCGCATCGCTGTTCGGCGGCTTCGGCGAAGGACGCACCGTCGACATCAACCTCCAGGGCCGTAACCTGGAAGCCATCATGGGCGCCGCCCAGGCAACGTTCTTGGCAACCATGAAGGCGCTGCCCGGTGCCGACGTGCGACCCCGGCCGGGCCTCGAGCTCGCGGAGCCGGAGCTGCGCCTGATGCCCAACGAGCGTCGCATCCGCGAGGCGGGATGGAACCGTGAGACCATGGCTCAGGTGACCCGCGCGCTCGGCGAAGGACTCTTCGTCGGCGACTACTTCGACGGCGAGGAGCGCCGGGACATCATCGTGCGCGTGCAGCCCTGGGAAACACCGGAGCAGCTCGATTCGATTCCTCTCGTAACACCCGAGGGCGGGGTGCTGCCGGTCAGTGAGCTGGTGAGCGTGGTGCGCACCGCCGGACCGAGCGAGATTCGCCGTCTCGATCGGCGCCGCAGCGTAACCCTGCAGGTGACTCCGCCTGCCAACATGTCTCTCGAGGAGACCCTTGCCATCATCAAGCAGCAGGTCGCGCCAGTGGCCGAAGCGTTTCTGCCCGAAGATGGCGAGATCCGTTACACCGGCACCGCCGATCAGCTCGAGGTGGCTTTGAGGAGCATGGGCGGGAGCTTCGCCCTCGCAATCGTCATTCTTTACCTGCTCATGAGCGCCCTGTTTCGCTCTTTCAAGGACAGTCTGCTGGTGCTTTTGGCGCTACCGCTCGCAACGGTCGGCAGTGTCGTGGCGCTATGGATCATAAACGACGGGTTGAAGCTGATCGGCAAGGATCTGTTCCAGCCGATGGACCTGCTGACCATGATCGGCTTCATCATCCTGCTCGGCCTGGTGGTCAACAATGCCATCCTGCTCGTGCATCAAACGCGCAGCGCCGAACGCGCGGGGCTCGAACGCCGCGCAGCGGTCGAGCAAGCCGTCGGTCTACGGCTTCGGCCGATTCTCATGAGCACGCTCACGAGCATTTTCGGAATGCTGCCGCTTCTGCTGATCCCCGGCCCGGGTACGGAGCTCTACCGCGGCCTCGCCGCGGTCATCGTCGGCGGAATGTGCGTGAGCACCGCGTTCACGCTGATTCTCCTGCCGAGCCTGCTTCGCCTCGGCGAGGGCGGTCGCGAGACCGTGGTTGCGAGACCTGTCACGGCTGGTGCCTAGGGCCGTCGACGGCGCCGCGCGCTCGAGGTTTTCGCCCGCCCGGCTGTCCCCAGGCCCATGCCGGGATGAAAAGCACACTCCATTTGCGTTGCTCGCGCACGCGCGCCGCGCAAAGAACAATGGCCCTCGCATGGTCGGGGCACGCGTTCAATGGTGCGTTGAACTTTCATCGTTGGGGCGTTCGCGCACGCCAATCTCCGTTACCGAGACCCGCGCACATGGCACCCGGTGAGCCGGCGGTTAGAATTGCCGGCGGTCATCGGATAGACTCGAAAACGGCCGAATCGCATGTGCAACCCACCCTCGCGCATCGGGACGCAACCATGACAACGTGCTGCGGCAAAACGGCATCTTCGGCATATCCATGAACGGTCTGGGGCGCAGTCCATCATCTCTGCTCGGTGCTCTCGGCCTCGCTATGCTTGTCGCGCCATGCGCGGGAACGGCGCAGGAGATCGACAACCGCCCGATCTACTACATGATGCTGAAGAGCATCGAAAGTGAATTCCAGCACCATTCAGCAGCGCTTGCCGCGGATCTCGAGCAGCGGACTTTGCGTATCCGCGAAAACTACGAGACCCGCAATCGTGAGATCGTCGATGAGCTCGCGATGCTCGAAGCGCAGCGCAAAGACCGCGAGTCGGTTTTTGTCTCCGAACGCGATGCGCTCAACGCGCGCATAGACGCCCTCAACGAGCGCATTGCGCTTCGCGATGGTCGACTGAACGAGGAAAAACGCCTCCAGCAACGCTACAAGAGCCATAACGAGAAGGATCCGCAGGTCGAGTCCCTCATGCGTCGCATCGCCGAGCGGCTCGCCGAGATCGAGTCGATCAGGGCAACCTACCGGAGCCGACTCGAGGCAACGCGCAGTGCGCGTGCCGCTTTGAGCGCGCAGTTCGAGCAATACATGTCGGCCGGAGATCCTCTGGCTCTGGAAATCCGCTCACTCGAGGAAGATTGGCGACTTTTCGCCGAAGTGGAACGACAAAAGCTCGCAAAGATGACCGATGCCTATGCTCGCGAGTATGCCGCATATACCGAATGGCTCAATCACGAGCGAAACACTCTCGAGCAGGCGGGCGAAACGCTGGCAAGCATGGTCAACGCTGACCGCGAGAAACGCACATTACATGCAGGCATCGAAGCAGAGTTGCGCGAGCGCATCGATGCGTACAATGCCCTGCTGGAGATACACAACAAGGCTGCCCCCGGCGATCCGGAAGGGGACGAGCGCAGAGCAAAGCTGACTGCGCTCGACGCACGTATCGTCGAGCTTCAGACAGCGCTGGCCGACACCCGTAAATCCATCATCGAAGCCACTGGAGCCTTCGAGACGCAAAATCAGGAGTACGAAGCGAGCTACGAGCAGTTCTCCGCCGAGAAACGCGAGCGCGAGGCCATGCTTGCAGCCAAGCTGGCCGAGATAGATCGCAGCCGAGTCGTGATCGAAACCGACATCGATGCACAGCGACACGAGATAGACAAGCAGATCAGAGCCCTGGAGGCACAGATAAGCGACGATTTTGGGGATGCCCGCAGAAAGCTCGAGACGCTCAATGCGCGGCTCATCGATGAATTCGGTCGCGAGCACGAAGGACTCGATGTAGCTATAACGAAGGTGCTGGAACAAAATGACGATGGTCAGCTTTACAGAGCGACCGGCGCACCCCGTTTCGATCTTTCGAGACCGCTGACTGCGGCCGTGTATGCGGCCATCGAGCAGGTCGTCTCTGATCGCAATAGAATCGATGCGCGCATCGTTGCTCTCGGCGCTGCCGATGCGCAAGCAACGCAAGCCGAGATCGCCTCGCAGCCACGCGCAGAGGGAGGCCTCGAGCAGAATCGCGCTGCCTTGAGCACCGAGCGTCAGCAGCTGCTCGAAGCCCATTCCAGCTTCGCCCGCGAACAGCAGTCGCTGATAGCCGATCTCGAGAAGCGCCAACGCAGCAATGACAAAGACTTCGCCGATGCGCGCACGATGCTCAGCCGGCTCTACTCGGCGCGCGCGAGTCTCGCCCGCGCCGAGCTTCAGGCCGTGCAGCAAGTGCTCGTTGCGGCCGCAACGGGCGTGCCTGGCGCGACCTCGGCCAGCAGTGACTACGAGCGCTCGCTCGGCGAGCTGCGCGAGATAGCCGCCCGGACGGATGCTGAGACAGAGGCATCAATGCGCGCGGCTCACGCGCTCGTCGATCGAATCAAGGCCAAGGCGGTGGGCAGCGCGACCTCATCGATCGAGTGGAAACCGTTTGCGTCGCGACGGGTCACCCGCAGCCGGGAGCTGGTGGGCAGCGACAAGGCTGCGTCCGCGTCCGCCTGGCTCAGTCGCTTTCGCCTCCAGCCGCGTTTCGCCGCGATAGCCGAAGAGCTCGCTGCAAGCGGCGCCGTGGCGAACGGCGCCGAGGCGCTCTCCAACCTTTTCATGGTCGGAGTGATGGAGCACGCGACCATGATCGAGCAGCAGCTCGAAGACGGCGGCACCGGTATTCAAGTGAACATTCTCGACCGCGCCTACCAGCTCGACGTGAACGGATCCCTGCAGACCCTTCCGTCTGGCTGATCGGCATGGCAAGTCGAAAGCCACCGACTGCGGCCGGCGGCGCGCAGCTGGATCGCTCACTCGGGCTCGGCCTGATCACGCTCTACGGCCTCGGCAACATACTCGGTGCCGGCATCTACGTTCTCATCGGTGAAGTCATCGGCGTCGCCGGCATGGGCACGCCCCTGGCATTCGTCATGGCGGCGGTGATCGCGGCGCTCACGGCTTTCAGTTACGGCGAGCTGGCCGCCCGCTTTCCGGTGAGCGCCGGGGAAGCCGTCTACGTGCAGGAAGCTTTCAAGCAGCGCGCCCTTTCGACCGTGGTCGGTCTGTTGATCGCGTGCTCGGGCATGATCGCCGCGGCGACGATGACCCGTGGATTCACCGGATATTTCCGCGTCCTTTTCGATCTGCCCGATGCAGTGCTGATCGTCTCGCTCGTGGCAACCCTCGGTCTCATCGCCGCCTGGGGTATCAAGGGTTCGGCGCGCGTGGCCGCGATTCTCACTGTCCTCGAATTCGCAGGTCTGGTGATGATCATCGTGGTTGCCGGCGACAATCTCGACACCGTGCCGGAGAATCTCCCGGGAATGATTCCGTTTGTCGGTGACGTCGCGATCACCAGTGTGGTCCTCGGAGCTTTCCTCGCTTTCTTTGCCTTCATCGGATTCGAGGACATGATCAATGTCGCCGAGGAGGTCGTGCATCCCGAGCGCAATCTTCCCCTGGGAATTCTCATCGCCCTGTGCCTGTCGACGGTCCTCTACCTCCTGGTCGTGCTCGCGTCGCTTACGAGCGTGCCCCTCGAGCTGCTCGCCGAGAGCGATGCGCCACTCGCCCTGGTCTACGAGCAGGCGACGGGCAGATCGCCTGTCGTCATCAGCGCCATCGGCCTGCTCGCCGTGGTCAACGGCGCCCTGGTGCAGATCATCATGGCGGCGCGCATCTTTTATGGCATGAGCGCCAAAGGCTGGCTACCGCGGGCGCTGGGTGAGGTTAATCCGCGCACGCATACGCCGGTGACGGCGACGATTCTCGTCGCCGCCATCATCGTCAGTCTGGCGTTGTGGTTTCCACTCGTACGTCTCGCAGGCGCGACGAGCTTCCTCGTACTCGCGGTTTTCACTCTGGTCAATCTGGCTCTGGTGGTGCTCAAGTGGCGCCGGCCGGTTGTCGTGGGGGTGATTCCCTGTCCCATATGGGTGCCGTGCGTGGGCGCTGCCACCAGCTTCGGATTACTGCTCTCACAACTGATATATTAATCGGGCAAGTCAATTAACATGCATGGGTTTGACCGGGCATCGCAGTGCCCACTGTGGAATCATCAGGTGTCGAGCGGAAAAATCGATTCAATGCACGTCTCGCCCACCGGCGCGCGCATTGCGCTGTGCGCCTGCCCGGGATCCGGGTCCTCGCTCGAGGAGGATCTCCGGGCACTGCAGATGTGGGGGGCAGCCGGCGTCTTGAGCCTCATCGAGGACCACGAGTTTGCGGCCCACGGCGTGCAATCGCTCCCCGATCGAGTCGCAGCTCTCGGAATGCGCTGGTGGCACCTTCCCATTCGTGACCGGGACACACCCGACGCGCAATTCGAGACAAAATGGGCGGAAGTCGGAGGCGAGCTGCGGGAGCTGTTCACGCAGGGGGCATCAATCGCCGTGCACTGCATGGGGGGACTTGGGCGCACGGGCACGATCGCGGCACGAATACTGGTGGAGCTCGGAGCCGAGCCCGGTGCCGCTGTTGCGCGAGTGCGGGAGGTGCGACCGGGTTCCATAGAGACACCGGCGCAGGAAGCCTTCGTGTACGCGTGCCGCCCTATACGTTGAAGATCACCGCAATGCCGAGCTGCGACGCGATGGCACGCAGCACCGTGACATCCTCGTCGTCGAAACCGCCTTCGACCTTGTTGTCTGTCTGCAGGACACCCACCACCGCGCCTCGGCGGTTGACGATCGGCACACACAGCACGTTGCGCGTATGGAATCCGCGTTGTCGATCAAATTCCGGATTGAAGCGCTGGTCACCGTAAGGATCATGAATATTCACAATCTCGCGTGCAACCGCAGAATAGCCCGCCACCAGTGACGATACGTGCAAGCGCAAATGCTCAGTCTCACCCTCCGTGGATAGCACCGTCCACATCTCCTCGGCATCGTTGTCATATGCGAAAAGAATGCTGCGCTCACAGCCGAGAAGCTCGGTAAGTTCGACACCGATTTCTTTCATGAGCGCGGAAAGATCCTGCGCCTGGGTCACCAAAGTGGCGATGTCGAGCAGCGCAGTCATGCGGTCGTGGTTGCGAACGACATCACCGTAGAGGTTTGAGCACTCCATCGTCACCGCTGCCTGATCCGCGAATACCCTGACAACGCTCTCATCCCGCTCGTCGAAAATGCCGATACGCTTGTTGACGACTTCGAGCACACCGATGATCTCGTCGCGGCGTCCGTGCACCGGCGCGCACAGCACGCTATGGGTGCGTCTGCCGGTTTGCTCGTCGAGCCCCCGATCGCAACGTGCGTCCTGTGCAGCATCCGGGATATTCGCAAGCTCGCCGTTGGTGGCAACCCAGCCGACGATACCCTGTTTCGCAGACACCCGTATCTCGCGATGCTCATTACCTTCGGCAACTCGCGAGCACAGATCACCAGACCTCGGGTCGGTCAGGTAGAGAACCACCCGCTCCGCGTCGGTCAGCCGACCGATACTGCGCACCAGACGCTGGAGGACCGACTCCATGCTTTGCTCGAGTGCTTCGGATTTGAGGGACTCTATGAACTCCGCGAGATGTCCGAGCCTTCGGTTCGTGCTCGGCTCCCGATACTGATTCTCCTGGTAGAGCAGATTGCTTCGGCGTAGACGATTGGTAACGACATTCATGAAAGCCGTTGCGACATTCGCATTACTCTCGAAGCAATCGGTGAGATCTTCGTACCTTGCACGCAACAGCTGCACCGTGTCGATGGCGCGCACGGAAGCCGAGCGAATACCGTCGGTGAAGTATCCCATCTCGCCAACGGGCTCACCCGGAAATACCCGCGCCAGCACGCTCTCGTTGCTCCGCCCGCCGCTGCGAAAGACTTCCAGTCTCCCGGCACCGACGACGTACAGGTACGGATCCTTGTCCTCCTGCTCGATGAGCAATTCATCGGCGGGCAGGGATACTTCCTGAAAAACCGCGCTCAGCTCGGCGAGGTCGTCGTTGGACAGGGAGTTGAAAAGCGGGCAGGCCCTCAGACGGTCGATGCGTTGCGCCTGGATGGCTGCGAGCAGTGCATCGAGTGAGATTGCCTCGTCCTCGAGCAGCAATTCGCCGAGTCGCTTAGCCTCTGAGCCGCCCTCTCCCAAGCTCTGCCTGGCCAGAGCCGCCCGAATCGCGCTGGCGGGGCATTCGAGATACTCGCCGAGTCGACGTGAGCTGGGTGAGAAACTCGGTTCGGCGGCCATAATCGGGCGGGCTCAAGTTGCTCCGGTATCGATCGCTGTTAGCGCAGTCTCTCCGAGCCACGACAACGCTTCAGGGCCGGCTACGGCTCTCTCAATGGCCGATTGGCGGCCGATTCGCAACCAGCGGTTTTTCTTGGCGAAAAGTTTAGAGTATCGGCCGAATATTTGCCAAGTGCGGGCGACCGTGCGTCGGGAGCAGCCCACCGTACATCGGATTAAATGACCAAAACTGTCGCTTCAACGATTGGATCGGGCAATGAAATTCATCGTCGAGCAGAAGCGCTCCGCGAGATTCTTCAGAAACGCTCTCTGGAATCGCAGCTGACAGTTCACCGAGGTCCGCTCTATGAGCGAGGAGCCGATCTTCAGCACCGTGACGTCGTCCTTGGAAACGATGGTCGCGGTCCGCGCCTGATTGATGATGAATCCAAGCTCCCCGAAAGTTGCGCCCGGCCTCAAGACGTCCACTTCCACGTTGCCGCGTCTCACGCCTACCTTGCCCGAGACCAGCAGATAGAAGTTTTCATCAAACTCACCCTCGACGATGATTTCGGATCCGGGTGAATATGTTTGCCATTCGGCCGCATTCACCGCTTCCAGGACCTCGGATTCTTCAAAATCCTCGAAGAAGCTGAGGCTTCTCACCCGCTCGAACTGACGAGTGCTGGAGAGCTGCGTCACGGAATGCCGAATCTCGTCATAGACGAGGCTCAGGTCACCAGCGAGATCCATGGCCGTCTGATAGCGACCGGCCGGGTGTTTCTTCAGGGTGCGATCAACGATATGCACGAGCGCCGGCGGAATATCGTCGCGGAATTCAGTCAGCGGCTTGTGAGGCTCCCGGGTAATGCGCTTGGCTATGGCCGTGATATTGTCTGCTTTGAAAGGGCTCACGCCGGTCAGAAGCTCGTAGGTAACCACCCCGAGAGAAAAGATGTCCGATTGGTTCGTCACCGTCTCCTCCGACACCTGCTCCGGTGACATATAACGGGGTGAACCCAGCCGACCCATGACCTGTGTATCGTTGATATCGGCACTCGTTATCAAAGCAAGTCCGAAGTCACAAATCTTCACCTCGTTGTCTTGGGTGAGCATGATGTTCTTCGGCTTGATATCGCGATGCACCACGCCCTTGCTGTGGGCGAAGTCGAATGCGATTGCGCACTTAAGCATAATGCTTACAACGTGCTCGATTGGGAGGAGATTGTCCGGCCGGCAGAACCGGTCGAGCGTCGTTGCACCCTGCACGTACTCCATGACGATATAGCGCCGATCGTCCTCGATACCGGCGTCGATGGTGGCGACGATATTCGGGTGACGCAGCATGCCCGCTGCCTTGGCTTCAATGTAGAAGAGCTTTCGCCGCCGCCGCGCGATTCGGTCGTCGTCCGCGGACTTCGGCGTGGCGATCTTGATGGCCACTTCCTGCAGCGTGAACGGGTCTCGACCCAGGAACACGGTGCCCATGTTGCCGTCGCCGATCGGCCGTATCAGCTCGTATTTACCGATAGTCGAAGCCGACTGGGTCTTGGTAGCCTCTGCCTCTGCGTGGGCCATGCTGTCGGGGGCTCTCTGCCTGTGATCTCGGGGCTGTCTTGGGCAGTCGCTCGGGGCGTCTCCGGCGTCTCTCGACGTCTACCGGCGTCCTTGATTGTAGGAGATATTGCCCGGCCATGATGCCCATCGCCGCGTGTTTCCCATGTAAAGGAGTCGGCAATGATGGATTTTGTGCTTCAGTACGGGCTTTTTGCCGCAAAGACCCTCACCGTCGTAGTGGCCGCCTGGGCCGTGATTGCCCTCGTGGCGAGCTTGTCCCGGCGCGCCAGGCAGCCCGAGCAGCTCGAGGTCACTCGGCTGAACGATCGTTACACCGGTCTCCGGCGGACCCTGGAGGCGGGCATCCTGCCCCACAGAGACTTCAAGGCGCGGGAGAAGGCGCGCCGCCGGGAGCGAAAGGCGCTCTCCAAGCGCAGCGCCGAGCAAGCCTCCACGGCGAAGCGCCTGTTCGTCCTGAATTTCCGCGGTGACATTCGCGCCAGCGCGGTGATCGCGCTGCGCGAGGAAATAACCGCGTTATTGACCATGGCACGGCCCGAGGACGAGGTCGTTCTGCGCCTCGAGAACGCCGGCGGGCTGGTTCACGATCACGGCCTTGCCGCCTCCCAGCTGGCGCGTATCCGCAGCCGAGGCATACCTTTGACCGTGGCCGTGGACAAGATCGCCGCCAGCGGTGGCTACATGATGGCCTGCGTCGGGACGCGCATCATCGCCGCACCGTTCGCGGTGCTCGGGTCCATCGGCGTGCTGATCGAGCTGCCCAACTTTCATCGGCTTCTGGATACCCACGGCATCGATTTCGAGCTGCTCAAGGGGGGCGAGTACAAGCGCAAGCTGACCCTTTTCGGGGAGAACACTGCCGAGGACCGGGTACGCATGCAGCAGGAGGTCGACGAGACGCACGCGCTGTTCAAGGATTTCGTTCGCGAGCATCGCCCGCAGCTCGACATGAGTGCCGTTGCCACGGGCGAGCACTGGTACGGACGCCGCGCCCTCAATCTCGCGCTTTGCGATGAGCTGCGCACCAGCGATGACTACCTGCTGGCGGCAAGCCGCGAAGCGGAGCTCTACGAGCTCGTGTACGTGGCGAAAAAGCCCGTAATACGCAAGCTGGCGGACATCATGGGCGATCTGGCCGATACCGCGCTGAGACGCCGCTTGACGATGGCCGTATAATGCCCGCAGCACCTGCACTGGCTGGAATCATGAGCGTACAGGACAGCATCGAACGGAAGATTGCCGAGGGCCTCGAGGCCCTTCATCTGGAGGTCATCAACGAGAGCGGCCAGCACAACGTGCCGCCGGGCTCGGAGTCTCACTTCAAGGTGGTCGTCGTTTCCAACGATTTTCTTGGCAAGAACCTGGTCGCACAGCACCGTATGATCTACAAGCTGCTCGGCAACGAGCTCCGCAACCAGGTCCACGCGCTTGCCCTGCACACCTATACCGAGCAGGGCTGGCGCGAACGCCAGGGATCCACGCCCATGTCGCCACCCTGCCTCGGAGGAAAGCGCAGGGAGTCAGCATAGACACGCAGTCGCAGCGAGCCCTGCGCGGGCCGCTGCTGATGCTGGCGGCGACCGCGGTGCTGACCTGCATGCATGCGTCGGTCCGCCACATCAGCGACGGCATGCATCCATTCGAGATCACGTTCTTTCGAAATCTGTTCGGTCTCGTCGCGATCCTTCCGCTGGCCGTGCGCGCCGGGCTCGCGAGCATGAAAAGCCGTCAACCCGGCCTGCAGCTGCTCAGAAGCGGCTTTGGCCTCGCCGCCATGCTGACATGGTTCTACGGGCTGAGCGTCGTGCCCATCGCCCAGGCGACAGCGCTCAGCTTTACCTCGGTGATCTTCGGCTCCATCGGTGCAGCCATCATTCTCGGAGAGCGCATGCGGCTTCGCCGCTGGAGCGCGGTCGTCGCCGGTTTCGTGGGGACCCTGGTGATCCTGCGCCCCGGCCTCGCGACGGCCGATCCGGCTGCGCTCATCGTGCTGCTGTCCTCGCTGTGCTGGGCCGGCGCCCTGCTCACGGTCAAGCGCCTGTCGAGCACCGACTCCGTGGTCTGCATTGTCACCTGGAACTCGATTCTGCTGACGTTGCTCTCCCTGCCCGTGGCCCTTCCGGTCTGGGTCACGCCGAACGGCGAGCAGCTGCTCTGGCTCCTGGTCATCGGTGTGCTGGCAACCCTCGGTCATCTGGCCATGACCGGCGCTTTCAAGGCATCGGAGGCCACTGTGGTCTTCCCCGTTGACTACATGCGCCTGGTGTGGGCAAGCGTCATCGGCTACCTCGCGTTCAGCGAGATCCCGGACTTATGGACATGGCTCGGCGGCACCATCATATTCGCCAGCACCACCTACATCGCCTACCGGGAGGCGGCGCTGAGACGTGCCGGGAGGCCGGGCGCCTAGGGAGCACCCCCGCTTTACGGGTTGTTAATGTGGCCGACGGGGAGCGGTTCCGGTACGGGCGTTGGGCTAAAATATCGACAGTTCGCCGCCCACCGACCATTGCGCTGCTTACTCGGAACCCGAATTTCCCTGCGCGGTCAAAATGGAGCGCATCGGCGCCGGGCGGTAGCAGCATTCCCTTAACCGGAGATGAGCATGTCGAGACAAACACCGATGGCCTCAAAGCGCTCGGTCGGACACGCCTGGGCTCTCTGGGTGCTGGTGCTCCTCTCGCTCGCCGCCCACGCTGCCCATGCCGTCGTCAAGAGCCCGTACGACCCGCGCAGCTACGAGACCATGGAGCTCGACAACGGCCTCAAGGTCGTCCTGATCTCGGACCCGGAAACCGACAAGGCGGCTGCGTCCCTCGATGTATACGTCGGAAGCGGCAGCGATCCGAAGGGCCGCGAAGGCCTCGCACACTTTCTCGAGCACATGCTGTTTCTTGGCACCGAGAAGTATCCTGATTCGGCCGAGTACAAAGATTTCATTTCGGCCCATGGCGGAAGCGACAACGCCTACACCTCCTACGCTCACACGAATTATTTCTTCGATATCGACGGGGACTACCTGGAGCCGGCGCTCGATCGTTTCTCGCAATTCTTCATCGCGCCGACGTTCACACCAAAGTACGTGAGTCGAGAGCGCCAGGTGGTGCACTCGGAATATACGTCGAAGTTCAAGAGCGATGGCCGGCGCGCGCTTTATGCCAGCAAGCAGGCTATGAACCCGGCGCATCCCTACGCGCGCTTCGCGGTGGGCAACAACATCACGCTTGCCGATCGAGATGGAAGCCAGATTCGCGACGAGCTGATTCGCTTTTACAAGGAGCACTATTCAGCCAACATCATGTCACTCGCGGTGCTCGGCAAGGAGCCACTGCCGCAGCTCAAGGCGTGGGTGCAGGAGAAGTTCTCGGACATCCCGAACGCCGGGCGATCGCGTCTCGAAGTCGACGCGCCATTATTCCGCCCGGATCAATTACCGGCGCGCCTGGACATCGTTCCGGTCAAAGATCGACGCCAGCTCTCGCTCGTCTTTCCCATTCCGCCGGTAGAGAAGCACCTGCGCTCGAAGCCGACCCTCTACATCGCTCACCTGCTTGGTCACGAGGGCAAGGGAAGCCTGCTGTCACTGCTGAAAGAGAAAGGCTGGAGCGACGGTCTCAGTGCCGGCCTCGGTCTGCGTCACCCTAACAATGCGACCATTAGCGTATCGATGAAGCTGACCGCTTCCGGACTGGAAAACATCGAGGAAGTGGTTTCATACGTCTTTCGCTACATCGATCTGATGCGCCGGCGCGGTGTCGAGGAATGGACCTTCGAAGAGCAGCGCAGGCTGTCGAACCTGCATTTCCTCTACGCTGAGAAAGCCGAGCCCGTGAGCCTCGTGCAGGCGCTGTCGCATGAGCTGCATATGTTGCCACCCGAGGAATTGCTGCGCGGACGTTACCTTCTGGAAGAATTCGACGCGGCGCTGATCGCTCAGTACCTCGGTTACATGCGACCCGATAACATGCTGATGCAGGTCACGGCAAAGGGGCTGCAAACGGATTCCCGCACCGACTGGTTCGATGTCGACTACCGCCTTCGACCCATCGAAGCATCGACGCTCGAGGGCTGGCGCTCGCCGGAACCGGATCCGGCGCTGGCGCTGCCCGGACCCAACCGCTTCGTGCCCGAGAATCTTGCGCTCACCCAGGGCGCGCCAAACGGTGCCGTTCCGGTGTCACTCGAGCAACGGCCGGGGTTCGAGCTGTGGCACAGCCTGGACACCAGCTTCAACCTGCCTCTTGCCAATTTCTATTTCTCCGTGCGTTCGCCGCTGGCCAACGACAGCGCCCGTCACGCCGTTCTGACCAATCTCTACGTACAGCTGGTCAACGATCAGCTCACCGAATTCTCCTACGACGCGGACCTGGCCGGCCTCAGCTACAGCCTGTACAAGCATATCCGTGGCTTCACCGTGCGAGTCGCCGGCTACGATGACAAGCAGATGGTGCTGGTCGAGCGCATCGTGGACGCACTGCGCAACCCGAGGATCGTCGAAGACCGCTTCCATGTCGCCAAGGAGAACATGATGCGCGGCCTGCGCAACGCAGCGAAGAACTCTCCCTACCGCCGCGCCATCGACGAAGTGCGTCTGCTCCTTACCGAGCCGGACTGGTCGGAGGAGCAGCTGCTCGCCGCCATCGAGGATGTCGACGTGGACGCCGTTCGAGCGTTCGTGCCGCAGCTTCTTTCCGAGCTGAAAGTAGTCGCTCTCGCCCACGGCAATCTCGGCCAGGAAGAAGCCCGCAGGCTCGCAGGCATCGTCGAGAACGGGCTTGTCGGCCCTGCCAGGCCGGCTTCCGTGCCCCGCGGACGCGTGGTCAAGCTCACCGGCGGCGACAGCTATGCACGTGATATTGCGAACGCCCAGGACGACTCCGCGATCGTGGTCTACTACCAGGGCCCGGACAAGGAGCTCGCCAGCCGTGCGCGGGCGGCGCTGCTCGTCACCATGATGGGACCGGCCTTTTTCGAGGATTTGCGCACTGAAAAGCAACTGGGATACATCGTCTTTGCAAGCATGCTCAATATCATGGAGACGCCGGGTATCGTCTTTATCGTGCAGTCCCCGATAGCCGATCCCGTTACTCTTCAAAGTCACGTCGACAGTTTCCTGGATCACTACGGCTCTCGAATCGCCACGCTCGACGAGCCCACGTTCGAGCGGCACAAGGCGGCATTGCTCAGCAATCTTCTCGAGGCGGACAGCACGCTCGAGGATCGTACGAATCGTTACTGGGACGAGATCGATCGGGAGTACTACAGCTTCGATTTTCGCGAGAAGCTCGCTGCCGCACTCGAGGAGGTGAAGCTCGACGAGATCAAGACGAGCTACGAGGCGCTGCTGCGCAGCAGCGGCATCCGGCGGCTGGTGGTTCGCGCACCCGGTCTGCGGCACTCCGCGGCTACAAGCGGCGCCGACAGCAGCGCCGATGAGACGATCATCCTTCATGCTCCCAGCTTCAAGCAGAAGAAAGGCTTCTTCTCGGGCTGAACGCGCTGGCGCAGACGGCGTCCATGCAGTAGTGTTGGATCTCCCGCGATGGGGCAGTGGAGCACCGTTAGTGAATTTGACTGCGATTCCGAGCACCTTCATGGCGCTTTGTGTCATTGCGTGGCTCATGGCGCCGGCGCATGCACAGCTCGTAGCGGATGCCCACGAGCAGCCGCCAAGAGTGGAGCTCGAGCAGGTGTTTTCCGAGACACTGATGCAATCCGGTGAGCATCGCGTAGAGGACAATCTGCGCATCGTCGGCACACGTTTCGAATTCAGCATCGATTCGGCATATGGCCGCTATCAGGTGCGCTCGATTCCCATGGCAATTCTGCGCATCCACGAGATCCGCACGCTCGCTCAGGCCGTCGACGCCTACCAGCGCGAGAACCAGAGGCTCGCCGAGGAGCTTCGAGGCATCATTCAGGTCGGCACCAGCTCGAGCGCGGCTATGCTCGCTTCACCACTGGATCCCGGCAGCGCCGCAACCGGTCAGCTGGTCAACAATAACGTCGGTCAGGCGATTGACGATGCGCGGCGCTCCAAGGGCACGCAGGATATCGGGCTCGCAAAGGCACCCGGCGCCGATGAAAATCTCTACGAGAGCTGGATACCGGGCGATCCGATCCTGGCTGCCCACAAGAGCGCTGTCGCAGCTCACCTGGATCTCGATATCTACTCGTCGAACACCCGGGTCCAGGCCTTCCTGGACACCCTTGCGCGGGCCCGCGCGGGCGGTAACCGCGGTGCCGGAATGGCCACCGTGTCGTTGCCCAACCGTCCCGAGATAAGCGTGGATCGTGGGCGTATCGAGTTCGCCGTGCGTACCGCCGTGGCCCGCATGAGCGTGCGCGAGCTTTACGTTCAAAACCAGGCGGCACTCGCCGGCATCGGTATCGAGCCGGACGTATACCACGCCTTCCTGAGCCATCGGGCGTTCTCTCCGCGGCACAAGAGCGAAATCACGGCTTACCTCGTATACCTCCAGGGCGTCGCCAATCGCGGTGAGCTTCTGCGTGCCGCGCTGCAGGCCGACAACGAGACAGAGGCGCTCGGTTACGTGCGCATGGCGCGCATGCTCGCTTACTACCACGAGAGCACCGAACGGCTGAAGGGCCTGGTCTCCGGCGGTAGTGTTCTCATGGCTACGACCGGGAGCGGCAATATGGCTCTGGCGCTTCCTTTCGACTTTCTGTGGTGGAGTGCCGAGACCGACCGGGTCTTCTCGAGCCTCGCGAACTTCGCCGACGACAATCGCTTCAAGCTGCGCGAGCTGCTCCTCATCGGCATTTCAAGCGATGCCGCGCGCGCGCAGCTCGAGCGTCGCAAGTTCACGGTGCGCGAGAAGTTTCTGTTCCGTCCCTGATCGGCCCTGGCCCGGTGCCGGGTGAAAGTGCGCAAGTTTCGGGTGGTGGAGTCGTAACGCTGCGGATAGCATCGAATCCGGCTCCGAGAAAGCGGACAAGACCAGCGTGAGCGACCTCAAAGACCACTCGCTAGAAGAATTTCCGGAAACTGCGTCCCGCATCGCGTCCCGGTGCCGCGACTATCAGCGAATGGCGGATATTCTCGAGTGGTTATCCACGCACTTCCACGAGCAGCCGAGCCTCGCAGAAATGGCGGCCGTTACCGGCACGAGCCCCTTCCATTTTCAAAGGGTGTTCAGAAAATGGGTCGGCCTGAGCCCCAAGAAGTACGTCCAGTTTCTCACCCTGGAGCGGGCCAAGGTCGCCCTGGATGATTCCAAGAGCGTTCTCGAGGCAGCATTCGCGGCCGGTCTCTCGGGACCGGGACGCCTGCACGACCTGTTCTTGACCGTCGAGGCGGTGACGCCGGGGGAGTACAAACGCGGCGGGGCGGGCCTCACGATATTCCACGGGGTCCACGATTCACCTTTCGGACCCTGCCTTCTCATGCACACCGAGCGCGGTATCTGCGCGCTGGCCTTCGTCGACCGCAGTGACGACTCGCGTGCCCTGGCGAGCTTCGCTCGGCGATGGCCGAAGGCACGTCTCATTGCCGACGCGGGTCCCGGCGCCGAGCTCGCCACACGTGCCTTCGCCGCACCCCGCAGCAGAGGCGAGGCCGTTCGCCTGCTGCCCCATGGCACACCGTTTCAGATACGCGTCTGGGAGGCACTGTTACGCATTCCCCCGGGAGCGGTCACCAGTTACCAGGCCCTGGCCTGCTCGATAGGCGAACCGCACGCCTCGCGTGCCGTGGCGAGCGCCAACGGCGCCAATCCGATTGCATATCTGATCCCGTGTCATCGCGTGATCCGCAAGTCGGGTGCGCTCGGCGGCTACCGGTGGGGTCTCGGGCGCAAGCTCGCACTGCTGAGCAAAGAGCTCGACGGAGCTCCCGGCATCGCTCGATCTGGCGACTAGGCGCGGATTCCTACGCCACGATTGAGCAGCATCAGGGCAAAGAAGAACAGCCCGAATACGAACACCGCGATGACGGCGATTGCCCCGGAAACGTGGATGTCACTCACGCCAAGAATTCCGAACCGGAACCCGTTCACCATATAAAGAATCGGATTGAACCGGGAGAGGGTCTGCCAGGGCTCCGAAAGAAGCTCGATCGAGTAGAACACACCGCCGAGATAGGTCAAAGGCGTCAGCACGAACGTCGGAACGATGGCGATATCATCGAAGTTCTTTGCGAAGACAGCGTTGATGAATCCCGCCAGTGAGAACAGAACCGAGGTGAGAAAAACCACCGAAACCATCACCCCCAGGCTGTGTATGCGCAGGTCCGCGAGCAGCATGGCCACAATCGTGACCAGGACTCCCACGGCGAGACCGCGCGCAACCCCGCCGCCGATATAGCCGAGAAGAATCACGGTGTGCGTCGTGGGTGAGATGAGCATCTCCTCTACGAAGCGTTGATGTCGCGCACCGAAAAAGGATGACACCACGTTCGAGTACGAGCTCGTGATCACCGCCATCATGATGACGCCCGGGGCGATGTAGTCCATGTACGCATAACCGCCCATCTCACCGATGCGGCTGCCGATGAGGCTGCCGAAGATGAGCAGATACAAAGACATGGTGATTGCCGGAGGCAGAATCGTCTGCTGCCAGATGCGCAGAAAGCGCCGAATTTCCTTGCCGAGAATGGTTTGAAAAGCGACCAGATTCACCGTCACCGTGCTCATCGTGGTAAGACCTCTCGACTGATGCGTGCGTCCTCTTGCTCGATAACAGTGCCGGTATCCGCCTCGGCCTCAGCCTGCCCGCCGGCGATCATGCGCATGAAGATCTCTTCGAGGCGATTCGCCTTGTTGCGCATGCTCGCCACCTCGATTCCCAGCTGCGAGAGCTCTGCAAAGACACCGTTGATACCCTGATCCTTGGTCACGTCGACCTCGAGCGTCGTGTCGTCGAGCAGCCGAACGACGTAGCTCGACTGCCACGGACCGGCGATGGGCCGGGACAGGTCGAGCAGAAACGTCTCCTGGTGAAGCTTGCTTAGTAGAGCTTTCTTGCCTGCGACCTCGATAATTCTGCCGCGGTCGATGATGGCGATGCGCTCGCAGAGACTTTCGGCCTCCTCCAGGTAGTGGGTCGTCAGAATGATGGTGGTACCTCGCGAGTTCGTTTCGCGCAGGAACTCCCACATGGAACGGCGAAGCTCGATGTCGACACCGGCGGTGGGCTCATCCAGAATGAGCAAGGCCGGCTCGTGCATCAGCGCACGCGCAATCATGAGCCGCCGCTTCATGCCGCCCGAAAGCTCCCGCGACCTTGCGTTGCGTTTCTCCCACAGACCGAGCCTGCGCAGAAATTTCTCAGCTCTCGGCATTGCCGCCGCACGGGCGATGCCGTAATAGCCCGCCTGATTGAGCACGATGTTCCACGGCGTCTCCCAGAGGTTGAAATTGAACTCCTGGGGCACCAGGCCGATGCGGGATTTGACCTGCGCCGGACGCAGCGCGAGGTCCTCGCCGAACACCGTGACCCGACCGCTGTCCATGTTCACGAGCGAGCAAACGATGCCGATGAGCGTCGACTTACCCGCCCCATTGGGTCCGAGCAGAGCGAAGAACTCGCCCTGCGCCACGTCGAGACTGACGCCGGCAAGCGCCACCAGACCACCGGGGTAGGTCTTGCGCAGGTCGGTGACGGAAAGGGCTGTGCTTGCTTCCATGGGTCGAGTCGCCGGGATCCGCGGGCTCGGAACCGCGCCAGGGCGGGCACTGTTCACGGCATGCTAGCCAAAAACCGAGAGGCTCGGGCGAACCCGGGCTCGGCCGGGACCAGGCGCGCCCGAGCCCCCCTCGAGAGAGCGGAACCCCACGGTGAACGTTGGGGCACCGGGAGAGAATTCAAGCCACTGGCATACGCCCTGCGCTCGAGTATACTTCGGCCCCCTTATGAGCACGGAAATAGCCCGAGAAGCCGAGCGGCGCCGGACATTCGCCATCATTTCTCATCCGGACGCCGGGAAAACGACGCTGACCGAGAAGCTGCTGCTCTACGGTGGCGCGATTCAGCTCGCCGGTGCCGTCAAGGGGCGCAAGGCCGCGCGCCACGCAACATCCGATTGGATGGAGCTGGAGAAACAACGCGGCATCTCAGTGACCTCCTCGGTAATGCAGTTTCCCTATGCCGAACACGTGGTCAACCTGCTCGATACGCCCGGACACGCGGATTTCTCCGAGGACACCTATCGCACCCTCACTGCCGTGGATTCGGCCCTCATGGTCATCGACGGTGCCAAAGGCGTCGAGGAACGCACCATCAAGCTCATGGAAGTGTGTCGCATGCGCACCACACCCATCATGACGTTCATCAATAAGCTCGATCGCGAGGCCCGCGACCCGGTGGAGCTCATGGACGAGATCGAGACGGTGCTCGACATCGAGTGCGCGCCCGTAACATGGCCAATCGGCAGTGGCCAGCGGTTCCAGGGCGTATACCACCTGATCAATGACCAGGTGCATCTTTTCTCTGCACGCCACGGCGGCCGAATCCAGTCCGGCGAGATCATACCGGGTCTCGATAATGCGTTGCTGGACGAGCGCCTGGGTGAACAGGCCGCGGAGCTGCGCGAGCAGGTGGAGCTGGTGCGCGGCGCGAGCCATCCTTTCGACGCCGAGCGCTACCGGCAGGCGGCGCTGACGCCCGTGTTTTTCGGCTCCGCGATCAACAACTTCGGCATCGAGGAACTCCTCCAGACCTTCGTCGCACATGCGCTTGCACCCTGCTCGCGAGAAGCGGAGGAGCGCACAGTCGACCCTCACGAGGAAAAGTTCTCGGGTTTCGTCTTCAAGATTCAGGCGAACATGGATCCACAGCATCACGACAGGGTCGCTTTCCTGCGCGTGACATCTGGAAAGTATCGGCCTGGCATGAAGCTCTTCCAGGTCCGTGCCCGGCGCAACGTTCAGGTCGCCAACGCCATCACGTTCATGGCGCAGGATCGCGAGCAGGCACAGGCAGCATACCCCGGCGATATACTGGGACTGCACAATCACGGCACGATACGGATTGGCGACTGCTTCACCGAGGGCGAATCGCTCAAGTTCACAGGAATTCCCAATTTCGCACCGGAGCTGTTTCGGCGCGTAATGCTGCGCGATCCCCTGCGGATGAAGGCGCTCCATAAAGGGCTCGATCAGTTGAGCGAGGAAGGAGCAACACAGGTCTTTCGGCCACTTGCCAGCAACGATGTCATTCTCGGTGCGGTCGGTACGCTGCAATTCGACGTTGTCGCTCACCGCCTCAGACACGAGTACGGCGTCGAGAGCCGCTACGAGGCGGTCGACGTCACCACTGCGCGCTGGGTCGAGTGTGAGGACGCCAAAGAGCTCGAGAAATTCACAGGCCGGAACACCGACAGGCTGGCGCTGGACAGCGGCGGCAACCTCGCTTATCTGGCGCCGACGCTGGTCAATCTGAATCTCGTCACCCAGCGCTGGCCGGAAGTGCACTTCCACGCGACGCGCGAGCACTGAACGCCATGCCGGCTCGACCGGGCGCTATGCGCTGGCCACCACCATGTCTTATTCTTACTGGGGCAAGAAAGCCGAGACGAGGACCGGAGGCACCATGTCAATCGCAAGATTATTCGCGTCCTTTGCGCTATTGCCGCTGCTGGCGGCAGTGCTCACGGGGTGTGCCGATCTTGAAAAAAAGGACCAGACCAAGAAGCTCGATCAGTCCGTCCGATCGTACATCCGTGCGATTCGGTGGGGCGATCTCGGGGCGGCTGCCAGCTATATCCGGCCGCGCGAAGGCGAGGTCGATCCGCCCGATCTCTCGAAGCTCCAGGGGCTGCGCGTAACCCGTTACGACTATGCCGTCGACTCGAAGTACGAGGGCGATCCGGAAGCCCTCATGACCGTCCGCTTCGATTACTACTTCGAGGACACGCTGTCGGTGAAAAAAGTCTACCAGCAGGCGGTATGGTGGTGGGATCCGGAGGTCGAGAACTGGTTCATGGACGGCGCCCTACCCGAGTTCGAGAGGTAGTCGGGCGGCCGAGCCGGGGAGGAATCGTGTACGGCGATTTCTTCCCCTCGGACCGAGGCCCCCGGCGACCGCGTCCTCGTCGGCCGCCGGCAGGTGCCGCTGCTCAGCCCTTGATTTCGATCAGCTCGATATCGAAGTGCAGGGTCTCATGGGGACCGATGCTGCCGGAGCCGTCCGCGCCATAGGCCAGGGGTGCCGGAATCCAGACTTCCCATTTCGCCCCTTTGCTCATCAGCTGAAGCGCCTCTTGCCAGCCGAGTATCACCTGGCCCACCCCGAACTCGGTCGGTTGGCCGCGCCCATAGGAGCTGTCGAACTCGGTTCCGTTGAGCAGGCGACCCCGGTAGTGCACCACCACGGTATCCGTCTCGCTGGGTGAATCCCCGACGCCGGCCTCGACGACCCGATACTGCAGTCCGGAATCCAGGGCGACGACCCCCTCGCGCGACTTGTTCTGCTCGAGGAATTTCTCGCCGGCCGCTCTGTTCTGCTCACCTGCCGCGAGCCTCTCGGCCTTGAGCTCGTTCTGATAGGCGGTTGCGGCAACCCGCATGTCGTCGATGCTGACGCGCAGATCGCGCCCTTCGAGAACATCCTGAATGGCCAAAGCGATCGCCCGCACCTCGATGCTCGTCAGATTCTGACTTTTCAGCTGCTGACCAATCTGCAGACCGATCATGTAGCTGAACTTCTCGGCGTTCGACGTGAGTGGCGTGGTGCTTTCGGCGTGAACCGGGGCATTAACGGCCAAAACGAGGGCAGCCAGCAAAACCGGTGCTTTCATGATATCTCCTCTCGGGGCGCCGGGATGCAAGCCGGCATCTAAAGTACCATCCCACTATAGTAGAACGAGCAGCGGGACACACGAGCACAGCGGATTGGAGCCGAAAATCCTGGAAAAGTTCGCTCTCCGACGCTCGGATCCCACCGTATCATTGGATTCCGCTGCCCGAGATGGAGGATCGTCGTAAAATCCCTGGCAGGAGTCAACCAAGTTCCCGACCTGCAAAATCCCACTCGAGCAATTCACTGGGCACCTGGATTCCATCACCCTGAGCGAAATGCACACCCATATCCCAGAGCATCGCAAGCGTGGCGGCGTCCTCGACACCGACTGCGACGACACGTTTTCGCAATGAACGTGCCATCTCGACGATGGATTTAACCGCCGACTGACTCTCGTGGTTCGTGGCCAGGCTGTGCACGAGATCGGCGTCGATCTTCAGATAGTCNNAGCGCGGTGCGGCAGTCGAGCTGTTTCAAGCCTTTTATGAAAGCCTTGACATTCTTTACCTGACTCATCGCCGAAGCCTCGGTGATTTTCAGGACGAGATTTCTCCCTGGAATCTCGGCCTCGCGCAATCGCCGCTCGATGAACAGCAGCATGTCGCCATCGACAAAAGCCTGCTCCGAGAGCTTGACGAAGAAGTATGTGTCGTGCCCGGATTTCTGGCGCCGCGCAATCAGCTCTGTGACGTGTCCGATGACCCAGCGATCCAACTTTTTGATCGCATCGATATCGACCTCGGCACTGAAAATAGCGGATTCCATGAGCGGCCTTCCGCTGTCTCCGAGCACGCGAATATGCCCTTCGTATATTTCCTTGATGTCCTCATGGAGATTGACGATGGGCTGATACAGCATCGAAAGCTGGCCCGTATCCAGGGCCATTGAGACAGCCTTTCCAGCTGATTCGCCCTCTTGTTTGGCGAGGGTGGACCTCGAAGGAATATGCATCTCGATTCGATTACCACCCTGCTTTCTCGCCTCCCGGCACGAATGTTGCGCCTCGGTGAGGACTGTTTCCGGCCCTCGCGCCCTGCTCGAAATCGGGCAGACGCCTATGCTGCAGGTGCTCGTGAAGGATTTCCCGGAAATATCTACGATTCCCTCTGAAACGGCGCTCCGCAATCGCTCCGCGATATCCCATGCGGCACGAGTGTCGGGCACCTGCATCATCAAGGTAAATATGCTGTCGCCGAAACGCGCCAGAATGCCACCTTCGGGAATACACCTGAGCAGCACGCGGGCAATCTCCGAGATCAGCGTATCAGTCGCTCCGATTCCGATGCTCTCTTTCAGAACGTTAAAATTATCCAACTCGAGATAAAGCAGCATCCGACCTGATGCGCTATGCGCGCTGCTGTCCAGTGCCTTTTCCAATATCGATATGAAGTAATGCCTGTTATACAAGCCGGTGAGCGGATCGTGTTTTCTCAGATACTCGAGCTGAGCCCGGATTTCATTGCTCTCCGACTGATCCCGCACGACAAGCTGCCAGCACAGCTCACCTTCGAATGTTGCAGGAGATAACTCCATTCTGATATCGAGACGATTTCCATCGGATCGCAAACCGGCCATCTCGATGCTCGATTCCGCCGGCTCACCTTTCATATGTGCACGCATGAAATCCTTGAATCGACTCTGATCATCGGCAACGACCAGATCGAGGACGGGCAATCCCGCCAGCTCATCCAGACTGTCGTAGCCGAACATGTCCAGATAGGCGGGATTTGCATGTATGTGCATTCCATCGTGGATATAAGCGATTGGATCCCGTGAGGCCTGCAACAGCGATCGCCAGCGGCTTTCACGCTCCAAGAGGGCATCGCGCCAGCGACCGACTTCGCGGCGCGCACCGATATTCTCCATCTCACGGCGAAGAACAAGGTTCAAATGCGCTGCGTCGGCAATATGCACCGCGTCCTTTGCGCCAGAGGCAATCGCTTCGACGACCGCTTGGCTCCGCCCGTCCGCTATCCGATCGTGAATCACGATCACAGGCAGATCGCAGCCTTCTGACTCGGCTGCCTTGATGATCTTCGCGATATCGACTCCCTCGACGTTGGTCGCACAAAGCAGCAAATCCCAGCGACCTTCCTCCAATGCGTCTTCAAGCTGATGCAATCCGGAAAGCCGGCGGGATTCGATTGCTACGCCTTCATTGCGCAACGCATTGAGAAGGGCTTCCACGTCATTCGACGTCGATTCGATCACCAGAAGACGGAGTGCGGGTATCGGTTCCACGCACGGTAGTGTACCTTCTCGGTGGGTGTTCTGAGTATAGGCGCGAGACCAGATGCTGCGCCGTTTCGGCTCTGCAAAGACCGCGACGGGCATGGTCGTGTTGTCGTGGATGCCCCAAAAAGCGATACTCAATCGCTGCTCGCAGACCCTGGCCGGCTCGCAAACCATCGCGCATTCGCCTTGTACTTTGGCAATCCACTTCGGGATCACGACGAGTGACTGAGCGCGAATCTAGGATTTTCGTTCCTCAACCGTTGAAAAGCGACGAGCGTTTGCAGCTCTCGGGCGATCAACACCACCATCTCGCGCGTGTGCTGCGCCTGAGAGCCGGTGCAACGGTCAAACTGTTCGACGGTCTTGGCGGTGAGTACGCCGCGACCATTGAAGACGTTCGCCGTGAAGCCACCACTGTCCGCGTCGGCGAGCACTACGATATTGAGAGAGAGTCGCCCGTCCCTATCCGTCTGGCCCAGGGAATCGGTCGCGGCGAGAGAACCGACTACGCCATTCAGAAAGCAGTAGAGCTGGGAGCGACGAGCATCGTCCCTTTGCTCACACGCCGCGGCGTCGTCAGGCTCGATCGGGAGCGCTCCGCACGCCGCCACGAGCACTGGCGCGGGATCGTCGTGCATGCCTGCCAGCAATGTGGCCGCAACCGTATCCCCGAGCTCCTTACGGCGGTTGGTCTGCACGAATGGCTGAATAATTACCAGAGCGGTGCTCTGGATCTGTTGATGGATCCCGACGGCGAGCACGGCATCAACGGCCTCGACTATCGAGGAGGGCTGGTCACGCTTCTCGTGGGTCCGGAGGGCGGCCTCGAGGGCGGTGAGATCGACGCCGCTCACGCGGCGGGCTTTCGGAGCCTTGCGCTCGGCTCACGAACGCTGCGTACGGAGACCGCAGCGGTAGCCGGCATCACTGCCATTCAGGTGAAGTGGGGCGATCTCGGCGCACCGGCGTGAGAATCACCGATCAGTTTCCCGGAACGCGTTCGAACATGCGCGCCAGATCGATGACGGGCACGGCCAGATTCTCGTACGAGAAACAAGCAATGGCGAGCTCGTTCAGCGCAGGAGAGCTGTCGGAAAGGGCGCATGCCATGCTGTCGCTCACGGTGACCGTCTTCGGCATGACGCTGAGCTCCAGCGCACCGTGGCGCAATTGCTCGCCGGGTGCCCTCTGATAGGCGGCGATAGCCGTCACCGCACTACCTGTCGCCGGCTCATCGGAGCTCGACTCTCGGGCGACGCCAAGATTGACCACCGGTAGAATCTGATCACGCCAGGCCAGCACCTGGTGACAGCGTGGCGTCGTCAAAGGCACATGATACCGCCTGGGGCGAGACAACACTTCCACGAGCTCATGCAGTCCGACCGCCGCAATCCGGTTTTGCGAGAACTCGAGAAGCCAGGCTCGAACGCTGTGATCGCTCACGGATGACTTCCGCCGATAACGGAATCCAAGTGACGTATTAGCGTCTCGCCACGCACAACCATTCCAATGCGAAGGGTTTCATAAAGACCCAAGGCGATCACCGGCGAGGCACGATGGCGGAGACAACCGGGGATCGCGTGCAAGCTCACCGCAACGGGGTGATCGAAGCTACGAATCTGATCACACAAAATGCCGCGCGCCTGGCCATCTGCAAAAACGGGCAAGACCACCGTCGATGGGCTCGGCTGCCACTCGATAGGTGAGAGCTCGCGATCGAGACGATAGACCGGCCACAGAGTGTCCTGCCAGTGCAGCATACCGAGCGCGAGATCGGTTGAGGTCGAAGGCGCGAGCTCGTCCAGATCCACGCGCCCACCAGCATCCTCCGTCGGAATGAGCAGCGTTATGTCGTCAAAAGTGCCGGCAATCCACCCCGACACGACGCCGGCGACGACTGCCGAGGTAGCGCTCATTTAATCGGAATCAGCAGACGAATCTGCTCGGCCAGTTCGTCATCCTGGTAAGGCTTGGTGATGAAAGCGTCTATCCCTGCCGCGTGGGCCTGCTCACGATGCTTCGCGGTGGACCGCGACGTCACCATGACGATCGGTATATCTTGCGTCTGCTTGTCGGCGCGTAGATGTGCAGCAAGCTCGAGACCATTCATTCGAGGCATCTCCAAATCGAGAAGTATCAGGTCAGGCATACGCTCTTCGATCGCGTCGATTGCGTCGAGTCCGTCCACCGCCGTCCTGGCCTCGAATCCGGTGTCCGTAATTACCTGTGCGAGCGTGCGCCTGGCGCTCAGCGAATCGTCGACGACCAGCACGTTCGGTAAATCCCTTGCGGCGCGCTCCTCCTCGATGACTTCGGTGACAACAATCCGCGGCACTGGCTGGCGGAGGAGCTCCTGCACGTCAAGCACCGGGGCAACGCTTCCGTCGGCCAGAATAGATGCGCCGATGACACCCCGCACCCGCGGTACGAACACCCCCAGCCTCTTGACAACCAGGTAACGGCCATCGACGAGCTCGTCGACGACAACTCCCACCGGCCCGCTCTCAGTGCGGATCAAAAGCAGTGGAGCTACGCGTTGCGCGAGAGTCGATACAGGCAAACCGGGAAGACCGACGAGCTCGCTGATATTCCTCAATGGATAATCGGTGTCGGAAAATCTGAATATCCATTCGTCCCCGGTATTCACGACTGGTCCTGCGTCGGAAAACAAGGCCTGATCGAGTGTGCTGCTCGGCACTCCGAGTATCCGCTCCCCAACGCGAACGAGCAGCACGTGCATCGAGATCATCGTCAACGGCACACGCAGAGTAATGACGCTTCCCGCCTGTGCCGAGGAATCAATGTCCATACTGCCACGAAGATCCGATATGGTGCGGTTCACCACGTCCATGCCGATACCGCGGCCGGAAACCTGGGTAGTGCCCCGTCTCGTGGTGAATCCGGGTATCAGCGTCATGCGTGCGAGCTCTCTCTCGCTCAGGTGACGATCCTCGGGCACTAGATTCTGCGATAAAGCCAGCTCACGAATCCTCAGAAAATCGAAACCTGCACCGTCATCTTTGCAACGGATTACGACACTCTCACCCTCGCGCGTGAATGACAGATCAATATTTCCGTGCTCATCTTTGCCATTTGCAACCCGCTCAGCCGGGCTCTCGATACCGTGATCGACTGCGTTTCGGACAATGTGCATGAGCGGATCGACAATATTGTTGAGGATCTCACTGTCTATCAGCATGTCCTCGCCGATCACGTCCATTCGTGCCTGCTTGTCGGTGGCGCGGCACGTTTGGCGTACACCGCGCTGCAACCTCGGAACAATCGTGGAAACCGGTACCAGCCGGGCCGAGAGAACAACGTGGTTGAGCTCGGAGCTGATCTGCTCATGCTGAACGATCAAGTCATCGAGGTCATGTAGCTCCACGCGCAGCAGATCGGAAAGTTCTCTCGAGTCGGTGAGTGCCTCGGCAAAGGCATTGGTTGCGCTGTGCAGCTCATTGTATTCGTCGAGTTCCAAGGGATCGAACTCATCCTCCTCGACGCCCGAGACCGCGAGCAGCGCACGGCGCGCTGACGGCACTCCACGCAACTCGACCAGATCCTGAAGTGCCGATAGGCGCTGCTGCACGAGCAGGTTCTGCTCTGCAAGCTGCGCCGCCTGAACGAGGCTCTGCTGTTGCCGGCCCTGAATTTGGACGATAGAGGTCGCCAGCTCGCCGGCCAGCCTCAACAGATTATCGATAGTGTCGATGGGAACGCGGAGCGCAGCCGCTTCGGCTGCGGCGGCAGGCCGCCTCGACTGCGTCTGTGCCAAGGCTGCGGGCGTCGTCACAAACGCAGCCTTCTCGGCCACCACCGGGGGTGTCACCGCCTCCTTCGGCAGCCGGGCAGGCGCCTCTGATGCAGGCAACTCGGTCGTGTCGGACTGCGGCACTTCGGGCGCCTCGACCTTGTCGGCGCCCGGCTCGGTAACCTCGGCCAGCTCACCGCCCTCGATGCGCGCTGTCCAGTCGGTCAAGCGTTTGAGAATATCGCGCGACTGTTCCGGCGCAGAACCCATGCCGAGCAGATGCTCCACCATGATCTCGAGACAGTCGCTGGCATCGAGAAGCGTTTCGCCAAGTGCCGTCGGAGGCAGCTGCTCACGGCCGGCAAAAAACTCGAGAATATCCTCCATTTGATGCGTCAGGTTGGCGATACCGGCGACACCGGTGATATTGGCCGACCCCTTGATGGTATGGGCGACACGCTGGGCCTGGATGATATCTTCGATGTCACCCCTGTTTTCCGAAATTCGCTGGATGCACTGTGAAAGACGATTGACGTGCTGTGGTGCTTCGTGCAGGAAAGCATTGACGAGCTGCGGATTGATGTCCTCCGAGAAGCTCAAGCGAATGTCCTGGTCTTCGACGGTGTTCCCTGTTTGTGCTACCTCGGCGGAGGGCGTCTGCGAGGATCCGATGGCGCCCTCCGCGAGCACGTCGCTCAACAATCTCTCAGCGAGGTCGAGCGCCTGCTCCTCGTCCATGGGAAGTGGCCATGCAGGATCCTGCGTTTGCCGCATCAGACGACCAAGAATAGAGGCATCCGCAGGTTTGGCGAGAAAACCGACGAGCAGCTGTGGCCATTCGGCGAAAAGACTCCGGCGCTCGACCTGGCCGCGCTCCTCAGGGGCTACATCCACAAGGGCGAGCGCGTTTGACTGGAAGAATTCCGCAAGCTCCTTGATCGCGGGCAAATCGAACATATCGGCCGCATTGGCGAAGCGGCGCAAATACTCGGTGTAGCGCTCTATTGCGTCCGCTACAGCGGGATGCTCGGCATCTGGTGAGACAATCTCGGAAAGCGCATCGGCAAGTTCCGATTGACCCTCCTCGAGCTCGGCACACAGTGCGTCGATTACTTCCCGATCCGCCATCGATCAAGAGCGCTCGCGGAAACCGTTCAGCTTCTAGCCTGAGCCGGTAGCTTGAATACGCGCACGGACTGCACCAGCATTCTCGCGTATTGAACCAGATTTTTGGTCTGCGTGAGCTGCTCGATGAGCTCCTTTGATGTTTCCTGAGTCTGCGACAACATGCTGCTCGCGCGCTCGCGAAGCTCATTGCTGATCCGTGCCTGCTGCTCGGAGCTGGCCGCGATCTCACCGACGGACTGAACCAGCGATGCGGTCGTCTTCTGACTCGCGATCATCTGCTCTCCAGCCGACTCCGCCATTCGACTGCCGGAAACCACCTGGCTGATAGTGCGATCCATGGTCACAATGGTGTCGTTCGTGTCAACTTGGATATTCTTGACCAGGCTCGCAATCTGGGCGGTGGCCTCGCGGGAGCTTTCGGCGAGTCGCTGCACCTCGTCTGCGACGACTGCGAATCCACGTCCTGCCTCACCAGCCGCCGCAGCCTGCATGCCGGCGTTCAGGGCAAGCACATGCGTACGTTCGGCGATAGTATTGATGATATCGACGATTGCCGTGATCTCCTGAGAGCGCTCGCCGAGACGCTTTATGCGTTTACCCGTCTCCTGAATCGCCTCGCGAATCTCGTTCATGCTTTCGAGCGTGCCCGTTACCGTTGACATGGCCTTTTGAGTTGTCTCGGTAGTGAGCTTCGCGGTCTCGTTACAATCGCGTGCAACTTTTGCGATATTGACGAGGGTGTTGGAAGCAGCAGCGAGCTCGCTGGCTGTCCTTTCCACCTCTGTTTTCTGCGCAGTCGCGGTCGCATTGACAATCTCGGCTTTTTTGTTGACGGTTGCGCAAGACGCGCCCACTTGGCTGGCAATGCGCGATACGCGCATCAGGACCCTGCCGGTCTCCTCCGCCATCTGGTTGATGGCATCGGCTACAGGGCCGGTGACATCAGCCGACACGGGCACCGTCACGGTGAGGTCGCGTTCACTGAGCCGGGCGACGGCGTCGAGCAACTTGAGAACCGATTCGTTGAGCCGCTCGTTCTCCTCTTCCGCGTTCACAAGCGACGTGACCTTGTCCTGCAGAAGCTCGTCTAGGGCTGCACCCAAGGTTGCAAACTCGTCACTTCCGGTGAGCCCGGTGCGCACTTCGTAGTCACCCTCCGATACGCTGTGGACGGTCCCCGATATGCGCTCGATCGGATCGACGATAGATCTGTAAATCAGGTAACCGATCAAGCCTGCGAGTAGAACGCCGATCACTATGACGGCCAGGCTTGCGTAAAGGAACGTGTTGTTGCTCTTCAGCGAATCCTCGAATGTCCTCTCGGACGCAAGCTGGCGTTCAGAAGAGCTCGCGAGAAGTGCATTCAGAAAAGGTTGCACGAGCTCATCGAGCTCGTTGATGACGAAAAGCGATAGATTGGTTCGGTCCTCATTCTTGAACAGACGCTCCAGCTCCAAAAAAGCCGAGCGGACCCCTGCGAGCCCGGGCGCCAGGACATCTTCGATGAATTCCGCTTCATCCGGCGTAAGAGCTGTCGTGTAGGTTTTCCAATCGTCTTCGAACTGCTGATTGGCAAAGCCGAGATTCTGACGGCCCTGGTCCCATGTCAGTGCTCCCGTGTTTACGCGGTGCACAGTGGCGAGCAACTCGCCTTGTATGGTGTCCGCCAGATAGCTCAGCCTGGTTCCCTCGGTAACGTTTCGGTTGAGCAAATCGGTCGAGCGCGATGCGAAAGTCAGTCCGGCAAGCGCCGTTAATCCGATCATCAGCAGGATCAGTGCCTGGACGGTGATGAGAAAGATCAGGCGCGGGCCTATTCTGAATTTACTGAATAGCTTGTTCACGTGCGTCTACCTTGTACAAATCAGGACTTGGAAAATCAGCGCATCAGCGCGTCCCATGCGCTCACTGACATGGGCTTGAAGCCGTCCACGGTGAGGTTTGTCAACACAACCAGATCCGAACCCTGATTGTCGTCGCTGAAGTCCAGCAGCAGACCTCCGAGGTCGAATTGTCGCCCACGAACGGCGTCCAGAAATTTTGTCCTCGTGATGGGACCCTCGATACTTTCCATGGCAGTCAGCCACAGCTTACCTACGATGTAGCCTTCCAGACTCACCCATCCGAAGCGGTCGCCGAGCTTTTGCCGCGCCTCGGCGACGATGGGCAGCTCGGAGTCGAGCGGCGGTACGACCTGCGTCATGATGACACGATCATTTATGTTGGAATCCGCCAGCGCTCTGTGGAAATTGTCAGCGCCCGTGAAAGATACAGCGCTGATTATCCAATTGTCGCCCTTGTAACGCGAGTATGCGGCGAACTTGGCGATGGCATTGTAGGTACCGACAGTGACGACCACCTTGCAAGGGGCCTGGCTGACCCGCTCCCAGTTCTTGAGCGATTGATAACCGTCGCGCGAAGTGAAAGTGTTACGCTGGTACACGCCCACCGGGCCGAGATTATTACGCGCTGGATTCTCTCCCTGCTGCTGCAGGATGACATCCAGCGTTTTGGTTACCACCTCGGTTCCAGGCAGACTGCTCAGTGCACGCCTGATTCCGATTACTCCGGCCATGCCGTATGCATCGTTTTGAACGTAGGCGCAAATCTGCGCGGGATTCAGTCCGGACTCGATGGCGGCGCGAATCACCGCTGCTGTCTCCTGAACGTAGCTGGCACGGAAATTTATGATGTCGCCAACACCTGGTCTCAAGATGCCGGCGCCGGTGAAAAAGCCGACCGCAGGTACCTTGGCTTGCGCCAGAATTGGCAGAGAGACCTTGGCCGTGGGCGTACCCACATTGCCGATCATGACGAATATGCCTTGAGTAATCAGGGAGTTGGTGGCCTCAATGGTCTTTGCGGGCGTGTAGGAATCATTGACTGTCACGAACTCGATTCGTCGACCCTTGACCCGTTGATTGCGGATGGCGGCCTCGATTCCAGCCTTCATGCCGAGGCCGAGACCGCGTGATCGGCCTTCCAGGTCCATGACCCCGCCAATTCGAATCAGTCGATCGGTGACCCCTTGCTGTGCGTTCGCCTGATGACTCATGAACGACGCGCCGATAGGCAGGACGCATGCGAATATGAGTCGCCATGCCCTACAAAAGCAGAAACTCGACCGCGCTCTTGTCATCATGTCTTCCTCGACCTGGAGATTTTCGGGGTCGGATACGCCTATTGACGTTTTGTCTGCAGATAATTAATCGTCACCCCCACGACCAGCACGCCGATGGTCCTGCCTCGATCCATAACGGGTGCGGAGATCTGCGCGGCTACTGTGTTGGTGCTCTCATCAAGTTCCAACGGACCGATGAATATTCGGCCGTCGCCGCCATTGAACGCCGCCGACCACTTCTCCTCATCTCCCTGAAAGTAGTCGCTGGTAGCGGGGAACGCGGCCACGTTTGCGCCCTGGTTGTCGGTAAGAAATGCCTCGTTGAACGACGGGCTTCGCTGCACTTGTGCTCTAAGGAAATCGCCCGCAGGCGATGTCTGCAGCGAGAGCTTGAATGGTGTCAGCTCCTTGGCTGCAGTCCAACTTTCGTCACGTCGCTTTATCTCATCCGCAGTCAGCCCCGACGCGTTCTGCTGCCTGACCGCGCGCACCAGCACCGGGTTCAGCGCCAGATGCTGAACCGTACGTATCTTCACCCGAAGAAGCGCTTCGAGCTCGGATTCGCTGATTTTTTCCTGGGCGACGGCCGCGGCAGGAAGCGCAACAAAGCCGACCAGCCACCACGCCACTCGGAAACACCAAGGCAAGGCCGCGTACCGAACGGCAAATTTCCAGCCCGATGGTTTGAGAACGGTCATCTCGCGAGTATCTCCGCGTGAGAGTTGTTATTCCGTGCTACGCTGCGCCAGGGAAGCGAAAACACCTTCGTAGTCCGCCTGGTACCAGGTTTCCCCCGCGTAATGATACGCGCCTTCGAAATGATCCTGCAGTATCTCGGGAATCTCGTCGGGTTTCTCCAAAGCGATCTCGACATCGACACTGATGTGATCCGGCGTGCCGTCGATGATCAGCGCGGCCGCTCTCTCGCCGCTGCCTATGACGACCAGCATCCGTCGCTGCCCAGCCACACCGGTTTCGCCGAGAAGGGACTTCAGATCGAAAACCGGCACGAGATTTCCCCGCAGATTCACCAGCCCCGAGAACCATTGGGCCGAGTTCGGCAGCTCGAAGCAACGCGGAGGCTCCATGAGCTCGATCGGAAGTTTCAAATCATGCACCAACCGCAGCGTGCCGATGCGAAAGCCGTAGCGTTGGATCGGTAATGAGCGCGCCTCCTTCTCCAGCAGGCCATGCTCTTGATCCGGTGCTACGAAGTAGCGGGTTAGCGCTACTGTAGGGCTGAGAAGCTCGCTTGTCACTTATCGAAATTTCTGAATCTGGTTGGTGATGTCTTCGCTCGTATACGGCTTGGTAACGTAAGCGCGTGCGCCTTGTTTCTGCGCCCAGAGCTTGTCGACCTTCTGCTTGTTGGTGCTAACCATGACGACCGGTATGTGCTTGGTCGACTCGCCACTCGTAAGCTTCCTGCATGCCTGATACCCGTCCATATCGTCCATGACGATATCCAGAAAAATCAGGTCAGGCTTGTCGCTGTTGGCAAGACTCAGCGCTTCCCTGCCCGAAGCAGCCGTAATGACCTGATAACCAGCGTCTGTCAATATCTCGCGAAGATGCATCCGATCCGTGGCGACGTCGTCGACGACGAGAATCTTACTGATGGCCATGTTCGTTTGTTTTCCTCGTATCCGGTTCTCTGAGCCAAAAAGCGAGCCAAGAGTTTCAGCTCAATCCCTAGTGGGGTCGAGTTTCGGGTATGTATTCATGCAGAACGGTCTTCAACTCCTCAGTATCGACCGGTTTTGTCAGATAGCGATCGCAGCCAGCCATCACGCCTCTTACTTTGTTGAACGGCGATGATTTGCCAGTCAGCATGACAATCGGCGTCGAACGGGTTACCCGGTTCGACTTGACCAACTTGCACACCTTGTAACCATCCATTTCAGGCAACACGACGTCGAGAAAAATAACGTCGTAGCTGCGATTTTCGATCATTTCGAGAGCGGCCTCGGCGTCTTCCGCAAAATCCACTGCGAGATCATGAAGCCGGAGGCAGAGATCCATCTGGGTTCGCACCGACAGGCTGTCATCTACGACGAGAACCTTGCCGTTTTCCCCATCGCCCTGCCTCGATCTTTCGAGCGCGTTGCTGACGACCGCATGCGCACCGGGTTCGTCGTTCCCGCCTATTACGATCTCCGGGGTGTACTTGAGCTCCCTGACCGTTATGGCATCCAGTGTCTTCAACAAATGCGCCGATAGTCTCGTTCTTTTCAAGCGGTACTCCCGGCCCTCGCCTTCCTCGACCGGCTCGGCGAATCCCGCGCCGATGAGGATTACCGGCTTACCGGGCTGGTCGGCTTGCGAGGTGTCGATGTCCTGCCAGGCCGCAAGCGCTTCGGTATCGTCCGCATCCACGATGACGATATCGGCATCCGCGATTTCACGGCGCTCGACAACACGATAGCTGCGGTCGCGGTAGCGATAGAGCTTACAAAGGCTGACAACAATCGTCCGCAATGCCGGATTCATCCCGAATACGGTCAAGAGGAACTCTCTCTCCTCCCGAACGGCTTCAATCATAATATTTGTTACAACTCGATGATTTACGATCGAGCCCGCCCCTTCAGCGAGCGTGTCCGGACTTCGACAACCCGGCACACAGCATAACTCACTCTGTCTTCTCGGTGTCAGTAAGCGCGTTTCAGTGGCCCTCCCCGCCGACTACCTGCCAATCGTCGATGACATCGATGAGCGCTTGCTCGACGGCATCGAGGTCGGGAATGAATGCGCGATGGCCCTCTACCTGCACATCCAGGGCAACGAAAGGGCGCGTATCCTGAACGGACTCGTCGATCTCGACCGACTCACCCGTGGCGAGTACCTGGTGAGGTATGCCCTGGACCAGGAAGGCGTAGTTATGCAAAGGTCCGCTACCCGTCAAGGCCTTCATGACGACGACCTTGGAGCGCCCCCCTAACTCGGGCCTCTTGCCGCCGAGCACGGCCTCCATGCACACGAGCGGCAATGCCGAGCCCCGCCAGGTGAGGCTTCCGAGCAGCCACTGCGGGCCATTTTCGACACTCGCGACCGAGTCTGCGGAGAGCACTTCCGCAACCACGGCGTTCGGCACGAGCGCCTGCTCACCGACTATGGGCAAAGCCAGGCAGCGAACAGCGTCACCAGCGCCTTCCAATTCAGGATCTCCCCAGCAAAGAGTTGATATTCTCGAGCAACTCCGACTCGTGATAGGGCTTGCCCAGATACCGGTTGACGCCGATCTGCGCAGCGTAATCGCTGTGTTTCTTCCCCGTTCGAGAAGTGATCATGATTATCGGTAGATCCTTCAGGCCATCATCCTTACGGATGGTCGCAGCCAGCTCGAACCCATCCATGCGCGGCATCTCAATATCGAGCAGCAAGACGTCAGGCCGACGCTCTTTGAGCAAGCTGAGCGCCTCGACGCCATCCCTGGCAGTGAAGACATCAATCCCATTGCGGTTGAGCAACCGTTGAGTGACCTGGCGCACGGTAATGGAATCGTCGACCACCATGACAGTCGCAGCATCTGCGGCCGGCACGTCCTGTTGACCGAAAGTGCTCGGCTCTTGCGCAACGCCGTGCAAAGATGCCGCCCGGCGCATGAGCGCGGGGACGTCCAGGATCATGGCGACGCGCCCATCACCGAGCACCGTCGCACCGCTCAACCACTGGATGCCAGTAAGCTGCGGCCCGAGCGGCTTGACCACGATTTCGTGGCGGCCAATGAGATTCTCGACCAGAAACGCCATACGATGCTCGCCCGCCTGCACCAGCACGATTGGAAAATTCTCACGCGATTCATCGTAGTCCGGTTCACCGAATTCGAGCATCGTGCCGAGATGGGCGAATCGATACCGAGAACCCGCATATTCGAACGAAGGCGCCTGCTCGCTCTCCAGTCGCCTCAGGTTCTCGCCCGACAACCGCACCACACCCGCAACATTCGAAATCGGCAACGCAAAGTGCTCATCCGCCACCATCACCATGAGAGCCTGATTCACGGCCAGCATATATGGCAACCGGATGGTGAACGTGCATCCTTCTCCGGGATGCGAGGCAATATCCAGCGTCCCGCCGAACTGCTTGATCTCCGTGTTCACGACATCGAGCCCGACGCCTCGCCCCGATATCTGGGTAACCTTCTGCATCGTGCTGAACCCGGGCTCTAGAATCAGCTGGAAGAGCTCCTCACCGGTCAGCTTGGCTCCCGCAGCCACCAGATTTCTCTGCACGGCCGTGCGGTAGATGGAATTCTTGTTGAGACCGTTACCGTCGTCGGAAACCCGTATTACCACCTCGGGGCCAGAACGTGACACCGCGATCTTCAACGTGCCGGTATCCCGTTTACCCAGTTGCTTGCGCCTCTGGGGAGACTCGATGCCATGGTCTACGGCATTTCGCAGTAGATGCTCGAGTGACGGCGTGATGCGCTCGAGGATGGTCCGATCGAGGCGAATGTCTTCGCCTTCCACTACGAGCTCCACCCGCTTGTCGAGCTCGGCCATGGTTCGGCGCACGAGTCTTCTGAAGCGTTGAACCTGCTCCGAGAACGGCAGGAGCCGCGTGCGCATCAGTCCCTGCTGCAGATCCTTGCTGACGCGGGATTGCTCCGCCAGGATGTCGTCAGACTCGCGCGCGATGTCGCCAAGCAACTCCCTTATGCTGCGAAGATCGGAAACGCTTTCAAGCAAGGACCGGGAAAGCTGCTGCAGGTTGGAGAATCGCTCCAACTCCAGAGCGTCGGGCTCTTCGTTCCCGTCAGAATCGGCCGCTCGATCGTTGGCATGCCGCGCGGGCGTCTCTGTTTCCATCTCCATGCGCCGAAGCTGATCGCGCAGACGCGCGATGGTCTCGTCCATCTCGTCGAGGTTGTGCTTCAACGAGCCCACTTGCTGGCTGAAACGCGAATGGGAGATGTTGAGCTCGCCCGCGTAGTCCGAAAGGCTGTCGAGGAATGCCGATGAGACCTGGATACGCTCGCCCTTGTCGAGAGAAGCGGGCCGCGCGGGACCGGCCACGCCCGTCTCAGGCGGGGCCGCACCGGTGCCGCGGCTGAGGTCCACGAGACCAGGTGTCTCGGAAGCCTCGAGCGCCGGCGACGAGGCGGCCTGGACGGCCGATACCCCCGGCGACACCAGCTCGTCCATGCGTGTAATCAGGTCCTCGACCGGCGTGATCTCGGACTTCTCCCGCGCCGTGTCGAGAAGCTGCTCGAGGCGGTCGTGGCAGTCCTCGATGAGATCGAGGAGCTTTTCCGAAGGCGCCAGGTGCTCTTCGGCGACCATCATCAGCAGCGACTCCATGGCGTGGCTGAGATCGCCCACCTCCGTCATACCCGCAGTGCGCGCGCCACCCTTGAGGGTGTGCAGCTCGCGCTGAAGCTCGCTGACGAAACGCGGGTCGTAGGCGGTCTCGCGCCAATGCTCGACGATGGCTTCGCTGAGCTCGAGGATACGCTCGGCTTCACCGACGAAGATGCGCCGCGTGTCGTCCTGCTCTGGTGCCATCGGAGCCGCGGCCTGAGATTCCGGTGCGCGCCCGGCGCTCGGCGAGGCAGCCAAATCCCCGGTGGCCAGGGCGCTCTCCCGGGCAGCGGCCGCTACGTGCTGCGCCAGCAACCCGCGCGCACGCTCCGAGAACGCCTCGACGTCGAAACCGCTGGGCTCGCGCGCGGCGAGCGCATCAATGAGCCCGGGCAGGCGGTCGTGGGCTTCGCCCACGAACTCGAGAATGCGGCGAGTGACCGGGCAGATGCCCTCGATGACCCGATTGAGGAGATTCTCCACCGCCCAGGCGAACTCGCCGATGTCGTTCGCTCCGACGAGGCGCCCGCTGCCCTTGAGCGTGTGAAACGACCGGCGCACGGTGATCAGCGCGTCGACGTCGCCGGGATCCGCGTTCCAACGAGTGAGGCACTCCTCGAGGACCTGGATGACCTCGCGTGCCTCGTCGATGAACACCTTGATGATGTCTTCGTCGATTTCCGTCTCCGCCAGCGCTTTTCGAGGTGCCGGGGCCGGGGAGGGCGCGGCGCCTTCCTCGCGGGCGTGGTCCGCGGAGCGCTCCAGCGAACGAATGCAGTCCTCCGTAAACTCGAGCAGCGCGTGATCGTTTGGCTGAAGGCCGACCACCGATTCCAGGTAATACTCGAGGCCTACGAGAGCGTCAGCGAGCGCATCGAGCGTCTCGGAGCGCGGTGCGAAGCCGTCGCCCGAGAGAAGCGATGAGGCGCAACGCCCCCAGTCGCGAAGAAGGTCGGCGGCACGCTCGAGCGACAACATGCGCAGACTCCCTTCGACAACGCCGACGTGCCGGGAAATCTCGTCGAGCAGAGTGACTTCGCTTGGCTCGCGCAGGAATTCACCGATGACGTGCTTGATGGCGGCGAGTTCGGTTGTGGCTTCACCGACAACGGCGGTCACAAGACGAAGGTACTCGATGCTGTTGAGCTCGGTATCCCCCTCGCTGGCGGATACCGGCTCCTCTGCACTCAACTCCTCGCCGTTGAGCCCATGCTCGGCGATGTTGTCGAGCGTCGACTCGACTCGCAGAAGGTCCCTAGCGATGCTCATGAGCACGGAATCGCTCAGCGCATCGGGATTTTCTTCCAGGCTGCGCAGCTGCTCGACATGTGATGCCACCAGCTTGCGGCTGCGGCCGAGGTTGAGAAGTCCGAGTGTATCTGCGACACGCCGCAGCGTGTCCGCAGTCGATGCGAGCTCTGAGCTCTGCTCGCCACCCTGACGCACGTGCGCATCGAGCGCAGTCTTGGCGCGCCCGAGGTCCTCCTTGATTGCCGCTGCTACCGCCTTGAGAGATTCCAGGTCAGGGCCGCAAAGGATACGTTCGGCACGCTCGCTTGCGTCCTCTCCGACGAACAGGTCGTCGAGGCGGTAGGTGGAACGAATCGACGCGATGCGCGCGCTCTCGGAGCGAGACCGAGCAAGGTAGTAGAGCAGATTCTTCACCAGCTCCGTCGGCACCGGCTGCGCCAGCGCCAGGGCACCGTCTTTCGAGATGATCTTGAGCTGCTGATCGAGAAGCCCGAGCAAACGGCGAACCGATACGCTCGACTCGAGCCCACCATCGCGGAGCGCCTCAATGACCCCGGCGGCGATCCACCACAGGCGTATGCTCGGTGAGCCCCCACAGAGCTTCTCGCAACGCGCGACAACCGCCTGCATCAAGGACAGGCCGGATTCGTCCACATTCCCCTGATACCAATCGAGCAATCCCTTCTGATAGTAAGCCCGCAAGCGGCGTGCGACCTCACGCAGCTGATGCTCGTCGAGATCGTGCGTCTTTCCGGGAATCGGCACCTCGATCTCGAGGTCCGGTGCGAACAGCGCGTTCTCCGACAACAGGGGCTCGCCGCGTAGACAGCGAAGGTCATTGAGAAGCGGCATGAAGATCGTCGCCGTGTCGCGGTGGCCGCCGCGCAGGTAATTGAGATACTCGCCGAGCTGCAAAATGCCGCGAAGCAGAAGCTCGCACATCTCCTCGTTGGCGTCTCCGGTCTCGGCACGCTGCAGCATCCTGCAAAGGCTCTCCATTTCCTCTAACAGAAGGCACGCTCCATAGTACTCGAGCATCTCGAGCACGCCATGCACGCTGTGAAGCGCGTCTGCGCAACTCTCTATGTGGCGCTTGGACGTAGAGTCCTGCGAGAAACTCTCGAGCGCGGATCGCGCCTGCGCGAGCGTATCCTCGATGTCACCCTGCACCCATTGGAGTGTGGCGTGATCCATGCTTTTCTACTCGGCGCTGCTGCTTCGCATCGAAACCGGTCCCTAAATGACTACGCTAACGAGGCGAACGAGGAGCCGGACGTAACGTTCGGATATCGGACGCCGGTTCACTGGAGTCCTTGCGTTCGGTTACCCGCGGCTGCTCACTCACGGCCATGCCTGTGCGCAGATCGACGACGTTGGGATCGAAAGAGTCAGGCAGTCGAAAACCCGCCACCGATCTCTTGAGCGCCTCGGCGAGGTTCGCGAGATTACCCACCGATTTCGCCGTGGTGTTCGCACCGACCCGCGTCTGTGTCGCGATGGTGCGGATCTCGGACATCGTGGTGGCAACCTCGCCGGCACGCTCCGCCTGCTTGCGTGAAGTTGCGGAGATTGATTCGATGAGCTGTGCGAGATGCTGCGAAACGCTCTCGATCTCACCAAGTGAAGTGCCCGCGCCCTGGGCAAGCAGCGCTCCCGATACTACGCCCGTCGTACTTCTCTCCATCGATGCGATAGCCTCGACAGTATCGCCTTGAATCGTCTTGACCAGCTGCTCGATACGTTTGGTGGTCTGGCCCGCCCGCTCGGCAAGACGCTGAACCTCGTCGGCAACCACCGCGAATCCGCGACCGGATTCACCCGCCATCGACGCCTGGATGGCGGCGTTTAGCGCAAGAACGTTGGTCTGATCGGCTATGTCATCGATCAACCCGACCATCGAGCCGATCTCCTGAGAGCTCTCGCCGAGGCGTTTCAGGCGCTTCGCGGTGTCCTGGATAGTGAGCCGGATATCGTCGAGGCCGTCGATGGTTTCACGAACCTCGCGCGCACCCTTGTTCGCGATAGCCACCGAGCGCTGGGCCACCTCGCTCGACTCGGCGGCATTGGTGGAAACCCGCTCGATGGAATCCGCCATCTCCACCATGGTCGCCGCGGCTTTGATGATTTCTGCATTCTGGCGATCGCTCGCAACGCTGACCTGAACTGCGCGTGTACGCGTAGCGTGTGCAGCCTCGGCAACCGCCTCGGCAGTGTTGTCGATGCGCGCCACCAGATGACGCAAAGCATCGATTGCGTAGTTGAAGGCGTCGGCTATTGCTCCGGTAATGTCCTCGGTCACCGAGGCATAAGCCGTGAGATCGCCCTCTGCCAGGTCACTCATCTCGTCGAGCAGCTTCAGAATTGCATCCTGATTACGTCGATTGCGCTCTCGGCTTTCCTGCTCGCGGCGCCGCAGCTCTTCGGTATGCGCGCGTGCATCCCGAATGAGGGCAATTCCGAGCATCAAGAGACAGGAGAGCGCGAGGATGCCGAATACGATCAAAGCCGTTGTGTAGTCACTCGCGGCGCTGCTCGCGCGTTTGTAATGTTCTTCGAGCGACTGAATCGCCTGCAGAAAAGGCACGCTCTCGGCGTCGATCATGCTGGCCGCTTCGTGCAGCTCGATTAACGACTCCGAGCGATCGAGAAACGAATCGATCAGCCCGGCACGATTTGCAAACAGGCTGGCCAGGCGCTCGATACCCTCGCGGGCCACCGGATCCTCGACGCGCAGGCCCGGTGCCGCCTGATCGTCGCCGAGCAGGCGCGCCGTGGTCACCACGAAATCGGCGACGTCGCGTCTCAACCCGAGCACGGAAGCGGCGGTATCAGCACCACCTTCGAGGATGTGATTCACGTCTATCGACATGCGTTCCAAACGAACCAGCTGGCGGCCGACGAGCGATACCTGCTCGGCAGAGGCGCCGCCCGATGCAACCGCACCAAACACTTCCTGGCTCGTCAGCCGCGCGGACGAGAACAGCGCATCCAGGCTTTTGCCGTTCTCGCGCATCGCGGCGGCCACCTGGGCCCCGGCGAGAATCTTGTCGATGTCCGCGCGCATTGCCCGCCAGCTGGTTTCGAGCCCTTCGAGCTGCGGCGCCACGCGCGCCGGCGGCGGCGGCAGCCCGGCGTTGCCGTGGCGCAGCCGATTGAGCATCGCCTGCATCTCCGCGCCGCGCACCTTGAGCCGCGCCAGCCCCTGCACGTCACCGAGAGCCGCACTCTGCGAATCGCGCGAAAGCTGCTGAGAGCGCAGCTTCAGCTCGTTCATGACCGCAACGTACTCGGCATCGGCATTGTTGTGCCGACGCGCGAGCGAGTGCGCCGCGAACATCAACGCCACGAAAATGAACAGGAGACACGGAAAAACGATGCGCCACGCCTGGCGTGAGCGCGCACGGGGATTGCGCCCCTTCGCCCGCCCCGGGGAGCCTGCGGCGCGAGCACCGCGCAGTTTATTCCACAGCTGCATGTCAAATTCGCTCGTCTAAGCCGCAACCTGCATGAATGCCGGAGCATCGATCAAAGCGTGAACGTCGAACACTTCCCACGTCTGCTCGGCGGCATGAAAACTGCCGACCACATAGGGCGCAAGCCAGCTCTCGGAAGCCGCAGCATCCGGCAGTCGCTGCTCATCGAGAAAGTGCTTCACGCCGAACACCTCCTCTACCGCGAGGCCCGACAGGATCTCGTCCTTCTCGATTACCAGCACCCTCGCATCGCGACCGAGCGTTGCCGACTCGCCTCGAAGAAAACCGTGCAGATTCATCACCGGCAACAAAGCACCGCGCAAGTTGGCGATACCCATCAACCACTCCTTGGCACCGGGCACGCGCGCGAGCTTCGGCAGATGCATCACCTCGGTGATGTCCGCCATCGACGACACCAGACGCCGATCGCCGACGGAGAAACCGATACCGCGCCAGACCTCACTGGAGAGCTGCGCACTGGCTGATGCATTGGAATCTCCCTGCACGCGCCGTTCAATGTCGCGCAACAAGGAAATCGGGTCTTGGGCCTTTTCCTGCATGTTCGGCTCTTTATATATGTGCTCTAGCTCGGCGATGGGACATTACGACGCACGGCATCGATGAGCTCCTGCGCTCGGCATGGCTTGGTCAGGTACTCGCGCGCGCCCTGGCGCAATCCCCACTCGCGATCGCTTGCCTCGTTTCGAACACTGAGTATGACCACCGGGATGCGGGCGATGTCCGGGTCACGGTTGATCCGGCGGGTCGCCTGAAATCCACTCATACCCGGAAACACCACGTCCATGAGAATCAGATCCGGCTGCTCTTCTCTCGCCCGTGCGATGCCCTGCTCGGCAGACGTCGCCGAGGATGTCCGGAAGCCGTTTTGGACCAGCAGGCGTGAGACATGCTCGAGCACGGTCGGTGAATCATCGACAATCAGCACGTGAGCCATGCCCGTTATCTCCGACGTCCCGCATCGATGGGCGGCTGCAGATCCATGTTCAATGCCCTCCGTTCAGAACGTGCTGCTCGATAGCGCCGAGCAGCTCNNTCGAGGCGCGGCATCATGATGTCGACGAAGATGATGTCGGGCTCGTGGTCGACGATGCGCACGAGCGCCTCGAAGCCGTCGGTCGCAGTCACGACCTTGCAGCCGGCGTTTCTCAACAACGTCTCGGCGGTGCGACGAATGGTCTTACTATCGTCGATGACCATGACCTTGACACCGCCAAGACCATTCTCGTTGTTTCCGGACACGGCCTGATTTCCCCCTGTGGGCCGCACGCGCGAGTGACGGGGCGATAACTAAAATCCTAGTATATCCCCCTTGCCCCTGCATTCGTCGATCTGCCGACAGAACAGCAGCTTGCCGGCAGTCCATGCAGAATTGGTTGAAGTTCAGACGGCGGCCGCCTCGGGAGCCCGGGGCTGCGCGGGGCTCACACGGCCGTCTCCAGCTGCGCACCCGGATCCGGGGTTCGGGACGCCATCAGCTCGGCGACGTCGAGCATCAGCACCACCTGGCCATCGCCGAGAATGGCGGCGCCGGCAAGACCTCGGAGGGCGCGCAGCTGCGGGGCGATGGAGCGCACCACCACGTCGACGCGCTCGCCGATGGCGTCCACCATCAGGGCCTGGCGCACCTCGCCCGAGCGCACCAGCACCAGGGGCAGGCGAGCCGCGGTCCTTTGCGGCGCGTCCGCGCCGAGCGCCAGCAGATCGCCCAGGCGCCCGAGCCGCCAGCGCTGCCCCTCATGCTCGATACCCTCCTCCTCGCCGGCGCCCAGCGCGTCTGCCGAGAGCTGCACGACCGCCGACACCTCGGCCAGCGGCAACGCCAGGATCTCGCTCGCCACCGCCACCAGCAGCACCGTCGTCACCCGCGGCGCAAGGGGCATGCGCAGCCGCAGGCGGGTCTCGAAGCGGCCGCTTGCGGTGAGCTCCAGGCAGCCACCGAGCGGGCGCAGAAACGCGCCCGCCTCTTCGAGGGTCGCCGGCGCCGGCGCCCCGCAGTCGGCGCTCACGACCAGCTCGAGATCGGCGCCACGGCGTCGGCTCGTGAGGGTCATGCGGCAGCCCGGCGGACGCCCTGCCATAACCCGCGCGCGGGGCGGCTCCAGGCCGCTCTCGATCATGGCCAGCGTGAGGCGGCGCAGAACCGGCAGCAACGCCGCCATCTTCTCCGGCTCGATGAGCAGATCGCCCGCGTCCAGATCGAGCACGACTTGCTTGCCGGCATCCACCGCACGCGTGCCCAGCTCGCGGCCGAGCTCCTCGAGCAGACCGGCCAACGGCTGCATGCGGGAGTGCATCAGGCGCTGCTCGAGGGCCACATTGTCGCGTGCCTGCTGCACCAGTGCCGAGCAGCTGTCGCCGGCAATGCTCTCGATGGCATCGCGCAGCTCGGCGATGGCCCCGACCCCCTGCGCGAGTCGCTCGAGGCGATCGCGGATATCGCCAAGCACAGGCGGGCGAACGGACGGGTCCGGCATGTGGCCGGGATCTGCGGAATCGTCGGGAAGAGGCAGCGCCTCGGCGTGCGTGCGCAGTCCTTCGAGCTCCTCGCGCAACGCGCGGATGCCGCCGTCCATGTCCTGAAGCCCCTCGCGGAACGCACCCACCTGCTGCTCGAGGCGCGCGCGCGCATCGTCGATGGCGCCGGCGAGGTGCGCGATCTCGTCGAGCAGCCCGTGCTCCAACGCGAGCGGCGCCGGCGGCACATCGGGCACCTGGGGAGACTCGCCGGAAGCTGCCGGCGCCGCGGTCTCGGCCGCCGCGCGCACCGCACCGGCCATGATGGCCTCGAGGCGGTTACGCAGCAGCGCGCCGGGCTCCACTTCGGTCTCGTCGGGCTCCGGCGAGGTGCCGCCACGGCTCTGCTCGAGCCGTTGTATGACACGCTCGGCATGCACGAGATCCGCCTCCAGGCGTCGCGCAATATGGCCGCTGGTCGGCATGCCGGCGGTGTTCTCGGCGATCGCCGCAGCGGGCTTCATACCGGCGGCGGTCAGCAGATCGGCGCCAATGACATGCAGCCGCTCCGCCACCTGCCCCCAGCCACCCGCGGGCGGATCGCCGGTCGCCGGCGTCGCGCCGAGCAGCGCCACCTCGTCGAGGAGACGCTGGCGAAGCGCGTGGGCGTTGAGCAGGCCGAGGCTGTCGGCCACGTGCAGCATGCGCCCGACCAGCCAGGTGCGCTTGGCGGGCCACGTCTCGCCCGGGGCCAGCGCTTCCATGATCTCGGCGGAGACCGCCAGCAGCGCGTTCAGCAATGACAGCGCCGCGGTGGGTTGGTGCGGATGTCCGTCGCGCGGGGCGACGAATGCGGCCAGCAAGGCGCTGCGCGAAGGGAACACGCCGATGGTGGCGTCGACATCGCATCCCTCGCCGACGTAGAAGAGCAGATCGCGCACCAGCGCCGGGGCGGGCCGCGGCGCCGAGCCCTGCCGCTCGCTGAGACCTTTGAGCTCGGCGTCCAGCTGGCCGAGCAGCCGTTTGACGGCGACGCTCGCGCGCCAGCGGGGGTCCTCGAGCAGGCGCGCAAACGAGGCGCCGGCGCGCCACAGGATTTCCTGAGGCGTGCCCCGCGCGAGCACGTGCAGGCGCGCGCACACCTCGCCGATACGCTCGGCGGCGGCCTTGGCCTGGCGTGCCTCGCGCAGCCACGCGACCAGCCCCTGCTGGTAGTACGAGCGCAGACGGCGCGCCGATGAGGCGAGCCGCGGCTCGCCATGGCTCGGCCCGTCGCCGTCGCCGGACGTCTCAGCGTCGGCTTCCAGGCCGATGGCGAAAACCATGTTTCCAGACAGCAGCGGCGCGCCCCGCCAGGCGCGCAGCTCGTTGGCGAGCGCAAGCGGGGAGCGGCACGGCAGGGAGCCCGGCGTCTGTTCGCGCGCATCGCCGGCGAGCACCGACAAGGCCCGATCGAGCAGTGCCACCAGCCTCGCGCGGCCGCCATCGTCATGCGCCCTGTTGGCGGCATCCCGGATGGCCTCGCCCATGTCGGCGGCGAGCATTGTCCGCAGCCCGTCGTCGCCCTGCTCCAGCACCGCGAGCAGGGTCGAGACGCGGGCCGCCGCGCCTTTCCAATCGTCGGCATCGGGACCGTGGACCGCGAGCTCGGCATCCTCGGCGGGCGCCAGCGCGAGCACCGCCACGCGGGCCCGGGCCAGCGACTCGGTCAGACCGGGGTCGCCGGCTTCAGCCGACATGGCGCGCGCCCTGGGGGCGTTCAGGAGACCGGCCGCAGACCACCCGCGCCGCGGCGGCGATCGCGTCCCTGGCGGCGATCGGCAGCGTGCTCGGCTGTGGCGGCACTCTCGGTCTCCTCGACACTGGGCTCGGCTTCGAGCGGCACCACGCTCCGCTCGCGCGGCGGCACCGCGTGCAGCCGGGCCAGGTGCGCCTGCAGGCTCGCCATCAGCTCGGCGAGCCGCACGGCGGAGCTGGCAGCCGCCTCGGCACCGACGCTGGACTGACTGGTGGCGGAGTGCACGGCGGTCACCGCCCTCACCACCTCGGTGGCCCGGAGCGCGTGCTCCTGACCGGCCCCCACCAGCGACTGCGCGAATTTCTCGAGCTTACGCGAAATCTGGTCGAGATTGGCAATCGGCTGGTGGGCATTTCGCAACCGGTCAGCGGCGCTCTTGACCGCCCATGCCGTGTGCTTGATGGCCTTGGTCGCCTCCTCGGCGTCGGCGCGCAGCGACTCGCGCATGCGCTCCACGGACTGCACCACGCCGCGCGCGCGCTCGGCGAGGCGCTGCAGCTCGTCGGCGAAGTTGGCGTTGGTTCGCGACGTGGCGCCCTGCGCAGTGCTCTGGATGGCGACGTTCAACGACAGCATCTTGCTGTAATCACCGAGCTCTTCGATGCGATGCGCCACCGCGCGTGCCTCGTCGGCGCTCTCGGTCAAGCGGCGCACCCGCCGCGCGCTCTCCTGCACCGACGCGCCGAGGGCTTCCAGGTCCTGCATCGCGCCGCCAACCTGCTCTCTGGCGGCACGCGCCTCGGCGGCGCCGCTCTCGGCCAGCGTGTCGAACTGGGTGATGTTCGAATATCCGAGCTTGACCGCCGCGGCCAGGTCCTGGGTGGCATTGGCCGCCTTGTCGACGCTGTGGGCCTGCTGACGGCCGGCGGCGTTCAGCTTGGCCGTCGCCTCGGCGAGGGACGACGCCGCGCTCGCCAGCTGGTGAGCGTCGGTAACGATGGCACCGATGCGTGTGTGCAGCTCGAGGAGCACGCGGTCGAGGCCGCGGGTCACGGCGTCGCCGGCGTCCTCGCCGGTGCGCGCCGAGGTGTCGACCTCCACCACGCGCCCGAGGTCCTCCATCAGGCGGCCGAGCTCCTCGCCGACCCGGCGCATGCCCGAGCCCGCCGTCGCTACCGCGCGTTCCAGCTCCTCGTTGCGGCGATACGCGTCGAGCCGGCGCTGACGCTCGTTTCGCCGGTGGGCGCGCGCGTCCATGGCCATGAGCAGCGCCGCGATGAGGAGCGTCGCGATGGCGAGCCCCGCCAGCAGACGCGTATGCGACGCCCGCAGCGGCCGGGTCGCCACGTAACCCGCATACATGAGCTCGGCCTCGCGGGTCGCGGCGACGATCGCGTCGCTGGCGCGCGCCACGTCGCCGACCGCATCCTGAAGCCCCGCCAGCTCCACCGACTGGCGCACGATGTCCTGCACCTGCCGGCTGGCGTCGCGAAACAGCTGTCCGATGCCGGCCAGAAGGTCCCGGGCGGCCTCGTCGGTCACCGCCGCGATGCCGAGATCCGGATTGCCGTTGAGCAGGCCGTTGTTGACGTTGCCGAACAGCACCGCGTCACGACCGAAGCGATCGGCCGCGGTGAGCCGACCTTTACCGCCGCGAATGAGCCGCTCGCCGTTGACCAGCATGCGTTGGATCAGCATCAGCTGGCGGGCCGCGATGCGCAGCTGCTCGGGCGGCTCCCCGGCGGCGGTCATGGCGGCCACCAGGTCGTCGGCGCTGGCCAGCATGCGCGTGGCGAGACCCTGAAAACGCGTCAGCGCCTGCTCGAGCGCGTCGTTGGCGCTTTGCCGGGCGGTCAACGCCTCGAGCTCGTCGCCGAGGCGCGCCCACTCCCGATCGAGCTGGGAGAGTCGCGTCTCGATCTCCGTCGGCGCCGGCCACAGACCGAGCGGCGGACGCGGGGGGTAGAGGTTCTCCAGCAGCTCGCGTGCGCTGCGGTGGCGTTCGCGCAGCAGCTCCAGGGACACATCCGGATCGTTGGCCGCGCGCGCCGTCATGCGCGCCACCTGCAGCGCCAGCAGAACCTGTTGCTCGAGCCTGTCGAGAAAGTCCGCGTCGTCGCGAGCGCGGTGCTCCTGGTAGAGGTACGAGCCTATCGCCAGGGTGAACAGGATTGCCGGCAGCAGCAGCCGCCATGGATGCCAGGCGATGCGCCGGGTGATGGCGCGTCCGAGGGCGACATCCGGCTGTTCCGGCGCCGGGCCGGCGCCTTGGGAGTCGATGGACATGACCGGGCTCGCTTCACGAAAACCACCCACCCCCCCGGGAGGAAGGCCTTCGCGGTGAATCGCAACGTGAGCGAAATACTAGCCTATTCCGCGTCTTTCTGCGCACCCAAAGCGTCCGTATAACAAAGGCTTGTCAGAGCACGGTCGTGCACTTTCTGAGCTTCGGGAACGCCCCGCGGGTTACTGTCAGCAGCCCGCAGGCTTGACGTTTTTCAGCAGGCGCCGGATCGCCGGCGCCAGGCGGCGACTGACCTCCACCTGGTCGTCGATGCCGTCGAGACGCACGAACTGATGCCCGTCGGCGTCGCGTTCGATGCCGCGCACGTGGGCCTTGGCGACCAGCGCGTTGCGGTGCACGCGCAGGAAGCGATCGCCGAACTCCTTCTCGAGGGCGCTCAAGGTGTCCTCGATGATCAGCTGACCCTCGGGATGGCGTGCGGTGACGTACTTGTGCTCGGCGCGAAAGTAGCGGATCTCGCCGAGCGGCAGGAGCTGCAGATTGCCGTGCAACGTGGCGCTGATGTGGGTGCGCGCGCGAACCCTCTCGCCCTCCTGCTGGACGGTCTCGAGTCCCGCCAGCTGCGCGCGTGTGAGGGTGGTGGCGCGCTCTAGTGCGGCCTGCAAGCGCGGCTTGCGAATGGGCTTGAGCAGGTAGTCCACCGCGTTCGCCTCGATGGCGGCGAGCGCATGACTGTCGTAGGCGGTGGTGAAGATGACCGCCGGCGGGCGCAGCGTGGCGGCCAGGTGCCGCGCCACCTCGATGCCGTCCATGCCCGGCATGCGAATGTCGAGCAGCACGATGTCCGGCGCCGCCTGCTCCACCAGTCGCAGCGCATCGGCTCCGTTGTCCGCCTCGCCGACGACCTCGCCCGCATCGAGCTCCGTGACCATCGCGAGCAGGCGTGATCGCGCCAGCGGCTCGTCGTCGATGATGACGATTTTCATGGATGTTCCTTCACGTAGGGAAACCGCAGCTCCACCGTGTACTCACCGTGTACGTTGGACGCCTCCAGGCTGGATCCCTTGCCAAAGAATGCGCGCAGCCGTTGCTCGACATTTTCCTGAGCCATCCTGTTGCTCGAGCGCAGGCTTCGCGTCTCACCATTGGGCACGGAGTTGATAATGCGCACCACGATCTCCTTATCGTCGCTTTCGCCGAGAATATGAATGAATCCGCCCTCCTCCGCGGGCTCGATGCCGTGATAAATGGCATTCTCGGCGAGCGGCTGCAGGGTCAGGCCGGGCAGCGCCGCGTCCCCGGGCAATGCGTCCACGTGGAACTCGGTGCTCACGCGCGCACCGAGACGCTGCTCCTCGATGCGCAGATACTGCCGACAGACCTCGATCTCGCGGGCCAGGGACACCGGAATGCTCGCGTCGCCCAGGCTGGCGCGAAACAGATCGGCAAGATCCTCCGTGACCTGCTCGGCAAGCTCCGGCGAGGAGCGCGTGAGGCTGGCGATGGTATTCATGCTGTTGAACAGGAAATGCGGACGGATTCGAGACTGCAGCGCCTGAATGCGCGCCTTGGCTTCGGACTGCACCTGGGAGCGCCACTGATGCTGGACGTAGAAATAGCGCAGCGCCAGCGCCGCAACGATGGCGGTGATGCTGAGATTCTTGGCGAGAAACTCCAGGTGCCACGCGGTGTCCAGCGGCACGGGTCCGGGCTCCATCTGCGGCCCGCTCGCCGCCGCGACGAAGAATTCCGCGTCCAGCACCGGCCTCGCCACCAGCCAGTAGGCCGCTTCGCTGCATATCAGGCTCACGGCCAGAATGAGCACGTACGCGGCGATTCCGGCGCCGGTATTGCCGAAGTTGGAGAGCCAGCGCCGGCCGATGCAAAGCAGCCCCGTGCTGCTCAAGGCGACCCATTGGATGAACAGCGCGTTGAGCGCCAGGTCTCGCCACCAGTTGGTGCTGGTGACCACCGGCGATAGCACCAGAATGAATGCCAGCAAGGTGCCCACCACGACCACGGTGAATACCGTGCCGATGTCGCAGAAATCGGGTAGGAACAAATCGTCGTCGGGAGGTCTGGCCACTCGGTCCTGCATGGATTCTGACGGCGTGCACCGATCCATCCATTATAGTTATACTGGCTCGCACGAAATGTGCCGTCGTTCCCGGGCCCCCGCAGCCACACGCGCGGCATACCGCCGAGGAACGATTTCGAGCCCGACCGAGCAGCCATGACCGACGACAGCGTCGACTCCAATCCCTGGTCGGGCCGCTTCACCGAGTCCATGGACGCGCTGGTGGAAGCCTTCACGGAATCGGTCAGCTTCGACCGCCGGCTCGCGCCCCACGACATCGCCGGGTCCATCGCCCATGCCACCATGCTCGAGCGCGTCGGCGTGCTCACCGCCGAGGAGCGCGACGCCATCGTCGAGGGGCTGCGGGCCATCGCCGCCGACATCGAGGCCGGGCGCTTTAGCTGGTCGACGAAGCTCGAAGACGTGCACATGAACATCGAGTCCGCGCTCACCGAGCGAATCGGACAGACCGGTAAGAAGCTGCACACGGGGCGATCGCGCAACGACCAGGTGGCAACAGACGTGCGGCTGCTGCTTCGCGAAGAGATCGACGCGATCGCAGGCGTTCTCACCAGGCTGCGTGGCGTCATCGTCGATCTCGCGCAGAGCGAGGCCGACACGGTGATGCCGGGCTTCACGCACATGCAGACCGCGCAGCCCGTGACCTTCGGACACCACATGATGGCCTGGTTCGAGATGCTCTCACGCGATGCCGAGCGCCTCGCCGAGCTGCGCCACCGGGTCAATCGCCTGCCTCTCGGCTCGGCAGCACTCGCGGGGACCAGCTATCCCATCGACCGGGCCATGTGCGCGCAGCTGCTCGGCTTCGAAGCGGTGTGCGAGAACTCCATGGACGCGGTGAGCGACCGCGATTTCTGCATCGAGTTCATCGCAGCCGCGGCCCTGCTGATGGTGCATCTTTCGCGCATGAGCGAGGAGCTGATTCTTTGGATGTCCGCTCAGTTCGATTTCATCGAGCTCGGCGATGCCTACTGCACGGGCTCGTCGATCATGCCGCAGAAGAAGAACCCCGACGTCGCCGAGCTGGTGCGCGGAAAATGCGCGCGCGTCATCGGCAACCTCAACACGCTGCTTGTCGTGATGAAAGGCCAGCCGCTTGCTTTCAACCGCGACAACCAGGAAGACAAGGAGCCGCTGTTCGACAGCATCGACACCGTCAAGTCGAGTCTCGCGGTGTTCGCCGGCATGCTGCCCACCCTCACCGTCAAGCGTGACAGGATGCGCGAAGCGGCACGGCGCGGCTACAGCACGGCCACCGATCTGGCCGATTATCTGGTGCGCAAAGGCACGCCATTTCGCGACGCCCACGAGGCCGTCGGCCGCGCGGTGCGCGTTTCCATCGACAGCGGGCGGGATCTCTGCGAGCTCTCCCTGGAAGAGCTGACCGGACTTTCCGATGCCGTCGAGGCCGACGTCTTCGATGTGCTCACCGTGGAGGGCTCGGTGGCGGCCCGCGATCATGTTGGCGGCACGGCGCCGTCACAGGTCCGCGCCGCCGTCAAACGCGCGCGTCAGCGCCTCGCGGACGAATCCCGGTGAGCCGTAACCGTATCGAAGATCTGGAAGCGTTGCGCCGGCGGCTCGCCGCCTTCGCCCGCGAGCGCGACTGGGACCAGTTTCACTCACCGAAGAACCTCGCCATGGCACTGATTGCGGAGTGCGCCGAGCTGGTCGAGCATTTCCAGTGGCTCGGCGCCGAGGAGAGCACAGCGCTCGGCGAGGACAAGAAGGCTGCCGTGCGCCTCGAGCTCGCCGACATTCTTATATATCTGGTGCGTATCGCCGACAAGCTCGACATCGATCTGCTGGCTGCGGCCGCAGACAAGATCACGATCAACGAGGAACGCTATCCTGCCGAGCGGGTGCGCGGCGACGCGCGTCGTGCCAGCGAGTACGAGATCTGAGCCTGTCGCCGTCGTACGCGCCATGAGACGCCGTTTCAAGCTGCTCGCCGTTCTCATGGGTGCAGTGGCGCTGCTCGTGCTGCTCGTCTTGGTCGTGGTGCCCATGCTGGTCGACTCCGACCGCTTCAAGCGAGAGGCGATCGCGCTGGTAAGGGAGCGCAGCGGCCACACGCTTCACATCGACGGCGACGTGCGGCTGCACCTGTTTCCGGGCGTGCGCATCACGGTGACGCACATTCGCATCGCGAGTCCACCAGGATTCGCGAGTCCGGATCTCGCCAGACTCCCGTGGCTGATGGTGGATCTGAAGCCACTGCCGCTGCTGCGCGGGCGCGTCGAAGCGAACGCCGTCGACATCAGCGGTCTCCGGGTGAATCTCGAGCGCGATCGCACGGGACGCGGTAACTGGCAAAGCCCGTCGCCGCTCGAGCGCGACGCTGGCGCAGCGGCCCCCCTGGCGGCGCTGGCGCTGGGCGGGGTCGAGATGCGCGATGGCGCCGTACACTGGCGCGATCGGATCAGCGATACGTCGGTGACCGTCTCGGACATCAGGCTCGAGACGGGTGCGCTGCATGCCGAGGGCATCGACGCCGTGCGCCTGCAGGCGAGACTCCCGGAGGCCGAGGCCAGCTTCGAGGTGCGTGGCGACATCCGGCTGGCGTCGACAGGCCCGCATCTGAGCATACCGGATTTGCGCGCCACCTTCGGCGAACTCAACGTCGCCGGCATGCGGGTCGACGGCACCCTCGACGGCGGCGTCGCGCTGGATTTCGCCAGCCAGCGCGTCACGCTCGATCCCGTGCGTGCCTCGGTGCGGGCTTCGGGAAACGAAGCGCAACGCGCCAGCGTGCAGATCAGCACGGCGCTCGACGTCGATCTCGCCCGCCAACGGCTCACCGCGCGTACCCTGGCGTTGCAGGTGCCGGCGTACTCGCTCTCCGGCTTCGATGGCACGCTTGCATTGACGGGCGCGCTGTCCGGCGATCTGGGCACCGGCATCTATGCACTCGAGCAAATGCAGGGCACCGGCACCGTACGGCCGAAAGCATCGGCCGACCCACAGATCGCTTTCGCGCTCACCGGAGCATTGAGCACGGACCTGGAACGACGCCGGGTCCTGGCATCCGGACTGGAGATCAGCGGCAACACCGAGACGGGACGGCTGCCGTTTCGGTTCCTCGCCGAGCTCGACATGTCGCACCGCTCGCAGACCCTGACGGCGACGGACATGCGCCTTACCCTGGCTGACTGGCAGGTGGACGGCAACGTGACCCTGCACCGCGTCGCGTCACCCCGGGGTGTGCGCGGAGCGGTCGAGCTGACGGTGCGCGATCAGGGCGTGGCCGGCAGCTTCGCCGTCAGAGAGTCCCCGCAACACGAGGACGCTCTCGATGTACGGGCCGATGCAGTGGCCGATCTCGACATGCGGAAAAGCGGCTACCGCCTGCGCGGAAAGACTGTCGTCGTGCTCGACGCGACGGTGCTTGCCCCGTCGGCCAACGATTCCTGGCGCGTCGGCGTCGCGCGGCTCGCTGCGCGACTGGATGATGCATCGTTGCCCCGTGGCACGCTCAGCCTCGAGCTGCAGGGGGACGTGGACGTCGACCCGAACAAGGTGACCGCGCAATCGGAAAACCTGCGCCTCATGCTCGACGAAAGTCACATTGCCGGTGCCGTGAGCGTACGGGGCTTCGACACGCCGGCGGTGCACTTCGATCTGGAGGCAGACGCCATCGACGCCGATCGCTATCTGCCCGTGGGCGAAGGCGGCGACCCGGTGCTGTCGCCGGGTCCGGCGTCCATTGCGGCGATCCGTGCGCTCGACATGGCCGGCGAGCTGCGCGTGAGGAGGCTGACGCTCAAGGGTACGTTGATGGAGAATGTGCGTCTCACCGCCAGAGGCAGGACGGAGGGTGGATGACGGGAGCGCGTGAACGGTGCTGCCTGCGAGTCTGAGCGAGCGGTTGCTGGCCTGGTACCGGGAGCACGGGCGCCGGGATCTGCCGTGGCAGCATCCGGACGACCCGTATTCCGTGTGGGTGTCCGAGATCATGCTGCAGCAGACCCAGGTTCAGGCCGTGATCCCCTACTTCGAGAAGTTCATGGCGCTTTTTCCCGACGTGCACGCCCTGGCGGCGGCCGACGTGGACGAGGTGCTGCATATCTGGAGCGGCCTCGGTTATTACGCGCGTGCACGCAACCTGCACCGGGCCGCGTGCATGGTGGTCGACGATCACGGCGGCAGGCTGCCGGAAACTCTCGAGGCGCTGATGGCGCTGCCCGGCATCGGACGCTCGACCGCTGCCGCGATACTGGCGCTGAGCCGCGGCGAGCGCCACGCCATCCTCGACGGCAACGTCCGGCGCGTGCTGTGCCGCTACCACGCCATCGAGGGCTGGCCGGGCGCGAGCAGCGTCGCACGGCGCCTGTGGGCGATCGCCGAGGCACACACACCCGGGGACGACGTCGCCGCCTACACCCAGGCGATCATGGATCTCGGCGCCACCGTGTGCACGCGCAGTCAGCCGCGCTGCGATGAATGCCCCCTGAACAGTGACTGCCTGGCGCTCGCCGAGGGACGCGAGGGCCAGCTGCCGCATCCCAAGCCACGCAAGGCAACGCCGATCCGCGAGACGCTGTTCGTCATCGTGCGCGACCCGCGCGGCCGCGTGCTTCTCGAGCGGCGCCCGCCGGCCGGCGTCTGGGGCGGCCTGTGGAGCTTTCCCGAGTGCCCCCCGGGGACCGACGTGGCCGCCTGGTGCCGTAAGCACCTGGGAATCGCCGTGACCTCCGTGCGCGAGCTCGAAGGCATGCGGCATACGTTCAGCCACTTTCGTCTCGATATCCGGCCGGTGCTGGCCGGCGTCGACGCCCGGGTCGCGGCCGAGGCGGTCGAGGACGACGCCGACCGGCAGTGGTATACGCGCGACGGCGGCGGTCGCCTCGGTCTCGCCGCGCCGGTGACGCGCTTGCTCGATGAGCTCAAATCCCTGGTAGATTAGTGCCGCAAACGGAGAACCAAACACGTGTCCAGAACCGTTCACTGCATCAAGCTCGGCAGGGAAGCCGAAGGACTCGACTTCGCCCCTCTTCCCGGCGAGCTCGGCCGGCGCATCTTCGAGCAGGTCTCCAAGGAAGCCTGGCGGGAGTGGCTCGGCCTGCAGACCATGCTCATCAACGAGCAGCGCCTGAGCCCGGTCAACCCCGAACACCGCAAGTACCTCGAGGAGCAGATGCAGAAGCACTTCTTCGGCGAGGGCAGTGACCGGCCGGCGGGCTACGTGCCCCCCGGGGAAAAGTGAACGGCAGCCGTGCTTGACTCGCTCCAGCGCGGCGGATTAAATACCGGCCCTTACCCGCCTACCCCATCCATGGCCAGGTAGCTCAGTTGGTAGAGCAGTGGACTGAAAATCCGCGTGTCGGTGGTTCGATTCCGCCCCTGGCCACCATCAGACTTCATCAATCGGTGACCGAGCTACGAAGTTTGCTGCCGCCATGCGCGACGCGCAGATCGCGGTTGTCACGGTCCGCGCGCGACGATCTGCCCTCTCGCATGCCCGGTTTGCGGATGAGGCTTCGACGCTAAAGGCCAGCCGCGAACCCGTCGATATCCAGAGTGAATGTACCGAGGATCGACTCTGGTCGGTCGCTGGGCGTCCGAGTTGCGGGGGGCTTTTTCCGCCAGTAACATGCGCTTCCGAAGTACGCCTCTGCGGCCGCGCCCCGGGTGATTTTTTTTGCCAGAGACTGTACCCGACGCCATGAATCTCAGCAGAAAAACGAGATTTTGGGTGCGACTCCTGATCGTCGTCCCCCTCTTATCGGTCGTGAGTCCCTGGCACGCGATGCACCATTCGCTCGCGCAGCACGACACCGGCGTGGTGCACGTCGACAAGCTGGCCAGTGATCCTGCGAGCGTCGATCACCATGCTGTCGACGCTGCTGATCCAACCGACGATGGCCCGGTATTCCTCGACAGAGCTCCTCACTGTGACAGCGGTGCCTGTGCCGCATCCATCGACACGGTAATGGAGAGCGTTGTTCCGAGAACGGGGACTCGTTACCTCACTCTCCATCACCCCGCGGCCGGCGCTGCGATTGCGCCGCTCAGCAAACCTCCCAGACTTCGCTCGCCGGTCGCCTAGGCAAGCGCGCCCCCCGATCTCGGCGATCTGCCGAATAGTCTTTCCACCACGTGGGTCATTAGACGGCCGCGCGCCTGATCCGCCGGGTTTGCAGACGACCGCGGTGGAGGGGCTGAAGAAATGGTTTCGACATGAACGTGTTTTCAACTTTTGAAGGAAACGAACCGCGATGATTATTCCCAATCAGAAGACTTTCTACTTAGCTTTCTTCCTCGCCCTCTCGGGCGCTGCGTATGGCGGCGCCGGGCACACCCACGGTTCCAAGATTGGAAGCCCCGCCGATGCGGCCGATGCCACGCGCACGGTCGAGATCGTGATGAGCGACAACCGCTACGATCACATGCATATCGACGTGCGCGAGAGCGAGGTCGTGCGCTTCGTAGTTCACAACAAGGGGCAGCTTGTGCACGAGTTCAATATCGGCACTCATAAGATGCATGCCGCACATCAGGAAGAGATGCTCGCGATGATGCAGTCCGGTCAGATGAGCCCGACCACGGTAATGCACGGACACGGTGGCATGATGGGTCACGACGACCCGAACTCCATTCTGCTGAATCCCGGCGAGACCAAGGAGCTCGTCTGGAAGTTCGCCCCGGCCGACAAGGGTCTGGAGTTCGCCTGCAACGTCCCGGGCCATTACCAGGCGGGCATGATCGGAAAATTTCGCTACCCGGCGAACTGAGCAATCTCGAATGGTCTCGAGAGACGGGGCGCGAGCAGAGTTCGCTCATACCTCGAGCCGACTTGCGTGATGTGACATGAGAGCTTCGAGATATGGGAAAACGTAAACGCGGCGCCGGACGCTCGCGCCGCGAAAAGCCGCGCGATGCGCCGAGGCGGCCGCGCTCCGCTGCAAGAAAACCGGCGATTCTCATCGGTGGCTCGTTGGCGGCGCTCGCAGCCGCCGGTATCGCGCTGTTCGCCCTCGTCGACCGCGGGCCGAACGGCACCGCGACGGTGGACGTGCGCGTTCCGACTTTGAGCGCGTCGGCTGCACGGGGTGCCCGGGCCTTCGGGGCCAACTGCACGCAGTGCCATGGCCCGAATGCCGCCGGAACCGACAAGGGGCCGCCGCTGGTGCACCGCATCTATGAGCCTTCTCACCACGGCGATGCGGCCATCCGGCGGGCGGTGAGACTGGGTGTCAGGCCGCATCACTGGGGCTTCGGAGCGATGCCGAAGATCGATGTCTCCGACCGCGAGCTAGACGCGATCATCGCTTATATCCGCGAGCTGCAACGCGCTAACGGCATTCGCTAGATCGAAGAGCCGGAATCGCCTTGCGGCTCGGGCTCACTGGACAGTGCGCGAGAGCAGGACGATCGACAGGCTCGCGCAGGCGACGGCGAGGCCCTTTCGCGCGGTGAAGCGCTCCATCCGCGACGCCACTGATATGCCGAGGGCGACGACGAAGCCGAGATTGGCAATCGGCACGACGATGCTCGCCTGCCCGCGTTCGAGCGCCGCCAGCAAGGTATTCACGACGAGAAAGACGACCAGACCTGCGCCGATGGCGTAACCGATCTTCTTTGCCGTTATGCTCACGGGACGCTCTCTCATCAGGGCGTAGCCCAGACCACCGAAGACCCAGCAGGCCGCGGCGATGAGCATCATCGTCGCGCCTTGACCGCCGAGCGCGAGCCCCGCCTTCGTGGTGACGCCGAAGCCAGCGCGCATGAGTGACGCCAGTACGACCAGCCAGAAGAAAACATTCATCACCGTCGGATCGGCGCTCTCGTGCCGATGATGATAGAGCAGCAGCGCTGCCACTACGCCGAAGGTAATGCCCAGCAACTTCAGCGAGCCGAGATCTTCACCGAGAAACAGGAAGGACAGGATCACCACGCCGATGGTGTTCAAGCGATAGATTGTGGATCCGAGACCGACGTCGAGATGGGTGAAGCTCTCGATGAAAAGCAGATTGGAAAGCGTGACCATGAGACCCGCCGCGACGCCGAAGCCGACGGTATATGCGTCGAAGACGAGCGGCTGTCCCCTGATCTCCAGTGCCGTCAATTGCAGCAGGCCCCACACGAGGCCCATGCCGAGCAGGAACATGCCCCGCGAACGATCCTTGCGGGAATAGCGCTTGAAAATGACGTCGATGGCGCCGCTGAAAACCAGGCTCAGCAGCGCGAACCCGATAGCACCGGAGAACTGATTCAATGTCGCTGTGCCGGCAAGATGTACGTGGGGATTTGACCTTGTACTGGCTGGGCGGCGCGGGGCGAGGATACACACCGGCTACCTGACAACCGCGCCCATGATGCCACCGGCTCCTGCCGGTTTCGAGTCGCGACGATCCGGCTTGCCGTCGAGGTAGCGTGTCGCTGACGTGACTCAGCGCGCGTCCGAGCGGACGATCCGGACGGGCTCATCGTTTCCGATCAGAAACCAAAAAAGAGGGACTTACGATCGGCAGCCTCGAGTACCTCGAGGGTGCACGCAGTCTCGATGGTGAAGGTTGGCGAAGCTCCGGTGTTTTCAATCCTCACGACATGGGCTCAACTCGCCCCCACGTCCATGAAGTTCCGCGCGATCATCGCCGACAGACGGCGCATCACCACGAAGCCCGCCTGCGGATGGGCTTCCAGGATCTCCAGCAGGCGCTCGCCGCTGACCACGAGCACGATCGAGTCCTCGAGGCACTCGGCTGTCGCCACGCGGCGCGGCTGATCGTCGACCAGGGCGGCCCAGCCGAAAACCATGCGGCCGCTCATGATGGAGCCGGAAGACTGGCTGCGGTTGCCGACTCCGAGGGTGAACCTGACGCGGCCCGAGACGAGCACGTAAACATCGTGGGCGTCGTCGCCGAGCTGATAGATGACGTCGCCCTCCTCGCAGGTTTTCAGCTCACCGAGCTGCGCGATCTCCTCCAGGGTCTCGTCGTCCACCCCCTGGAACAGCTCGGCGCGGCTGAGCGCTTTTACTTTGTCCACGTTGTCCGTCATCGACTTTCTCCCTCATGTTCTCTGCGGCCAGCCGAAGCCGAAGCGGGACCGCGCGTAATTGTGACGCCGTTTCAGCTGAACTTGTCGTAGCGGATGTCACCGGCGGGCAGCCGACCTTCGAGGATGAGAATGCGGATGGCGCCGTCGACCATCGGCGCCGGTCCCGCGACGAAAGCAATCGTATTCTCGTAGCTTCCCCTCATCTGCTCGGCTGCCACCTGATGCACCATGCCGCTCGCGTAGGTCAGATTCGGATAGGGCGTGCTCTCGGCATCCGGCGCATCCTCCTCCGAGAGCGCCACCGTAATTCGCAAGTGCTCTGGCGCCATCGACTGCAAGCGCGAGAGCTCATCGAGGAAGAAGGCGTCCTGCATCGTTCGCACGCCGAAGAAAACGCGGCCCCTGTGGTTCGAAAAATAACCGTCACGGAAACCTCGCGCGAGCATCGACATCATTCCCGCAATACCGGACCCTCCGGCGATGCAGAGTAGGTCCTTGTGCTCTTCGGGATGGAAGGTGGCCCGCCCGAGCGGGCCGAAAAGCCGCAGGCTCGCGCCCACCACCTGGTCACCGAACAGCCATTCCGAGAATTCTCCACCCGGTTTGCGCTTGACGACAAAGTCGAGGCTGGTCGTCTGCTCGGCGTAGTTGACCATCGAGTAGGCGCGAAATCCGACGGTGCCGGGAGCCTCGACCACCATGAACTGGCCGGCGTGGAAACCGATTGGGCGATCGAGCTCGACTGAGAAGGACATCACGTCGTGGGTGAGGCTTTTTGCCGCAACCACGCTGGCGGCACGTTCATCGGGCGCGATGCGGTCGGTCGGTGGCGCGGCGGGGCGCCCCGGGACCAGGATCTCGCAGTCACCGTGGGCGCGCGCCTGGCACATGAGAATCTCGCCGCGCTCTGCCTTGAGGTAGACGCGTCCCGGCGCCTCGGGCCAGAGATCTTCGACGTCCGGCGAGCGAGTCCTCGCCTTGCAGGTCCCACAGGTACCGGTCGCGCACTCGTAGGGCAGCGCGATGCCCGCGCGCAGGCCCGCGAACAGGATGCGGTCACCTTCGGCGCACTCGACCTGGTGCGTCGCTTCCTTGGTACGGATGGTGAGATTCATTGGGAACGACGCGAAGCGGGCGTGCCGCCTACCACTCGAAATCGTCGTCGTCTTCTTCTTCGTACTCGTAGATGAGTTCCTGCTCGACGAACACGAGGACGTCGTCACCGTCGCACTTCACGTCATACATGAGCAACGGCTTCTCGGCCGGGCCCTGCTCTTTGCCCGTCAGCATGTCCCACTGCCACAGGTGCTTGGTGCAGGTGAGGACGCCGTTCTGGCAGATTCCGGACTGCTCGAGCGGCTCTTCCATGTGCGGGCAGGCCGGCGGAAAGGCGCGGAATTCGTCGCCTATGTTGGCGATCAGTATCGGCACGCCGTCGACGTCGAACTTCTTCAGCTCGTCCTTGCCGATGTCTCCGGTGGCGCAGATCCGTTTCCAACTCATGCTCGAGTCTCCGCCCGACTGATGAGCGGCGGACACGTGCAATCCGCCGCAATCAGGGCCGCTCGTGATGGCTGCGGCGAACTCAGATGGGCCAGTGGGTTCCCTTGTCGAGGCGCCGGGTGTCCAGGCGCACGATCCGCTCGGTGAACTTCACATTCCCGTCCTTGATGCGGAACTTGTCATAGTACTTACCGACGAGAAACAGGCGCGACTCGCCCGCATCCACATGGGAATTGATACCATCGAGTAAAGTCTGATGAACCGTGAAGGACGAGACCGCGGTCGCGGTCCCGGCCTCTTCGTCCACATCCACCGAGTAGACAACCGTGTGTCGCGTGAGCGGGGAGTGGTCGCTGTTATGCTTGGGCAGCATCTCGACCATGCTGTGCATGTGCGCACGGTCTCCGCTCAGATAGGTCATGTCGTAGTGGATCTCCGGACTGTACGCCTTGATCTCGTACTGAAAATCATCGTCGCACAGCGCGAGCCAATCCTCCCACTTGGCGTCATCCAGGTGTATCGTCGCCTTGTAGATGACGTCCTTTACGGCATTGACACCGTCGGCGCCGTTGGCACTCATCGCGTAGCCCTCCAGCTCGGCGGCGCTTATTGAGCAGCCGCCATGTAATTGTGGCCCTCGCGGTACTTGAGATCCGGGTTCGAGGGCGAACGATCCATCCAGCGGCCCCACTCATCGTAGTAGTGGCGCATACCCACTTCGTCATGGATGGTTTCGTTCTCGTGACGGCCATGCAGAATCAAGCGCGTATCAGCGTGCTCATTCATACACGCTTGCTGAGCCGTGACGGCGAGCAGATCCTCGTGCAGATTGCGACCGAAGGGCCCCCAGATCGAGTTGTGATGCTCGACGCGGGCACGGCGAATCTCCGGGGAGTCGCTCTTCAGCCCGAGCCCACGGAACTCGATCATGACCTTGTCCGGTCCGAGCGGGGTCATGAGATCGCAGCGCAAGGCGGAACCGCGCAGGTTGAAGTTGACGCCCGGGAACATGTCGATCATGTACCAGTGATTGGGCGGAAGGTGCGGGAAAGAAATCTCACCCCGTGATTCGAAGCCCTCGTACTGATCGTACTGCACTTCGAAGCTGCCCACGGTCACGTGGCCGTTCTTGTAACCGGTGTTCTTGCGCGCAAAGTAAGCGTCGTTGAAGCCTGTGATGCGATTGTGATAGTGAAGATAGTCGTGATAGAACTCGCTGTTGGTGTCGTGCCACAGCTTGTAGTTACACGGAATAATTGCCTTGTGATAGTGGAAAACCTCCAGGGGCTCCGAATCGAGCGACTCCTGAAGACACTCGAAGGCGCCGTCGCCCCATTGCGCGACTGACTGCTCGATCTTGTCGTTCAGGGTGACCCAGACGAAGCCACCGAAGTAGACCTCGGTGCGCAGCCGGCGAAGTCCAACATCCTTCGTGCACATGCGATCCTGATAGCCTTCCTTTTCACGGGAGATGTACACGCAGTTCCCTTTCATGTCGAACTGCCAGGCATGGAACATGCAGGTCATGTGCTTGGGATTACCCGAAGGGCTTCCCTCCTTGAAGCTTCCCGAGGGGCGGCGCTCGATCATGTTGCCGCGGTGCGGGCAAACATTGAGGAAGGCGCGTATCTGCCTGTCTTCGCCCCTGACGACCAAGATTGGCTCACGGGCGATGGTCACGGTGCGAAAATCATAGGGCTGCGCCAGCTCCGACTCATGACACACGGGAATCCAGACCTTTTTCCAGATCTTGTTGAGCTCTTCCTCGAAAAGCCCGCGATCGGAGTAAATGCGGCTGTCGAGGAACTCACCTGGCTTGAGCCCTTTCGGTGGCTTGCGCCATTGCTCTTCATTTCGTGCTGGCATGCTGACTCTCCTAGTGTTTGCCGGAGACTCGCTCGGGCGAGCGCCCACCCTCGCGCATGGGGGCAGGCGCGCGCGGCACCGTCATCCGTCACCCGGCTTGACCATCCAATATAGAAAACGATGGGTCGTCATTTGTAAAATCACTGGAATCAATAGTTTAATAGATTCCACCAATCATGGCGCCATCGCTCCGCGCTCAGCGCCTCTTTTTGGAAACCGCCTTCTTCTTCGAGGCACCCTTCTTCTTCGAGGTACCCTTCTTCTTGGCCCGGGCCGCCCCGCCGCCCTTGGCTTTGCCCGGGGATTTCCAGTTCATCATCTTGGCGAACTTGGCGCGCTCCTCGTCGGTCATGTACACGGTGTGCTCCGGACCCGGGTAGTCATGGGAACGTACTTCGTCACGGTAGCGGATGAACACGTCCTCCATGATCGGAATCAGGTCGGTATAGACCTTCGAGTGACGCGGCGTGTGCTCCTCGTAAAGGTGGAAGAGGTCGGACGTGATGATGTGCACGCCGTCGGCCTTGTTGCCGGCCCCGAGGCTGATGACCGGCACCGGCAGCGTCTCGGCCAGATACTGGCACACCTCCTCCGTGGTCACCTCGCAGAGGATGGAGAAGCAGCCCGCATCCACCATCGCCCAGGCGTCGTCGACGAGCTCCTTGGCCCGGTCGGCGCCCTTGCCCTGGGCAAAAAACCCGCCAAGCTGCGGGATGCGCATCGGCGTGATGCCGATATGCCCCTGTACCGGGATGCCGGCCTTGACGATCGCCTCGATGTTGCGGGCGTGGTGCTGATTGCCCTCGCACTTCATCACCTCGGCATTGGCTTCGGCGACGAAGCGCCCGGCATTCTCGACCGCCTGGTCGGGCGATATGTGGAAGCTCCAGTAGGGCATGTCGACCATGCGCAGACCGTACTGGCTGCCGCGGTCGATGGCCTTGGCCATCATCATGACCTCGTCGAAGGTCACCGTCACGGTGCTCTTGTGGCCGAACAGGATCATGCCGCCGGTGTCGGATACGCACAGGATATCGATGCCGAGTCGATCCCCGATCACCGCGCTGCGGTAGTCGTAGATCGCCATTTGCACGATCTGCTCGCCGGTTCTCTTTTTCTGCGCAAGCGTGCGCAACGTGGTTTTTCTGGGTCTGGTGCCTGGCTCGGCCATCGGTGCCTCCCTCGATATTATTGGAGTTGATTGTTCGTCGCTGGCGTCCCACCAGTCGTATCGCGCGTCGGCAGACGCCGCGCGACACCCTCGGCAGCGACCCTCAGGATCGGTCAGCGCCGTGAAATCAGTGCGGTGGAGACACTTACAACCGGTCGAACGGCGATCCTAGGCAGTGGCATTTTTGCTTGTCAAAAGGTCCGCTTTATCAGCCGATAGCCTTCAGCTTGAAGGCGCTCCGGCCGCCGCCGCAGCGCCTCTGGCGGCCGCCAGGCAGCCTCGTGCTCATCCCCCCTGCAGGAGACGCACCGCGATCGTGGCGCCGACTGCAATCAGCACGATGGCGACGATGCGCCTGAGCACGTGGGCCGGCACCCAGTGGGCGATGCGGGCGCCGAGCGCCACGCCCAGCATCAGGAGCCCCGCAATGCCCAAGGCGACGATGATGTCGATGCGGCCGTGGATCAGGTTGCCGACGCTCGCGAGCGTGGCGATGGGCAGCTGGATTACCTGGCTAAGCCCCACCGCGGTGAGCATGGGCACCTTCAGCCAGACCAGCATCGGCACCAGCAGGAGCGGGCCGCCGGTGCCGCTCATCGCCGAGCCGTAGCCCGTGACGGCGCCGATGGCGACCAGAGCCAGCGGCTGGAGCACGTGCGGCGACGCCGTCTCGTCGCCGCCGCGCATGAGCGCGTGGCCTCCCGACAGCACTGCAAGGGCCGCGATGAGCAGCTCCAGCACGCCCGCCGGCGCGGCCGTTGCGCTCACCGCCCCGAGGTAAGCGCCGGGCATCGCACCCACGCACAGCCATCCCGACATGGACCAGCGGATCGAGCCGCGCCGTGCGAAAGCCACCGCACCGACAGCGCCACTGAACAAGTAGCTGAACATGCAGGTCGCGATCGCGACATGCACCTCCATGCCACCGACATAGGTGAGCGACGGCACCAGCAGCACACCGCCGATACCGATGCAGCCGATCAGCACGCCGACGAGCAGGCCGATACCGACTAAGAACGCGAGGCCGTCGAGACCGCTCATCGCGTCTCCTCAAGCGCATGACGCGGCCGACAGCGCAGCTCGCCGGGCCGGGGAGCCCCATGGTTGCAGAGCCATGGCGGAAAATCGAGACCGGGACCGGTCGCCTTTTTCGTGGGCCCTCGATACCATGCGGTGAGAGCCGGTATACGAGTATCCCACCTCCATGACGTTTCGTTTCAAGCGCCTGTTCGAGGAGACGCGCAGCAGGCTGCGCGCCCATCCGGGGCGGCGCCGGGTCTCGATTGACGTCGAGAGCCGTCAGGTAGCGGGCTTTCGCAGTGAGGCGCGCGTGCGGGACTTTACCGTGACCGTGGACCAGCCGCGCGCGTTCGGCGGCGAGGACAGCGCCCCCAAGCCCACCGAATACGTGCTCGCCGCCCTTGCCGCCTGCCAGGAGGTCACCTACCGGCTCTACGCCGACGCCCTCGAGATCCCGCTCGACGACGTGCGGGTGAGCATCACCGGGTGGTCCGATCCGCACGGCTTTCTGGGTCTCGACGACGCTGCCCGCCCCGGCCTGCAGGAGGTTAAAGGAACCGTTTTCCTGACCAGTTCGGCCGAACCCGAGGCCATTGCCAGACTGCAGGAAGCCGTCGAGCGCCATTGCCCGGTGCTCGACGATCTTCGCTCACCGGTAGCGGTTACCATGACGGTGGAAACACGCTCCACCGTACGCCCCGAGGAATGAAAGCGGGCACGCGCGCGCGACACGAGCAACACGCAGCAACGAGCCGGTATTCTCAGACCCATGTTTCTACGCCAATTCCATTACCTCGTCGCGCTCGAGCAGGAGGGGCACTTCGGACGCGCAGCCGAGCGCTGCAACGTCTCCCAGCCAAGCCTGTCGAGCGCCATCAAGCACCTCGAGGAGGAGCTGGGCGTACCGATCATTCTGCGGCACCAGAAATTCCAGGGCTTCACCGAAGAAGGCCGTCGGGTGGTCGAATGGTCCAAGCGTCTGCTCGCCGATCGTCAGGCCATGATCGACGAGCTGTCCATCATGCGGCGCAACCTCACGGGGCGACTGCGCATCGGCGCAATGCCCATGAGCTCGCCGGTGTTACCGGCCGTGCACCGACTCTTCAGCGAGCGCCATCCCGGCGTTCAGGTCGACATTCAGTTTCTGGGGCTCGAGCGGCTCAAGATCGGCCTGCGCAACTTCGAGCTCGACGTCGGACTGACCTACCTGGAGGATCAGCCGCTCGAGCGCCTCAAGACCCTGACTCTCTACGAGGAGCGCTGGAGCCTCATGGTGCCCAGGCACATGTTTCCCGCCAGCAAGCGCACCGTGACCTGGGCCGAGGCGGACGAGGTGCCCCTGTGCCTGCTCTCGTCATTCATGCGCGAGCGTCAGATCATGGACGAGGCATTCCGCAGCATCGGCCGCGTGCCGGCGCCGCGACTCGAGTCGAACTCGATCTTCCAGCTGGCTTTTCACGTCATGCAGGGCGACATGGCGACCGTGATCCCCGCCGATTTCACCCACGCCAACAAGGCCTTTCCGGGGACCCGCGAGATTCCCCTGGTGGAGCCGGCCGTCAGCAAGACGGTCGGGCTGGTATGGGAGCAGGGCAACCCCATGCTGCCCATGACCAAAGCGTTCGTCGAGCTGCTGACGGACTCGCTCGAGAAGCGAGGACTTGCCTGCCTCGCTCCCCAGCCCACGGCTCGCAAGGCGGCTTCGCGCAAGCGCAGGGCCGCCACCGCGAGCTGAGCCGCGCGGCGGCCCCGGGCGCTCAGCCGAACACGGCCGGCAGCGCCAGAATCAGCATCAGCCCGAGCGTGACGCCCGGCCAAAAGATGCGGTTGGTGAACCCGACGCGGCGCTCGTGACAATGGAACGCGTAGGCGCAATGCGGACAACCCTCGCGGCTCTCGCACGCCGGCGGGTTGACTCTGTTTCGAATGGCTCGCGCAATCATGGCTTCGCTCTCCTCGGGTGCTGACGATTCGCGGGCGGCCCTTGCCGTTTATAGCCACACAAATCGTACGGCTTTTTATTCACTCTACGCCCCGCCGCTGATTTGTAAAATCGTTTGAATCACTATTTTGATAGAAATCATCTATCAATCGACCCGCCCCCGCCACAGGCGAATCAGCACGAACAGCGCCAGCACCAGCAGCGGACCCGAGGCCAAATTGGTGAGCGCAATGGCCCGCCCGAGCCGCTGCACTTCCTCGCGAATGAGCTGCCGGATGTGGCGAAGCTCACGGCGCGCCGGCAGCAGCTCGGCGGCGAGCCGGCGCGCCTCCTCGCGAAGCTCCGGCGGCAGCTGCTCGATGCCGTCGACGCCGGCGGCCTCGACCCGCCGCGCGAATGCCCCCTCCGCCTCCGCGATGCGGCGCGCGAGCTCGGCTTCCTGTTGGCGGTAACGCGTCTCGGCCTGCACGAACAATCGCTGCACCCGGGTGAAAGGACGATCCAGCCGGCCCCGCGAGCGCACCCCGAGCAGCGCCGGATCGCCGCTCGCGTACTCGACCATGTTGAGCAGAAACGCCAGGTTGTCGTTCAGCGGTCGCGCGACGGCCTGGTCGCCGACCTCGACGAGCTGCACCGCGAACGGGTCGAACAGCCAGTCGACATCCGCGACTGCGAACACGAGCGCGCCCGCATCCGAGACGTCCCGGTGCTCGCCGCCCGCGCCGGGCAGAGCCTCGCCGGCGAACGCGCTCGCGAACGGCCCTTCGATGACCGCGGCGAGCACGCGCGTCTCGCCGTCGGGCGCAAACTCCAGAGCCAGATCGCGGGGAGCGGCTTGGGCCAGGCGCGCGCGGGAGACCGACCCACTGCGCGCGCTGGTCACGACCAGGCCCTGGGCCGCATCGCCGCCAAGGGCCAGGGCGCCGGGCTCGACGAGCAGGATCTCGTTGAGACTCGCCGTCACCGGATGCTGCGAGGAGAGCTGAGCGGCCGGGATTCGCAGCCAGTAGGGAAAGCTCATGGCGCCTCCGTCCGGCCCTGAGACCGGCGAGGCGAGCGCCGCATCGCCGACCACCGTGTCTCCCTCGAAGCGCACGCCGTAGCGCAACAGCAAGTCCGAGATGTCGTCGACGGTCTGCGACGGCTGCACGCGCACCTGATTGCTCGCCGCGTTGATGCGCACGAACGCATCCAGCATCACCACCAGACGCCCGCCCCGCATGACGAACTGATCGATGGCGTAGAGCATCTCGCGCTTGAGCACCGGGGCGTCGAGGACGATGAGCACATCGAGCCCGGACGGCAGGCCGTCGCTGAAGAACGGGATCACCGCGACGTCGTAGCCACGCTTGAGCTCGCTGATGAACGACAGACCCACCGGATTGCTGGCCGCTGTCGGCGGCACCAGCGGACTCAGCACGCCCACCCTGGCGATGCGCTCGCGTCCGAGCCCGGCCAATGCCACGGCGATGTCGTATTCGAGCTGGCGGTCGCGGCGCAGATCGAAGTAGGGGATGGCGCCGGTGCGCTCATCGTGCTGAAAGGTCGCGCCGAGATAGAAGTGCTCACCCGAGGTCATCGGCACACGCCGGATGCCGCGCGCATTGGCCTCGAGCTCGGCGTCGGTATCCGGCTCCGGATCCACGCTGACGACCTCGAGTCGTTGGCCGGCCACCGCCGCCATGCGCTCGAGCAGACGTTCGATGCGCCGCGCGTGCGATTTGATGGCGACCGGCACGCTCGCCTGGCTGGCGCTCCAGTAAAGCGTCACCCGCGTGCCCTGCGGCAACCGCTCGAGAATGTCACCGGTGCCGTCGTGCAGGGTGTGCTCGCGCTGCTCGGTGATATCCAGCTCGAACGATGCCCAAGCCGTTGCCGGGCGGGACAAGGCCAGGGCCAGGGCGAGGGCGAAAAGCACCATGGCACCGTGCGCCATGCGCCGTGCGCCCGACCATCCGAGCGCGCGGCCGCGCAGGTTGGCCGCCGCACCGGCGAGCAGAGCCGAGACCGCGAGCAGGTGATAGAGAGCCGCATCGAGACCGAGCAGGCCCGAGCCCAGAACATCGAGCCATGCGCGCGGGCTGTAGGCGCCGAGCTGTCGGACCACCACCGCGGGCACGCGATCCTCGAGCAAACGCCCGAACACGTCCCAGCCGAGCAACAGCAGAGCCGCGAGCAGAAGGAATCCCGCCACGAACGACGCCACCGCCTCGCGGGCGAACGACGCCGCGAACAGCGCTGCGGCGTAGAAAAAGGCGAGCAGCAAGGCCATGCCCAGGTAGCCGCCGAGCACCACGCCGGCGTCCGGCTCGCCGAGATAGAACACGGTGACCGCCACCGGCACGGTCAACGCGAGGGCGACCAGCAGCAGCACGTAGCCCGCCAGGAACTTACCCGCCACGATCGGGCCGAGGCCGAGGGGGAGCGAGCAGAGCAGCTCCATGGCCCGATCTCCGGGCGTGTCGGCCCAGGCCCGCATCGCCAGCGCCGGCACCAGAACCAGCGCGATCCAGGGCACGAACACGAGCAAGGGGCGAATCGACGCTTCGTCGCTCGCGTAGAGATCACCGATGAGAAAGACGCACACCGACACCGCCAGCGCGAAGCCGCACAGAAAGACGTAGCTCAGGGGCGAGTAGAAGTGAACGCGCAGCTCGTGACGCCAGACCGCGAGAGTCGCCTGACCGAGGCCCGCGGCGGGTGCTGCGCTCATTGTTCCATCGTAGGCAGCGGCTCAACGGACCCATCGCCCGCGGGCTCGGTAAGACGATGGAACGCATCGGCAAGGCGACCGCGCTCGTCGGCGAGAGCCGCCGGGGAGGCGTCGGCTACGATACGCCCGCCGGCGACGACGATCGCGCGCGTGCAGATCTCTTCGGCCTCTTCGAGGATGTGCGTCGACAGCAGCACCGCCTTGGTGGCGCGCACGTCGAGCACGAATTGCCGCACCTGGCGTTTCTGATTCGGATCGAGACCATCGGTCGGCTCGTCCATGATCAGGACCGGCGGGTCGTGCAGGATGGCCTGGGCGAACCAGGCTCTCTGACGCCACCCCTTCGAGAGGTGCCGCATGCGCCGCCCCAAGGCCGGCGCGAGCTCGATGCGCGCGCATACGTCGTCGATGCTTGCGCGCAGGCGCCGCCCCCGAAGGCCGCGGGCCTCGCCACAGAAGGTGAGGAACTCGCGCACCGTGAGGTCGGCGAATCCGTCCGCCGCTTCAGGCAGATAGCCGATGCGTGTCTGTGCGCGGCGACGATGCCGCACGACATCGTCGCCGCAAATGCAGGCGGATCCCGCCGACGGTTTGAGCGCTCCGCAGAGCATGCGCATGGTCGTCGACTTGCCGGCACCGTTGGGACCGAGAAAGCCCACCACCTCTCCCGGCTCGACCACGAAGGAGACCGCCTCGACCACCCATCGGTCGGCGAAGCGCATGCCGAGGTCTCGCGCTTCGATCACCGCGTCGCGATCCCGAAGACCGTGCAGCCGCTCGGGGGCGCGACACTGCCGAGGCGACGCTCAGGGTGACTCAAAGGAATCAGCCGCCGCGAAAGCCCGCGGCGATGAACAGGCCGACGCTCAGCCATGCGAACCCGTAGCCGACACGCAGCACGACACGCGCGGTGCGCGCCGGCACCCGGGAGCCTTTGCGCAGAAGAAAGCTGCCGATGGTGGCAATCACGGCCCCGATGACCGCGAGGGTCACGATGACCGGCCGGCTGAGCATCAGATCTATCCAGTCCATCGCCGAGATCGCCGCGGGAGCGGACGTCGGCCCGCTTCACGAGCGCTTGGCGTAAGCTTCCATGAATTCCTCGCCCGCGTTGCTGCGCTGGAAGCTCTTGAGCGCCTCCTCGTGCAGAATCTCCATCGCCTGCCGCTTGTAGTCGTAGGCTTCCGGCGTGCTCAGCATGTGAAAGTCCCTGGGCCGCGGCAGATCGATGTCGATTATCTCGCGCACCGATGCCGGCCGGTTCGAGAGGATCACGAGCCGGTCGGCAAGGAAGATCGCCTCTTCGAGCTCCGATGTCACGAACAGGTTGGTACGCCGGTTTTCCTCGAACAGCCGTAGGAAGAACTCCTGCATGAGCTCGCGGGTCATCGCATCCAGCCCGCGAAACGGCTCGTCCATGATCATCAGGCGCGGCCGATTGATCATTGCCCGCGCGAGCTCGGCGCGGCGCTGCATCCCTCCCGAGAGCTGCAGCGGGTACTTGTCCTTGAACTCGGCAAGGCCGACCTTGTCGAGCAGTCTGCGAATCTCGCGATCGAGCTCCGGGGCGCTCATCTCACCGCGCGTCTTGGGTCCGAATGCCACGTTCTGGTATGCGGTCAGCCAGGGCAGCAGCGCCGTTTCCTGGAACACCACCATGCGATCGTGACTCGGGCCCGTGACCGCCTTGCCGTTGAGGACAATCTCGCCGCGGTCCGGGCGCTCGAAGCCCGCGATCAGGTTAACGAGCGTGGACTTGCCGCAGCCGGAGGGTCCGACCACGGCTGTGAGCACACCAGGGGCGATTTTCAGGGTCAGGTCTGCGATAACCTCCTGACGCTCCCACTCCTCGCCGTAGCCCTTGCCGACGCCGCGAAGCTCCACGGTGCCCTTTTCGCTGGGCACCGTGAATGCCGCCGTCCCTTGCGAAGTCGGATTCAATTGTTCGGGCATGTTCAGTCCACCGTGAGTTGCGCTCAGAACAGGCGCCGCCAGGGCATGCACAGATCGCCGATGTAACGGATTGCACTGCTCGAGAGATAGCCCGCGATCCCGATGCTGATCATGCCGACCACGATCTGCTCCATCGAGCCGCCCATGTAGGAGTTCCAGATGAAGAATCCGAGTCCGCCGCCGGCCTGGGTGCCGCCGCCCGAAATCATCTCCGCCGCGAGCACGACTTCCCACGTGATTCCCATACCGACCGCAGCACCGGTGAAGATCGAGGGCAGGGTTCCAGGCAGCACGATGCGCCAAAAGAGCCCCCACTGCGACGCCCCCATGGACTGCGCCGCCCGCAGGTAGCGGATGTCGATGCTGCGCGCACCTCCGAGCACGTTGATCACGATGGTGAAAAACGCGCCGAGAAAAGTGACGAAGGCGATCGACATCTCGTTGGTGGGCCAGAAGATGAGCGATGCCGGCACCCAGGCGAGCGGTGGAATCGGGCGAAGAACCTCGAAGGGAGGGAAAAATATGTCGCGGAAATAACGATTGACGGCGAGCGCGAGCCCGAACGGGATGCCGACGATCTGCGCGGCGATGAAGCCGGCCAGCACGCGCTTGAAGCTGAGATACCAGCTCTCCCAGTAGCCGGCTTCGGGAAGGACCTTGGCCCAGGCCTCCATCACCGCCGTCGGCGGCGGAATCAGACCGATGAACGGCAGCGCGTAGCCGAACCAGTCGTCCCAGCGGGATCCGATCTCCCAAAAGACCAGCACAAGAATGACGGCGGTGATGCCACGCCAGAGCTTCTTGTTCTCTACCAGCTTCTGCATCCGCGAGCGGCGCAACCGCACCGCTGAGTGCGCCGTGACGCTCATCTTGCTCCCTTCCCCGTGATTGCGGCCTCGATAGACATCACGCCAGCTCCCGCTCACCCGCTTCGAAGGCCTTGATCGCCTCCTCGTGCACCGCGTCCTTGGCCTCGTCCACGAGCTCCCGGAACCGCTCCGAGGAGAGCACGTGGTAGTCGCGCGGACGAGGAATATCCACCTCTACGATCTTCTTGGTGCGGGCGGGTCTGGTCGTCATCACCACGACGCGGTCGCCGAGAAAGATCGACTCCTCGAGATCGTGGGTGATGAAAAAGATCGTGACCTTGGTGCGGTCGTACATCTCGAGCAGCGCCTCGTGCATGATGGACTTGGTGAGCGCGTCCATGGCGCGGTAGGGCTCATCGAGCAGCAGCACTTTCGGATCGTTGATGAGGGCGCGCACGATCTCGGCTCTGCGGGCCATGCCCGAGGAGACCTCGCCCGGAAACTTGTCGGCCACGTCACCGAGCCCCGCCTCGGCCAGCATCTCGGTCGCCTTCTCGCGCGCCTCCGCCTTCGCCATCCGGCCCTGCACCAGGGGTCCGTAGGCGACGTTGTCGGCGAGCGTTTTCCACGGAAAAAGCGCGCCGTTTTGAAATACCACCACACGATCCGCGCCCTGCTCGGCGAGCGGCTTATCGGGTCCGCAGAGCAGCTCGCCGTCCAAGCGGATCTCACCGGTAGTGATGGAGTGAAACCCGGCTATGGCATTCAGAAGCGTGGTCTTGCCGCATCCCGAAGGCCCCACGATCATGCACACTTCACCCGGCTGAATCTCGAGGGAGCAGTCGTCGACGGCGAGCACGTTGACGCCCTCCGGATCGTAGATCTTGGACACGTGGCGAATGCTTATCGCGCCCTTCCGGGCTCCCGGCGCGTCATGCGCTTCCATCAGCGCCCCTCCAGCGCGAGCGCCCGTACGCGCCACTGCATCAGTCGATTGCCCACCATGCGCACTATGGCGGACGTGGCCCAGCCCACGAAGCCCAACGTAATCATGCCGATCACCATCGGAATGGTCACATTGTTCATGTAAGAGTCCACGATGAGATAACCGAGCCCCCAGTCACCCGAGACCATCTCGGCGGCGACCAGCGAGAACCACGCGACGCCGATGCTGATCTGCAAGCCGGTGAAGATGAAGGGCATGGAGCCCGGCACCACCACGTGCAGGAACACCTGCCAGGGTTTCGAGCCAAGGCAGCCAGCGGCGCGAAAGTACGATTCGTCGATGGAGTCGACGCCGAGCAGCGTATTCAAGGTCGTCACGTAAAGCGAAGCCAGCGTCGCCAGAAAAATGACCGGTGCCTCGAAGCCGGCGAACATGAGAATGGCCAGCGGCACCCAGGCGAGAATCGGGATGGGGCGCACCGTCTCGAGGATCGGAAAGGTGTAGTCGCGAAACGTTCGCGACCATCCCATGAACAAGCCGAGCGGCACGCCGACTCCAGTCGCGATGCAGAACGCGATGAAGATGCGCCGGCAGCTCACGTAGACATGCTCGTAGAACTCGGCGGTGAAAACCGAGATACCGAGGAACGGCTCCGGGGAGAAAAGCTCGCTCAGGACGCTCACCGGACCGGGCATTTTCTCGAAGCGAGGCAGCCCGATCTTTTCGCTTGCGAGCCACCAAAAGAACAGCCAGAGAAAAATCCCGAAGACGGTGAGGTACGGAGTCGGTGTTCGCAGTGATTTCTTGAAGTGATGCCAGACGAGCGCCACGCCCGTGGGCGGTCCCGACACCGCGCTCTTGTCGCGGGCGGCGGTGCCCTCACCGGACCTGCCCGCTACGCGCTCACTCATCTGCCAGCTCCTCCGAAAAGTTCGCGTCTGCGCCCTTTGCACGCAGCCTGCATTGGTTCGTCGTGCTTTCTCGCTCTCGATTGCAAGCTGCAACCGACGGTGGCGAGCAATCGGTATCGTTATCTTCGACCCTCTGCGCGACGCGGCCGATTGGAAATCGGCCGCGCCGCGAAGAGACAGTATGTAATGGTCGTCCTAGACCGCTACGGCTTACATGCCGGATTTAGCCTCGACCACTGCCAGCGGGCTCGACAGCCCACGCTCTTTCAGAATCTGCCGGGCGACCGCGTCCGTGACGCCGCCGTCGCGGATCTTCGCAGCCGCGGCGGGCTTCTTCGGCAGGCTGTAGAGGAACGCCGTGGCATCGTCGAGCAGACTCTGCACGCGATCGGTCACGATGAAGTCGAGCTGCACCTTGACCTTGCCACCACCCTCGTTTGCCGGCCAGCCGCCGTAAAGGGCGTGCCAGAGCACCTTCCGGTCAATCGCTTCGGTCTGCTGCTCGGCAAGGCTCGCGACCTCATCGGCATTCTTCGGGTCGGCCAGGAACAGCTGCGCGTCGAGCTCGGCTTCCAGCCAGCCCTTCTGCACGTCCGGGCGCTGCTCGATGAGATCGTTCAGCATCACCATGAAGGCGCCGTCCAGGGCATCGAAGTCCTCACCGCTCGCGGCGCGGCGCGCGATACCAGCCTTGACGATTTTCGAGGCCGTCGGCTCCCAGATAGCCGCCGCGTCGAGCTTGCCGGCGCGGAAGTTGGTGGTGATCACCTCGATGTTCTGATTCAGGTAACGCTTCGGCTTGATGCCGGCCTTCTGGAAAGCGAGACGGGCGAATCGGTCGGTGCATGCGCCGTGGGGGGCCGATGTCACCTTTCCGTCCATCCACTTCACTGCGTCCTTTCCGCTGCTGAACTGCGGGGCATCGTTGCGGACCAGGAAAATGTTGCACTGCTGCTTGGAAGTGCCGAGGGCCGCCACGATACGAATGTCCGTGCCCCCGCGCTCCTTCAGGTTACGGAAGGTGGAAGCGATGGCCGGCATGTCGCCCATGTAGCCGATGTGCTGTTTCTCGCCCGTCATCGCGTTGACGATCACCGAGCCTTGCAGGCCGATCTGGAACTCAGCGGTCGACCCGGCCGGCAGATACTTCTTCCAGAGCTGCTTGCCGTTGTTGACCACACCGGACCAGGATTCGGTGTAATACGGCTGATAGCCGATGACTAGTTCGACCGGAGAGCCGGTCTTGCCGAAATCGACGCGCGCATGCGCGGTAGGCGAAACTGCGAAAGCCATCGCGACGGTGCCGATGGCGGCAGCGACGAGCGTCTTGTGCTTCTTGGCTGCGAGCATGGTACTCCTCCTCAACTGATTCTCAGTGTTGTTTTGCAGGCGCCGCCGCGGGGTCGCAGCGACCCGGTCCCATTCCCCTGGGCTTCTGCGCCCATTATGCCAAACTAATTCGAGCCATTTGTAAACTTATTCACTTCAATTAATTAATAGCCTTCGTCTATCACTCGGCGGCGCCCGCCGATCCCGCCCATGCGCGGCCCCCTGCGGCGTTTGCAACAGCTTCAGTCAATTGGCCGATAGGAAGACGGTCGAGAGCTACCGGCCCTACGCCACCACGCTGTTCGGCTTCACGCGGCGTGCGATGCCGTTCAACGCGCCGGGATCGCTGACACCGAAAGAGATCTACGCGGTGACGGCCTGCATCCTTGCCGAAGACAACATCGACGAGAAGTCGGCGACGATCAGTGCCTCCACGCTGGCCGCGGTGAAGATGCCGAACCGCGACGGCTTCATTCCGGATCCGCGTCCGGACATCCATAATTACGATTGACGTTCTCGGATTCGCCAATCCGAAGCAGCTCGCGACGCGGCCCCGATAACGGGGCCGCGCTTTTCAATGGATCCCGCGAGGCCAGCCACGCACTCGCTCATGCCGGACATGCGCCAGAGCTCGAATCCCGACACACCGCATCTCGCCGGCCTCGAGTGCGGAGCACCGACGGCCGACTACGGCGACGTGGATGCAGAAGCGCATGCCTGCCGCAGCGGCTGCGCGCTGTTCGACTTCTCGTTCCTTGCCATCGCCGAGCTTCGCGGAGCGGGGGCGCGGGAAACCATCCTCGCCTTCACAGGCCGCGACTTCAGCCGCCTGCCGCCGGGACGCATCGGCTACGCGCTGCGCGCCGACGACGAAGGTTATCTGCGCTCGGACCTGACGGTCTGGAACATGGGCGGCGATCGCTGGCTGGTCATGAGCGGCACCCACCGCGATGTCGAGGCGCTCGGGCAGACCCGCCGGGCGGGGCTGGTGCTGCGGGATCTCAGCCTGGAAACCGCGGTTCTGGCCGTGCAGGGTCCCGATGCGCTGGCATCCCTCGCAGGCGTTGCCGACACCGCGCCCATCGTACGGATCCCGTACTTCGGCCACACCCGGGCGCGCGTGGCCGGCCATCCGTGCCTGGTGGGAAGGCTCGGTTACACCGGTGAGAAAGGCTTCGAGCTGCTGTTTCCATCCGAGCACTACGCGGCCATCCGCACAAAGCTCGCCGAACGGGCCCGGCCGGCCGGATTCGCGGCCGCCGACCGCCTGCGCATCGAGGCCGGGTTCGTGCTCTTCACCAACGAATTCCGCGTGCCCGTCACCGCCCGGGAAGTCGGCATGGAGCGCTTCGCGCCGGCGCCAACCAGCGCCCCCAGAGCGACGCTGGTGTGCTTTCGGGCAGAAACCGATGCGCCGCCGGTGCTCTGGCAGCCGGGCCCCGACGTGGCCCTGCCCGGCGAGCCGGGCACCATCACGGTGACGTCGGCCGCGCCGAGCGCCATCGCCGGCGGCACCCTGGGACTGGGCTACGTGCTTCCCGGTGACGCCCGGGCCGACGCATCGGTCATCGACCCTCGGGGCGAGTTCCACGCCATTCGACTGGTTTCGCTCCCCTACTACGACCCGGCCAAGGCGCGGCCCCGCGGGCCGTAGGCAGCGCCGGGATCCCGGCACACCGCCGTCGGCGCGGGGCATCCGCCGCGCGCCGCCCGCAGCCCGGGCCGCCACGCGACGCCCAGCGGCTCGGCGACCGATGCAAGCGCATCGCCGTCACCAGGCCATGGCACGGCTCCAGCGCCGCGGGTCCGCGCCGGCTTCGAGCCGCCCGCTGGTGAGATCCTTCTTGACCGCGCACAGGCCGGCGACCCAATGGGTCCAGTCCTGGAGGCGCTCGACGCGATGGCCGCGCCCGGCCAGTCGATCGCTCACCTCTTCGTCGATGCGGCCCTCGAGCGTGACGCGTCCCGGCTCCGCACGATGAGGCGCGAAGCTGCTCGGGTGCGAATGGGTCATCAGGCGCGGCGCCTCGATGGCATCCTGCAGCGGCATGCCGAAACTCAGGTGGTTGAGCAGCATCTGCAGGTTCGCCTGCACCTGGGCATCGCCTCCCGGGGTGCCGAACGGCATGATCCAGCGCCCCGGCGCGCGCGCAAAACAGGGGTTTGGCGTCAGACGCGGCCGCTTGCCCGGCGCGAGGCAGGACGGATGGCCGCGCACCGCCCACGACTGCGCACCCCGCGAGGACACCACGAGTCCGGTGCCGGGCACCAACGGCGTGTCCCAGGCGGTATCGGACGGCGTCGCGCACAGCGCGTTGCCCTCACCGTCGACGACCGCGACGATGGAGGTGTCCGCCGGCAGACGCACGGGCTCGTCGGCGACGCTGACCGGCGAGACGTAGGGGGTGCAACCCGGGATGCTTCCGGGACGCGGCATCGCCGATGATGCCCGCTTCGGATCGATGCGTTTGCGTTGCTCCACCGCGTAGGCTTCGCTCAGCATTGTCTCGATGGGCACGTGAACGAAGTCCGGATCGCCCAGGTAGCCCTCCCGGTCGGCGAGAGCCAGCTTGAGGACCTCGGCCACGGTGTGCAGATAAGCGTCCGTGTTGTGGCCGAGCGCCTGCATGTCGATGCCCTCCACCAGGGCGAGCGCCTCGAGCAGGATCGGACCCTGGCACCAGGCGCCGCAGGTGTGCACCTCGACCTCTTCGCCGTCGAGACGCACCCGTCGCACCAGTGAGGGCAGCACCTGAGAGCTGAATTCGCGCAGATCGTCCGCCGCCAGCAGGCCGTCGTGCTCGCGTTGATGGGCGAGGATCTGCGCCGCGATGTCGCCGCGGTAGAAGGCCCTGCGCACCGCCTCGAAGCCGGCTGCCCGATCCCCGCCGGCGGCGCGCTCCTCGTCGCAGAGAAACTGCAACGTCGCGCCCAGATCCGCCTGCACCAATTGATCGCCGAGCGCCGGCACCTCGCCGCCGGGCATCCAGATGGCGACGTTGTCGGGCCAGTGGCGGAAGTCGTCCGCGTATTCGCGCACGTAGTCGAGCATCACCTGATGGCGCGCGAAGCCCTTCGTCGCGTACTGCACGGCGCGCGCGGCGACGTCGCGGTAACGCATGGTGCCCCATCGCGCGAGCGCCTGCAGGCAGGCATCGGGAGCCGCCGGCACCACCGTGCGGCGCACCCCGAGCGGTATGCTGCCGCCGTGCCTGTCGATGAAAGCGTCCACGTCGAGCGACCGCGGCCAGCCGCCGACCCCGGCAATGGTCCAGGTCTGCCCGCTCTGCGCCAGATGCACGATCATCGGCGCAACCCCTGCAACGCTCACCTGATCGCTGTAGACCACACCGAGCGTCAGGATGGCGGCGACGCCGGCGTCGATGGCGTTACCGCCGGCCTCGAGCACTTCGAACGCCGCCAGCGAGGCCAGCTCGTGACCCGCGCTGACCGCGTAGTGATGTCCATGGGATGCGGGTAGAACCGGCATCGGCGCGCCTCCGGCGATGAGTCCCTGGCGGTCCTCGCAACCGGCCGATACCGCCTGNNAAGGCCTCGCCGGGGCCCCGCGACGCAGTTCACAAGACGCTCAAATACCGGCTCTGGCCGGCTAAAAGGCTGTGGTTTCCCACCCGCCGTGCCGATAAGTAACGTTACGGTAAAGAGCGAGGCAGTCCCGTGCCAGCAAGCGATCTCATCCCCGCCGCCCGGGAGCGGCTTGCCGACCAGGTGTCGGCCCAGAACCTGCGTCTCATCGACCAAATCGCCGCCATGATTCGCGATAACGAAGCGCGCGGGGTATTGAAGTCGAACGAAACCCTGATGCAGGCGACCCTTCTCTGCTGCGAGGCGCTGCAGAATCGACTCGACCTCTTTCTCGAGACGCTCAAAGACGTCCTCAAGCGCTATGGCAATGACGGCAGCGAGATCGGCGAAGGGGACCTCAAGGATCTGGTCGCTGAGTTTTTCCGGCGCGATGATCCATTCTTCAAAGAGCAGCTGAGAAACGTGGTGGAAACCATCGACGCGCCGGACATCGTCGATAAGCTGCACACCAAGGTGGAACGCACCCGCTCACACGTGCTGACCCGGCTCGGGGTCGAAATCGATATTCTCTGTCGGCGTCTGAAGACGAAGAAGGCGATGTTCTGGCAGTCGTCATCGTTCGCCAAAGGCGTGCTCGCTGCGGAAATCGCCTGCAGTCTCGCCACCATCTGGTTCGCCTACGTGTGGATCCACAGTCCAACCACGACCGTGAGCGTTCAGATGATCATGAGCGGCTCGCTCGTTTATCTGCTTGGTCGCTTCAGACGGCATATCGAAGCGAACTACTAGACGCGTCGACGTCGTCGCGATAGACCCTGACGTAGCGCTCCTTGCCGCGGATCCGAACCTGGTCGACGAATGTCACCGGCATCGGAGAAGTCAGCGCGTCGACGGTGGCTTCATCTACGAGAAGGCTGGAATCCAAGCGCTTGTTGAGCTGTTCCAACCGTGCGGCCAGATTCACTGCATCACCGTGCACGGTATAACAAACGCGATTGTCCGAGCCGACGTTGCCCGCGGTCACGTTTCCCGTCGCGATCCCGATTCGGGCGCGCAGTGAAATTCCTGCAAATCGCCTCTCGGCACAAAGGCGCTGAATCGCCATACCCGAACGAATGGCCGATTCCGCGTGGTGAACGTCATCGACCGGAAGGTTGAATGTCGCCAGCATGGCATCGCCCTGAAACTGGGTGACGACACCGTTATTGTTTTCAATGAGCTCCACGGCAGCAGAAAAAAATTCGTTCAGCATCTCCACCACCTTTTCCGGGCGCATCTGCTCGGCGATGCTCGTGAAGTTCTCGACATCTGCATAAAGAACCGTCGCCACCGCCGAGCGCGGCTCGAGGTTGCCTCCGGCCGACAGGACCGCCGAGGCGATGCGTTCGGGGATATATCTCCCGAAGGTTTCTCTGATGAGCGCCCGCTCGCGCAGGCCGCCCACCATGCGGTTGAAGCCGCTAGCAAGCCGACCGGTTTCATCGTTGCTGAGCACCGGGACGGTAACGCTCAGATCATTGCGCCGAACGCTTGCCAGCGCAGTCTCCAGCGATTTAATCGGTGCAATGAGGCTTCTCGCGACGAAGATAAATGTCACGCACAGGCCCAGAGCACTGGCGACGATATCCTGGATGAGGACATTTCTCTCGAGAACCATGTCACGCTCGAGCACATGCAGGACAATGAGACCGATGGGCAACAGCGTGGTCATGCCTATCGCTGCCAGCAGCTTCAGCAGAAGATGTCCTCGAACAGCGGGCACCAGCTTTCCGTAGTTCCGGAAAATCCGCATTCGGAGCCCGGCTTCGTAGTTGATCATGACGAAATAAGTCAGCGCCGAGTAGTAGAGCGTGTGCAGAACAGGCAACCAAAACCGCTCGTTTCGACTCAGAAGGGAGTCGATATCGAACCCGATAACGCTCGGCAGCACCGCGAACTTCACGAATGCCAGCACGCCGATGACCGCAGCCATGTAGGCGNNGATGACCGCAGCCATGTAAGCGGTGCACACGCGCCCGAGGGTCGCTATCGATCGAACCGGAACGCCCGTATCTGCCGGGTTCAGGAGGTATCGCAGGATGGGGCGGAAGATGATGTGCGCTCCGCCGAGCGTGAGCAGCACGAGCAAGGCCGCCGTCGGCAGGAAGCGCTCCAGCGGTATTTCGTAAATAATCGCGAAGCAGAAATCGATGCCCACGACCGTGAGCATCGATATGTAGAATTGGCTTATCAGCCAGACGTTACTTCGAGCACGCGGAACTTCAGTGGCACTACTTTCCGTAGCTCGCCATGTACTCATAGTACTTCCACCTGCACTCGGACTGCACCCGTTTCTGATCGGGCTCGCCCGCGCGCTCGGCAAGGCACTGCTTGAGCATCTGGGCGCCGCCAGCCTGAACTGTAGCCGGAGTCACGCTCAAGGCCATCGCGCCGCCCACGACGGCGATCGACACCATTCGAGAAATCATGTTCATCCTCATTACTCCTCATTGTGATCCAATTCAGCAGGTGACTGTTGTTTGACGCAATCAGCTCACACTCGCCAGTACCGCAGATTAGCCAGGGGGCTGTCAAGGTCGCGTGAAGCAGCCGTGAAGGCTCGATGAAAATAGCGCCATCACCCCGCCATGTCTGCCATGACCTGCCGAGTGCCGGGAGAGCTTCGAAAACATCGTTGAGCGAACCAGGGGACTCGATTCCAATCAGCTTCGATGCGCCGGCGGCTCCCATCGAGCCGCCGCCGAGACGCTCTGCCGGCGGGAGCCGAGCCAGAACTCGGCGACGTTTCCCTTGCTCACGCGCAGCGCGTTCAGCACGTAGAGCGCCGACACGAGATTGCCGCCTGCGAGGATCAAGACAACCCATAGCAGAGCGCGACTCAGGAGCGGCTCACGCCAAAGAACCCAGCACGAGAAAAGCGCGAATCCCACGTACGCGTCGACGAGGGTCGCTAATCCCCACGGATTTTCCATGAGCTCCAGCGCATCGGTCCTGAAGTCACCCGCGACCAGCGCATAGGCCAGCGCCAGGGACATCGTCACCAGCCCCGCCACTGCAATGCTTATTACATACTTCAAGGACACGGCCTTTCCCGCGTTGCGCTCAAGCAGAGTTGTCGGGCCGCTCGAAGCAATAATGCGCGACCCACCATTGCTGGCCATTCTGGTAACCGAAGAGCTCGGCACAGGCCATGAAGAAAATGCGCCACCGCATCCACCACTGCATGGCGTGCTCGGAACCATAGGTCTCGACGAGAATGGGCCAGATCCTCCCGCGCCGCAGATCCATGTTATTGAGCCACGCATTGGCGGTCTTCTCGTAGTGCTTGCCATCCCAGCGCCAGGTTTTCAGCAGCTTGAGATGATCCTGAAATCGCAGCGGCAGATCCTCGCTTGGCATGATGCCGCCGGTAAAGAAGTGCCGACTCATCCAGTCATCGGCTCCCTGGTCGATGAACTCGTAGGGCGCTGTGCGGTGACAGAAGATGTGCATGAAGAATCGACCGCCCGGAAGCAGCCAATCGTGCACGCGTCGAAAGAGCTCTCGGTAATTGCGCATGTGCTCGAACATCTCGACTGAAACCACGCGATTGAACCGTCGCTCGATCGAAAAATCGTTCATGTCGGCGGTTATCACCTCCACGTTGTTTATTCCCCGCCGTAGAGCCTCTCTCGAGATGTGCACCCTCTGCGAGGACGAGTTGGAGACCGCCGTGATGTTGGCGTGCGGATAGTTTTCCGCCATCCACAGCGTCAACGATCCCCACCCGCAACCGAGTTCGAGTATCTCCATGCCGTCCTCGATACCCGCCCGCTCGCAGGTAATTCGCAGCGACTCCGACTCTGCTTCGTCCAGGCTCGTCGTGCCCTGCGACCAATAGCAGCAGCTGTACTTTCGATGACGACCGAGCACCTCGTAAAAAAACGCGGCGGGAACTTCGTAGTGTTGCTCGTTGGCTTTTTCCGGCACCGGAGCGATCGAAGCTTTATCGAGCTCGGCCACGAATTCTTCGCATTGCCTCGCCATGCGCTCGCAATCATCAGCATTGATATCATTCAAACGACGCTTCAAGAGCCGTCGTATGCCCTGTCTGATCAGAAGGTCCGGGATCCAGCCCTTCTCCGTCCAGTCGATGGCAAGATTCGTGGCTGAGCTCATGTTGGTTGCTCCTCGTCGATCCTCGAAGGCCAAAATGGAAAAAAGACGTTGGTAGTCTCCTGGTAACGCCGATAGGCATCTCCACGGGACCTGAGCGCCTGCTGTTCGGTATACGGAATTCCGGTGATCCGCGTGAGAAACACGTACATGACAATCACGCCTGCAACGGTGACCCACCACAGAGGCGAGCTCAGGCCGATAAAGACATACGCCCACCAGTGCAGCCACTCGAAAAAGTAGTTCGGATGCCGCGAGTATCGCCAAAGGCCGCTGCGGCAGACCTTGCCGTTGTTGCCTGGATCGCGCCGGAAGCGATTCAGCTGCCGGTCGGCCTGCGCTTCTCCGAGCATCGCAATCATCCAGATCGCGACGCCGAGCCAGTCGCTCCACACGAGCGATGGATTCACCGACTGCGCTGCGGCCCACATGGGCAGCGCAAACAGCAAGCCCCAGAGTGCCTGCAGCTGGAAGAAAAGAAACATGACAGGTTGAGTCCAGGCCCCCAGAACGCCACGCAGGTGCTTGTAACGGCCGTCCTCGCTCTCCCTCAGCACGCGTGAGGCGAGGTACACGCCGAGCCGCGCGCCCCAGGCACCGGCGAGCACCGCGATGATGGTGGCGCGGGCGGAGTTGGACTCACTCTCGGCCGCGGCGAAGCAAACGCCGAGGATGCCGGTCCCGAAAGCCCATGCGACATCGACGATGCCGGCATTCCTGGTAAGGACCTGTACCAGCCACAGCGCCACCATGATGCCCGCAAGCACGCCCCACCCGGCCAGCAGAAGCTCCGCTCCGGCCACTACCCGCACCCCTGGCCCGGGACCGCGGCCGCGGCCCCGCTCGCACGCCGCGGGCGGCGGCGCTCGAGCAACGTGAGCAAACCGAGCAGCAGCGGCATCGCCACGAGCCACTCCACCCCCACAGCCAGCAACGATGGAACCGTGTCAGTCAGGGTGACGGCGCCCAACCTCGCGCCGCCCCAGTACGCCAGAGGCCCGGCGATCGCGCCGAGCAGCGCGCCGAGCACATATCGGCCGCGCAGCCAGCCGAGCGCGTGGCGAAGCGTCGCCGCAAAGCCCAGCCACAGCGTCACCATCCACAGCGTGCTCGGCGCTCCAAGGCCGGCGTGCGGCGGAAAACTCATCCAGCCGCCGAGCACCAGTGCGGAGTCGAGCACGTAGCCGATAGCGCCAGCCATCAGCACCAGCGTGATTTCCGTCACGGCAGAAGACTTCGTCGCCAGAAAGTGCATCGGCAACCAGATAGCCGCGAACAGCAGTCCCAGATAAGGCATGCCGGAAGCGGCGCCCAGCACGGCTGCCAGCCAGCAAATCTGGAAGGCGATCAGGTTGATCAACACNNCACGACAACCCGACTTGTGGAGCAGCATCTGAACATTACCGAGATAGCGCTCCTCAAAACCCGCTTCGCAGTAGCAGAGGTAGTACTGCCACATGCGCAGGAAGCGTTCCGGGTATCCGAGCGTGCGGACATCCTCTAGACGTTCGTTGAAACGCTCACGCCAGCAGCGCAGTGTGGTCGCATAATGGGGACCGATGTCCTCCATGTGCACGGGCTTGAGATCCGACTGCGAGCTCATGGCTCCTACCAGAGCGCCGATGGACGGCACGCAGCTGCCGGGAAATATGTATCGACGAATGAAATCGCTGCTGCGCAGATACTGCGCATAGCGTTGGTCGGGCATCGTTATGGCCTGCAACAGCATGGCACCGTCTTCCACGAGCAAATCCGAGCACTTGCTGAAGTAGCCGGCCAGAAACTCGTCTCCGACGGCCTCGACCATCTCGATGGAGACGAGCTTGTCGTAACGTCCGCCGAGATTTCGATAATCCTCGAGAAGGACTTCGATGCGATCGGAAAGTCCTGCTTGCGCGATGCGCTCGCGGGCCAGTCGAAACTGCTCGCGGGAGATGGTCGTGGTAGTGACATGGCACCCGTAGTTGCCGGCCGCGTGCATTGCGAAGCTGCCCCAGCCGGAGCCGATCTCGAGCACGCGGTCGTTGCAGCCGAGCTCGAGCTTCCGGCAGATACGGTCGAGCTTTGCGACAGATGCATCGCGAAGACTGCTCTCCGGCTGCTCGAAGATGCCGGCGGAGTAAGTCATGGTCTCGTCGAGAAAGAGCGAGAAGAAGTCGTTTCCGAGGTCGTAGTGCTCGCCGATATTGCGCCGACTTCCCCGGTGCGTGTTCGCTCGAAGCCCGTGGTGCAGGCGCGCCAGGGCATTGGCAGCCCTGGCAAACCCCGTCTCCACCCGGTCGATCACCGACATGTTGCGGATCAGCAGCCGCAACAGGCCCGTCAGATCGCTGCACTCCCATCGGCCTTCCATGAAGGCGCGAGCCGCTCCGAGGCTCCCGCCGAGGGCGAGACTGGTATAGACCCCGGGATGCAGCACCCGCAGCGAGATGGCCGGCCCGGCGCCCTCACCCGCCTGCCACTGTCCCCACGGGTCGTCCACCGAGAGCGTGCCGCCGCCTATTTCCGCGAGTCTCTTCCTGATCAGGCCGCGGGCAATGGAAGCGGCGCCGAAGTGCCGGCGGTTTCCGCGAATCGTTTCGCCGCCGTCTGCGGTCGCATTTCTGATACTCATCGGCGCACCTCTTTAGCAATGCAGTGCTTGGGGTGAGGGTGGAACGGCACGCGCTTGCGGGCGAGCCGCGCTGCCTGCCAGTAGATAGCCACGATGACGCGCACCGTCATGAGCGGATACGCGAGAAGAGCCCGGGCGAGTGAGCGGGCGCTGATCGGGACGGCGTCCAGATGCATGGTGGCATCGAATACCCGCAGGCCGGACTCGTAGTTCTCCATGTGCACGTTCAGGGATTCGCCCGGAGTCGAGAACTTCCAGGCATATGTCTGCTCCATGGCCATGAAAGGGGAAACGTGGAACGCTTTTTTGAATCTGAACGGCAGGCTGCGGCTGGACTTCCCTCGCGCATCAAGCACGTAGCAATGCCGCTCTCCCCACGGCGTATTGCTCACCTCGGCAACGATCGCGTCGAGCTTCGCGCCGTCGCTGCTCCAGCAGTAGTAGAAGCTCACGGGGTTCATGCAGTATCCGAAGTAGCGCAAATGTGTGAGCAGGGTGATACGGCCCTCTGGCCGCCAGCCGATCTCTCGCTCCACCAGCGCCCGCACTTCGCTGTCGAGCGATACGCGGGGATCGCCGAAGTGATCGCCGCGCCTGAACCAGGCCGGCGCAGGACGTGTCGTGGACCAAAGCCATCGCCGCTTGAAAACAAGATCAAGCTCGGAAAGATCCAGGTACATCAGGAAAATCCGATAACGGAACTCGTGAGCACAGGGCAGCGCGCGCCTGTGCCTGACCCAGCCCTCATAGATGCGACTGTTCATGCTGCCAGACTCACGTCGAAAGCGTCGCAAACGGACAACGCGCTGCGTACACCGTCCTCGTGAAAGCCGTAGCCCCAGTAAGCGCCGCAGTAGGAGATACCCCGGCGCCGAATCAGGGCACCGTGATTCACCTGCGCCTCGTCGCGGCCGGGCACGAACAGCGGATGCTCGTACCGAATCCGGCGAATGACCGCCGCCGGATCGATGCTCTCTGTCTGATTGAGCGAAACGCAGTAGGTTCTTGCGCTCTCGAGACCCTGCAGCATGTTCATGTTGTAGGTGACGGTCACACGATCGCGCTGTTCGGCCGGAATACGGTAGTTCCAGCTGCCCCAGGCCCTGCGCCGAATCGGCAGCAGGCGGGTGTCGGTGTGCAACACGGCCTCGTTCACCTGGTACGGAAAGTGATCGAGTATTTCCCGTTCCTCGGCGTCCATGTCGAGAACGAGACGCCGGCTCTGATCGGCGTGACAGGCGAGCACGACCTCGTCGAAACGCTCCCTGTGGCCACCATCGACAACGACTTCTACACCTCCTCGGCAGCGTCTGACCGCGGTCACCGATGTATTGAGAAGGATGCGATCGCGAAAAGGCGCAACAAGAGGGGCGACATAGCGGCTCGAGCCGCCAATCACGGTCTTCCATGTCGGTCGACCGTTCACGCGAAGCATGCCGTGATTGTGCAGGAACTCGATGACGAAGCGCATGGGAAAGTGGTGAAAACGCCGCGCATCGCATGACCACAGCGACGCGCCGAGCGGGACGAGGTAATGGTCGACGAACACTTTGCTGTAGCCTCTTTGCCCGATATACGAGGCGACACTGACCGTATCGTCCAGACCGTCGGCGAGCTCTCTTGGCGCCTCGCGGTTGAAGCGAAGAATCTCCGCGAGCATGCCCCAGAATCGGGGTCTGAGAAGATTGCGACGTTGAGCAAAAAGAAGGTCGACGCTCGTGCCGTTGTACTCCACCCCGCTTTTTTCGCAGTGGACACTAAAGCTCATATCCGAATCCCGCGACTCCACGCCGAGCTCCCGGAACAGTCTGCACAGATTCGGATAGTTCAGCTCGTTGAACACGATGAACCCGGTGTCCACGGACAGCGTTCGCGCACCATCTGCGACCTCAATCGTATTGGTGTGCCCACCGATGTAGCCAGCCGATTCGAAAACCGTGATGCTGTTGCGGCGGTTCAACATGCGGGCCGCCGTCATCCCGGCGATTCCGGTGCCGACAATGGCGATTTTCATTGCAGCGATCCCTTGCGACCCCGGGCGGCGGCGAGCACGGCCCGGGGCACGGGACGCAGGTCTGTTATCAGTCCAACCGAGGCGAGCAGCCTGAGACCCACGTAGCTGATGTCGATCTGCCACCAGCGGAAACCTTGCCGCGCCGAGGCTGGATAGTAGTGATGATTGTTGTGCCATCCCTCGCCCAGGGTGAACAGCGCCAGCCAGAAATTGTTACGGCTCTGGTCGCGCGTGGGAAACGGGCGCCGTCCGTAACGATGGGCGATGGAGTTGATCGAGTACGTCGCGTGATAGAGAACGACCGTGGAGACGAAAAAGCCCCACACGAGCATCTGCGCGCCGTTGGTGCCGAGACCAGGATATCGCGACTCCAGGAACCAACCTGTCGCGTAGCAGCCGGCTGCGAGAAGCAGAAAAGGCACCCAGTCCAGCTTCTCGAGCAGGCGCAGCTCCGGGTACTTGAGCCAATCCTTGACGCGCTCGCGCTGAAGCTGGAAGTTGCCGCGTGTGAGAAACCAGAGCGTGTGGCTGAAAAACACGCCCCTGTGTTCCGGTGAATGCGGATCCTTGGCGGTATCGGCGCTCAGGTGATGCTCCCGGTGGTGGGCCGCCCACCAGAGCGGACCGCGTTGACCTGCGGTAGCGCCCAGAATGGCCATGACGAGCTGCGTCGCGCGACCCGCGCGGAATGCGCGGTGGGAAAAATAGCGGTGGTAGAAAGCGGTGACGAAGAACATGCGCAGCACATAGAGCGCGATAGCCGCGGCGAGGGCCGCTGTGCTCACCCCGACTGCAAAAACCATCAGGCATCCGAGATGCAGGCCCACGAAGGGGACTATCCGCAGCCAATCGAGCTCATTCTTCTCGGCCGGTGTCAACTGCGACTGGTGACGCGGGTCATTGGTGAGCCACCAGAGAAAACGGCGACCAACCGAGGGGCGGGTAGCTCGGTGCGGCGCGGTTAACTCGCCTGCAGGCACCACGGAGGTCGTGTCCCTATCTGGCGTATGGGGTCCGGAAAGACGCGTTGAATTCATATTATTAGGGTCACGGTTTTCCGGTGAAGCCCGAATCGAGACCGTGTGAAGATGGCGTGAAATCTCAGGCGGAGCGCTGGTCGGCCGGTGCTTCGGCAGCGGCGTTGCTTGTCTGCAGGTCGCCGCAGACGGCATCGGGAAATTCGACCACCACCCGGGTGCCGACGCCGACGGTGCTGCGAAAGTGCACGGGCCAGCCGAACCGGTCCGAGAGCCGCTTGACGATGGTGAGCCCGACTCCGTGCCCGCCGCGGCTTCTCGAATCACCTCGCACGAAGGGCTCGAATACCTGTTCCACCTTCTCGTCGGGGATGCCGACGCCGCTGTCCTCGATGGTCACCGAGTGATGCCCGACGTGCAGTCGCACGGTGCCCGCGTCGGTGTAGCTGAACGCATTTCTGATGAGATTCCCGATGAGCACCGAAAGCACCTTCTCCGACGCGGGCGTCGTCAGCCGGCAATCGGCGCTGAATTCGACGCTCACCGGCTTGTCCGCGAGAAGGTTTCCCGCTCTCTCCAGCTCATACTCCGCAACGTCGTTGATGCATACCGGCTCGACCTCGAAACCCCGCTCGGACTCTCTCGCGAGCAGCAGGAAGGCTTCGGTGAGCTCCTCCATGTCGGTTGCCGAGCGTTTGATTCTCAAAACCGAATTGCGCACACGCCGGTCGAGCTCCTGCTCGCCGAGCAGCATATCCGCCGCAATCTTGATAACCGTGAGAGGACTGCGGAGCTCGTGACTGGCATCCCTGGTGAAGTTGCGCTCGCGGTCCACGAATTCGTCGATGCGTTGCGAAAGGCGCGACAAAGCCTCCGAAAGTGCCAGCACCTCTCGGTCCGGATTGCCCGGCAGGCTGGTGGGAGAAAAAGCCGGCCGATTGGGTGACTGCGGATCGAACTTCTGAACCTCCTTCGACAGCCACACGATGGGTGAGATGGCCCTTCTCGACAGGCGATACGCAATCCAGGCGAACAGGTAGAGCACGATGAGAACCCCGGCAAGGGGCACGAGGCCGAAATAAAGCGCCAGTTGCCCGACGCTTTCGCCGTCGAAAACGAGAAATAGCCGCTGCGAGTTGCGCTCGCTCACGTAGACAACGGAAAAGTCGGCCTGGGTGGGCAGCTTGTGAAAACCAGGCGAAAGGTTGCTCAGGGGCTCCGGCATCGGGCCGGGGCCGGCGGCATCCGACAGGTAGCCGGTGAGATTACGGGTATCGGGTAGAGGAAAACGCCGATCGCTTTGGAAACGTTCCCAGAAATACCGCGCCTCTTCTTCCAGGGCGCGCTTGACGAGCACCTCCTCGATGGCGAAGGCAGCGGCATACACGCCAATAACGGCCGCAACGCTGATGAGCACCGCTTGGAGCAGAAAGGCCCGCCCCAGTCGCTGTCGCAACCCGCCGCTACCCCTCATCGGGATCGCTCAGCCGGTAGCCGGCGCTCTGCACGGTCTGCAGCAGGGCCTTTTCGAATGGCCTGTCGATGACCTTGCGAAGATTGTACAGATGGCTGCGCAACGTATCACTGTCGGGCAGGATGTCACCCCACACTTCGCGTTCGATATCGCGTCGACTGACGACGCGTGGCGAAGCGCGCATCAACACCATCAGTATCTTCAGGCAGATAGGTGTTAGGTGCAGAGTCTTGCCACCTCGCTGGACGACCAGAGTGCCCGTGTCCAGAGTGAGATCGCCAACCTGCAACGCCTCGGGAGAAATCTGGCCACGGTGCCGGCGAACCAGCGCGCGGATGCGAGCCTCGAGCTCCTGAATCTCGAATGGTTTGACGAGATAATCATCGGCCCCTGCATCGAGCCCGGCGAGCTTGTCACCGAGCGTGTCTCGCGCCGTCAACATCAATATCGGCGTGTCGCGCTTGGCCTCGTCGCGCAGCTTGCGGCACAAGGCGATGCCGTCCATGCCCGGGAGCATCAAATCGAGCACGATGGCATCGTAGTTGTTGGTGACCGCCAGGTGCAGCCCCGTTACGCCGTCCGCGGCGTAATCGAGCTCGTAGCCGCGTCGCTCGAGAAAGGCATACACCATCTCGGCGATGTCCTGATGATCCTCGATCAGGAGAACGCTGCCGGACTTCGATTCCGTCATGGCGAAATGCCGAGTCTCGCTCGGCTGTTGAAAATGCAGGCGGAATTCTAACCGCTGTCAGCGTGAAATTGGTGTGAAAGTCACCATCCTGGGGTACCATTTGCGCAAACGGGTGTACGAGTCAGCATGGGCGAGAGGCTGTGTTCTGTCGGGACGTCGGCGCGATGGCTGTTGCTGAGCGCGTTTCTTTCCCTTTCGGCATGCGGCAGTAACCAAGTGACCACCGGAATCGAAAACGGTCGCCTGGCGCCCTGCCCGGACAGTCCCAACTGCGTCTCCAGTGACGCGACGGATGAACAGCACGGCGTCGAGCCTTATCGGCTGAAGGTAGCACCGCAGCAGGCCTGGCACGGGCTGCAGAACGTCATCGCGGCAGAGCCGAGAAAACGACTCGTGTCCGTCAACGACTCCTACATGCACGTGGAGTTCGTCAGTGCCGTCTTTCGCTTTGTCGATGACGTCGAGTTCCACCTGCGTCCCGCCGACGGAATCATTGCCGTGCGCTCCGCATCACGCACGGGGCACAGCGACATGGGGGTGAATCGCAAACGGGTGGAGCAGATCCGAGACGCCCTGAGGGCGCGCGACCTGGTGGAGTAACAGCTGCCCCCCCGAGATTCAGCTTACCCCTCCAGCACGGCCGAATAACCCTCCCGGTACGTCGGGTAGATGAAGCGGTAGCCGCTGGAAAGCAGCCGATCGTTGCGACAACGCTTGTTGCTGCCGCGCCCCCCGCCGCGCGCGGCATCGGCAGGCGACGTGCGCGGCGGCGGCGAAACGCCCAGCCGCGATGCCAGCCAGTCCATCACTTCGCACTGCGGCGCGGGCGCGCAGTCGACACCGAGGTAAATCCGCTCGGGCCCATCCAGCATCAGCAGATGGCGCAGGGTAGCGGCGCAATCGTCCCTGTGAATGCGGTTGGTGAAGAGAGGTGGCGTTTCCCGGCACGGCTTTCCGTCCCGCACCCGCTCGAGCAATCGGTTGCGGCCGGGACCGTAGATGCCGCCGAAGCGGACCACGATCGCGGGCAATGGACCATCGAGCACGACACGCTCTCCTTCCATCAGGCGTCGTCCGCTGAACGATTCGGATTCCGCGGGCGAATCCTCGTCCACCCACCCTCCGTCGTCCTGAGCGTAGACACTCGTGCTCGAGACGAAAATGATCCGCCGCGGCATCTGACCGGCGGCGGCCAGCGCCTGCAACAGTGTCCGCGGCCCGCGCACGTAGGCTGACTCGTAAGCGAGGTCGTCGTAGGAATCCGCCGTCGCCGTGTAGACCACCGCGTCGATGCCTTCGGGGAGTCGCACCAGCTCGCCGGCAACCGTCAGGTCCGCCTGCAGGAGACGCATCGGCGCCGGCAGCTCGCCGGCGCTTCGCCTCAGCCCCCACACCTCGTGACCATCGGCGCTCAGCTGAACACCTAGGCGCGCGCCGATGTCGCCGCACCCGGCGACGAGTACTCGTGACACGATCGCTCTCCTGGTCCCCTGGATGGCGAGCATATTGCACGAATGCTCGCCGGCAGGTGAAGCCTCCGGCATCGGCATCGTCGGCGTGCGCCGGTCGGCTGCGCTCAGCTGACTCGCCGTGTCCCGTTGTCTAGTATTGGGGGAGGGAGCAAACGGGAGTCCTCGAAAGCGTGCGATCTGTCATCTGCGCAGGCGTTTTAGCCGCTGCCGTGCTGGCCGGCGCGGGCGCCGGCGTGGCGGCCGATCCGGGCGCCGCCCCTGTCGCGACGTCAGCGCCCCACGCATGGAAACAGGTGCGTTACGGCAATCCGCGTGCCCTGCGTCTGCGTTCCCAGGTGGGGCTCGTGGTCGACGAAGCCGAGGGGGTGATTCTCTATGCCCGCGACATCGACAAGCCACGGCCCATCGCATCGCTCACCAAGCTTCTGACCATTATGACCCTCCTCGATGCGAAGCTGTCCCTGCAGAGGGTGATCGAAATTACGCCTGCGGATCGGGACCGCCTCAAGGGCTCACGGTCGAGTCTACGAATCGGCACCCGCATGACTCGTGGCGATCTGATGCGCGTCGCCCTCGTCGCCTCGGACAACCGCGCTAGCGCAGCGCTCGCACGCACCTACCCGGGCGGACGCGAAGCCTTCATCCGGGTCATGAACCAGAAAGCCGCATTCCTCGGGCTCACGCAAACGCGCGCGGCAGACGCAAGCGGCCTCAGGCCCGGCAACGTCTCGACCGCCCGCGACCTGGCGCGGCTCGCCTACACCGCACGCGATTATCCATTCATCAACCGCTGGTCCACGATCCGGCGCTTCAGCGTCGAGGATCGCGCAACCGGCCGCTTGCTTGCCTTTCGCAACACCAATTCGCTCGTGCATCGGCAACGCTGGAAAATCGACATGAGCAAGACCGGCTTTACCTCCGAAGCGGGCAACTGTCTGCTCATGCGCACCCGTATCGAGGGCCGTGCACTCATCGTCGTGTTGCTCAACTCCTGGGGGAAGCTGAGCAAGTACGGAGATTCCGGGCGAATTCGCGACTGGCTCGTTGCCAGTGAGCGAGCCGCGCGGGTGAAACGCGAGACAGACAGGCCCGCGTCACCCACCGCGAGCTCGCTTGTTCAACCAGCGACCATCTGACGTTACACTGGAGCGCACCCCGGGCACGTCGCTCGACGAGCGACCCGAGGCGTGCAGATCTCCGTGCCCCGGGACCGGCAGCCGGCGGGAGGCGACCGCCTGCTCCGGCATGGCGCAGGGGGATCGTCATCGCTTGCAGGCAAAACTTCCGGATATTAACGGGCCGTGAGATATCGTCGCTGCTCGTGATTGTGACGCTCGTCTGCAGCCTCGGCGCCCATGCCACCGCGGCCGACGAGCAGCGAGCGGAGACGCCCCGCTCGCTCTTCGACCAAAAGTTCGTCGTGGCCTTCGGCGGCTTTTTCCCGACCATCGAGTCCACTTTGTCCTACGACGGATCCGACGGGACCCCGGGAAGCGAAATCGATCTGAGCGACGATCTCGGTCTCAACGAGTTTTCGGCCTCGGTTTGGGCCGGCCTCAACTGGCGATTCTTGCCCCGCCACCAGCTTCAGATCGAGTGGTTCCAGCTCAACCAAAGCGGCGATGCGACGGCAGTGCGGGATTTTACCTTCGGCGACACCACCATATCGGTGGGCGCAGCTCTTTCGAGCAAACTGGATTTCAACCTCGGGCGCATCACGTACGGGTATGCGCTCCTGCGTGATGAAAAATATCAGTTTTCGTTAATGGCGGGCGCGCACATCGCCACCGCAAAGGCCACCGTGACGGCAACCGGTCAGCTCTCGGTGGGCGGTGGCCCACCGTTCACCGGTACGCAAACGGAGTCGACCAGCACTTATACCTTCCCGCTGCCGCATCTCGGTGGACAATTCACCTACGAATTTGCACCACGATGGGCGTTGCAGCTCACATTGCTGGCATTCGCGCTCGAACTGAGTGACTACAAAGGCACGCTCATCGAAGCCGATGGGTCGGTCGCGTACCAGCTGAGCGAGCACTTCGGCCTCGGGGCCGGTATAAAGTATTTCAATTTGAATCTCCGGGCGAAAAGAAGCGGGGGCGGCGCGGAGTTCGACTACCAGTTTCTGGGACCGGCGGTTTTCGGATACATCCCCTTCTGAACCGTCTGCCGCCGGCGGAGCCGGCGCATCGAAAAGGAGCTCATCGAAATGATTCGCGCATCGGTAACACTCATGGCATTGCTCATTGGCGCAATCCTGGCCCCTGAGCGCGGCGCTGCCGTGGAAGCGGATCACCCGCAGCGCTTCTCGCTGGCCATCAGCGGCGGTGCCAGCAAGGGTGCCTACGAGGCGGGGCTCAATTGGGCGGTCCTGAGGCTGTTGCGCGAGAGCGAGCTGCTGCGGGCGCTGCGCGGTGGGCATTTTCGAAAGTTCGAGGTGGCCAGCGCCGCGGGCGCCTCGGCGGGCGGCGTCAACACGATTCTGACCGCCCTAACCTGGTGCGCCCGCCCCGAATCCGATGGTGGCCCGCCGAGCCGCGTCGACGACAACGTCTTTCGCGATATATGGCTCAGAGTCGACATCAACGCCCTGCTGCCACCCGAGGCGGACTCCGCCATTTATCTGCCCGATGACGCGCTTTTCTCGCGACGAGACTACTTCGAGGCAGCCAGGGAGCTGCGCGATCGATGGAAACAGCCGGTTTTCCGGCCCGGCTGTCGCGTTCCCCTCGGTGTCACGGTGACCCGCGTCGAGCCCCAGGAAATGCTGGTGGGCGATATCAAGGTCAAGAATCAGCGCTTTTACATCCCCTTCGAGCTGCGCGTCGCGAAAGACGGCAGCGCCGGGTATTTTTTCGATCCCGCCGACTATCCCGGCCTGGCGGATCCGGCGATGATTCTCATGCCGCGGCCACGCAGCGCCCCCGAGTTCTCCATATCCGACGAGCGTGTCATCGAGGCGGCGGTGACGACAAGCGCATTCCCCACCGCATTGGGGCGCAGGCGCTTCGAGTACTGCCGCCTCCAGCTGAGCTCTGAAGCTGGCGAACAAAAGCCCGGTCAGGAGGAGTCGGATGCGGATCTCGTCTGTCCGACGGGCTACGTGCTCGACGAGGCCGTGTTCGCCGACGGCGGGCTGTTCGACAACATTCCCGTGGGAATCGCCCGCACGCTGGCCGAGTCCAACAGCAAGGCGATAAGGGATCCCTTCCCGGTTTCCTATTTCTATATCGACCCGGATCGAATCCGTTACCAGGTTCCCGATCCGCCCGATGAAACGGCCTGCGCTTCGGAAAATCCGCCCCAAGCGTGCCGAATCATGGAGTTCAGCTTGTTTTCGGAGAGCAGGCTGCTTGTTGGTGCCCTCGGCACGGCAAGGAAGTACGAGCTGTACCGTGAGGTTACGAGCGATCACTGGCAGCTCAACCTTCCGCAACTGAGCTACGAGCTGGCGGACAGTCTCGAAGATTATCACGCGGACTTCGACTGTCGGGAGGAGTTCGCGTACTTCGATTCCGACCTCAGCTGCCCCGAGCGCATCGTGCGGGCAGGCCGCCTTCTCGAGATCGCCTACGACAGGGTCAAGCCGGTCATTACGCCGCCCTACTCAGCGAAGCTACTCACCGAAGCGGGCGTTGCCAGCGACTGCACGGCTTCGTCGGCGAATCAGTCCACGCAAAAGAGGCTCGAATGCAGCATCGAAATCGCCGAATTTCGCCGTCGCCTGGCCACGGCGATGATGTCGATCATCACCGAAACAAAGTTGAACAAGCGCAAATTGTACGTCGACATCAGCCGCTCCCAACAGTCGATCCACGAGGATCGTTCGTTGAAGGTCTCCAGCCGCGGCGGGCCGATAACCGGAACCCTGCTCGGCGACTTCGGCGGATTCCTCGATTACAAGTTCCGCGAATACGATTACTACGTAGGCGTCTACGATGCCCTTTCCAATGTGTCACGCAATATCTGCAGCCTGAGTTATCCCCCCTCGCGGCAACCCGAAGCCTATCGTCAGTGTGTCGACCAGCTCGGACAGCAGGTATTTGAAGCAATGGGAATTGACCAGTCGAGGCGTGCTCACTACATTTTCGCGCGCCTCGCCGAGCGCGAATTCGGAGAGGATGGTCTTTTCAGCTTCTCTTATCAACCGTCGCCTGCGGTCGATCGCGACATGCAAATCATTCACGATGCCCTGCTCAAGGCGCTCGAGGCGGGCGAGGAAGCCGACGAGGACAAAGGAGCTTTCGTTACCGAAAGCGTCTTCTTCGAATACTTGAAATCACAAAACTTCACCCCGAGCCAGCCGGCAGACGGATCTGAGCCGCTGCTCGCGGAGATCATCGCCGATCCCGCTCAGTGGCCCACCGAGCTGACCCGGCGATTCACCGCCCGCCTCGTGCACCTCGAACGCCAGGCCGCCGATCTGTACGCCGAGCGCGAGCCTGATCCCGAGCTTCGTGAAAAATCCTACACGATGCTCATGGGCACAACCGCGCATCTTCTGCAGACGGCCACCTACAAATACCCGGCCTTCACGTTCTCTCCGTCGACGGCGCCCGAGGAATGGATCTGGCGCTACGTCATCCCCTACGAGCTCGCCTGGGACCTGGTCGAGGGGGACATATTGACCATGTGGCAACCGACGATGTCGCTCACGGAGAAAAATCTCGTGCATATGCGCGCCGGTTTCGGTTTTGCCGGCGGTATTTTCAAATCGAGCGCAAACAGCGAGCGGAATGATTACTTCCTTCTCGGTCTGGGATACACGCGGCGCACGGAATTCGCGTTTCTATCAAGCTTCGGCGTCACGCCGATCTGGTATCACAAGTGGAGACAACCCACGACCGGCAGTCAGGATACCCTGGGTGGTGAGATCTTTGTCAGCCTGCTCAAAGACCGGCTGCGGATCGCGTGGGGATCGAGAAATCTCACCGACTTCAGCGACGAGTCGTTCCTGAGCTTCGGCTTCATGGACATGCCGGGGTTGCTCTACTGGTTGTCGCGCTGAGCTAGTCGGGCTCCTGCGCGGGAATCGCACACACGGACCGGCATCGACGGTGCAGCGCCGCTTTCGCGATCAGGTGCGCGCTGACCGGCGCGGTGAGAAACAGGAATACCGTGATGAGAAGCTCCCGCACCACGCCCTTCTCGCCCTGAACTGTAAGAAACAGAATGGTGCCGAGGAGCACTCCCCCTACGCCCAGAGTGGTTGCCTTGGTGGGCCCGTGCAGACGCGTGAATACATCGGGAAAGCGCACGAGACCGATGGAACCGATCAGGGCGAAGCCGGCGCCGACCAGGATCAGAACGATACCGATGATTTTGATAGCTTCGATGATCATCGTGCCTCCCTTATTCGATAATGTCGCCGCGCAGGAGAAACTTCGCCAGCGATACAGTGCCGACAAATCCCAACAGCGCGATGATGATGGCCGCCTCGTAAAAGAGCTCTTTGCCGTATGTAATGCTCGTGAGGACCAGCAGCGCGACGGCGTTGATATAAAGCGTATCGAGCGCGAGCACTCGATCCGTAGCGTCCGGTCCGACGATTAAACGCCAGACGTTGCACGCCATGGCGATGAGCAACATGGCGTTGGCAATGGTCAACAAGGCGATCAGCATCGAAAAATCTCCTTGATGGGGCGTTCGTATCGCTCTTTGATGGTTCGAACCAACTCGGCCTCGTCGTCCACGTCGAGCGCATGGACGAGTATGTGGCCACGGTCCTGGGCGAGCTCTGCGGACACCGTGCCGGGCGTCAACGAGACAGTGCTGGCAAGAGCGGTGAGGGCGAAGTCGTCGTCCATGGCTACCGGCACGCGTACGAAACGGGGCCTCAGCTTCGAGGCGGGCCCGAGGGTCAAGCGGGCAACCGAGATACTCGCCACCACGATGTCCCACAGCACCGTGAGGACGAATCGCGCAATCGTGCCGAGGCGGCCCATGTAGACGGGCTCGGGAAAGAAGCGCCGAGTGAACAGGGGAATGAGCACAGCGAGCGCAGCGCCGAGCAAGATATGGCCGGGCGAAAGGGTGTGATTGAGCAGAAGCCATACAACGAGCAGCATCGCACTGGTAACGGGATGCGGAAGCCAGCGGCGCGCGAATGACATCGGTCTCACTCCTTCATGGAAGCGGGCGTGCTTACGGATTCGTTGGCGAGCACGGATTCGACATAGTCCGAGGGCTGCATCAGCTGCTCGGAGGTGGCCTGCGCGTAATCGAGGACCGGCGCGCCGAAAATCATCAAAAGCAACGCGCCTGCGAGCAGTGAGACCGTCGGCAACACCTCGATGGCGCGGACGGGACTCGGCTCGGGCCGCGAGTGCTGCGTGCGCCAGAAGATCGCCGTGCCGGCACGGCTCAACGACACGATGACCAACAGCCCGGAGATCAGCATCACGCCCCAGATCCAGGCGACCGCAGNNCCAGACCCAGGCGACCGCAGACGTCGCCTGCGCCGCCTGCAGGATGTAGAGCTTCGCGGCGAAGCCGCTGAGCGGCGGCAGGCCGGATACGGCAATGGCACCGGCGAAGAAAAGCGTGCCGAGCAGCGCCGGCTGGTGAACCGCCTGGGACGCGTCGAGTCGCGCGGCGACCGCGCCGCGCTGCCGGGCGATGAGATCGGCGAGCAGAAACAGACCGCCGGTGACCAGTGTCGTGTGCACGAGGTAGTAAAGCGCCGCGGCCAGACCGTCCGGCGAGAACAGGCCAACCGCGGCCAGCAGGGTTCCGACGGACACCACCACCAGGTAGCAGATGGTGGAGCGCAGCTCCGATGCGGCCATGGCTCCGACCGTGCCGACAACGACAGTCGCGAGTGCGACCGGCAGCAGCCACGCCTCCAGGACGAATTCACCGCCAGGCTCGACGAATATCAGCGTATGCACGCGCAGGATCGCGTACACCCCCACCTTGGTCATGATGGCGAACAGGCAGGCCACCGACGCCGTTACCGAGCGGTACGCCGATGGCAGCCAGAAGCCGAGAGGCAGCAGCGCGGCCTTCAGTCCGAAGACCACGAGCAGCATGAGACCGGCGACGCGAACGAGCCCCGTGGAATCGGCATCCGCTGCCGCCACCTTCGCGGCCAGGTCGGCCATGTTCAGCGTCCCGAGGATGCCGTAGATCACCCCGAGCGCGATCAGGAACACCGACGAGCCGACCAGATTCAAAACCACGAAATGCATGGCCGCACGCGCGCGCGCGGCGCCACCGCCATGGACGATGAGGCAATAGGAGGCGATGAGCAGAATTTCGAAAAAGACGAACAGGTTGAAGAGATCACCGGTGAGAAACGCACCGTTAATGCCGAGGATTTGAAACTGGAACAGGGGATGGAAATCCGGACCCCTGACGTCATCTCCGGCAACCGCGTAGAGGAGGCTCGCGGTGGCCAGCACGCTCGCGACGAGCAGCATCAACGCACTCAGGCGGTCGACGACCAGCACGATTCCGAAGGGCGCGGGCCAGTCTCCTAAGTAATAGACCTGGTGCTCTCCGGTGGCGGCCGCGCCGAGCAGGTAGAGAGAAACCGGAATCAGCGCTGCCGTGGCGAGCACACTGATGATCCGCTTCCCGGCCAGATTCCACCCCTCCGCGACGAGCAGCAGGGCTCCGGCGAGCAACGGCAGGAGAACCGGCGCGGCGATCCAGTGGTTCACCTGTCCTCCTCGCCGTCCACGTGGTCGGTGCCGAGCTCCCCGTGGGCCTTCAATGCCAGCACGATGGCGTAGGCAGTCATGCCGAAGCCGATGACGATGGCGGTCAGAACCAGCGCCTGCGGAAGCGGGTCCGGATGCACCAAAACCTCGGGCAGCGCCAGCGGCGCGCTGCCGACGACCAGCCGACCGGACGCAAACAGGAACACGTTCACGCCGTAGCCGATGAGCGTGAGACCCAGCACCACCGGAAAGGTGCGCGCGCGCAGGAGCAGATAAACCCCGCAGGCTATCAGCACGCCGATGACGATGGCGAACAGCGCCTCCACTACGTTTCGCTCGGTCGGCGCCAGCGGATAGTCGGCGCGGTATCCAGGGGCGCGTTCAGTCGGCCCAGGTAGGCCAGCACCAGCAACACGGTGGCGACGACGGTGACGAAAACACCAAGGTCGAAGAGCATGGCGGTGGCCAGCTCGAACGTGCCGATCACCGGCAGGCTCACGTAGGTGTACGAGGTGGTGAGAAACGGATAGCCGACCAGCAGGCTGCCGAGGCCGGTGATGGCCGCGATGAGAATGCCGATGCCTACGAGCATGCGGTAGCGCCAGCCGATGCGCGTCTGCGCCATGGCCGAACCATCCGAGAGATACTGCAGGATCAGTGCAGTAGCGACGACCAGCGCAGCGATGAAACCCCCTCCGGGCAGGTTGTGGCCGCGCAGAAACAGATAGACTGCCACCAGCAAGGCCAGGGGCAACATGGTTCGGGCGATCACGGCGAGCACCACCGGGTGACGGTCCCACGCCCAGGCCCGACCTTCCATGTCCACTCCGGGAATGCGCACCTCCGCACTCGCGAGCATGACGTAGATGCCGACTGCCGCAATACCGAGCACGGTGATCTCCCCGAGCGTATCGAACCCGCGGAAATCCACCAGGATGACGTTGACGATATTGCTCCCGCCCCCACCGGGCTTGGCTTCCGCGATGAAGAACTCGGAGATGCTGTCGAAACGTCGCGTGAGCATGGCATGGCAGAGCACGGCGACCCCCGCGCCTGCCAGCACCGCCACCACCGCGTCCCGCAGGCGTCTGGCAGGACTGGATTCGACCGGTGTCGTCCATGGCAAGAAGAACAGTGCCAGCAGGATCAGTATGACCGTGGCGAACTCCACCAGCAGCTGGGTCATGGCGATGTCCGGCCCTGAGAAACGTACGAACAGCAGTGAGACCATCAGGCCGACGACGCCAATTGTGATGACCGCGACCAGGCGTGCGCGGTGAAAAAGCACCGTGGCGGTGGCTGCCGCCACCAGAAAGGCCCCATAGGCGAGCGTCTGGATGTCGAGCGCCTGAACCGGCACCGATCCAAGCACCGATTCGCCATGCAGCGCCGCCGTGCCTGCGACCAGCGTGCTCGCGATGAGTAGAAAAACGTAGCGCTGCAGCGATCCAGTCTCGATGAGATCGTTCAAGCGAGCCGCCAACCGGAAGAGACGATGGAGAAGCTGCTCCGTGACGTTGCGCCCGCTGACGGGCGGGAAGATCCGATCGTGCAGCGCGAAGATCCTGTATCGGAATGCATACACGATGACGCCGCCAACAAGAGCCGCCATGCTCATCATGAATGCCAGGTTGAATCCGTGCCAGGGGCTGAGGCTGAATTCCGGAAGGCCCCTTTGCAGCACGCTTGCCGCGACCACGTCGAGGATCGGGCCGACGGTATAGGCCGGTGCGACCCCCACCGCGACCACCACGACGACCAGCAGCTCGATGGGAACCTTCATCCACCGCGGCGGCTCGTGGGGTGTTCGCGTCAGCCCGACCGGCTCGCCGTTGAAGAACACGTCGTGGATGAAGCGCGAAGAATAAGCGACCGAGCCGATACCCGCGATCACCGCCGCCACCGGCAGTCCGTATCCGGTGTAGCCAAGCGCGGTCAAATCCACCGCCTCCTGGAAGAACATCTCCTTGCTGATGAATCCGTTGAGCAGAGGAACGCCCGCCATGGCGGCGGCCGCGACGATGGCGAGCACTGTCGTGTAGGGCATGTACTTGGCGAGCCCGTTGATCTTGCGCATGTCGCGGCTGCCAGTCTCGTGATCGATGATACCGACAGCCATGAAAAGCGACGCCTTGAAAACCGCGTGGTTCATGATGTGGAAGATGCCGGCAATGGCGCCGAGCGACGTTCCGAGACCGAACAGGAGCGTGATGAGGCCCAGGTGACTGATGGTCGAGTAAGCGAGCAGACCTTTAAGATCGTGCTGCCACAGCGCGTGATAAGCACCCATGACGAGCGTGATGACGCCGGCGCCGCCGACGAGAACGAACCAGGTCTCCGTTCCCGAAAGCGCCGGGAACAGGCGGGCCAGAAGAAAGATCCCTGCCTTCACCATGGTGGCGGAGTGGAGATAGGAGCTGATCGGCGTTGGCGCCGCCATCGCGTGGGGCAGCCAGAAGTGAAACGGAAACTGCGCCGACTTGGTGAATGCGCCGAGCAGTATCAGCGCCAGCATGATGTCGTAGAGCGGGTGCGCACGGATCACCGGCCCCGCCCGCAGCACGTCGCTGAGCGAGAAGCTGCCGGCCATGTGCCCGAGCAGCAGAATGCCTGCGAAAAGCGCGAGCCCGCCGCCACCGGTGACGAACAGCGCCAGGCGCGCCCCCTGACGCGCCTCCACATCATGCTTCCAGTATCCGATGAGCAGAAAGGAGACGAGACTGGTGAGCTCCCAGAAGATCAGGAGAAGGAGCAGATTCTCCGAGAGCACAACGCCGAGCATCGCCCCCATGAACAGCAGCAGAAACGCATAGAACCGCCCCGTGGCGTCCTCCGGCTTCAGGTAGTAACGCGCATACACAATGACCAGGAGTCCGATACCCACGATCAGGTAAGCGAACAGCATGCCGAGCCCGTCGAATCGCAGTGCGAACTCGAGCCCGACACCCGGCAGCCACTGCCGGGCCACTATCAGCGTTTCACCCCTGAAAGGCGACGGCGTGAGGATGGCGAGCAAGACGAGAGCAGCAGTGGCAACCAGAGCGGCGGCCAGCGACGGATCGAGCCTGAAACGCGACTTGAAGATCGGTGGAAGCAGTGCACCGAGAAACGGTATGGCGACCAGGCTTGCTAGCAAAGATCGACCCCCCGGGAACAACGGCCCCTGCAGCCGCCCGCCATTATTGCCGGCGCCAACGAAATGTCCATGCCGGGCCGGGGCTCTTTGCGACCTCAGCTGTCAGGGGGCGGTGGGAGCTTCGAGCTCTCGAGTAACTTCAGATGGCGCCCCGCTTCGCGCGCCGTGTCGGCGTCTCCAGCGCTCTCGGCCAGTATCTGTGCTTCGCTGAGGAGCGCGTAGGCGCGCTCATGGGCACCCTGGTGCAGCGCGCTTCGCCCTGCGCGCAGGTAGTGTACCGAGGCCTGCCCAGGGTTGCCCGCCGCCTCGGACGCCTTGCCGGCCTTGGCCAGCGCGCGCACCGTGCCACGATAGTCGGAGGCCGCGCTGCGAAGCTGGGCCGACTCGGTGAATTCCGCGACCGACGCATCGTAACGGCGCTCGAGCAGGGCCAGATGCCCCGCGAGCTCCATGCGGTCCGCCTGCAGGCGCCCATCGGTCGTGTCGCCTATCTCGGCGATGGCGGCGCGCACGCGTGCAGCATCCTCCTGCTCGGCGGCAATCAGACCGCGCAGGAACTGGGCGCGTTGCGCCGCCTGGGAATCCGGACGGGCGGCGATGATCTGCTCGGCGGTCGAGCGCGCTTGCTGGTAGCGTTGCTGGCGATAGAGCACCGTCGCCTCGAGCAGCCGCAGCTCGATCGGTTCCGCCTGTCCCGCTCTGCCGAGCTCGGACTTGGTGCGTTTGAGCAGAGCGTCGGCCTCGTCGATACGATCCAGGCGTACCAGGCAAACCGCAGCATTGTACTGGGCATCCACCGCAGCGTTGATGTCGTCGCGCTCGTAGGCAAGCTCCGCCACTTTTTGATACAGAGACTCGGCCTGCGCGTAGCGGCCCTGCTCGAAGGCAACGCCGGCGACCCGATTGGTACGCTCGAGCCGGTCACTGCGCGGCAACTCCTCGACCGAGGTGCCCCCGCCGCACGCGGCAAGGATTGAGAAGAGCGCCACGAGCATCGCGCCCGCGGACGCCCGCGCAATCGCCGCCCGCGCGCTCATGGCGTCACTTCTAGCGGCGAGATGCGCCTGGTGGGCTGAGCCGGTGCTTCGCTCCCTCCGCCGACCAGCCAGCTCGCGCGCAGCTGCCGGATGAGAAGCTCGAGCTCGGCCACGGTCTGCTGAGTCTGCAGGAGCAGAACGGGAAGGCTGTCGGCGGTGTCGGCTACGCTGCGCGTGATGCGCGGCAGCTCCGGTGTGCTTCGCTCGAGATCATCGAGGACCGCGTCGACCGAATCGAGCACCGATCCCAGACGCTCGGAAACTTCGGGAATGGCCTCGGTCTGAGCGCCGATCGCTTCGCTGACGACTGCAACGTTTTTCACCGTTACCCGCAGATCGTCGAGCATCGGCGCCATTTTTCCGACGGTTTTACTCAGACCGGCCACCAGCGTTTCCAGCTCTCTGATGACCGCATCCTCGACGAACAGTCGGCCGACGGCACCTTCGCCCCGCGCAATGCGCCCGCTCACTGTATTGAGGTTGGCGAGCGTCTGCTGGAGATGCCCTTGCGGGTCTCGCAAGCCATCGGTGAGCGCAGCGAGCGCGTTGATGGTCTTGGAGGCGTCCTCGATCACGGGAATCGCCCTCTCCTTCAGCTCCGCAAGGAGCTCCCCCGGAGACTCCGTGGCCGCCCGATCGATGCGCGCTTCGAGAACAGCGTAGTCCTCGTCGAGTGGCTGACCATGCCCGCGGCTGATTTCGAGAAAAGTATCCCCTGCGACACCGAATCGCTTCCGTATCGTGACCTCCGAGTCGCGACGCACGAATTCCGTCATATCATCGTTTATGTGCACGAGTGCGTAGATGCGCTCGTCAGGCTGGATGACGATGCGCCGCACTTCGCCGGCTTTCGAGCCGAGTATCTCAGCGCTTGCGCCCTCAGAAAGACCGAACAATCCCTGCGAAGGCATGACGACGCGGATGTTGAGACCCGGGTTCAGCCACTCGTCTACGCGTCCACCGACGAAAAGAGCGACGATGAAGAGCATGACCGCCACGAGCACCAGTGAGCCCACCAGCTCGCTCGCGTATCGATGCAGAGTCGACCCCTGAGCCATCAGTGACCTTCGACCTCCATCAGCTCGTTAGCGGCTACCTGGTAGCGGCGCGTGGCTGGAATGGTTCGATCCCGCCAGATCTCCAGGGAAGGGGAAAACCACATAACCGCCGCGCCGCGGTCGCGCGCGGCCCGAATGACATCGACAAGTGGCTTCAACATGACCTCGTGCGCTGCGTAGGTCGGATCCTCGAGAATGATCAGCACGGGACTTCCCAGAAATGCCCGCACGCAGGCAGCGCGCTGCAAATCGATGCGATCGATTCCATCCGGCATACCGAGAGGGATACCGGGTAATCCAAAAGCCGCTGCGAGCGCCGACGCTTTCGTCTTCAGATCGTCCTCGTCGCGTTCGCTATGGTGCCGCGCAGCAAGCAGAATGTTGTCGAGAAGACTCAGCCGGTCCAACCAGTTTCCCCGGCTGAACACGCGACCGATACGCCCGCGCAGCCAGGCACGCGTTTCATCGTCGAGCGTCGCCAGATCGTTGCCGAGAATCGAAACCTGACCGCTCGACGGTCTCCGGACTCCCGATGCCACATCAGCCCAAAGCTCTGCCTGGTGCAGATCCGCGACTTGAATAATGATCAGATCGCCCGTGTCAGCGCGAATGCTGCCGTGCATCCGCACGGGATGGCCATCGTCGGTATCGGAAATGGTCACATCCTCGACGACGAGCACTCGCTCTTCGGCGACCCGATCGGCACGAATCGCGGCAGTCACCATACCACCACAGCGGTGATTACACCGGAAACGATGAGCGTCGTCACGACCGCTCTCATGTAGCCGAGCGGCAGCAGCTCTCTCACGTCCGCGCCGACTTTCGTCGGTCTCAGCGCCGTCACACAGGCGATCACCCCGACGACGGTCCCGATGCTGACAGCCTTGAGTGGCAAAATGAGATACTCGGCCGGGGTGAGCAACCGCATCGCGGTCACCATGTATTCGAAAAACCCGAACTGGAGAATGCCGACGATTGCAGCCATCAAGAATCCGGCAAGCAGAGCCATGAGCAGAAAGATCACCGAGAGGGCGAAGCTACAGACCGCCAACGCGGAGATCCGAGAGACCACGAGGTAGTCGAAGACGTCGATTCCCTGAGCATCCAGCATGTGGATTTGGCCACCCGTGCGATGGTCGACGAGCTCAGAGATCATCACGGTGGCGCTTCGGCCGGTGATAATCAGCCCCACCAGCAAAGGCGCAATTTCCCGCACAAGGGTCAGAAGCACCAGCGTGTTGATATTGAGGACACTGATCACTTCGCCGAACTCACCCCGCCGCAGGTAAATGAGCTGAAAGAGCAACGCGAACCCGATAATCATCGCGGTAAGGATCGTCGTCGGAAGAGCCTTGATACTGACTTGCCAAGAGTGACGCACGAATTCGTGTCGCACTGTTGGACGCCAGGTGCGCAACAGAAATATGCGCCAGATGGCCCGCAGTCCCACGGCCACCGACAGCGCAACTCGAAGCCAGACATCGACGAGATAATCACCGATACGCGCAGTGATGCGGCGTTTGCGCGCCGAATCCGCGTGCAGTCCACGTTCGCTTGCCATCCGGGCAATTGCCATGATCTCAGAGCCTTCCTGTCAGAAGGTAGGTGGTGAATTCACCGAACCCTTCGAGATAGTAACTGCCGCGCACACGAAACAGAAAATCTTCGCGTAGCTGTCGATAAGTGGACGCTGTCGTCTGAATCTGCCCCGCGGCGCTGGTTTCCGCCAGCCTGGTGGCCGCCAAGACCGCTTCTCCCCAAAGATTGAAGATCGAATGGTCGCGCCCGACGGCGCTGCCGATCACGGGCCCCGAATCGACACCGATTTGAATCGCCAGTTTTCGCTCCAGCCTGGCGAAAAGCCGCGCGGCATAATCGAGCGCGCCGAGCGAGAAGTCTGCGACGATCTCTGCACCGCGCTCGGGTTGCTGCGTGAACCCGGCCGCGCAGACAATCTGGCTACCGAGAAGCTTCAGGTACTCCACACCGTGCTCGATCCCCAGGGCCTCGAGCTTCAGCACGAGTTCATTCGCCGCGTTCTCGTACTCTTCGTCCACCGCAGCTGCCAGTGACAGCGGATCGGTGCACTGAATGACCGCCACAGTGATGTCTTCGAAAACCTGCGCGCCCATGCGTGCGCCATCACCCTGCTCTCTGGAGATCCTCGTAAGGAGGGCCTGCGCACGCCGCCCGCTGATCAGCTCGGTCTCACGCATGGGTGCCATGATTTCCATTTGCTCCGCCGATGCTCGCCGCGGTGCCCCGTCGCGCCGCCTCACGGTGCCCGATGCAGCGACTCTGGACGCAAGAATGTTGGCGACGTCACGTGCGAAGATCACGTCCGGCGAGCTCGGCCTGATTCCGTCCCCATCATCCTCGAGCCATATGGCGCCCACCACCTGCTGTCCTTCGACGATGGGCACCGAGGCCAGAGCCTTGCAGCCGAGCGGGTTGAGATAAAGTCGATGCAGTTCCGCGGTGCGCGGCTCGGCCGCCGCGTCTACCGAAACGATCTCCTCTGCCCTGGCCAACGAGTCGAAATACTGCGGAAGCTCTGCGCTGCTGAGCTCCATACCCCCCGTATGCCCGGCACTCTCCTTGTCGAAAGCACCCTCGCAGACGAGCCCATGTCCATCTCTGGCCAGGTGCCAAATGCTGACACGGCGCGCGCCGACGTTGTGCGCGATGGTTTCGACAAATTCATACACGCTCGAATGATCGTTGCTGTCGAATTGCGCCGCCTGGGCGGCGAGCTGCGAGAACGCGCGGCTCTGCGCTTCGAGCTGTCCCTGGCGATCACGAACGAGCTGGGCGTTTCGATCGGCGCGTAATCCCTGGACCACCAGCAGCCCTGCGAGCAGCGACGCGAGACCGAGCACGGCCACCGACATGTACAGACCCCGGCGGGCGTTCTTCGTGACGAAGCCGACGAAATCTTCTTCCGGCGCCAGGATCAGTAATGTCCAGTCACGGCCTAGAACCGGATTAAGGGAGATTGCCGTGTTGATGTATCGGTCTCCATCCACGAGCAGCCGGCGTTTACCCGGGCCGTCGACGCGCAGCCGGTCGAAGGCGCGATTGAGAACGGGGTCGCCAAGCTCCTCGATATGCACGAGCGCGAGACCGCGGTCGGTCTCCTTGAGCATTTTGTCGAACATGGGATGTGCGACGAAGAAGCCATGGCTGTCGATGATCATGGCTGTTCCAGTCTGACCGATCTCGAGGCTGCCTAGAAAGACAACCAGCTGCTCGAGATCGATGTCGACGGCGAACACAGTAGCCAGCTCGCCACTTTTCGCGTATGCCGGCATCGACACCGTGATGCCCGGCCGCTGATCTGTGAAAAACACGTAAACGTCGCTCCAGTAGATCGTTCCCGCAAGCGCGCCCTGATACCAGGGCCGATCTCTGGGGTCGTATGTATCATCGGGTTGCGGCTCGACGGCGAGCACTTTTCCGCTAGATTCGCGGCGAATCCACCGGGAGTCGACCTTGTCGCCACGTCTGTCCATGAGCTTGGTGTGTATCGATCCATCCGGCATTTTCTTGAGCATGGTGAAATTGCCTTGCGGATCGCCAAAGTAAAACGTGGCGAGCTGTGGATTGTCGGTCAGCATGTGCGCGGTGAACGGCCTGTCCACGCGAACGCGTTGCTCCTCGAGCGATTCGTCCACGAGCAGCTGCTCGGCCGAGCGCACCATGAAGGCCGCCGGATCGAGGAACTCCACCACCTCGGCGACGATACGCCTTTGCAGCTCCTCGAGCAGGTCGTCGGCAAGGCCGCGCGCATCGGCGCGGTTGGCCTCGAAAAGGTACGTACCGATGCCTGCGATCGAAGCGAGCAGAATCAGCAGGGTGACGATGGGAACAATGATGCGCAGGGAGTGCCGCAGGCGCCGGCGTCGCTCGCCCCGCAGGTCGAATCCCCGGGCGAACGTGTCGGCGGACGCACTCACCGGCACTCTCCGCACAGACGAGCGCTTGCGAGAACGAACGCGGCTGGTGGGGCCAGACTGGGCATTCCGGTGCGCCTCGATTTGTTATATCTCCACGCTTTCCGCCGCGGCGCCACGCGGGCAACGCGACGGAAACGAGAGCGCCCCGTTCCGGGGCCTGCCGGGCATTCTACACCAGACACGGCGCGCCGTTGGCGCCACGCGATGCGTGCGACTAGCGCATGGAAGAGATAAAACCCGGTCGGCGGCGGCGTTTCCAGCGCCCCGCTTCCACGCTAAGATCCGGCGCGCACTCCACGTTGGACCATGAGCCCGCAGATTCGCCTCAGCATCGAGAGAACGGCACGCTCGCTGAGATCGGCGAACGGGCTGTGGATGGCGGCCATTTTGATCGCGTCGGGATGCGCCACCGGCTTTTCGCCGGCTCCCGTCGACGATGTGCCCTTCAAGACCCGCGCCGAGACCCAGGCCAAGCAAGGCCTGACCGTCACGGTCGCCGTGCCGACGAGCGAGGAGGCCAACGCCATCTACGGCGTCGACATGGCGTCGAAGAACATCCAGCCTATATGGGTCCAGATCGAGAACGGCAGCGAGAGGCCGTATTGGTTTCTCCCTTCGGGCCTCGACCCCGCCTATTTCTCCGCCGCCGAGGCCTCGCATGCGTTTGTGTCAACACAATGGAAAAGCGATCGCGACGAGATCGCCGAGCATTTTCGCAAGCTCCAGTTCGAAAATCCCGTCTATCCCGGCGCAATCGCATCGGGTTTCGTCATCGTGAACCGTGACGAAGGCTACAAGGCCATCGATATCGATCTCATCAGCCGCGAAGAGGCGTTGAACTTCACCTACATCATCGAGGATCCGTCCTTCAGGGGCGACTACACCCTGATCGATTTCGACGCGCTGTATTCGAGCGGGGAGATCACGAACTTCGAGGACGAGGCATCCCTGCAAGAGGCACTCGAGGCGCTTCCCTGCTGCACGACCAACAGGGAGGGCAACGAGCAGGGAGACCCGTTGAATCTCGTGCTCATCGGCGATCCCCAGGACCTCTTTCCTGCGTTCATTCGCCGCGGCTGGCACGGCACGGAGATACTGTGGTGGAAGTCACTTTTGCGGACCGTCGAGTCCTTCCTCCAGGGCACCCGCTACCGGTATTCGCCCATCAGCCCTTTGTACGTCTTCGGTCGCCAGCAGGACCTGGCTGCCCAGAAGGCCCGCGGCACGATCCACGAACGCAATCATCTGCGCCTTTGGTTGACGCCGCTACAGTTCAGGGGAGAGTCGATCTGGCTCGGTCAGATCAGTCGTGACATCGGCGTAAAGTTCACGCTCAAGTCGCCCACGATCTCGACCCACGTGATCGATCCCGATGTCGACGAGGCGCGGGACTATCTGGTCGAGGATCTCGCTTACTCCCAAGCGCTTGCCACGCTCGGCTGGGTCAAGGGTGTCGGGGCCGTCTCGGAAGAGTCGCCGCGCAGGAACCTGGTCGATGACCCCTGGTTCTCCGACGGGCTGCGCGCGGTGATGATCTTCGAACCGAGACCGCGAGCGCTCTCGGACATACAAATCCTGCAGTGGGACTGGCGGCCTCGCAAAATTGCGCCATCGGAGAACCCGACGCCCGGGGCATCGCAATGACCGCGGTCGGACGCACGAGGACCGAGCACTGGCCAATGGTCGCAGCCGTGCTTGCGTTGATAAGCTCGGTTGTCGGAGGCTGCGCTTCGCAGACCTTCGAGCGCCCCCCGGACTTCGAATTCCACCTGCTTCGAGAGCGCTCGGAAACCATCGTCGAGAACCGCGTGCGGGTCTCGGCGGCGGTACCGTCCCGCGAGCAGGTCAATGCCATATTCGGCGTCGATCTCTCGAGCAGGGGCATCCAGCCCCTGTGGCTCGAGATCGAGAACGGCACGCAACGGCGGCTGAATTTCCTGCGCACCGGTCTTGATCCGGAATATTTCTCGCCGAGAGAGGTCGGCTTCCTGTTCAGCGGCTCGCTGACGGCCGAGAGTAAGAAGCGCCTCGACTGGCACCTGGAACGGCTGAACTTCAATAGTTCCATCGACGCCGGATCGACCGTCGCCGGCTTCGTCTACACAAACAGGGATCGTGAAACGAAGGTCGTCAGCATCGACCTGTTGAGTCCGGGCTGGTCCGAGAACCTGACGATGCTCGTGCCCGTTCCCGACGGGATGCTGGGCGATGTCCAAGTCGAGCGGGTCTACGCCTTGCTCGCAAGGTCAAGCATTATCGATGTCGAGGAGGAATCGGAGCTTCGCACCCGGCTCGAGAAGCTTCCCTGCTGCACGGCCACCGAGCAGGGCATTCAGGCCGAGCCCCTCAACGTCGTGCTCGTTGGAAATATCGAGCAAGTCGCATCGGCGCTGTTGCGGCGGGGCTATCGCTATTCGCCCGTTTCGCCGCTGTATGCCTTCGGCCGACCCCAGGAATGGTCGGGGGAAAAGGGCCATCTATGGGTGCCTGCGCAGCCGCACGTGCTGCGTCTGTGGGTCGCGGAGCTGCGTTTTCGCGGAAAGACGGTCTGGGTCGGCCACATTTCCACGCCCCTCGGGGGCCGGTTCGCACGCAGCGAAAGCGAAACAGGAGCGACCATCACCGATCCTGACGTGGACGAGGCGCGAAACGACTTCGTCCAGGATGCCATCTATTCTCAGTTGCTGAGCGATATCGGCTTCGTGAAGGGCGTGGGACCCGTCTCGGCTTCGAGCCCGCGCACCACCCCTGGTGGCTCGCAATACCACACCGACGGGCTTCGAGCCGTTCTCATATTCGCCAGCGACCCCGTTTCCATGACGCAGATCGAGTTTTTCAACTGGGAGTCGCTCGCCGACCAATACCGCCGTTAGTCCGCGCTCCGCACAAGCTCCAGGCTCACGACGGAGCTGTCTCGGAATCGCAGCTCTGCGCCGGCTTCGCGAGCTTCCAGCGGCGGTGAGACCAGAGCCAGGCGGAAGGGTCGCAAAGGATCATGGATTCGAGCGCGCGCGCGTAGCGCTCGACGACGACATGATCGTTTTTCTTGTACGGCGGCTCCGCAATCACATCCAATACAATCTCGTAGTGACCGCGGCTCTTGCGCGTGGCGTGGACGAAGACCACCGGCATACCGGTCAGCCATGCGATACCGTCGATGCCATCGAGAAACGCCGTCTCCTGATTGAGAAAAGTGGTCCAGTATTTTCGCTCGTTGCGCGCGGGGGTTTGATCGGCGAGCAGGGCAAGCGTTTTCAGCGACCTGCGCTGACTCATGATCTCCTTGATCACGTTCGACGTAGCAACGGCCTTGCATCCGAAACGGGTGCGCGTCTTGAGCATAAATGCGTCGAAACGCTCGTTGCTGAACGCCTGGTAGACAACCACATGAGGGTGTGGCAGGTGAAGACTGGAGTAAAGCAGAAGCCACTCCCAGTTGCAGTGATGGGCAGAGAGAAAAACCAGCGGCGTGCCTTGGTCGATGAACTCCGTCACGCGCTCGGAAGGCTTTATTTGCATACGGCGCTCGAGCTCTTCGCGCGAGATGCTGACCCCTTTGATTGTTTCCACGAGAAGGTCGGCGAGATTACGGAATACCTTCTCGGTGAGAGCAGTCAGCTCCCTTTGTGTTTTTTCCGGAAAAGCATTCCGGAGATTATTGCGTACCACGTCGTAGCGATAGCGAATCACAAATCGATTGAGCAGATAAAACCCATCGGCAACGACATAAAGTGCAGCAAACGGCAGCTTGGATATCAGGTTGAGAAGGAGCGTCAACAGCATTCGTCTCGATCTCCTCCGAAATTGCGGGCTCCGCGATCCGCGAGCGAGTCATGCCACGTCTGCAGAGACGGTCGCCCACGAGAGGTTTCGTTCAGCCGAGCCACGCTGCAACAGGTGAAACCGCTCTAGCCGGCCGATTGGGATCCGTGAAGCTTGGACGTATCGAGCGTGAAAAAGAACAGCTGGATGATGCGCGCATTCTCACCCCGATCGCCGAAAGATTCCCCCGAAGTGTGCCAGAACCAGGGCCTGAAAAGCACGCAGCGAGTGTATTGTCGCCGGGATAGTTCTGCTGCTCCTCGAAACGCGCATAGTCGCGATTCAGAGCGGCTTCGCGAACCGCATGCGGATCGTCGTAGAAGTCATCGACGATGAGGTATGAGATTCTCACGCTTGCACCTGCGAGGCGGCCTTCGCCCTTCCGCGATCGCCTCTGATTGTCCGTATCATGGTATCAGTCCGCCGTTTCAGGCGCATGCCCGACCGATGAATGCGCGCATGGCCTTCTCGTCGACATCCTCGGGCACCGGCTCGTAGAACAGCACCCGCTGCACCAGATCGTCCGCATAGCGATCCCGGATCTGCGTCGCCAGATCGCCGTCGGCCGCCGAGACCGCGACCGTCGACAGTAGCGCGTCGCTTATAAGAGCCGGCATCTCACGCAACCGCCCTTCGCGCATCAGTGCGCTCAGCTGCTTGCCAATTTCTGGGTGGCCGTGAAACTCGAGAAATCCGCGGTAGCTGGGCGTCGAAGCGTATATGGCGATCTGCCGGCGGACATGCTCCTCGGATCGATTTCGCTCCTTCTCCGTATCGCCCTCGACAACGAAGCAGTCAGCCACCAGCGTGAGTTCCTCGACGCGCTTGCCGCGCGTGCGGGCTCCTTCGTCGATGGCCGGGCGCACCACCTCGCGCAGGTAGGCCGGCGAGTGCATGGGGTGCACGCTGAAGCCGTCGGCCGCCTCGCCTGCTGCGCGCGCCATGCGCGGGTTGACACCCGCGAGGAACACGGGAATGTGCGGATGGTCGATGGGGCCTCCGGTGAACATCTCGTTGATCAGCTTGAAACGGTAGAACGGTCCCTCGTAGTCCGGTTTTGCGCCGGTCTGGAACGTATCCCAGATCGCTCGCAGGCAGTGAATGTAGTCCGCCACGCGCGCGGCCGGATGCTCGAAGTCCGCCGAGAAACGACGCTCCACGTGGGCCCTCACCTGGGTGCCGAGACCGAGGAAAAGACGGCCGCGACTCGCCCGCTGCAGGTCCCACGCGGTCATCGCCATCGAGAACGGCGTGCGCGCGAAAGCGACGGCGATATTCGTGCCGAGGCGAATATTCTCGGTTGCGAGCGCCACCTGCAGCAGCGGCAGGAAAGGATCGCGGCGGGTCTCGAAGCTCCACATGGCACCAAAGCCCATGCGTTCGAGGCGGCGGGCTTCCTCTCCCACCTCGGCGAGCGGAAAGTCTCTGAGCGGCGCATCGATGTGCAAGGCGTTGTCTCCCGATCGGATAGTGGGCAGACCGCTAATAAGTGAACTTGAGCGTGGCCGGAGAGATCAGCACGTTGAATTGCTCGCACCAGATCACCACGGACCCGTAGCTCTTCAGGTCCACGCCGTCCGGGATCGCATAATTCTGACCACCCGAGAAAGCCTTCAGCCGTCCCAGATCGACAAACATCGAATCCTGCACGCGGGTCGTAGTGGAGATATCCGCTTCGGGCACGAGATAGACGTGGTATTTGGGCCCCGGACCCACCTCGAAATCCGGCTCCAGATGCAGAAGGCGCGGATAGATGCTCACACGCCCTTTGCCGTAGTGCACGGGATCGGAAGGATTGGCGTGAATGAACGTGCCGGTGGCGACGATCTGTCTGCTCGTTTCGCTGTCCACGACCTCGTTGACCGGCGGTGGCGGAAACATAAACGGAAACGCAAAGATCCCGCCGGCGAACCCAGCGAAGATTCCGAGTATTCCTCCGATGAAAAAACCGATGATCAGATTCTTCATTGTCGACGTCTCCTGATCGCGAGTAGTCGGGTGCGTTTCATCCGCACGCCTTCAGAATCGGCCGCGTCAGATCGCTCAGACGCAACCGTTGCCGGCCCTCGTTGTCGAAATTGCCCGGGTCCAGCCAGCGCGTGAAGGCCTCCTCGAGCTCGGGCCATTCCCGATCGATCATCGCATACCACGCGGTATCGCGATTACGACCCTTGTAAATCGTCGCCTGGCGAAAGATGCCTTCGTAGGAGAAGCCGAGCCGTTGAGCAGCGGCTCGCGAGCGCGCATTGAGCGCGTCGCACTTCCATTCGTAGCGGCGATAGCCCGACTCGAACACCCGTTTCATCATCAGATACATGGCCTCGGTGGCCGCAATGGTCCCCTGCAACGCAGGTGAGTAATTGATGTGGCCGACCTCGATGGTGCCGCTTGCAGGCGTAATGCGCAGGTAGCTCGCCACGCCGACGGCCTTTTCGCTGGCGGCGGCGATAATCGCGTAAAAAAGCGGATCGTCGCTGGCGCTGACCTCCTCTGCCCACTTGCGATAATCACCCAGGCTCTCGAAGGGTCCATAGGCAAGGTAGGTCCAGATCCGGTGCTGCGTGTCCTGCATGTTGGCAGCGTGCAGCTCCTCGGCATGGCGCGCGGGATCGAGCACCTCCACACGGCAGGTTCGGCCGATCATCGGCTCGCGTGACGGCGGACCCGCCGGACGCCAGTCGTCAACGGCAAATCCTATCGGCTGGCCGAGCTCATTCAGCGTCTGCGGCATTGGAGAGTGCCTTCGGCATGGCGTGCGCACGAGCCGCCTGCATGCAGTCCGCCCAATGGGACATGCCGGGGACAGCGCGTCTGCTCTTCTCGAAGAGCAGAGCCGACGCGGCGTTCCATATGCCCACGGTGCTTTTACCCGAACCGCTCACACCCATGAGCAGGACGATCATGAGCTCCTTCCTCATCTGCTGCTGCGGGTGCCGGCAGTGTCTCACCGGCAATTTGCCTTGGCAAACCCGCGCCGCACCTCTATCGGCAGCCGATACCTTGTGCGCCGTATTCCCGCCCGGCGCTCGTTTTCCAGCCGATGCCACGTTACTCTAGGATTTTTAGGGCCCCTTGGCCCGCATGTCGAGCGAGGCGCGCCGCGGCATCTGCCAATCTCATATATGAAAAAGACGCCCTGCGGCCACGACGGACTGTTCGAAAAGCTGCGCGCGCTGGTTGCTCGACGCATGCGAGGCGACATGCGCTGCAGCGAGAAGATGACGAGCCATGACTAAGCTCCTCTACGTCGAAGACAACGAGGACAACATCTACATGCTGCAGTCGCGGCTCGAGCGGCGCGGATTCAGCGTCGTCGTGGCGAGGGACGGCGAGCAGGCCGTCGAGATGGCGGTGGCAGAGAGACCGTCTCTCATCATCATGGACTTGAGCCTGCCGAAAGTCGATGGCTGGGAGGCAACGCGACGGCTCAAAGCGAACGAGCACACCCGGCAGATTCCCGTAGTGGCGCTGTCCGCGCACGCCATGGTCGGCGACCGCGAATCTGCCCTCGACGCGGGCTGCGACGACTTCGACACCAAGCCGGTGGAGTTTCAGCGCCTTCTCGACAAGATCGACAACCTGCTCGAGAAGGCGGACAAGGCTTAGGTCCGCGCACCCGGCAGGTCACCACACTCACCCGCCAGGATGCCCGATCCCCGACTCGAGCGCTCTGCGGCGCGGGACCATCCGGGCGAGCTTGCGCCAGCGACGCCGTTGCGAAGCCTGCTCTCGGAGGGCGCGTTCCTGCGCATATGGATCGCCGGTGGCATGGTCGGCACGGTGCGCTGGCTCGAGACCCTGGCCGTAGGCGTTTACACCTTTCAGATAACCGCCTCGCCGTTGATCGTAGCGGGCATGCTTTTCGCGCGCATGCTGCCGACCATGCTTCTCGGTGCCATTGTCGGTGTCATCGCCGAGAAGGCCGGCCGCCGACGCCTGTTGCTCGCGGGACTCGCGTGCATGTGCAGCGTATCTGCAGCCCTCGCTGCCCTGGTGCTAACCGCTCGGGCAGAGCTCTGGCACATCGCCGTTGGCGCTGTACTCAGCGGAATATTCACCTCCGGCGAGTTTCCCGTGCGCAGGACCATGCTCGGAGAGCTGGCGGGCTTGAGCCGCATCGGCGCGGCGATGGGTCTCGACTCCGCGACAAACAACGCGACGCGCATGCTGGGGCCGCTTCTCGGCGGGACGTTGCTGGGCCTGCTGGGCCTCGGCGGGGTCTACGTGCTCAGCGTCGCTCTCTACGCGCTCGCATTTGTTTGCATCCTCACGCTCGCGTTCTCGGAGAATCTCGCTGTACAGAGCGCATCCCCGGGACTTCTCCGCAGCCTTCGCGATGGCGTCGCCTACATTCGCACGAACCGACTGATCGCCGGCACGCTGATGGTAACCGTGGTCGTGAATCTGTTCGGCTTCGCCTACATATCCATGGTTCCCGTGTTCGGCGAGCATCGCCTCGGCCTCGGCGCCGCCGCCATCGGCGTGCTCATGTCGGCCGAGGGGCTCGGCGCGCTGCTCGGCTCGCTCGCTGTTGCGGTCTGGGCCCGCGCGCGCCACTTCACCGCCATCTATCTGCTCGGGTCGGTGTTCTTCATCGCCATGATCCTGATTTTCTCGCTGTCGGCGCAATTCGCCGCCGCCTTCTGCATTCTGCTTGCCGCCGGACTCGGCATCGCCTGCTTCGGCGCCATGCAGAGCACCATCGTGTTCAGCGCCACGGCCGCCCACATGCGCACCCGGGTGATGGGTGTTCTGGTGGTGTGCATCGGCGCCGGACCCGTGGGGGTTCTGCATCTCGGGCTGATGGCCGAGTGGATAGGCGTCGAACGGGCTCTCGGCGTGATGGCCGTCGAAGGCCTCGTCGCCATCGCGATCGCGGTGATGCGCTGGCCGGAGCTGAGACGAGCGCCGGAGATCGCGCAGGAGATGCGCACCTGAGCGTCCTCGGCAACGCTGTTGCTCGCCCGCGCCTGCTTCAGAGCTTGACGTCGTGCAGAGGACGCCCCCAGTCGGCTGCGCAGGCAATGCAACGCTCGACGTCTTCCTCGATCATGAGCCCCCTCCCAACAAGCCGCCGGGCAGCCGCCTCGACCGCGTGCGCGTATCGCGCCGCATCGGCGTAGCGTTCCAGCACCGATGCGCGTGGGTCGCCCGTGACGGCGCGCTCCTCCGGCGTGTCGGAAAAGGGGATGTAGCTGCCGTCGAACATGTGCATGGCGCCGTGTCCGCGACCGCGGACACGCAGATTCCAGCCCGTGTAGGTGCCGAGCGGCGCCTGCACCATGGGCGCGCGAACGCCGGCGATGTCATTGCCGTCCGCGTCCACCGCCGGCACCAGAATCGTGTAGCCCTCGGCGTCGCGAATCTCGGGCGGTTCCTTGTCGAGAAGGCCGCGCTCGAAACCGGCGCCGAAATCCAGCAGCGGCAGGGCGTTCGCACCCTGAGGGATGGCGCAGCCCGGGATCGCCGGGAAGCGCTCCCGCCACTCACCGTAGGACACCAGCGTGCCGTCGGCACGAAGCGGCACCCGGCTCGCCGGCGGCGGTGTGCCCGAGCTCGCCCAGGCGTCGAGCGCATCCAGCATGGCGCGGAACAGCATCGAGGTCTGCACGACATTGGTGTAATGCCGGCAGCGGTCGGTGGCCGGCGCCGTACGCAGCGGGTCGGCAAAGTGCTGGGAGCTCGCCCACATGTAGACGCGCACGCTTTCGGGCTGGGCGAGATCGTTTCCCTGCGTGTCGGTGTGCACCAGCGAGCCACGCCGCTGCCAGTACTCGGTGGCGCTCTGTGTATGCAGCACCAGTGGATCGGTCTCGGGCCGCTTCAAAATAGCGTCGGTGCGCCCGGTCAGGTGATCGGTGCACTCCGCATACGAGAACGGAAAGCGGTCGGCGCAGTTCCAATGGTCCTCGTACTGCTGTCCGGCGGGACTGACGACGCAGGCGAAGCGGTGGTTCATCCACATGAGCCCACCCCCCGAGACGTGCGGCATCACGCCGTCGAATACCCTGCGCCCGGCGGCGTCGGCGTTGTAGCCGCGGTGCAGGAAATCCCTGATGCAGCGCCCGGTCTGGGATCGTCCCCAGCAGTAGGCCCTGTCGATGCGATCACCGAGGGGATTGTCGTTACCGGCCGCATCCCGAGTGCCGTGCCTGAGAAAGGAAACCAGATCCCGCACGACCACGTGCCCGAGCCCGTACACCCGCGGCTCGCGGGCGGTATAGACGAGCTCGTAGATCCAGCCCGGCTCGAAGCCAGCGGGAATGTGGATATGCGTATCCGACGGCACCAAAGCGGTTTCCGATCCCTGGGCGTCCAGCCCCCGGCCGCCTTCGAGGCGCGCGAAGCACCACTGCTCGGCCGGCACCGGTATGCGCTCGCTGCCCGCGTAGCGGCGGCGCGTGAGCCGGCTGCCCGCCGGATCCAACGATACGCTCGGGTAGCTGCGGGTAGCCGCCTTGCCGCTCAAGGGAAACGTCGAGATACCCGGCGCGTCGGCGATGAACTCGGTGCGCACCAGCCCGGTGACCGGCCGCTCGCTGTCGCCAATCGCAGGAACATCGAGAATCATGCGCCCGTCGCCGGGCAATAGGTCGCCCTCCCAGGCCGCCCACAGGACCACGTAGCCCCGACGCATCAGGAAACCGTTGCCGGCGTCGGTAAGCGTCCTCGGATCGTTGCAAGCCGGGGCATCGTTGAAGAACTGCAGCTCGCGCTTGTTGCCGCGGTTGCCGTAACCGAAGAACAGCCGCCGGTTGCCGCGGCTCATGTCGCAGGGCTTGAGAATGCACACGTCGGCGCTGAACGCCACCAGACCCTCGGCGTTTCTCGGCGCCTTGTCGAGATCGACGACATCGGCCTGCGCCGGAGCATCCGGATCCACGGCAAAGTGAACGCGTCCCGCCAGCCGCTCGTAGGGGCCGGTCTCAGCGAAGGCGTGACCCTCGGCGAACGGGCCACGTTCACTGATGCGTATCTCGAGCCGGTTCGTCATTGTGTACACTCCTGCCGTCGAAGGTGGCATTTTAACCGCAGGCCGGGGTGAACATAGGGGAAGTGGCGGTGAGCGAATTTGACGTCATAGTGGTGGGCGCTGGAAACGCGGCGCTGGCGGCAAGCGTATCGGCGGTAGAAAGCGGCGCATCGAAGGTGCTCTTGCTGGAGAAGGCGCCGCGCGAGATGCGCGGCGGGAACACGCACTGGAGCGGCGGGCTGCTCCGCATCGCCTACGACGACGTCACGGAGCTGGAGCCGCTGGTGCCCGATGCCGAGGAGAAGCTGCCCGGTTTCATAGCCGGTGTCGAGCCTTACACGCGCAGCGACTTCCGCGAGGATCTCATGCGGGTGACGGGAGGACGCAGCGACCCGGCGCTTGCGTCCATCCTCATCGACAACTCCTACGAGACCGTGCGCTGGATGCACGACTTCGCGGGCATTCCCATGGAGCCTGCCTTTTCGCTCGGCGGCATTCGCATCGGCAACGTGGTGAAGTGGCCCAAAGGCGCCGTCATCCGCGCGCAGCACGAAGGTGTGGGGCTTTCCCGGTCATGGTTCGAATGTGCCGAACGCATGGGTGTCGACATTCGTTACGGTGCAGCCGCCGTGGCGCTGGAAAGCGATGCGGGTGGCCGCGTTCGCGGCGTGCGCGTGCGTATCGACGATGGCATCGAAACGCACGCGGCGAGGGCCGTGATTCTCGCCTGCGGCGGATTCGAGGCGAATGCCCAGTGGCGGGCGCAGTATCTGGGCCGCCCCTGGGATCATGCGAAGGTTCGTGGCACGGCACACAACCAGGGCGACGGGCTGCGCATGGCGCTCGAGCTGGGGGCCATGCCGTGGGGCCAGTGGAGCGGATGTCACTCCACCCCCATCAGCAACGAGTGGGGCGCGTTCGCCGACCGCGAGCTCACCGACAAGAGCAATCGGCTCTCCTATCCATTCGGGGTGATGATCAACCGGCGCGGCCTGCGATTCGTCGACGAGGGGGAAGACCTGCAGTTTTTCACCTATGCGAAGTACGGCGGAATCATTCTCAATCAACCCGGCAGCCTCGCTTACCAGATCTTCGACCAGAAAACCGTGCATCTGCTCGAGGGCCGTTACGCGACCAGCGAGCCCATCCGTGCGGACACGCTCGAGGCGCTCGTCGAGCAGCTCGACATCGACGACCGCGCCCAGGCCGTGCGCACGCTCGGCGAGTACAACGCGGCGGCCTGCGGTGAGGAGGGATTCGACCCGTCGAAGAAGGACGGTCTCGCGACGACGACACTCGCTATCAACAAGACCAACTGGGCGCTGAAGCTCGACCGGCCGCCTTTCGTCGCCTACTCGGCCACCGGCGGCATCACCTTCACCTTCGGCGGCCTCAAGATCGACGAGCGTGCCAGGGTAATCGGCACCGACTGGCGGCCGATTCGCGGCCTGTTCACCTGCGGCGAGATGGTCGGAGGGCTGTTTCACGACAACTATCCGGGCGGCACCGGCCTGGTGTCCGGCGCCGTCTTCGGACGCATCGCCGGACGCAGCGCGGCGGCGGAATCGTGAAGCAGCGCAAGATACGCGCCGTTTTCATGCGCGGCGGCACCAGCAACGGCATCGTTTTTCGCCAGCAGGATCTGCCGGCGGAGCGCGCCGCCTGGGATGCCATCTTCCTCGCCGCCATGGGCAGCCCCGACGCTTACGGACGCCAGCTCGACGGCATGGGCGGCGGCATCTCGTCGCTCTCCAAAGTCTGTGTCGTCGGCCCGCCCAGTCATCCCGAGGCCGACATCGACTTCACCTTTGCGCAGGTATCGGTGCGCGAGGCGTCGGTCGACTACAACAGCAACTGCGGAAACATGTCATCGGCCATTGGCCCGTTTGCGGTCGACGAATCCCTCGTCGACGTGAGCGGCGACGAGGCCCGCGTCGTCATCCACAACACCAATACCGGCAAGCTCGTGTGCGCGACCTTTCCTCTCGACGACGGCTGCGCGGCCGTTGACGGCGCGCAGGAAATTCCGGGCGTCGCCGGCAGCGGTGCTTCGGTTCGCCTGGAGTTTCGGGAGCCGGGCGGCGCCGCCACCGGTCGCCTGCTGCCGACGGGCCAGGCGCTGGACGTGCTGACCGTCCCGGGTGTCGGTGAGGTGGAGGCTTCGCTGGTCGACGCTGCCAGCGCCTGTGTGTTCATCGAAGCCGCCTGCATGGGCATTACCGGAACCGAGTCCCCGACAGAGCTCGATGCGCGAAGCGAACTCATGGAGCGTCTCGAGGCCATCCGCTGCGTAGCCGGCGTTGCCATGGGACTCGGCGAAGACAGCGAGCACATCCACCGCTCGAGCCCGAGCAGCCCGAGGATCGGTCTGGTTACCGAACCTCGTGACGCTGTCGATTTGAGCGCCCGACCGCTCTCGGCACAGAGCGGCCAGCTGAGCGCACGCATCATCTCCATGGGCAATACCCATCGGGCCCTGCCGCTGACCGGTGCCTTGTGCCTCGCCGCGGCCGCACGTATCCGCGGCACCGTGGTGCACCGACACACGCGAGTCGAGCGCGAGGACCCCGCGACATTGCGCATCCTGCAGCCGAGCGGCGTCAGCGTGGTGGGTGCCGAGGTCGAGGAGCGCGCCGGCGGAGACTGGCATGTCCGCCTCGCCACGGTCTATCGAACCCAGCGCCGTCTGTTCGAGGGCAGCGTTCTGATACCCGCGTCGCGCCTGCCCCAAGCGGCGCCGTGAGCTCGGCGGCTCGTCACGGCTCGAAGCTCAGGGCTCGGGCTCGTTCTGCATTTCCAGATGCAGACGCCTTCCCGTGTACGGATGCCGCTCGGCCACCTCTTCGTCGAGCTCGACGCCGATGCCCGGCGTGCTCGGAGGAATGATGTAACCCTGCTCCCACTGGATGGGCTGCTTGAGGATCTGCGCATGGAAACCGCCCCAGGTTTCGATGCCCTCCTGGATGAGGAAATTCGGCGTGCAGGTGTCGAGCTGGATATTGGCGGCGCCCTCGATAGGGCCGCAGTAGAGGTGAGGTGCAATCTGCGCGTAGTGCGCCTCCGCCATGCCGGCGATCTTCTTCGCCTCGAGGATGCCGCCGACCCGGCCGAGCGCCATCTGCAGGATCGAGGCCGCCTGCCGCTCGAGCAGGCGCGCAAACTCGTACTTGGTGGCGAGGCGCTCGCCGGTGGCGATGGGGATGCGGGTGGACCGGGCCACGCGCGCCATCTCGTCGACATTCTCCGGCGGCACCGGCTCCTCGAACCACAGCGGGTCGTAGGGCTCGAGGCGCCGGGCGAGGCGGATGGCGCTCGACGTCGTCATCTGTCCGTGGGTCCCAAATAGCAGATCGCATCGTGTGCCGACGGCCTCGCGAAGGGTGCGCACGAACGTCTCCGCGCGCGCCAACGCTTCCAGGGAAAGCTGGCGCGGATCGAAAGCCGTGTAGGGTCCCACGGGGTCGAACTTGACGGCGGTGAAGCCTTTGTCGGCGTATTCCACCGCACGCTCGGCGGCCAGCTCGGGATCGCGATAGACGTCGCCGCGATCGCCCTCTTTCGGATAGAGGTAGGTGTAGGAGCGCAGGCGCTCGTGCACCTGACCGCCGAGGAGCTCGTAGACCGGCTTGCCGAGCTCCTTGCCGACGATGTCCCAGCACGCGATCTCGATCGCGCTCAGAATACCCATGATCGACGTATCGGGCCGCTGGGTGTATCCGCTCGAGTACACGATGCGCCAGAGACGCTCAATCTTGAAAGGATCACTGCCGATGACGTGGCGCTCGCAGACATCCTCGATCATCTGCGCCACCACCCGCGGATGAAAGGGCACCGAGTAGGCCTCGCCGTAGCCGCTCACCCCGGAATCGCAGGTGAGCTTGAGGAAGATCCAGTAGAGACCGCCATGGTGGGGAGGCGGATTCTCGACCACGAACGTTTTCGCGTCGCTGATCTTCACGGCCGCTCAAGACTCCCGCGACGGGCCGAGTGCCCGATGCCGATCGACATGCTAACTTAGAAACGTGCACGCACACGAGCATCACGTTCCGGCCGCGGGCGCCGCGACACGCGACGACGAGAGACGCGTGTTGCGTGCCATGCTGATCACGGCAGGCTTCATGGCGGTCGAGGCGGCAGGCGGCTTGCTGGCCGGATCGCTGGCGCTGCTCGCCGACGCCGGCCACATGTTCACCGATACCGCCGCGCTGGCGTTCGCGTGGCTCGCCTTCCGCCTGGCACGACGTCCCGCCGACGCCGAGCGCTCCTATGGTTATCACCGTTTCCAGGTGCTCGCCGCGTTCCTGAACGGCGTCGTTCTCATCGCCATCGTCGTATGGATCGTCGCCGAGGCCGTTGAAAGGCTGCGCGAGCCGGTCGAGATCCTCGGCGGTCTGATGCTCGCCGTCGCCGTCATCGGGCTTCTGGCAAACGTCGTCGCCTACGTCATTCTCCACGGGGGCAGCCGCGATAATCTCAACGTGCGCGGCGCTCTGCTGCACGTGATGGGGGATCTGCTGGGATCGGCAGCGGCCATTGTCGCGGCACTGGTCATCATCGCAACGGATTGGAAGCCCATCGACCCGATCCTGTCGGTGCTGGTTGCGCTGCTCATACTGCGCAGCGCCTGGGCCCTGGTGCGCCAATCCACCCATGTTCTGCTCGAAGGCACCCCGTCAGAGATCGACGTCTCCGAGCTCAAGGCCGCGCTGGTCGAGAACGTGCCCGAGATCGACGACGTGCACCACGTGCACGTCTGGACGCTGGCGACGGGAAAGCTCGTCATGACGTTGCACGCTCATGTGACAGAGGGCAGCGACTCACAGCGGGCTCTGCGCAGCATTCATTCCATCTGCCGCGAACGCTTCGGCGTCACTCATGTCACGGTGCAGATCGAGCACGGTCGCTGCGCCGATGTGGCATGATCGCTGCATCGACATCCGGCCGGCGCTCAACGACGTTCATCCATGGGATCTCTGCAAACCCTACTCACTGAGAGCCAGCGCACCGTGATTTTCACCGGTGCCGGCATCAGCACCGAGTCGGGCATTCCTGACTTCCGCAGTCCCCAGGGGATCTGGTCGAAGTCCACGCCGATCTACTTCCAGGAGTTTGTGGCATCGGAACAGGCGAGACGCGAAGCCTGGCGACGCAAGATAGCGGTGGATCGCGACATGCAGGGCGCCGAGCCCAACCGGGGACACCGCGCCGTGGCCGCGCTGATCCAGAGGAACACGGTGAATTGCGTGATCACGCAAAATATCGACGGCCTGCATCAGAAATCGGGCGTCCCCGAGGATCGCATCGTCGAGCTGCACGGCAACAGCACCTATGCGAAGTGTCTCGACTGCGGGTCCCGCCACGAGCTCGGGCCCATCGTCGAGAAATTCGTCCGCGATGAGACCCTGCCTGTGTGCAATGACTGTGGCGGCATCGTCAAGACCGCCACCGTGTCCTTCGGCCAATCGATGCCCCAGGCTGCCATGCAGCGGGCCGAGGCCGAGACGCTGCGCTGCGAGCTGTTCCTCGCCATCGGCTCTTCCCTCGTGGTCTATCCGGCGGCCGGGTTTCCGGTGCTCGCCAAACGGGCCGGCGCCCGACTCGTGATCATCAATCGCGAGCCCACGGATCTGGACCCGCTCGCCGACCTTGTGCTCAACGAAGAGATCGGAACCACGCTCGGCGAGGCCGTAGGCGTCGCTTGACCACGACCCGCGATCGGCAACGACGCAATGCCGGATCAGTCGAAGCGCAAACCGTGCCCGCGCAGAAACCGGCCGAAGTCCGCGCGCTGCGTTCGAGAAACTTGCCGGGCCTTGTCCTCTGACCAACCGTAGCTTTCCTGCACACCAAAACGCTCCGTCTCGCGCTGCTTGTGCTTCGGGATGGGCTGAACGGCGCTGCGTCGCCGGTCGTAAGCTTCGATCTCCTCCTCGAGGCGACTGTCGTCATAACGGTCGGTATGCACAGTGAGCGACAGGGGAAGGCGCGGACTGATGACCGCGGGCGCAGCGGGAAATCCCGCCGCCATGCCGGCTACAGGGAACACGCCGTCCGGCAGCTCCAGCAAGTCGGCCAGCTCGGCGCTGCGATCGCGAACCATGCTCACGGGGCAGCAACCGAGGCCGGCGGCCCGGGCGACGCGTATGAAGTTCATCATCACGAGCGCGGTGTCGACGCTCGCGTTGAACACCGCATCGAAGTGATCATTCGCGAACGGGCGACCGCGTAGCTCGCAGATGCGCCGGATTCGCCGGCTGTCGCCACAGAAGATCAGCAGCAGCGGCGCGCTCGGCAACCACTCCAGACCCGGCACCAGGCCGGCGACGGCGGCACGCTTGGCCTCATCCTCGACGCGCACGATGGAAACCTGCTGCAGATCCGATTTCGACGGCGCCGAGAGCGCGCAGGCGAGCAACGTCTCCGTCCACTGCGGTGGAACCGGCTCCGGGCGGAAAGCCCGGTGGCTTCTGTGTGCCGCCGTGTGGCGCAGCTCGTCAAGCGCTGCGAGCTCCGATGGCACGTCCAGCCGGATACCGAAGCGCTGCTCGAGCAAGGTGACGAGATTGTCTTCCACAATTGTGCTCTCCCCGCAGGCAGGCGGTGTAAACGAGCGAGCATCATAACGACTCTCGCGAAAGGGAGACAGGTTGCCCCTGTCCGAGTGAGCCAGGGACTATACTTAGGCCGCCACACCGACATGACCCGCGGCGCCGACATCGGGCGGGTACTTGCATGAAGAAATTCTCGACGACGGTTCTGGTTGTCGCGGTCACCGTGCTGCTGCTCGGCTATGCCCTGTGGAATGTCGACCTCTCCGCCCTTGCTGGCGTGCTCGCCGGTGCGAATTACTTCATCGCATTTCCGTTTCTGATCGCGCTCACGCTGTACTTCTGGTTGAAGGCCTGGCGCTGGGCCATCATTCTGCGACCCCTGGGGAGTTACACGATTTCCCAGGTCACGCCTTCAATGATGATCGGCTTCGCCGCCAACAACGTGTTGCCCGCCCATCTCGGAGAAATCGTGCGCAGCGTGTGGTTCGCGCGCCGCTACGGCCAGCGCGTTAGCGCCGTGCTGGTGTCACAGGTGCTCGAGCGCATACTCGATGTGGCGGCCATTCTGCTGCTCTTTCTCATGTCCGTTCCCTGGATCGAGGGCGCTGCGCCGGCGATTCGATGGAGCGTATGGCTGGTTGGCTCGACCGCTGCGGCAATGTGCGCCGTCATCTACGCCATGCTGGCAGCGCCGCAACGCGTCTTGCACGTCTGGCACGTCGCTGGCGCACGGCTGCCCGTGTCAATCCGTTCCCGCGGCGAGACGTTCCTCAAAGACATCCTGCAGGCGTTGTCCACGGTGCAGTCTGCCGCGCGATTGCTGCTGCTGCTCGCCAACTCGCTCTTGCAGTGGTCGCTGATGGGCGCATGCGTCTGGTTGGCGATGGCGGCGGTGGGCGAATATATAGGACCGGCGGTGACGGCTCTGCTCCTGACCGCGACGGTCGTCGCCGTGACGCTTCCCAATGCACCCGGATACGTCGGCGCGCTGCAGGCCGCTTTCGTCTTCGCCCTTCAACCCTTCGGCGTTTCCGCTGAAAGCGCCTTCGCGGGAAGCGTGTTCCATCTCGTCGGGAACTGGGTTCCAATCACGCTTGCCGGCGGAAGTTTCGCGCTCGCGGCGCGAATGCGCGCCTAGACGAAACGCCGGCGAATCGTTCGCCGCCACATTCGCTCGACCAGATCCGCCGCGCCGGGAATGGCATCGGTTGCTCTCGCGATCCACTCGCGGCGCGCGAGCCTGTCGGGACCGTCGTCGCGCACGTCGCAGCTCCGACATGCGCCGGACTTTTCGCCGGGTGCGAGCAGCGCACGACGCGCAGCGCCAAGATCCCGGTAGAGGTGGAACAGCCCGTAGCCCGGTCGGTTCAAATCGCCGATGATGGCATTCTCGTGCTCGGATGCGTCGGAACGTGTCTGACAGCAGAGCATGCCGCGACCGTTGTAGTCGATAACGACGTGCCGCACCGGCGCCAGACACACGGCGTGACGCCGATACGTGGCACGCTTGGGCACCTCGAGGAGACCGCCTCGGGTGGAGATCGCCTCCTTCGTGTAACACGGTATCTCGAGAGTCGCTTTGAGACGGGTTCCGGTGATGGTGTAATCCACCTCGCTGCCTGCTTCCAGAGAAAGCCCGGTACGGCGGCGAAATTGTCGCACCCCCTTGGTAATTGCGGCTCTGTCGCGCTCTTTTCCATCCGGAAGATAGAGATCGAGGATCAGACGGTCGACGCCGGCCTCCTCGAGCTGAGGCAGAGTGGAGCGATCCATGTAGTCGCCGTTGCTGATCACCACCAGCGTTGCGCGTGGCAATGACCGCCGCGCGAAGGCGATACGCTCGAAAATCGAATGATCGGCGAGGGCCTCATGGTAGCGCGACCAGGTGAGGTTGCCGTCGTAGTCGACCTCGACGAGACCCGCGATGATCTTCTCGAAGACGTCATCCTTCATCAGCTGCAAACGAGTCCTGCGGTCGATGAAGCTGTTGGGACAGAACCAGCAGATGCGGTTGCAAAAATTGTGATTCTCGATCTCGACCTGATCGACGAAACGCGCAAAAAGATCGCGCGCCTGCTCGATGGGCAGTTTGTCGTCGACGAGCTGTGGCGGCAGCAGGTTCACGAACGCTGCCTTGGTCAGAACGTTTCCGGTGCGGGCGAGCCAGCCCCTGATTGCAGACATCTTTCCTGGTCCGGGATCCGCAAGGCGGCGAAGTGGTGTCCCGGGAATACTACGACGCCGGCGTCGGAGGCGTCCAACCGCAGGGACAGCGCTCAGCCAGTGGAGGCATCAGGGCCTCGGTGGGAATGGCCCGCTCTACGGCCCCTGTTTCGCGCATGCTCGACGGATAGCTGCTTCCAAAGGGGATGATTACGATGCATCTGCAGGGCGCAGCCGCCGTCAGATTTGGCCGGCGCCGGCGCCGAGACGATGAGGGGAGCGCGATGGCAAGAGGACGGCGTGCTCATTCGTAATCGCAGGCGCGCCGGGCGCAAGGCATAAGCCTGGCAGTCAGCCGTCGGGCGTCAGGCTCAGGCGATGCCTCGCCGGTCCGGGCAGAAACGGGGTCGCCCGCCCCTCTTCCCAGGCGCGGTGACCGGCGTCGTAGAACGGCGACATGGGATGGGCGCTCTGCCCTGCGGGCATGTGAAAGTAGCCGAGCGCCTCGCGACCGGGCGCCACCGCGAAACGCTCCGAGGCCCCCATTTGCGGGCGCTGCACCCGCGGCATGTGGGTATCGCCCGGCAGCGGCGTCGCCGGCATGTCGAGCCAGTCGCCGAGCAGCGGAATCGCGCGTCCCAGGGGATGACGGATGCTTGCGACGTTGGCATCTCCCCAGGTGCAGCGGGCCGGATCGCGCCTGGCGCAGCCATCTGTGGCGGCATCCGCGGCCGCCAGCAGCAGCTCGTGCCAGCTCGCATAGCGTGGATTGAGCAGATGCTTGGGGCGCGCGTCGAGCACCCGCCACAGCGCACCCTCGAATTGACGCGGAGCGGGCAGGCCATCGCCGGCATGCAGGCCGCCGCAGCCGAGCACGATGGTCGACCAGACGCGTGCAGCCACCTGGTGGCGAAAGGCGCGCACCAGTCGATAGCCTGCGTCGTCGACGGAGGCACGCGCCGCGCCGTCCTCGACCGCACGCCGAAGCGCGTCGCGTGCGGGGTCGTCGCCGAGCGCCTGCAGCAGCAGCCGGCGCCAGCGCGCCAGAAACAGCGCACGATCGTCGAGCTGGATGGCGAGCATGTCCGCTTCGGTGGCCGAGCGCAGCGCGAGAAGGCCATCGCGGATCTGCATCGCGCGTGCCCCCAGCGCGTAGCCGCCGTCGCCGAGTACGGCGAGCGCGCGACCGTCCACGGCACGCGCGTTGGCGGCCCAGAGCGCCCCCGACGCCGGGTTGACGACCCGCGGGTACTCGTCCGGCGGCAGCCAGCCGATCCAGCCGCGCCCGCCCCCGGCCCAGCTGCCCGGCAGACGCGGGTCGTAACCGTGGCGGCGCGGAATTCGGCCCATCACGGTCCACGCGATATTGCCGGCGCTGTCTGCAACGATGAAATTCTGCGGTGGAATGCCGCTCACGTGCGCAACCTGCATAGCCTCGTGCACGTCGCGCGCGCGCTCCATTCCGATCAACTTCAGGTTGGTGGCCTCGGCATCGTGGGCGAGCCAGCGCAGGGCCCGTGGCCTGCCGTGCGAGCCGCTGTCGATGACCGGCCCCCAAACGCTGCGGCGCACCGACAGGGTTCTCGACGGTGCGCCGTGCACGCGGATGGTCTCCGCGTGCTCCTCGAACGCCTTGAAACCTTCCGGGGTACGGTAGCGCCGCGAATCGTGTGGATCGACCTCGAGCTCCACCAGGTCGACCCAGTCTCCGTAGGTGTTCGCAAAGCCCCAGGCGACGTGCCCATTGCTGCCGACGACGACCACCGGCGCGCCGGGGAGCGTCACTCCGGTCACGTCGAGGGAAGCGCCGGAGCGGTCCGGTTCCTCGACGCGCAGGCGCAGGCGAAACCAGGTGTTCGGCACCGCCAGACCGAGATGCATGTCGTTGGCGAGCATCGCCACCCCCTCGCGGGTACGCTGCGGCGACACCGCCCAGACATTGCTGCCGAGCGCCGGCTCTTCCACGTAGGCGAACCGCGTGCGCGGCTCGCCGAGGGCGAGGGGATTGCGCTCCACGCGTCGCACGTCGCAGACCTCCGCGACCGGCACCGGAAGGGACGACATGGCATCGCCCACCAGAGGCGCATCCCAGGGCGTGCCCGCCTGGGTCAGAAACGCATACATGGCAGGCGCCAGGGCATCGCGCAGGCGCGCCCTGCGGGCCTCCCGCTCACCGCGCTCGTCGTGCAGTCGAAAGTACATGGCGAGCACCACCAGCACGCCGTCCTCGGCGCGCCATGACGACGGCTGCGCGCGCAGGATCAGGTACTCGAAGGGACGCACCGGCAACGCCTGCAGACCCGCGTTGACGCCTTGCGTGTAGGCAGCCACGACGGCGCGCTCCGAGACGCTGGCGGCGTCCAGCACCGCGCGCGCAACCTCGCGCATGCGGTGCAGACGCTGGTGCATGTCGCGGCTCACGCCCGCCTCGCCGACCAGCTCGGCCAGCTCTCCGGCCGCCAGTCGACGCATCAGATCCATCTGGAAGAAACGCTCCTGGGCGTGCACGAAGCCGGTGGCAAAGGCGGCGTCGGTGCGGCTCGTGGCCTCAATGGTGGGCACTCCGGCTGCGTCGCGGATCACGTGCACCGGCGCGGTGAGTCCGTCGACGGCGATCTCGCCATCGAGCTGCGCAAGGCTCGCACGCACCGCGATCCAAAGCGCGGCGGCGACCAGGACCGCGAGCCCTGCAACGAGGTAGAGAAACCGCTTCAGCAATCGCATGTCGCCGTATCCGGCGGCGCGGCCGAAGCGCTGCCATCGCCAAGCGTATACATTTCCACCGGTGCGCTCGTGCCGCGTACGCTCATTGCACCCAGGGGGTGGAGATCGTGCTCATTCTCGAGCGCCGCAACCGTGTCACTCGAGATCAGAATACCTGCTCCGTGCTTCTTGTCATCGACAACAAGAATGCGATCGGAATGGCTCATCGAGACATGCTCTCAAGATGGGCGGCCACGCACACCGCTGGCGGCCTGGCAGTGCCGGCGAAAGTATCGCCGATCGTCGTCGTCAGTGAGCCATGAACAGGGGAATCGGCGTGTTTCCGAGCAGGTGGCGCGTCGCGCCGCCGAAGACAAGCTGTCGCAGGCGACTGTGCGTATAAGCACCCTTGACGATGAGATCGGCGTCAAGAGCCTTGGTCTCGTCGAGTATCGCCTCACCGACCGAGCGCCCGCCTGCTTCGACGACATTGCTGATCGCCTTGATGCCGTTTCGCTGCAGGTGCGCCGTGACCTGATCACCGCTCGGGCCCGGGACCTGCCAGCCCTCGACGGTCAACACCACGACAGACTGCGCCCTCGCGAGGAACGGCATGCTCAGCGCAATGCAGCGCGCTGTCTCGGTGCTTCCGTTCCACGCGACGACGATGCGCTCACCGATCGACGACGGCGCCTGCGCTCCGACCACCAGCACCGGCCGCCCGGTTTCGAACAGCGCCGCCTCGCACATGACGCTCCAGTCGATCCACGGCTGCCCGAAGTTGCGGCCGATGACGATGAGATCGAACAGGCGCCCGTAGTCGCCGACGACCTGCCCCTCGAGGCCCTCGGTCTCCCGCCAACCGGCGGTGACGCCCTGCGACGGTGTGCTCACTTCCGCAAGGGTAATGCCCCGGGATTCGATGACCGACTGGAATCGCTTGTGGGCACTCTCGGCCAGGCGGCGCTCTTCATCCTTGAGCTGGGTCATATACGAGCCGGCAAGGGCAATCCCCTCGCCGTCGAAAATCTGCGGCGGACGCATGACGAACAAGGCCTCGACATAGCTGGAAAACTTCTCTGCCACCAGCCAGGATGCGCCGAGGGCGTTCTGTGCGATGTCGTCGTCGTAAAAAGGCACCAGGATGGTTTTCATGGGAAAGCGTGGTGCTGCGATGGGAGGGCTTGCGTCAAAGATTAGCACCCTCGTTGGTTAGTGATCCATGCTGACGAGCACCACGCCCGGCACCACCAGGAGCACGGCGAGCACGACGCGCCCGGTGACGGCGCGCTCTCGGAACAGCGAGACGCCGAGAAGCATTGTAAACAGGGGCGCACAGGCAACGATTGGCGCGACCACGGACAGCCGCCCACAGTTGAGCGCGCTGTTGAGCGCGAGGATGGCGAAGCCGTAGCTGAGGCCGGTCAAAACCAGCCACCCGCAGCCGCGGTCGAGCACCATCTGAAGCGGGGCGCCGCGCCGCCGGTGGTCGACGACAGCGACCAGCAGCGAGACGCTGTAGCCGACGAGGCCGGCGAAATAAGGGCTCGGCAGGCTCTCCATGCCGACCTTGGCGAGCGCGTGGGCAAGGCTGCGCAAGGCCGCCGCGCCGATCGGCAACAGCAGTGCCCACCACGGCCACGCGCGCGAAATCCGATCACGCCATGAAAGCACGGCGACACCGGCGACGATGGCCGCCGTGCCGACCGCGGTATCGAAACCCAGGTACTCGCCAAGAGCCAGCACACCCAGGGCGACACCGAACAAAGGCGACGTGGAGGCCAGGGTGCTCGAGATGGTCGCGCCCAGATGCTTGGTGCCGGCCATGGACAGGTTCGAGGACAGGAACGGCCTGAACAAGCCGATGGCCGCGAACAGCAAGACGGCCGGCGACATCCAATAATGACGCTCGAGCAGCCAGGGCGACACCGCCCAGTAGAGCAGCGTCGCCGTGCCGATGCTGATGAGCGTTCCGGTGCGCGGGTCGGTATGGCGAAGACCTTTGCGCGTGAACTGTATGCCGAAGGCAAACAGAAACGCCGCGATGAGCGCCAGCGCCACCGGCGAGTAGGGGTTCGCGCAGACATCCATTAGCCCGAAGGCTAGCGCATCTTGGGCCAGGCTTGGCCAAGTTCGCTCTCAGGGATTACGCCGTGCCGGTGATAAGGGCCTTGTGGGCGTCGACATTCTCTCTCTCGACCTGCTCGAATATATCCAGCGGCCGCGGCGGGCAGATGCCGTAACCCTGAGCATAGTCGACACCGACCTCGCGCAGCGTGGCCAGGATTTCGTCGTTCTCGACAAACTCGGCAACGGTTTCCATTCCCATCAGATGCCCGACCTCGTTGATGGACTGGACCATGGCGAGATGGATCGGATCCTGATGGATGTCCTTGATGAACATGCCGTCGATTTTCAGGTAATCGACCGGGAGCATTTTCAGATAGGCGAACGACGACAGGCCGCTGCCGAAATCATCGAGGGCGAACTGTGAGCCGAGCGCCTTCAGAGTTCCAATGAAACGGCTGGCGTGGTCGAGATTCTCTATCACCGCCGTCTCGGTTATCTCGAAGCAGATTTTGCTCGCGGGCACGCGGCTTCTCGCAAAAAGATCGATGACGAAATTCAGGAACTGGTCGTCTCCGAGTGAGTGGCCCGACAGGTTGATCGCGCACACGCTGAGCTGTTCCACGTGACGCGGATGGCCGTCCAGCCACTGGAAAGCCGTGGTCAGAACCCACCGATCGAGCTTCGTGGACAGACTGTAAAGCTCGGCTGCCGGCAGGAACGCGCCCGGTGCAACCATGTTGCCGAGCTCGTCCTGCAGGCGAAGCAACAGCTCGTAGTGGATCGGCGGATTTTCCGCGGGACGTATGGGGGCGATCGGCTGAAAGCTCAGTCGGAAGCGATTTTCATCCAGCGCCCGATTTATCCGCGACACCCAGCGCATGTGACCGTGGCGCTTTGCAAGCTCGCTGTCGTTGTCGCTGAACATGAAGACGCGGTGACCACCTTTGTCCTTGGCCGCATGGCAGGCCGCGTCGGCCGCACTCAGGAGGTGCGAGACGCTGTTAGTGGGGTCGGTCAGCGGCACGAGACCGACGCTTGCGCCGATGGCATAGCGCTTGCCTCGCCAGTTGAAGCGAAGCTCACCGAGCAGCTCCAGCAGTGTCTCGGCAACATGCTCTGCATGCTCGAGAGAGCAGTCGCGCATGATGATGCCGAATTCGTCCCCGCCGATGCGCGCGAGCGTGTCACGATGCCTGACCCGCTTGCGCAGAAGACTGGCGAGCTCCACGAGCAACTCGTCACCTGCTGACGGCCCGCACGTCTCGTTGATGACTTTGAACCGATCAATGTTGATGTGGCACAGAGCATGCTCGAGCGGCTGGGTCGAGTTCTGTCTAAGCGTTTCATCCACGCGTCGCTCGAACTCGCGGCGATTGACGAGCCCGGTGAGGGCGTCGTGAGTTTCCTGGAACGAGAGCTTCGCAGACAGATCGTTGCTGACCTCGATGGCCTGCTGGAATCGCTGACGGCTCTTCTCCAGTGCCCGGGTGATGCGGGCGATGACGAGCAGCAGGATCGAGACGATCAAGGCAAAGAAAAAAGCACCCAGACAGAACGCGCGCACCAGCTGCCCTTCGACATAGAAGGCGCTCAGGAGCAGCAAACCGCAGATAGTCAGCGCGGCGGCGGTGCAGGCGTTGAGAACCTGGCTCAAGCTTATCGGCAGACGGTCCGTCACCAATCGGGCCCTCGCGGGTGCCGGCGAATAGGAATGCCGTGTCTGTAGCGCGGCGGGTGCATGCACACGCTATCGGACCGGGTTTTTTTGCGCTTNNGAATTAAATTCCGCGACCAGGCTTCGCCAATCGACCCGGGGGTCACCGAAGGCGATGAAGTTCGGATTTTCCAGCGAGTCCGACTGGTTGTAGCGCAGCGGATTCAGCGCGAGGTCGGTCATGCCGCCGCCGGCCGCCTCGACGATGCACTGGCCAGCAGCGGTATCCCACTCGCTGGTCGGACCGAAAGCCGGATAAAGATCAGCGAGCCCACGCGCTACCAGACATGCCTTCAACGAGCTGCTGGCAACCAGCACGCGCACCTGTCCGAGCTTCGCGACCAGCCGGTCCACATCCGCGTGCCGGCGCGTGCGGCTGCGCAGCACCACCACCTGCTGCGCGCCTAGCCGGCGGGTGCGAATGACCTCACGCACACCGTCCGCATGCTGTAGCCAGGCGCCGCCGCCCCGAGCAGCAGCGTAACAGGTGCCCGTGACCGGCACGGCGACGACACCGAGCAGCGGGCGGCCCTCGCTCACCAGCGCCACGTTGATGGTGAACTCGCCGTTGCGCGCGGCGAATCCCCGCGTGCCGTCGAGCGGATCCACGAGCCAGTGGCTGCGCCATCGCCGGCGTTGCCCCGGCGGGGGAATCTCGCCCTCCTCGGAGAGCACCGCCACGCCGGGCTCGAGCGCCGCGAGGCCTTCCGCGAGGAGCTCATGGGCGGCCAGATCGGCACAGGTCACCGGCGTCTGATCGGCTTTGCGACGCGTCTCGAACTGTGTCTCGTAGAAGCCCATGACGATGCGCGCAGCGTGGCTGACGATCTGCGCCACCGCATCGGTCAGGCGCCGCAGGCCGAGACCCTCGGCGGCGGTGGATGGTGGCGGGTTTCGAATCACTGCAGCGTCTCGCGACGCCTGAAGCGCAGGTCCCACACGCCGTGGCCCAGACCCTTGCCACGCTGCTCGAACTTGGTCACCGGGCGTTCGGTGGGTCCCGTGAAAAAATTGCCCTGCCCGGCCGTGTTGACCAGCGCGTCTTCGGCTTCGAGCACCGCCAGCATGTGCTCGGCGTAGCTCTGCCAGTCGGTAGCCAGGTGAACGATGCCCCCCGGAACCAGCCGGCTCGCCACCAGCGCGATGAACGCCGGCTGCACCAGTCGGCGCTTGTGATGGCGCTTCTTGGGCCACGGATCGGGGAAAAACACCAACACCGCGTCCAGGCTGTCGGGGGCGATCGCGTCGCGCAGCACCTCCACGGCGTCGCCGCGAATCACTCGCACATTGCCGAGATCGGCCGCCGCGATGGCCGCCAGCAACCGTCCGACTCCGGGCTCGTAGACGTCCACCCCCAGATAGTCGCGTTGCGGGTGGGCGCGCGCCAGGGTCACCAGGGTCTCGCCGTTGCCGAAACCAATTTCCATGACCCTCGGCGCGTGCCGCGCGAAGACCGCGTCCAGGTCCAGCCGCCCGTCCGCGGTTAGACCAAAGTCGGACCAATGGCGCTCGATGGCGCTGCGCTGGGCCCGCGTCGTGCGCGCCGAGCGCCGCACGTAGCTTCGGATGGGCCGTCGGCGAATACTGTCGTCGTTCATCGGCAGCCCGCGGCGCGGCGTCCGGCCGGTCGTGCTCGGTAGGCTTCATACAGGGCGCCGAATCGCCCATGGGAATCAGCCGCAATTCCTGGCGATTTCATTAACTCCATGAAACAAACCTGCTAAATTACGGATTGGAGGGGGGATAACTCGGACACGAAGTGCCGACCAACAATCGGATTGGTGTTTCCCTGGTGCCAGCGAAAAACCCAGAGATTGTCGTCATCGACGACAGCCCCACGTCGATCTCCCTGTACGAACTCAGCATCGGGCCTCTCGATGTGAACCTGAGATCCTTCCAGTCGGCCTCCGAGTCCCTGGCCTATCTCGAGAACCACAAGGCGGATCTGGTCTTCCTGGACGTCCTCATGCGCGGCAAGGACGGGCTTACCCTGCTCAAGAAACTGCGTGGCATGAAGCGTCATCAGGATACCGTAGTCGTGATGGTGACGTCGAAGGACTACCACCAGGATCGGCACATTGCCCGGGGCCTGGGGGTGCGCGAGTATCTCGTCAAGCCCCTCCGGTCCCAGGAGATTCGTGAGATCATCTGCAAATACACCGACGCACAGCCCGACACCGGCCGCTAGACTGAGGGCATGAGCGAGAACTACCTGCGCTTCTGGGGCGTGCGCGGCTCCTATCCGGCACCTTTCGCCAGTCACTGCAAGGTGGGCGGCAACACTTCCTGCCTCGAGATCCGGGTCGGCGACACCATCCTGATCTGCGACGCCGGCTCAGGCATCGTTCCGCTCGGCAACGAGCTGATGAAGCAGCCCGAGGTGCGCGAGCTCACGGTGATCCTCACCCATTATCACTGGGATCACATCTCCGGCCTTCCTTTCTTCGTGCCGGCCTTCGTTCCCGGATGGAAAATCAACTTCTTCGGTCCGGGAGAGACCGAGCAAGACATCGCCAAGCACATTTCCGACCAGATGAAGGCGCCGTACTTCCCGGTGGAGACCGAGACCTGGCTGGCGGATGTCAAATATCTCGAATCCGGGTTGAACCCGCTCGACGTCGGTCCCATCCATATCGAGCACTTCAACGTCCATCATCCCGGGAGCACGTTCGGCTACCGCATACGCGCGGGCGACACCACCATCGTCTACGCGTCAGACAACGAGCTCGCCTTTATTAATGAGTCCATCGAGCGGCGCAAGCCGGAATTCGACGCCCATGAGCGGGACCTGCTCGAAGCGATGAAGGAAGAGGAGCGGCGTCGGTTCCAGGAATTCATGCAGGACGTGGACGTGCTCATTCACGACGCCCAGTACACGCCGGAGGATTATCAGAAGAAGCGCGGCTGGGGCCACTCCTGCTATATCGACACGATGAACACCGCCATCGACGCCGGTGTGAAGGACCTCTACCTGTTTCACGTCGACCCCAATTACGACGACGCTCAGATCGACGCCATGCACGCGCATTGCCTGGAAATCATCAAGAAAGCAAAGTCGAAGACGCGCTGCCACGTGGCGCGCGAGGGAATGCAGATCGACCTCGGCGGTTAGCCTGTCGACGCAGGCTAGGCGTTCAGAGAATAGTTCCGTCGATAGGCGACGAGGCGCTGGCGAAGCGCTTGCGCGGCATGCGTCCGGCCAGATACGCCTCACGACCCGCCTCGATGGCCTTTCTCATCGCCGACGCCATCAGCACCGGGTGCTTGGCCGCCGCGATGGCGGTGTTCATGAGCACGCCGTCGCAGCCGAGCTCCATGGCGATGGCGGCATCCGACGCCGTGCCGACGCCGGCGTCGACGATGATGGGAACAGCGGCGTTCTCGACGATGGTGATGATGTTGTAGGGATTGCGGATGCCGAGGCCGGAGCCGATGGGCGCCGCCAGGGGCATCACCGCCACGCAGCCGAGATCCTCCAGGCGCTTGGCCATGATGGGATCGTCGTTGGTGTAGACCATCACCTTGAAGCCGTCCTTGACCAGCTCCTCGGTGGCCTCCAGGGTCGCCGTGACGTCCGGGAAGAGCGTCTTCTCGTCGCCCAGCACCTCCAGCTTGACCAGATCGTGACCGCCGAGAAGCTCGCGGGCGAGCCGGCATGTGCGCACCGCCGAGCGTGCATCGAAGCAGCCGGCGGTGTTTGGCAGAATCGTGTAGCGCTGCGGTGACAGGAAATCGAGGAGGTTGGGCTCGCCGGCATCCTGACCGATGTTTGTCCGGCGTATGGCGACCGTGACGATCTCAGCGCCGCTTGCCTCGATGGCATCGCGGGTTTCCTCGAAGTCGCGGTACTTGCCGGTGCCCACCAGCAGACGCGAGCGGTACTCGACACCCGCGACGACGAGCGGCGTGTCGACGGGAGCGACGGCCGAACCATGCTGCGGCTCTTCGAGGACTGCCATGGGATTTGCAGCTCCGGGCGCGGGACTCAGCCGCCGCCGATTGCCTGCACGATCTCGACCCGGTCGCCTTCCTTGAGGCGAAACACCTCGTGCTGGCTGCGGGGGATCACCTCCTCGTTGACCTCCACCGCGAGACGCTTACCGGCGAGCTCGAGCTGCTCGATGAGCCCGAGCACGGTGAGCGCGTCCGCGAGACCGCGCTGTTCACCATTGAGCACAATGTTCATGCCGGTAGCCTACGAGCGCCCCGAGACGAAATCAATACGCTCGCCGACCGGCTGCGGGGGCCAGCGAAGTTGCCACAAGCCCCTGGCCGGTACATCCATAGCTCGGGAAGNNAGCCACCCATCGGGGCCCCAGACTGGCCTCGCTGAAATTCCCTTTCTCCGCGATTTCCACTTCAAAATCCGGCAGAAGTACGCCTGAAAGACGTCAACGGGATTACGGCCCCGGCATCGAGCTCACATGCGCGGCGACGATGCGCCAACCTCTGGGAAACCTGACCCAGGTTTGCATGGTACGTCCGATACGGCCACCGCTTGGTACATTGCGCATGGCAACGGTAGCGAAGTCTCTGCCGTAGGTTGTAACGATCACAGATTCGCGAACGAGAGCCGGCGGCGTAGCGACCGATGCTCTGTAAGCACGTATCTGCTCGATGCCATACAGATTCTCGGCATTGCCAAAGCGAACTGATGTTGGGCTTTCAAGGAAAAACCCGTTGAGCGACTTGACGTCATTAGTCAGCAGTGCATGGTTATATTGGTTGACCAGTGCTTCGACTTCGCTGACAACGTCAGGATCGTTCAATGGGTATTCCGTTTGCGCATGACTGGTCGCCGACAAGGCGAGTGCAGCGGCAACGCAGCCGACTGAACGCAGAAAGTGAAACCATGCAATCCTCGTATTCATAAACGAATCCTTAGCAGCGCGCTTTTTCACCCTGAGGCCTCCCGTCTGTCCCGTGAAAACAGTTCCAAGTATCAAAATGAGGGCCCGAGCTCATGATTACCTGTTAGCAGCCGGCACGGCACCCAGCTGAATATTCCGCGGAGCCAGAGTTCGATAGCCGAGCCGCGTATCGGCAGTATAAAGCGCCTTTTCGGCGTTCGGGGGTCGCTGCCCGTTGGTGACGTTGCGGATCGGTGCCGGCGATCCGCTACGATTCCACCACCGTCAGATGGTGACTCTCAGCCCTAGCCAGCAGTAGAATTCGTGGCCTACACGAGATCTGCGGGTGTAGTTCAATGGTAGAACCTCAGCCTTCCAAGCTGATGACGTGGGTTCGATTCCCATCACCCGCTCCAACCTCATCGAACACAAAGCCCTTCCCGTGAGCAGCACCAAGAAGCCGACTCCCGATCGTTCAGAGTTTCTCGCGCGCAAGGTCGACGAGCTGAACATACCGGTCATTGAGCGGCACATATTTCTGTGCTCGGACCAGACGGAGCCCAAATGCTCGGCGAAGGAAGCGAGCCTCGAATCCTGGAGCTACCTGAAGAGGCGTCTCGACGAGCTCGGCCTGGTGGGTGAAGGCGGCGTCTACAGGACCAAGGCGAACTGCCTGCGAATCTGCCAGCAGGGACCGGTGGCCGTGGTCTATCCGGACGGCGTCTGGTACCGGGGCTGCACGCCGGAGGTGCTCGAGCGGATCATCCAGGAGCATCTCATCGGCGGCGTGCCGGTGGCGGACTACGTCATCGCCACGCGTCCACTGCCGGCGGATTGAGCCCGACACGGCGCCGCGTCACGACCGGACCTTGAGCACCATCACCTTCAATCCGTTGCTCTGCAGCTCCGAGCGGGCCTCGTTCAACGCCTGAAGGTTGGTGAAGGGTCCGACCCGGACCCGATGCCACTTGTTGCCACCCTCGATCGAGACGGTCTGAATCTGCGCCGGCATGCCGATGAGCGCGAGCTCCGCCTTCAGTCGATCGGCCTGGGCGAACTTGCGGAAGGAGCCGGCCTGCAGGACGTACGTGACGCCGGTCTCCTCCGACTCGCGGCCGGTGCCGGTGGTGCTTCGCGCGAGCTCGTGATCGGGAACCGCGACCTCCATCTCCGGCAGCATGGTGTAGAACTCGAAACGCGGTTTTTTGGTTTTTTTATCAGCCTCGCTCGCGGCACCGGCGGCGCGCTTCTCGGTTGCATCGCCGCCGGCCACCTCGCGAACCGCCTCGACGACACCCTCTGCGGAAAAGTACGCCTGGAACTGCGCGAACAGCGTGCCCGCTACGCCGAGCACGAGCCCTGACACGAACCACAGCCAGACACGCGGGGGCTTGGACCTCTTGCCGCCCTTTCGCCGGTGCTTGTAATCCCTCGGTGCCATCGCCTTGCGTCTCGCGGGTGAGACTACATCTCCAGCGGCGCCGAAACGCCTAGAAGTGCCAATCCACTGGCCAGAACCTGTCGCGTCGCCGACACCAGTGCCAGGCGCGCGCTGCGCAGCCCGGCGTCGTCGACGAGAAACTGATGCGCGTTGTAATAGGTATGCAGGTCATTGGCAAGCTCACGCAGATAGTGCGCAATCTGATGAGGCTCGAGCTCGGCGGCGGCCGAGTCGACGACCTCAGGATAACGCGAGAGCGTGCGCATCAGTGCGAGCTCGTGAGACTCGCCGAGCCGCGTGGCGTCGAACTGCGTCTGCTCCGGATCGAAAGCAAAGCCGCGGGACTCGGCCTCGCGCAGCACACTGCAGATGCGCGCGTGGGCGTACTGGATGTAGTAAACGGGATTATCACTCGACTGGGATTTTGCCAGGTCCAGGTCGAAATCCAGATGCTGCTCGCATCGACGCATGACATAGAAATAGTGAGCGGCGTCGTTGCCGACTTCTTTGCGCAGCTCGCGCAGTGTGATGAACTCGCCGCTGCGCGTCGACATCTGCATTTTCTTGCCGCCGCGGTAAAGCGTCACGAACTGCATGAACAGCACATGGAAATTGTCCGGGTTCTCCCCCAGCGCCTGCAACGCGCCTTTTACCCGCGCCACGTAGCCATGGTGATCGGCGCCCCACAGGTCGATGACGCGTTCGAATCCGCGTTCGAACTTTTCCATGTGATAGGCGATATCCGAGGCGAAATAGGTCGGCTGGCTATTCTCGCGCACGATCACGCGATCCTTGTCGTCGCCGAACTGCGATGAGCGGAACCAGATGGCACCGTCTGCCTCGTAGGCGTTTCCGGCCTCTTTCAGTCGTTCGATGGCGCGATGCAGCGCGCCGCTGGTGACCAGCGATCGCTCCGAGTACCAGCGATCGAAGGTCACGCCGAACTCTTCGAGATCCTCGCGGATCTCGGACTGCTGACTGTCGAGAGTGAACGCGTGCACGGCCTCGAAGCCGGCATTGCCGAGCAGCTGCTGCGCGCGCGCCACCAGTGCATCGATGTAGGCCTCCTTGTCGCCGCCGTCAGCTTCGTCGGCGGGCAGCTTGTCGAGGATGTCCGCAGCGGCGCACCGGTAGCGTTCCCCCTCGCGTTCGCTGAGCACCCGGCCCATGGCGCGTACGTAGTCGCCCCGGTAGCCGTTGGCAGGAAAGGGAAGCGATTCCCCGCACGCCTCCTGATAGCGCAGCCACACGCTCACCGCGAGGATGTTCATTTGGCGTCCGGCGTCGTTCACGTAGTACTCGCGTTGAACGTCATAGCCGGCCGCGTCGAGCAGATTGGCCACCGCCGCGCCGTAGGCCGCGTGGCGACCGTGGCCGACGTGCAGCGGTCCAGTGGGATTCGCCGACACGAACTCGACCTGCACGCGCCGATCCTGCCCGCGCTGGGAGCGCCCGAACGTCCCGCCCGCGGCGAGGATCTCGTCGAGCAGCGAGGCCCGTTCGGTTTCCGCGACGGTGAAGTTGATGAACCCCGGGCCGGCCACCTCGACCGCCGCGATCTCGGCAGAGGCCTCGAGGCGCGAGACGATGAGCTCGGCGAGCTCGCGGGGATTCTTGCGCACGCGGCGCGCGAGACCCAGGGCCACCGGGCTCGCGTAGTCACCGTGATCGCCGGCCCGACTGCGCTCGACGGGTATCTCGGGCAGCGAGTCGAGCTCGAGCTCGCCGTCGTCGACGAGCCGGCGCAGCGCCTGCTCGAGCATGGATTGCAGTGATTGCCTCAAGGTATCCGTCGCTGCTCCTGGCAAGCAGCGTATTCTGAGGACTTACTGCCTGCTGCTTCAAGCATGCCCGCGCTCTGAGCTCACAGCATCTCCTGGGGATCCACGTCCAGCGACCAGCGTACGCGGCGGGCAGACTGGAGCGCCTCGAGCTCGGACAGCCACGGCGCCAGCAGCGCGTGCAGCGCAGGACGCTCGGTGGATTGCACCAGCAGCTGGGCACGGAATCGGCCGGCGCGCCGCTCCATGGGCGCCGGAACCGGGCCGAGCGACTGGACTCGCTCGTCTCCCAGTTGCACGGCGCGCGCCCGCGCCTCCTCCAGAAAAGCCATCACCCGTTCGCGCTGCGGCGCCTCGGCGCGCAGCAGGGCGAAGCAGCTGAAGGGGGGAAGCGCCGCCTGCCGGCGCTCGGCGAGCGCCGCCTCGCCGAAGTGCCGATAGCCCTCGCGGATCAGCACCTGGAGCAGCGGATGATCCGGGTGGTGGGTCTGAATGAGCACGCGCCCGGGCCTTTGGCCGCGTCCCGCGCGCCCCGCCACCTGCACCAGCAGCTGCGCCATGCGCTCCGCGGCGCGGAAGTCGGCACCGAACAGGCCCCCGTCCGCATCCAGGATGCCCACCAGGGTCACGTTGGGGAAGTGGTGGCCCTTTGCGAGCATCTGCGTGCCGACGACGATGTTGGTGCGTCCACTGTGGATGGCGTCGAGAAGCTTCTGCATCGCGCCCTTGCGCCGGGTGCTGTCACGGTCCACGCGGTCGATGCGGGCGTCGGGGAAGCGGGCTTCGAGCGCGTCGACGACCCGCTGCGTGCCGAGCCCGAGAGCGCGCAGATCCCCATCGCCGCAGTCCGGACACGTCGTCGGCACTTCCTGCTCGGCAGCACAGTGGTGGCAGCGCAGCCTGTCGGCGCGTCGATGGTAGACCATGTGAGCGTCGCAGCGGCTGCAGTCCGCCTGCCAGCCACAGGCGTGACAGATGAGTATCGGCGCGTAGCCGCGTCGATTGACGAACAGCAGCGCCTGCTCACCCTCGGCCAGGCAATCGGCGATGGCCGCGGTGAGCGCGCCGGAAACGCCCTCCTCGAACGGCTGTCCGCGCAAATCGACCACCTCGATGCGCGGCACCAGCGCACCCTGCGCACGCCTCGAGAGGCGCAGGCTCTGGTGGCGACCGGTCTCGACGTTGTTGAGGCTCTCCAGCGACGGCGTCGCGCTGCCGAGCAGCACCGGCACACCGCACTGCCGGGCGCGCACGATGGCCAGATCGCGCGCCGAGTAGCGAAACCCGTCCTGTTGCTTGAAAGACGCGTCGTGCTCCTCGTCGACCACGAAGAGCCCCGGTCGCGCCAGGGGCGCGAACACCGCCGATCGCGTCCCCACCACCACCGAGGCGCGCCCGTCGCGGGCCATGGCCCATGCGTCCATGCGCTCGCTGTCGCTGAGACCGGAGTGCAGCACGGCCATCGGCATCGACAAACGCTCGCGAAGGCGTCCGACAATCTGCGGCGTAAGGCCGATCTCCGGGATCAGCATCAGGGTCTGACGGCCCAGGGCGACGATGCGCTCGATAACCGCCAGATACACTTCGGTCTTGCCGCTGCCGGTGACGCCGTCGAGCAGGAAGCTCTGAAAACGATCCCGGGCGGCATAGACCGCTTCGATGGCCGCGCGTTGCTCGTCGCTGGGCGTGGGTGGCGCTGCGCGCGGCGCCGCTGCCCCATGAGCGCGGGCGGCGACCGTATGCACGCACGCGACCCAGCCCTTGGCGGACATCGCCTTGAGCGCGCCGCGCCAGTCGCCTTCGAGAACCGCCAGGTCCGATTGACGCGCGCCTTGCTCGAGCTCGAGGAGCCGCCTCCAAACAGCCTCCTGGCGCGGCGCGCGCGCGAGTTGCGCGGCACCGAGAGCCCTTCCCGCCGCGCTCAAGCGCCAGCGCAGCTCACCCGCGGCCGGCATCGGCTTGCCCGCGCGCAGACGCGCCGGCAGAGCGCCCGTCACCACCTCGCCGATGGGATGATGAAAGTAGTCGCTGGCCCAGCGCAGGAACTCGAGGTACCCGGGATCGAGAAGCGGCGCCTCGTCGAGCACCTGAGCGATGCGCTTGAGCCGATGCGGCGGCACTTCGCTATGCTCGAGCAGCTCGAGCACCACGCCGACCCGCGAGCCCTTGCCGAACGGCACGCGCACCCGCGTCCCCGGAACCGGCAGCTCGCCATCGCCGCCGTACAGCGGCAAATAGTCAAACGCACGGCGCAGCGGTGACGGCACCGCAACACGCAGGAGCCGGGGCCGGGCGGCGCGCGCGCGCGATAACGGAGCCGGCGCGTCGGTCACGCGAGGCGGGCGCTAGGGTTGCATCGCGCGGCTCACAGGGGCTCGCCCGCCAGCGCTTCCACTGTCTGCAGAGCCGCACGCTGCATGGGCCTGCCGTCCACCGGGCTCAACGGCACGCGACGCCGCGCCCGCGCTGCGAACACCACCAGCTCCACCGGCACGTCATCGGCCATGAACCGGTATGTGGGCAAACGCTCGGTTTCGTCGCTGGCGAGCCTCATGACGCGTTCGCCGTGCTCGTGTGGAATACCGTTGTCGAGGAGGAAAAGCCTCACTTCCTCGGCGGTGTCGGCAAACAGATGCAGACAAACATCGCTGTGCTCGTCGGCGGTCCCGCTCAGCACTGCGCCCACGAGTCTGGGTTTGAAACGCGCGAGAAAACGCATGGCATCGATCGCCGTGCGGCGCAGCTCGGCAAGGTGTCGCGGCTGACGATCGGCGCGAAACAGCCGCTGGTATTCCGACACGGCCGACTCGACCTGCTCGTTGCTCGGCATGAGACGTTGATCCGACACGCGCAGTCGCTGCACCGCCTTGCGTTTGGCAAGCTGGAAATCGCGAATACCGGCTTCGCACATCATGCGCGCCGCCTCCTTGGCAATGCGCTCGCGAACCTGGGCCGACTTTGTACTGGTGCGGGCGGGCATGACTCTACGCACTCGCTCGGTTCAGAAAAGCTGCTCGGTGACGCCCGACTCGGGCGTGGTTGTCACCCTCGTGCCAGGACTGGTCGCCGTTTCCACGAGAGCCTCGCGGGGCACGTTGTCGGCGCGAAACGTCTCGAACACGGCCCCCGGCTGCGAGGCGCCGGCACGCAGACCCGACTCGGGATCGATACGAACGGTGACCAGCCCGTCGGGCTGCGCCAGCGTTTCCTCGGGGACGCCGTCGAGCGCCACGCGCATGAAATCGATCCACATGGGCAGGGCCGCCCCGGCGCCGGTCTCGCGGCGGCCGAGCGGCCCGAGCTGATCGAATCCGACCCAGGTCGTGGTCACCAGCTTCTGGTTGAACCCGGAGAACCAGGCATCCTGCTGGTCGTTGGTCGTGCCGGTCTTGCCCGCCAGGTCGGCGCGCTTGAGCCGCAGCGCGCGCCGGCCAGTTCCGCGCTTGATGACGTCTCGCATCATTGAGTTCATCAGCCAGGCGTTCTGCGCACTGAGAGCCCGCGGCGCATACGGCTCCTCGTCGAGTCCGTCCTCGGCGAGCACGACCTCGTCGAGGTCCGAGTCCACAACCCCATCGAGCGCGGTATCCTTGCCCTCGTCACAGTCGCGGCACACCTGCAGCGGATCCGCGGCATGCCACAACGACCCGTCGGCCGCCTCGATGCGATCGACGAAAAACGGTGTCACGCGGAAGCCACCGTTGGCGAGCACCGCATAGCCGCTGGCCATCTCGAGCGGTGTCACGCTGCCGCTACCGAGTGCCAGCGACAGATCGTGGGGGACGCGGCTCACGTCGAGCCCGAAACGTTTCAGGTACTCGACCGCATAGTTGATGCCGATGGCGCGCAGCAGCCGAATGGAGACCAGGTTGCGCGATTTGAAAAGCGCCACCCGAAGCCGCGTCGGCCCGAAAAACTTGCCGCTGTAATTCTCCGGCCGCCAGACCGCCTCGAGCCCCGGGTCGTCGAACACCACCGGCGCATCGTTGATGACGCTGGCGGCGGTGAATCCGTAGTCCAGCGCCGCCGAGTAGATGAACGGCTTGAAGCTCGAGCCGGGCTGGCGCTCGGCCTGCACCGCGCGGTTGAACTTGCTGCGATAGAAATCGAAGCCGCCGGTGAGCGCGAGCAGCGCGCCGTTCTCGGGCGACAGTGCCACCAGTGCGCCCTCGACGGCCGGCACCTGCACCAGGCGCCAGCCGTTCTCCTCGAGCTGCACGCGAACGACGTCGCCGCGCTCGAGAAGATCGCCCGCGGACTCGAGCTCGGGGCCCAGAGTGTTCTCGTCTATGTACGCGCGTGCCCACTCCAGGCCGTTCCACGGGATCTGAATTTCGCCGAAGATCTTCGCGTAAGCGGTGACCGTCTTCTCGCCCACCTCCACGACCACAGCGGGCAGCAGACCCGCGGTGGCAGGGATATCCGCGAGCACGCTCTCCAGGCTGACATCCGTTGCGTCCAGGTCGACCCGCAGCTCCGCGCCTCTGAAACCGTGGCGCTGGTCGTAGGCGAGCAGGTTTTTTCGCAGCGCTTGATTGGCCGCCTCCTGGAGACGGCTGTCGATGGTGGTGATGACCCGGTAGCCCGCCGTGTAAGCGTCGTCGCCGAGCCGATCCTCGACGAAGACGCGCACCATCTCCGCCACGTAGGGGGCCTCGACCTCCACGGAAAGGCCGTGCAGACGGGCCGTCACCGGTGTCGCCAGGGCCAGCAGGTACTCTTCCTCGCTGATCGCCTCGAGCTCGCGCATGCGCCCGAGCACGTAATCGCGGCGTGCCCTGGCCCGATCGGGGTTGACGATGGGGTTGAAGCGCGAGGGCGCCTTGGGCAGGCCGGCGATCATCGCGACCTGGGCGATACTGAGCTCCTCGAGCCGCGCGCCGTAGTACACCTGCGCGGCCGCCTCGACGCCGTATGCCCGGTGGCCGAGGAATATCTTGTTCAGATAGAGCTCGAGAATATCGTCCTTGCTGAGCTCCTTCTCGATCTTCAGGGAGAGCAGAATCTCGTTGATCTTGCGAACGTAGGTCTTCTCCCGGCCGAGAAAGAAATTGCGCGCCACCTGCATGGTGATGGTGCTGCCGCCGGGACCTTTCTCACCGGTGCGCACCAGGTGCAGCACGGCCCGGGTCAGCCCCTGCCAGTCGACGCCCGGATGCTGGTAGAAACGCTCGTCCTCGGCCGCCAGCACCGCCTTCACCATGAGCGGCGGGACCTGCTCGAACTCGAGCGGCGTGCGGCGCTGCTCGCCGAACTCGGCGATGAGGCGTCCGTCGCGGGAATAGACCCGCAATGGCTCCTGCAGTTGGACGTCCTTGAGGCTTTCGATTGGGGGCAATTTCGGCGCCAGATACCAGTACAAGCCGGCCGCGCCGATGCAGCCGAGAAGCCCGGTCACCAGCACGAGCACACCCAGCACCCGCAGCACGCTAGAGAGGCGAAACATCGTCTACGCTTTTCCTGGCAGGCCGTTCAGGAGACCACCGTGCGGGCCTTTCACCCCCGGCAGAGCCCGGCGACGCGCTCACGTATCCCGCGCCGACACCACCCCCGGGGCATCGGGTCCGATGGCGGTATGCAATGAGCCGTGGCCGGTGCGTGCCGATGGGTGGGACCCATCCCGCAAAACCCCTCGCCACATGTGGCGAATTGGCAGGCTATAACTAAAGTTCCTTCTAGTATACGCCGTCAATAACAACCACACGATGACCGTTTGTAACCGCCGGGAGCGCGTTTGGACATTCTGAAAAGCGAGTCTATATTTTAATGTGGCATTTAATGTAACAGGGCACTTCCTCACCCTAAATGCCGAGCCCCAAAGGGAAAAATCATGGGTTTACTCTCCAGGAAAGAGCTCCCCGTTATGGGCGTGGACGTCAGCTCCACGGCCGTCAAAATCCTCGAGCTGAGCGGCAGCGGCGAGAAGTACCGGGTCGAGTCCTACGCCGTCGAGCCGCTGCCGGCCAATGCGGTGGTGGAGAAGAACATCACCGATGTCGAGGTGGTGGGCGAGGCCATCGGACGCGCCATGAAGCGCGCCCAGACCAAGAACAGGCTGTCCGCCCTCGCAGTGCCCGGCTCGGCCGTCATCACCAAGGTCATCTCCATGCCGGGAAGCCTCTCCGACGACGAGATGGCGAGCCAGATCGAGCTCGAAGCGGACCAGTACATTCCCTACTCGCTCGACGAGGTCAACATGGACTTCGAGGTCATCGGGCCTTCAGAGGCGGACCCCGACCGGGTAGAGGTGCTGCTGGCCGCGTCGCGAGCCGAGAACGTGGACGTGCGGGTGGCCGCTGCCGAGCTCGGCGGCCTGACCTGCAAGATCGTCGACGTGGAGGCATTTGCTCTCGAGAACGCCTTTTCGCTCATTGCCCGCGACCTGCCCACCGGCGGCATCGGCGAGACCATCGCGCTGGTGGATATCGGCGCCACCATGACCACGCTGAGCGTATTGAGCGATTTGAAGATCATCTATGCACGTGAGCAGGTTTTCGGCGGAAAGCAGCTCACCGAAGAAATTCAGCGCCGCTACGGCTTGAGCTACGAGGAGGCCGGTCTCGCCAAGCGCCAGGGCGGTCTGCCCGACAATTACGGCCCTGAGGTGCTGGAGCCTTTCAAGGAGTCCATGGCGCAGCAGGTCAACCGCGCCCTGCAGTTCTTCTATTCGTCGAGCCAGGTCGGCCAGGTGGACCGCATCGTGCTCGCTGGCGGCTGCGCATCCATCGAAGGCTCAGCGGAAGTCATCGCCGCCAAGACCGGCTGTGAAGTCATCACGGCCAACCCCTTTTCTCACATGTCCCTCAGCTCCAAGGTTCGCGAGAGTGTGATCGTCAACGACGCGCCTTCCTTGATGATTGCGTGCGGGCTTGCCATGAGGACCGCTGCCTGATGCCCAAGATCAACCTATTGCCGTGGCGCGACGAGCTGCGCAAACGGCGGGAAAAAGAATTCATCATTACGGCTGTCATCGCGGCGCTCCTGATGGGCGGCGTGGTGCTCGGCGTGCACCTGCACTACGAGAGTCGCATTGCCTATCAACAGCAGAGAAACAAATTCATCGAGCTCGAGATAGCCGCACTCGACAAGAAGATTGCGGAGATAGCCGAGCTCAAGAAAGAGCGCGATAACCTGATCGCTCGAACAAAGGTCATCCAGGACCTCCAGTCCGGCCGGCCGGAGATCGTTCACGTCTTCGACGAGCTCGTCAAGACACTGCCCGAAGGCGTCTACTACACCAAGGTGGCGCAAAAAGGGCGCGCCCTGAACCTGCAGGGCATCGCCCAGTCAAACGCGCGGGTCGCCTCTTTGATGCGAAGCCTCGATGCTTCCAAATGGTTCACGAACCCGGCGCTGGTCGAGATCAAGGACGATACCGCCAAGGACGAGTCCGTGCGCACGAGCTCCTTCATCCTGGACGTCAAGCAGGCGCCCCGCGAGAAGAAGCAGGAGCTGCAGCAACAAGCAGCAGTGGACAGGTGATCGATCATGCAAATGCCTGACTTTTCAAAGATCGATCTCGATCCCCAGAACATCGGCAACTGGCCGGGGGCGCTGAAGGGACTGGTCATTCTCGTCCTTTGCGCCGTTCTGCTCGGGGCAGGCTATTGGTTCGACACCAAGGAGCAGCTGGTGAGGCTCGGCAAGGCGCAGGAGAAGGAGATCCAACTCAAAGACCAGTTCGAGGTCAAGCAACGAAAAGCCGCTAATCTCGAGCCGCTCCGAGAGCAGCTCAAGGAAATGAAAGAATCCTTCGGTAACCTTCTCAGGCTGCTTCCGAACAAGACCGAAATCGAAGGCCTGCTGGTGGACATTTCCCAGTCGGGCCTTGCGGCTGGCCTCGAGTTTGAGCTTTTCAAGCCGAGCAAGGAGCAACTCGAGGAATTTTATGCCATTCAGCCGATCACCATCCGCGTGACCGGCAGCTATCACGAGTTCGGAAACTTTGTCAGCAGCGTTGCAGCCTTGCCCCGAATCGTAACCCAGCATGACGTGAATATCGCACCGGTTTCGAAGGGTGGAAAGGCGGTGGGCGGCCAGGACCTGATCATGAGCATGGTGGCCAAGACCTACCGTTACCTCGAGGAAGAAGAAATCGAGGCCGCTGCCGCTGCTAAGAACAAGGGCAAGAAGGGCAAGAAAAAACGCCGCCAGAGAAAGAAAAAGTGATGTCGCGAAAGTGGTTCAAATTTGATGGTGGTTCTCCGCCAATTCGCAGCAACGGCGTCGCCAGGGCGCTCGCCCTCCTGCTGATCGGATGCGTCTCGCTTGCCGGCTGCGGCGGCGGATCGATGGACGATTTGAGAGGCTACGTGGCCGAGGTCAAGACACGCAAGAGCACCCGCATCGAGGAGCTCCCGCCCATCGAGCCCTACATCGTTTATAACTATCCCTGCGATGGCTCAATCGCGTGCGCAGATCCTTTCGAGCCGTTTTTCCTCGAGCCGCCGAACCCCTGCCCGACACCCGATGCGCCGGGTTGTGAGCGCGCCGTCTCCGACAACGGAATTTCTCCCGACTTCGACCGTAATCGCGAGGAGCTCGAGAGCTATCCGCTCGACGGTCTTCGCATGATGGGAACCCTGGAAAAGAGTGAGCAGTTCTGGGGCATCATTCGCGATCCAGACGCCATCATCCACCGAGTTCAAGTAGGCAACTACATGGGCCAGAACCACGGCAAGATAACCAACATAACCGAGGATAAGATAGAGATCCTCGAGATAATCCCGGATGGCCGTGGCGGCTGGGAGGAACGAAGTGCCCAAATCGCACTTGCCGAATAATCGAATACGGAAGCCCGCAATGATGAAACTCACCGAATGGTTCTTCGGCGAGGTGGCCAACACCACCTTGCACACCGCGATACGCACTGGGCGGCTCGCGTTGATGCGCACGGCGATGGGCTTTGCTGCACTCGCATGGGCATGTGCTGCCCAGGCACAGTCGGGAACGACGTTGGACAAGATCAGTTTCTCGACGCTGCCGGGCGACCGTGTGCAGGTCGTGCTCGACATGTCCGGTCCGGTGGACGAGCCGCTCAGCTTTGCCATCGACGAGCCGGCCCGGGTGGCGCTGGATTTCCCGGGCGTTTCGCTGAATCTTCCCCGCAAGACCGAAGACATCGGTGTCGGCATGGCGCGCAGCGTGACCGCCGTCGAGGCGGGTGGGCGCTCGCGGGTCGTGCTGAGCCTCGTGAAGCTGGTCCCCTATGCCATCGACGTATCCGGCAACCAGGTGGTCTTGACCCTCGATAGCAGCGGCAGCACGACCAGCCAGGCCGTGGCGAAACGCGCCGCGGGTATCAAGGGGAGCATCAAGAACATTGATTTTCGTCGCGGCGAGGCCGGCGAGGGCCGCATCATGGTGACCCTGTCCGACCCGGCTATTGTCGTGAACACCTTCGAGCAGGCCGACGACATCATCGTCGAGTTCATCGGGGTGGAGCTGCCGGAAGGTCTGTCAAGGCGTCTCGACGTCATCGATTTCGCCACACCCGTGAAGTTCGTCGACACCAAGCAGGAAGGCGACAACGTTCGCATGGTCATCGAGGCAGGTGGCGTATTCGATCATCTCGCATATCAGTCCGAGGACCTTTTCACACTGGATGTAAAGGAACTCACCCAGGTCGAGCAGGAGCAAGCCAAGAAAGACAAATTCACCTACACGGGTGAAAGGCTTTCGCTCAACTTCCAGAACATCGAAGTGCGCGCGGTGCTGCAGCTCATCGCCGACTTCACCGGGCTGAACATGGTCGCGAGCGACACCGTCAGCGGTAGCCTCACCCTGCGTCTGAAAAACGTACCCTGGGACCAGGCACTGGATATCATCCTGAAGACAAAGGGCCTGGCGATGCGCCAGACGGGTAACGTCATTCTGATTGCGCCGACCGAGGAGATCGCGGCGCGCGAAAAGCTCGAGCTCGAGGCGCAGAAGCAGATCGAAGAGCTGGCGCCGCTGCGCTCGGAGTTCATTCAAGTCAACTACGCCAAGGCGAGCACGCTTGCGACCCTGCTAAAAGCCGAGGAGAACTCTCTGATGACCGATCGCGGCCGCGTATCGGTCGACGAGCGTACCAACACGTTGCTCGTCCGAGATACCGCGGAGGCTATCAACAGCATTCGCGAGCTGGTGTCAACGCTCGACATACCCGTGCGCCAGGTCCTCATCGAGTCGCGTATCGTGGTCGCTGAAGACTCGTTCAACCGCGACCTGGGCGTGCGTTTCGGCGTGTCCTATCAGTGGAACGTGAACGACAGCTCGAGAACCAACGCCGCAGTTGGTGGCGGCCTCGACGGTAACTCCGACTTCGGTGGCACCGTTCAACCGGGAGGTCTCGGCAGTGCATTTAGTGGCGGCGGCGCCGATCAGAACCTCCTCGTGGATCTGCCCATCGGTAACCCGGCCGGCGCGTTGAAATTCGCGGTGGTGTCGATTCCGGACTTCATCCTGCAGCTCGAGCTCCAGGCCCTGCAGTTCGAGGGCCGGGGTGAGGTGATCTCGAACCCACGCGTGGTGACCGCCAACCAGAAAGAGGCAACCATCGAGCAGGGCACCGAGATCCCGTTCCAGGAAGCCTCCTCGAGCGGCGCGACCTCGACCCAGTTCAAGAAGGCCGTACTGAGCCTCAAGGTGACGCCGCAGATTACCCCCGACGATCGCGTCATCATGGACCTCGCGGTCAATCAAGACGAGGTGGGCCAGGAGTTTTCCGGGATACCCAGCGTGAATACGCGCTCTGTGACAACGCAGGTGCTGGTCGACAACGGCGANNCCGCCGACGCGGCCCAGCCCCCTGATTCCTGCGTAACCTCGCCAGCGAACGGCGGTCCCTGCCAGCCAGGGCCCGCCGTTCGCTTTTTCGCATTGTCGAAACGTCCCACCCATTTGCATCCCCGCTCCCCGAGGATGTAAAAAGCAAGGGACATGAAGGTCCCCAACAACATATTCCTGATTGGCCCCATGGGCGCCGGAAAGTCCACCGTCGGGCGCCAGCTCGCCAAGGCGCTCGAGAAGGAATTCGTCGACTGCGATCGGGAGATCGAGGAGCGCACCGGGGTCACGATTGCAGTGATTTTCGAGGTGGAGGGTGAAGAGGGTTTCCGCAAACGCGAGCGCGCGATGATCGAGCAGCTCACCGAGCGCGATGACATCGTACTGGCAACCGGAGGCGGAGCCGTGCTCGATGAGGAGAATCGCTCACGATTACGCGCAAGAGGTTTCGCCATTTATCTCGATGCCCCCATCGATTTGCTCGTGGAACGAACGGCGCGCGATCGGCAGCGCCCCCTGCTTCAGACCGATGATCCGAAAGCCAAGCTGGCGATGCTCGCCGAGGAGCGCGAGCCGCTCTACCGACAGGTCGCGGACATGGTGGTGAAAACCGATCGCCGCACGGCGCGACACGTGGTAAAAGAGATCGTGCGCAGGATCTCGCAGCTTTGAAAACACTGGATCTCGACCTCGGCGAGCGCAGCTACTCGATATTCATCGGCGAGGGACTGCTGCGTCGCAGAGAGCTCTTCGATGCCGGCCTCGCCGGCGAGCAGGTGATGGTGGTGAGCAACGAGACGGTTGCACCCCTTTACCTGGATGCCGTGCGGACCTCGCTCGAGGGTCGCGTGGTGCGAACGTTCGTCCTTCCCGACGGCGAGCAGTTCAAGACCCTCGAACAGGTCTCGAAAATATTCGATGCCCTGGTCGAGGCGCGCTTCGCGCGCGATTGCACCGTGCTCGCATTGGGCGGAGGCGTGGTGGGCGACATGGCCGGTTTTGCGGCGGCCTGTTACCAGCGTGGCGTCGCCCATATCCAGGTTCCGACGACGCTGCTCGCCCAGGTGGATTCATCGGTCGGCGGCAAGACGGGTGTCAACCACCCGCTGGGTAAGAATCTGATCGGTGCTTTTCACCAGCCCGCGTGCGTCATTGCCGATACGGACACCCTCGACACGCTTGCCGATCGGGAGCTCCGCGCCGGCCTCGGCGAGGTCATCAAGTACGGATTGCTCTGGGACGCCGACTTCTTCGCCTGGCTCGAGGCGCATATGCCGGCCCTGCTCGGGCGAGATCGCGACAGCCTCGCAAGCGTCATTCATCGATCGTGCCAGATAAAAGCGGAGATGGTGAGCGCGGACGAAACCGAGAGCGGTGTGCGTGCGCTGCTCAACCTCGGCCACACGTTCGGTCATGCCATCGAGGCGGGCCTTGGCTTCGGCACCTGGCTGCACGGCGAAGCTGTCGCTGCGGGACTTTGTCTCGCGGCTGATTTGTCGGCGCGTCTCGGTCGCATCGGGCGCGACGATGCCCAGCGCATCGAAGCTCTGGTGCACGCCGCCCGACTACCGACCCGCACACCGTCGGCGCTCGATGCGGACCGCATGCTCGATTTGATGGCCGTCGACAAAAAGGTCAAAGGCGGAAAGCTCAGGCTCGTGCTGCTCGATGCCATCGGCCGAGCGGCGCTCGAGGCGAATTTCGACGGCGCAGCCCTGCGGGAGACCCTCGAAGAGTGCCGCGAGGCGGCCTGAGGCGCTACCCGCGAGCGCACCCGGTCGCGGCCGCGTGCGCCTCGCGCACGACGGCGTTACACTTGCGCAGCGGCGCGACGCAATGCATGAGCTGAAAGCCTACGCTGCGTCCGACGACGGCAGTCGCGGACGCCTTCACGACGAGCCCGACGCGGTGATGCGGGGGACATTTCAACGCGATCGCGATCGCGTCATTCATTCCGCGGCCTTCCGACGACTCGAGTACAAGACTCAGGTCTTCGTCAATCACGAAGGCGACATGTTCCGCACGCGCCTCACCCACTCCATCGAAGTGGCGCAGATCGCGCGCACCATCGCGCGCGCCCTGGGTCTGAACGAGGACCTGAGCGAGGCAATCGCCCTCGCCCACGATCTCGGCCATACGCCCTTCGGCCACGCCGGTCAGGATTCGCTCAACAGGTGCATGCGTGATTACGGTGGCTTCGAGCACAATCTCCAGTCTCTGCGGGTGGTCGATATCCTCGAAGAGAAATACGCTGCGTTTGCCGGGTTGAATTTGACCTTCGAAACCCGTGAAGGGATTCTCAAGCACTGCTCGCGAACCAATGCAGCCAAGCTGGGCGAGCTGGGCGAGCGCTTCCTGAACGGCGGGCAGCCGAGTCTGGAAGCGCAGGTTGCGAACATTGCCGACGAGATCGCCTACAATCACCACGATGTCGACGACGGGCTGCGGGCAGAATTGCTGAGCATCGACGATCTGCACTCGGTACAGAGCTTCAGGGAGCCCTTCGACGAGGTGCTCGAGCTCTGGCCGAAACTCACCGAGCGGCGGATCATTCACGAGGTCATCCGCCGCATGATCAATCGCCAGGTGCTGGATCTGATCGACACCAGCCAGAGCGCGATCGACGGCTGCGCCCCCGGGTGTATCGAGGACGTGCGCAGCGCCGGGGAGCCGCTCATAGGACTCAGCGATGCGGCGAGGGCGCGCCATCTGGAGCTCAAGCGCTTTCTGCGCACCCATCTCTACCGCCATTTCCGCGTTCACCGTATGACGGTGAAAGCGGCTCGCATCGTCGAAGCCCTGTTCGAGGTCTTCAGCGAGGATTCGCGTCTGCTGCCGCTCACCGCACGTGAGCACATGCTGCAGCTCGAGCGCTCGGACGGCATGGCGGGCCGGGCTCGAGCGATTGCCGACTACATCGCCGGCATGACCGATCGTTTCGCCATCGCCGAGCACGAGCGAATTTTCGGCGCGTCGACATTGACCTGAATGCACGTGAACACGGCTGAGAAATCACCGTTCGCCCTCAAGACCTCTTTGGCAAGCTACGGCATCCGCAGCAATCCTTTTCCCATCGACGAGAGCGACGACTTCTTCTTCTCGACGCGAAATCTCGGCAAGCAGCTCGGCGCGCTAGGCAATCTTGCCGAGTACGGCGACCTTCTTCTGGTGATCAGCGGCGTCGAGGGAGCCGGCAAAACCACCGCCTTGAATCAATTCCAGCGCGCTGCGGATGCGCGCTGGAGTATCTGCCGTATCGATGCGCAGCCGGCCATGACCATCGACTCTCTGCTCGAGCAGCTTCTGACCGGCTTCAGCGTCGACACCCGTGGCGACGACGCGGTGGGGAACGAACGCCTGCTACGCTCGCATCTCGACGCTCTGGCGGCGCGCGGCGCAATCGCCTTGCTGGCGGTGGACGATGCGCACCTCATGCCGCGCGCCTGCCTCGACCGGGTTCTCGGTCTGTCGCAGCACGACGGCGAGCCTGCGCTTCGCCTGCTGCTCACTACCGAGCCCGCTCGACTCGGAATCTCGACCGACGATGCGAAGCGTGTTCACGTGGTCGTGCTCGAGCCGTTCGACATGCAGCAGTGCGGCGATTATCTCAATATGCGCTTGAGCCACGCGGGACTGGTGGGCGACAGCCCTTTCAGCACTTCGGTGGTCGAAGCGATTCACCAGGACTCCGGCGGCATACCCGGTGAGATTCACCCGCTTGCGCTGCACGCGCTGCTCGCCAATGGCAAACCCCAGGGGCTGCGCCGACGCCTGGTGGCGACGCGACGCGCGCTGCTTTATCTCGCACTGGTGCTGGCGGTGGCCGGCGCAGGCGCGCTGCTGCTGAGCCCGGACCCGGACCGCGACGCCTTCGCCACCAAGGATCCCGCCGCCACGGGCAAGGTGAGGGGATACGTGGCGACGAACCCGGCGCCGACGCCCGCGCCCGCGGCGGGCGCGAAGCGCTCGCCGCTGCGCTCCGACATCGCCAGCACCGAGGCGACGCGGCGCCCGCGCGCAGAGGGGACGCAAACCAGCAATATGTTCGTCACCGACACCCGGGAGGGCAGCAAACGCGCGAGTGTCGACGGCGATCGCCCGGCCACCATCGCGGCGGCCGCCGTCACCGCTCCGGCGCCTGTCAAGCGCACGGCGCCGGCTGCCGTGGGTCCGCCGGCGGTCGACCTTGCGAGGAACGTCACGCCGGCCGTGGTGTCCGCCACGCCGGCAACCACCGCCTACGACCTGGAATGGCTGCGCGGTCAGAATCCGTCCCACTACGTCATCCAGCTTGTCGGCACCCGCAGCGCCGACGCCGCCCGGGACTTCCTCGAGCGCCATGCGCTCGCCGGCAAGGCTGGCTCGATCGCCATCACACACGAGAAAAAGCCCTGGCACGTGGTGCTCTACGGCGTGTATCCGGACGCCGCTGCCGCACGTGCCGCCATCGCCGCCCTGCCGGGGCCGCTGCGCGCCGGTTCACCCTGGCCGCGCCCGGTGGCGAGCGTGCTCGTGCGCGCACGCTAGCCCCTGCCCTCAGCCAATTGGTACCGTCTCATGGTCGGGCGCGGCGGCTTCGTGACAGCCGCGGGGAGCGCCGGTATACTGACCTGTCGTCCGCCCGCAGCATCCAAGCCCGACATCGGTGCCCGCTCGGGACGCGTGGCCGGCAGGGGCTGGGAACCCCCTCGCGCCCGGCCATTTCCGTGCCCCGATAGGCCCAAACCCCTCGGTCGCAACGCCCCCCAAGGGGCGCCAAGAGAGGGCTGCGCGGTGCGCGAAAACACGGCAGGATGCGGGAACAGGGGTGGCCAGCGGCGAGAGGCAATGATGGACGAGCCGAGGAAACCAACCGGGGGGCTCTATTCTCCCGAATTCGAGAAGGACGGCTGCGGCTTCGGACTGATCGCGCAGATGGACGATCGTCCGAGCCACTGGCTGGTTCGCACCGCCATGCAGGCGCTCGAGCGCCTCACGCACCGGGGCGCCATCGCCGCCGATGGCAAGACCGGCGACGGCTGCGGCCTGCTGTTGAAGAAACCCCACGCGTTCTTTTCGCGCATCGCCAGCGAGAACGCGTTCGAGATCGCCCCGCTCTACGCCGTCGGCATGGTTTTCCTCAGCCAGGATGCCGGGCGCGCCGAGCGCGCCCGCGCCCGGCTCACCGAGTATCTGCGCAAAGAGGGCCTCGAGGTATGCGGATGGCGAAACGTGCCGGTGGATGCGACGGCCTGCGGCGCGGTGGCGCTGCGTTCGCTGCCGCACATCGAGCAGGTGTTCGTCAATGCGCCGGCGGCAATGGGCGAGGAGTCCTTCGAGCGCCACCTCTACGTTGCCCGGCGGCGCGCGGAAAAAGCCCTCGAGGGCGAAGACGAGACCTTCTACGTGCCGAGTCTCTCTTCCCGGGTGATCGCCTACAAGGGTCTGATCATGCCGGACAAGCTGCCGGTGTTTTACGAAGACCTGCGCGACCACGACATGAGCGCGTCGCTGGCGGTTTTCCATCAACGCTTTTCCACCAATACCTGGCCGGAGTGGCGCCTCGCCCAGCCGTTCAGATTTCTTGCCCACAATGGTGAGATCAACACCATCAGCGGCAACCGCAACTGGGCGGTCGCGCGCAGCTTCAAGTTCGAGACCCCGCTGATTCCGAACATGCAGGAGCTGCGTCCGCTCGTGTCCACGAGCGGCTCCGATTCCTGCACCCTCGACAACATGCTCGAGGTGCTCCTCACCGGCGGTATGGACATCTTCCGCGCCATGCGACTGCTGATCCCGCCGGCATGGCAGAACGTGGACACGATGGACCCGGACTTGAAGGCATTCTACGAGTACCACCGAATGCACATGGAGCCGTGGGATGGCCCCGCTGGAATCGTTCTCACCGACGGTCGCTACGCCGCGTGTGTCCTCGACCGGAACGGGCTGCGCCCCGCCCGTTACGTGATTACCAACGACCGGCACATCACGCTGGCTACGGAGATCGGCGTCTACGACTACGCTCCCGAGGATGTCGAGGTGAAGGGCCGCCTCAAGCCCGGCCAGATGCTGGCCGCAGACACGGCGACGGGTGAGCTGTTGCTGCCGAGCGATATCGATGCCCGCCTCAAGGGAAGGCAGCCGTACAGAAAATGGATCAAGGCGCGCAAACAGCAGCTCAAGGCAAAGCTCGAGAACGAGCCGCTCACGATGACGCCGCTCGGCGACAGCCAGCTGGCGGTTTACGAGAAGCTCTTCCAGGTGACGCTCGAAGAGCGCGAGCAGGTGCTGCGGGTGCTCGGCGAGGCCGGTCAGGAGGCGGTCGGCTCCATGGGCGACGACACGCCGATGCCGGTTCTGTCCAAACAGGTGCGATCGCTCTACGACAACTTCCGCCAGCAGTTCGCCCAGGTGACCAACCCGCCGATCGATCCGTTGCGCGAGCAGATCGTCATGTCGCTGGAGGTGTCGTTCGCAGGCGAGAGCAACCCGTTCGAAGAACGAGAGGGCTTCGTCACGCGCCTGGTGGCGAGCTCCCCGGTGCTCTCCGAAGGCAAGTTCCGGGGCCTTCTCGACATGCAGGAGGCGGCGTTTCGCCACCAGCGCATCGACCTGCTGTACCCGGTCGAGGTGAGTCTCCACGATGCCATCACCGACATCTGCGATCGCGCGGTGGAGGCGGTGCGCTCGGGAAACCTGATAGTGGTTCTCTCCGACCGACACATCACGCGCGACAAGCTGCCCGTGCACGCGCTGCTCGCAACCGGCGCAGTGCATCACAGGCTGATTCGCGAGGGCATCCGCTGCAATGCCAATCTCGTGGTGGAAACCGCGACGGCGCGCGACCCGCATCATTTCGCGGCACTCATCGGCTATGGCGCCACCGCCGTCTATCCATACCTGGCGTTCGAAGTCCTCGATCACATGATTCGCAGCGGCGAGATCGGCGCCGGCGACGGCACGCAGATCGGTATCAACTACCGGCGCGGAATCAACAAGGGCCTCTACAAGATCACCTCCAAGATGGGCATCTCGACCATCACCAGCTACCGCGGCGCGCAGCTGTTCGAGATCGTCGGGTTGCACGACGAGGTCGTCGACCTCTGCTTCAAAGGCACCGTGAGCCGCGTCCAGGGTATGCGCTTCGAGGACCTGGACGAGGATCGCCGCCGTCTCGCATGGGACGCCTGGAATCCACGCAAGTCGAGAAGCCCTGGGGGGCTCCTCAAGTACGTCCATGGCGGCGAGTACCACGCCTTCAACCCGGACGTCATTGCAACCCTGCAGGAGGCCGTTAACGAAGGGGATTTCGCCAGGTACCGGGAATTTGCCGAGACCGTGGATAAGCGCCCGGTGACGACGCTTCGGGACCTGCTCCAGGTCAAGGTGGGCGACACACCGATTTCCATCGACGAGGTCGAGCCCGCGGAGCGCATTCTCAAGCGTTTCGACAGCGCCGGCATGTCCCTGGGGGCGCTTTCTCCGGAAGCCCACGAGACCCTCGCGATGGCCATGAACCATCTCGGCGGGCGCTCGAACTCGGGCGAGGGCGGTGAGGATCCGGCGCGCTACGGCACTGAGCGGATGTCGAAGATCAAGCAGGTGGCCTCGGGACGCTTCGGCGTCACGCCCACCTATCTGGTCAACGCCGAAGTGCTGCAGATCAAGATCGCCCAGGGCGCGAAGCCGGGCGAGGGCGGTCAGCTGCCCGGCCACAAGGTCAACGAGATGATCGCCAGGCTGCGCTACTCGAGGCCCGGCGTGGCGCTGATCTCGCCGCCGCCGCATCACGACATCTACTCGATCGAGGACCTGGCGCAGCTCATCTTCGACCTCAAGCAGGTCAATCCCGATGCGCTGGTCTCGGTCAAGCTGGTGGCCGAGGCGGGCGTGGGCACCATCGCCGCCGGCGTGGCCAAGGCCTACGCGGATCTCATCACCATCGCCGGCTACGACGGCGGCACCGGCGCCAGCCCGCTGACCTCGGTGAAGTACGCCGGCAGCCCCTGGGAGCTCGGACTGAGCGAGACGCATCAGACTCTGCGCGCCAACGATCTGCGCCACAGGGTGCGATTACAGGCCGACGGCGGGCTCAAGACCGGCCTCGACGTCATCAAGGCGGCGATGCTCGGCGCCGAGTCGTTCGGCTTCGGCACCGCGCCGATGGTGGCCATGGGCTGCAAGTATCTGCGCATCTGCCATCTGAACAACTGCGCCACGGGCGTGGCAACGCAGAACAACGTGCTGCGCATGAAGCACTTCAAGCCCAATGGCGTGCAGAAGGTGGAGAACTACTTCCGCTTCGTCGCCGAGGACGTGCGCGAGTGGCTCGCCAAGCTCGGTGTGCGCTCGTTGGAGGCGATCATCGGCCGCGGCGATCTCTTGGAGGTGCTTCCCGGTGAGACGTCACGCCAGCAACATCTCGATCTCTCGCCCCTCGTCTCCGATGGCGGCGTACCGACCGAGGCGCCGCAGTTCTGCAGCGTGGCCCGCAACGAGCCGTTCGACGAGGGCAAGCTCGCCGAGCGCATGGTGAAAGACTGCCTGCCGGCCATCGAGGCCGCGAGCGGCGGCGAGTTCAGCTACGAAATTCGAAACTATCATCGCTCCATCGGCGCGCGGGTGTCGGGTGAAATCGCGCGGCGCCACGGCGACAACGGCATGGCCGACGCGCCGCTCGTGATGCGATTCACGGGCACCGCCGGGCAAAGCTTCGGTGCCTGGAACGCCGGCGGTCTGCACATGTACCTCGAGGGCGATGCCAATGACTACGTCGGCAAGGGCATGGCCGGCGGCAAGCTCGTCATTCGCCCGCCGCGGGCGAGCCGTTTTCGCTCTCATCAGACCGTGATCGTCGGCAACACCTGCCTGTATGGCGCGACCGGCGGTCGTTTCCACGCCGCTGGAATCGTCGGAGAGCGCTTCGCGGTTCGCAATTCCGGCGCCATCGCCGTGGTCGAAGGGGTCGGCGATCACGGCTGTGAGTACATGACCGGCGGCGCCGTTGCCGTGTTGGGCGCAACCGGAGTGAACTTCGGTGCAGGCATGACCGGTGGCTGCGCGTTCGTGCTCGATCTGGAAAGAAACTTCTTCGATCTCTACAACCACGAGCTCATCGATATCCACCGCATCCACACCGAGCTCATGGAAGCACACGCGAACTACCTGGCGACGCTGATCGAGGAGTTTGTCGCCGAGACCGAGAGCGCGTGGGGCAAAAGCATCCTCGATGACTTCGACGAGATAGTGCGCAAATTCTGGCTGGTCAAACCGAAGGCGACCGAGCTCACGAGCCTGCTCGATACGCTGCGCGAAGCCGCCTGAAGAGCAGGGTGCACAGCCACGAGCCATGGCGAATCCATTCCAGTTTGTCGACGTACCGCGCCAGGACCCGAAGAAGCTCGACGTCGAGGTTCGCGTGCGCAATTACAGGGAAATCTACGGCCAGTTCGACGAGCAGGGAGCGGTATCACAGTCGGCGCGCTGCATCGCCTGCGGCAATCCCTACTGTGAATGGAAATGCCCCGTGCACAATTACATACCCAACTGGCTCAAGCTCGTCGCGGAGGGCAACCTTCACCAGGCCGCGGAACTCTGCCACCAGACGAATTCGCTACCGGAGATCTGCGGTCGCATTTGTCCTCAGGATCGCCTGTGCGAAGGCGCGTGCACACTGAATGACGGTTTCGGCGCCGTGACCATCGGTGCGGTGGAAAAGTACATCACCGACGAAGCTTTCAAGCAGGGCTGGCGCCCGGATCTCTCCCACGTGGTCGCCACCGGCAAACGCGTTGCCATCGTCGGCGCCGGACCGGCCGGGCTCGCCTGTGCCGACGTGCTGGTGCGAAACGGGGTGGAACCCGTGGTCTACGATCTCTATCCCGAGATCGGCGGGCTGCTCACCTTCGGCATTCCCCCGTTCAAGCTCGAGAAGGAGGTGGTGCTGCAGCGACGTCGCATCCAGGAGGAGATGGGGGTCACGTTCAAGCTCGAGACCGAGATCGGTCGCGACATTCCCTTTCAGACCCTGCTCGACGAATTCGACGCGGTATTTCTCGGCATGGGCGCCTACACCGCCATGCGCGGCGGATTTCCCGGTGAATCCCTGCCCGGGGTGATCCAGGCACTGCCGTACCTGATCACCAACGTGCTCCGGCAGATGGAGATGGACCTGCAGGGCCGCGAGCCGGTGGACATGAATGGCCTGCGCGTGGTGGTTCTCGGTGGTGGCGACACGGCGATGGATTGCGTGCGCACCGCGACCCGTCAGGGAGCGACGAGCGTCACCTGCGCCTATCGGCGCGACCAGGTGAACATGCCGGGCTCCATGCGCGAGGTGGAGAATGCCAAGGAGGAGGGCGTGCGCTTTTTGTGGAATCGCCAGCCGCTCGAGATCATCGGCAGTCGCGAGGTGGAGGGGGTGAAGGTGATCAGCACCGAGCTCGCAAAGCCGGACGCGCGTGGCCGCCGCCAGCCGCAGCCGATCGCCGGCACCGAGGAGGTGCTGCCTGCCGACCGCGTCATCATCGCCTTCGGTTTCCGCGCGAGTCCGATGCCGTGGTTCGATGACCACGGCATCAGCCTCGACGATCGCGGGCTGGTGATGGCGACGCAGGACAGCCGCTTCCGCTTTCAGACCAGCAACCCGAAGGTGTTTGCCGGTGGCGACATGGTGCGCGGCTCGGATCTGGTGGTGACGGCCGTCTACGAAGGGCGTGAGGCCGCCCAGGGCATCCTCGACTACCTGGAAGTCTGAGGTCACACACACAGGTCATGACGGAGCTCGCGAACGACCGCCTGTTGCGGGCCCTGATGCGCCAGCCGGTGGAGCGCACGCCGGTATGGATCATGCGCCAGGCGGGGCGTTATCTACCCGAGTACCGCGCGGTTCGCGAGCGTGCAGGAAGCTTTCTTGCGCTGTGCCGGACACCCGAGCTTGCCTGCGAGGTGACTCTGCAACCGCTCGAGCGCTTTGCCCTGGACGCCGCCATCGTGTTCTCCGACATCCTGACCGTGCCGGCGGCCATGGGCATGGAGCTCGTGTTCACCGAGGGTGAGGGGCCGAGCTTCCCGCGGCCATTGCGCTCGGCCGCGGACGTCGCCCGCCTGGCGAATCCGGACCCGGAGGAGGAGCTGCGCTATGTCATGGAGACGGTGCGCCTGGTGCGAGGCGAGCTCGCCGGCAAGGTGCCGCTGATCGGCTTCGCCGGCAGCCCCTGGACCCTGGCCACGTACATGATCGAAGGCGGCAGCTCGACGCACTATCGATTCAGCAAGGGCATGATGTTCGCCGATCCCGCGCTCATGCACAGACTGCTCGAGCAGCTCGCCGAAAACGTGTGCCGCTATCTGAACGCCCAGGTCCGCGCCGGCGCTCAGGCGCTCATGATCTTCGATACCTGGGGCGGCGTGCTGGGCGCCAGGGACTACGAGCCCTTCTCTCTGCGTTACATGGCGCGCATCGTCGAGGGCCTCGAACGCGAGATGGACGGGCGGCGCATTCCGGTGATCCTGTTCACCAAGGGCGGTGGCGCCTGGCTCGAGCGCATGGCGGAGAGCGGCGCCGACGCCCTCGGCCTCGACTGGACGGTGGACATCGCCGACGCGCGCCGACGCGTTGGCGATCGGGTCGCGCTTCAGGGCAACCTCGACCCCTGCACCCTTTACGCGTCAGCGCAGCGAATCCGCGACGAGGTCGGCGAAGTGCTGGCGGGGTTCGGTCACGCGCCGGGCCACGTGTTCAATCTCGGTCACGGAATACAGCCTTTCGTGGATCCGGAGAGTGTGGCGGTCCTGGTCGACGCCGTGCACACCCTCAGCGCGCCCTACCATCAGTGACAAACGCACCCGAATCTTTCGCGCGCGGTGCGCGTCGTCAGCGACGATGAAGGCCAGTCTCGGTATCTTTGCACGAGGACTGTGCATGGGCGCTGCCGACGTGGTGCCCGGTGTGAGCGGCGGCACCATGGCGTTGATTCTCGGCATCTACCAGCGCCTGCTCGAAGCGGTGCGCGCCTTCGACGTGCAGCTGCTGAGGTTGCTTGCATCGCTTCGCCTGCGCGCCGCTGTCGAGCACGTGGATATGGTGTTTCTGATCCCCCTCGGTCTGGGCATCCTCGGCGCCATCCTGTTCTTCACCCGCGTGATCTCGCTGCCGCAGCTGCTGCGCGATCATCCAGAACCCATCTACGCGTTGTTCTTCGGGCTCATCGTCGGATCCATCCTGGTTCTCATCCGTGACCAGGGGGCGATGCGCGCAAGGGAGCTCGCAGCACTGGCAGCGGGTGCGACACTCGGCCTGATGGTGGTGAACGCCGTGCCCTTCGAGACGCCGGTGGATACCTGGTTCATCTTCCTCGCCGGCGCCCTGGCCATTTGCGCGATGATACTTCCGGGCATATCCGGCTCGTTCGTTCTTCTTCTTCTGCGCAAGTACGAGTATGTGTTCAATGCCATCGGACATTTCGACTTCTCCGTCATCGTGCCTTTTGCACTCGGCGCCGCCACCGGTCTCGCCTTGTTCTCACGCCTGCTCGTGTGGCTGCTCAAGCATTACTACCGGCTCACGTTGGCAGCGATCCTCGGCATGCTGGTCGCGTCACTCTGGGTTTTGTGGCCTTTTCAGGCGCGCAGCTACGAGCTCGTCAGGGGCAAGCAGCAGCTGGTGCACAGCGCACCCATGCTGCCGGCGGATGCGGGCGCGGCGGAGGCACTCGCGGCCTGTCTGTGCGCCGCCGGAATCGCCGCGGTCCTGAGCCTCGATTCCCTGGCGCGGCGCAGACGCGGCGGCGCGCACGGCCTGCCCTGAGCGGGGCGCAGCCGCGCGAGACAGGTCGTGCCCGAGCTCCCCGAAGTCGAAACCACGCGGCGCGGAATCGCGCCGCTCGTTGAGGGGCGCCGGGTCGAGGCGGTGACGGTGCGCGAGCCGCGCCTGCGCTGGCCGGTGCCGACGGCGCTCGCCCGCGACCTTCCGGGGCAGCGGCTCGGCCGGGTCTCGCGGCGCGCCAAGTTCCTGCTCGTGGAATCGCCGATCGGTCACCTGATTCTGCATCTCGGCATGTCCGGGAGCCTGCGCATCGTTTCCCGTGACGTGCCCGCGGATAAGCACGATCATCTCGACATCGTCCTCGACGACGACCGCTGCCTGCGGCTGCGCGACCCGCGCCGCTTCGGCGCCGCGCTGTGGACCAGGCACGATCCGCTGCAACACCCCCTGCTGAGAGATCTGGGCCCGGAGCCGCTGGGGCCGGCGTTCGACGCGACTTGGCTGCACCGGCTCTCGCGCGGTCGCCGGGTGGCCGTCAAGTCGTTTCTCATGAACAGTCAGGTCGTCGCCGGTGTCGGCAACATCTACGCGAGCGAAGCGCTGTTTCTCGCCGGTATCCATCCCGCGCGCGCCGCGGGCCGCATCTCCCTCGCGCGCTACGAACGCCTGGCGGGTGCAGTGCGAACGGTGCTCCAGGATGCCATCGCGGCCGGCGGCACGACCCTTCGCGACTTCGTCGACAGCGCCGGCAATCCGGGTTACTTCTCCCAGCGCCTGCGCGTCTATGGCAGACAGGGCGCGTCCTGCGAGCGATGCGGCTCGGCGGTGCGAGGTCGCGTCATCGGGCAGCGTTCGACGTTCTACTGCCCGCGCTGCCAGCGATGAGCGGCATCTCGCGTCCAAGCCTGCCTGTTGCGCCGGCTTAGCGGGCGGGTGCCAAGGGGGCTCGGCGAATGAGCGTGAGAATCGTGAGACTCGGCAGTCCAAGGGCCAGGGACGAGGGGCTGCGCATCGGCACGGTCAGGCGTCCTCCCCGCGGCGTTCGAAAGCAGGATTATGCGAAGAAGAATATCTACGACGTCTGGTTTCCGAATCTGGCGCCGAGCGAGGCGCTGTTGAAAGAGTTCTTTCCCGTGCAGAATGAGAGGTCGTGGCGCGCCTTCCGGCGCAAGTTTCTTGCCGAGATGAAGCGGCCCGAGGCGCGGCGCGACGTGGAGCTGCTTGCAGCGCTTTCGCATCGCACCAACTTCGCCATCGGCTGCTACTGCGAGGTCGAATCGCGATGCCATCGATCCATCCTGAGAGAGCTGCTCGAGCGATCGAGCGCGAAGATCGCCGACTCGACCGCGATGGCGGATGACGAGAACGCTTGAGTGAATTGCGCTGCGCAACATCTGAGAGCCTGCTGGGCCGAGTTTCTGGAATCTGCGCAAGGCGTCGCCGCAGCGGACGGCCCATTCTACGAGGCGTTTCGCATCGGAGCCGATGCGAATGACGCCAGCGAGGCCGCGGCGCTCGTGCTGAGTGGCGAGAAAACTGCAACCAGCTCGCTTCTTTGGGAGCACCAAAGAAGCGCGAAGCCGCTACCGTCACCGGGCTGCCTGTTGGTGCTGGAAGACGGTGCTCGAAGACGGTGCTGGAAAGCCCGTATGCGTCGTCGGCACGAGCCGGGTCGAAATCATCCCTTTTCGTGAGGTCGACGCCGAGTTCGCCTACGACTACGGAGAGGGAGACCGAACCCTCGAAAGCTGGCGAGAAACTTTCTGGCGATACTACTCGCGTGCTTGTGTCGAATGCGGCCAGCAGATGTCGGGGGAAACCTTGGTGGTGTGTGAGCACTTTCGGGTAGTCTATGCATAGCTCGGCACGCATCAACAGCACAGCGCTCGAGCACCTGCAGCGTCGATGACGGAACCGGTGAAATGAGTCGCGAGGAAATCGAGTTTCGGCTGGCGTGCGCCGGAGACGCCCCGCGGCTCGCGGCCATGTCGCGGGACCTTGTCGAGGAGGGGCTGGGATGGTCATGGGTGCCGTCGCGGGTGGCCTGGCACGTGCGTGCGCCCGAGAGCGTCGTGCTGGTTGCCCAGCGGAGAACTCGAATTGCGGGATTTGCAATCATGCGTTTCGTCGTCGAGCACGCGCATCTGGATCTTCTCGCCGTCGAGCCGACGTATCGTCGTGCAGGAATCGGGCGCGGGCTGATCGCGTGGCTGGAGGAATCCGCTCTGGTAGCAGGCATCTCCGTCATCTACCTGGAAGTGCGCGCGAGCAACGCGTGCGCCCGGTCGTTTTACCAAAAGCTCGGATACCGACCCATCCAGCGCGTGCCGCGCTACTACGATGGCCGCGAGACGGCAATTCGCATGGCTCGGGATCTCTGGCACTCGGTGATGACCGATACCACCGGAGAGCCGCCTGAGAGCGCGCGCGGATAGCCACCGCGGGCCGCCCTGCACGACGACCCGCCTGCGGGCGTAGGCGCTGCACGGGAACCAGCACTCACATGACTACCTGGATCGTCCTCATCGTAGCCGTGGTGGTCGCATCGATCGTGCTCGCGACGCAACCCTTCGTGAAGCCGCGGCCATGGCGGGGTGAAAAGGCTTCGGCGCAGGCGCTGGCGGAGCACGTTCGGATGCTCGCCGAAACGCTGCCGGGGCGCGGCGACGATGCCGCAATGCTCGCCCTCGCCGCCGAGTACATCCACTCCCAGTTTCGCAAGCATGGCAATCCGCTTTTCCAGAGCTTCGAGGTGGGCGGAGCCGAGTATCGCAACGTGTTGCTGCCTTTCGACCGGGGCTGCTCGAGAACCATCGTCGTCGGCGCCCACTACGACACCTATGCCGGTCTGCCGGGAGCGGACGACAATGCCAGCGGGGTCGCCGCACTGCTCGAGCTGGCACGCCTTCTGAGCAACGAATGTCCCGCCATCAACGTCGAGCTCGCCGCTTACGCCCTCGAGGAGCCGCCCTATTTCGGCACCCGAAACATGGGCAGCTACCACCACGCCGCCAGCACCCGCGCGGAGCTGGCTATCGTGCTCGAGATGATCGGCTACTTTCGCGACGAGCCTGCGAGCCAGCATTACCCGCTGCCCCTCGCCCGGCATGTGTACGCCGACCGGGGCGATTTCATCATGCTGGTTGGGAGGTTGCGCGAGATTCCGGCCGTGCGCGCCTTGAAAGGCGCGTTCCGTGGCGCTGCGCACATACCCGCGTATTCGTTCACCTTCCCGCCAGTGGTTCCCGGAGCCTCGCTTTCGGATCATGCGAGCTATTGGGCGAGGGGCATACGCGCCGTCATGATCACGGACACCGCCTTCGAGCGCAATCCCTACTACCACACTCCCTTTGATACACCCGAGACGCTCGACTACGGGCGCATGGCGGAGGTCGTTAACGGCGTCTACGCATCGCTGTTCGCGTTGGCGGAAACGTGAGCACGGGCGAAGGGGCATGGCCCCATCGATGCCGCGCCGGCCTCACTCGCCCGGGCCGGCAGCCATCAGGCGCTCGTATTTGGCCTGAAGCTGATCGCGCGTCTCGATGTGCTGCGGATTGGTGGGTATGCAGTCAACCGGGCACACTTCCACGCACTGCGGGGTGTCGAAGTGACCGACGCACTCGGTGCACAGCTCCGGATCAATCTCGTAGATCTCCTCGCCCTGGAAGATCGCGCCGTTGGGGCATTCGGGCTCGCAGACGTCGCAGTTGATGCACACGTCCGTGATCATCAGTGCCATGGGTTTGCCTCTCGCCCCTCGTGCTACCCGAGCCGCTCCTTGAGCGCGCTCTGCACCGCCGGGTGCACGAACGCGCGAACGTCGCCGCCCAGTGCAGCGATCTCGCGCACCAGACTCGAGGAGATGAAGCTGTAGCCTTCGTCGGGCGTGAGGAACATGGTCTCCACGTCGGGCGCGAGCTTGCGGTTCATGCTGGCCAGCTGGAACTCGTACTCGAAATCCGATACCGCGCGCAGTCCACGCAGGATGACGCTCGCGCCCTGCTCGCGGGCGAAATGCACGAGCAAACCGTCGAAGCCCATGACCTCCACGTGATCGAGCTTCGCGAGCGCGGTCTTCGCCAGCGACACACGCTCGTCGAGGGTGAAGCACGTGGACTTCCCGGTGCTTCCGGCGACAGCAATGATCACCCGATCGAACAGGCGCAACGCGCGCTGGAGCAGATCCATGTGCCCGTTGGTGATCGGGTCGAAGGTTCCTGGATAGATGGCGGTCGTGTTCATGTTCCCTCGTGGTAGCGCCGGTGCTCGTGACAGACCGCTGCCAGCGGCTAGGCGGCGTCTCCCGCGGCGACCAGATGATACCGCACTTGGCCGGCCTTCTGTCGACGCAGAATCTGCCACGACGGCGGCAGACAGAGGCTTTGCGCGGATGCTCGCGACTCCAGGTAAACGAGCGCCCCCGGGGCGAGCCAGCCCGGTTGTGCGAGCAACAGGCACACCTCGCCGAGGTCATCGCCGCCGTAGGGGGGATCGAGAAACACGACGTCGAACGGTCTCGCCCGGCCCTGCAGCCAGGTACGGACGTCGGCGTGCACGACCTCGATCTGCCCGGCGCCGAGGGCGGCGGCCTGGCGCCGCATGCTCGCAACGGCACGCGGATCCTTTTCCACCAGCACCACCTCGGCGGCACCCCGGGAAGCGGCTTCGAAGCCGAGAGCGCCGCTGCCGGCATACAGATCCAGGCAACGCGCGCCCTCGATGCACCCGGAGAGCCAGTTGAACAGGGTCTCGCGAACGCGGTCGGGGGTCGGGCGCAGCCCCTCGACATCGGGCACCGGCAGCAGGCGCCGGCGCCACTGCCCGGCGATGATGCGTACTTTTCCTGTCACACTGGCAGGCGGCTGGACACCGCGGATCCGGCAAACGTGTTAGGATAGCGCGCGGCCCGGGCGGCGGGCCAGACACGTTCATTCCGCAGAGCCGGTATCGTTTGCGGCCGCCCGGCGGCGCGTCTTTTGATGTGGTCTTCTGACAACTCCAAGCCCACGGGCAACGACTCCTCCGCTGACGCTGACCGACCCGGTTTGCTCGGCCGCCTGTCGGCCGCGCTGAAGCGCACGCGTGGCGCCCTGCTCGGCGGCATGGCACGGCTGTTCGACGCCGACGCACGCGTCGACGACGCGCTGGTCGAGGACATCGAGACGTCGTTGCTGATGAGCGACGTGGGCGTGAAGGCAAGCGAGCGAATTGTCGCCGGGCTGCGCGCGCGCATCGCCCGTCACGAGGTCGACGACTCCCAGGCGCTCGTTTCCACGTTGCACGACGACATGATGTCGGTGCTCGAGCCGGTGGCGATCCCCCTGGAGATCCCGGCAAAGCCCGAGCAGCCGTTCGTGGTGCTGATGGTGGGCGTCAACGGAACCGGCAAGACCACCACCATCGGCAAGCTCGCGAAGCGCTTCCGCAGCCAGGGCCACTCGGTGATGCTGGCCGCCGGCGATACCTTCCGCGCCGCGGCCATCGAGCAGCTGCAGGCCTGGGGCGAGCGCAACGACGTGCCGGTGATCGCCCAGCACACCGGCGCCGACGCCGCATCGGTGATCTTCGATGCCCTGCAGTCAGCGCGCGCCCGCGGCATCGACGTGCTCATTGCCGACACCGCCGGGCGCCTGCACACCCAGGAAGGGCTGATGGAGGAGCTGAAGAAGGTCGTGCGCGTGCTCACCAAGCTCGACCCGTCGGCGCCCCACGAGACCATGCTGACCATCGACGCCGGCATGGGTCAGAACGCGCTCGCGCAGGCGCGACAGTTCCACGCGGCGGTGCGCGTCAGCGGCATCACTCTGACCAAGCTCGACGGAACAGCCAAGGGCGGAATCGTCTTCGCCATCGCCGAGGAGCTCGGCATCCCCATCCGCTTCATCGGCGTCGGCGAGGGCGCCGACGACCTGCGGCCGTTTCGCGCCGACGAGTTCGTGAACGCGCTGCTCGAGCGTGG
>JABAHO010000153.1_pt1 | contig 178262 bp, 164 predicted proteins | sample 7062071 | NCBI WGS metagenome assembly JABAHO01 (sample SAMN14534356, study PRJNA622989) | marine sediment metagenome | biome: marine biome [ENVO:00000428]; feature: marine pelagic biome [ENVO:01000023]; material: deep marine sediment [ENVO:00002113] | place: India: Gulf of Kutch | collected...
CCGCCGCCGGACAACCTGCTGGTGGTCAGCCTGGACAAGTTCGATCGCGCCTGCGTCTCGGCGCAGTGGTACAAGGCCCTGGAGAGCGCGGGAGTCGCCATGCGCACCTGGCCGGTGACGGCGCGCGAGCTGGGGGCATGGATCCGCCGGCGCGCGGCCGCGCGCGGCCTGAGGCTCTCGCCGGGCGCGGCTGCCGCCCTCGGCGAACGCGTCGAGGGCAATCTCCTCGCCTGCGTCCAGGAGATCGACAAGCTGCACATGCTGCACGGCGAGGCCGAGCTCGACGTCGAGGACGTGCTGCGCTCGGTGGCCGACAGCGCCCGCTTCGACGTGTTCGATCTGGTGGACGCGGCGCTCGCCGGCGACAGCGCGCGCAGCGTGCGGATCCTGTCGGGGCTGCGCGAGGAGGGCGTGGCACCGCCCCTGGTGGCATGGGCGCTGACGCGCGAGATCCGCGGCCTGTGCCGCATGGCGAGCGCGCTCGCGGGCGGCGCCAGCCCCGATCAGGTCATGCGCCAGCACCGGGTGTGGGACAAGCGCCGCGCGCTGGTCTCGGCGGCGCTGCGCCGGCAGCCCGCTCCGGCATGGCTGGATATCCTCGCCCGGGCGGCGCGCACCGACCGGGTCACCAAGGGCGGCGCACCGGGCAGGCCCTGGGACGCCCTGGAGGGGCTCGCGCTGGCCATGGGCGGTGTGAATCTGGAGCAGTGAAAGCCCTATAATCGGCCTGGAGCCGAGTGAACGCATGGCAAGACCCGCAGACATCATCCGACCGGTCGACGACGTCGCCGCCTACATGCAGGCCGTCGGCGCGGCCGCACGCAGCGCCTCCGAGGTGCTGGCGCGCGCCACCACCGCCGACAAGAACGCCGCGCTCGGCGCCATCGCCGAGAGCATCGAAGCGCGCGCCGGGATGCTCGCCGAGGCCAACGCCCGGGACCTGGAGGCCGCCGGCGCGGCGCAGCTCGCCGCGGCGCTGCTCGACCGTCTCGAGCTCACCGAAGCGCGCATCACCGCCATGGCCGAGGGGCTTCGCCAGATCGCGGCGCTCCCGGATCCGGTCGGCGAGGTCAGCAACCTGGTCATGCGGCCCTCGGGCATCCAGGTCGGGCGCATGCGCGTGCCGCTCGGCGTGATCGGCATCATCTACGAGTCGCGCCCCAACGTGACGGCGGACGCCGCCGGCCTGTGCCTGAAGGCGGGCAACGCCACCATCCTGCGGGGCGGCTCCGAGGCCATTCACTCCAACACCGCCATCGCCGCCTGCATCCACGAGGGATTGAACCGAGCGGGTCTGCCGGCGCAGTGCGTTCAGGTGGTGGAGACCGTGGACCGGGCAGCGGTCGGCGCGCTGATCACCATGGATGCCCACGTCGACGTCATCGTTCCGCGCGGCGGCAAGAGCCTCATCGAGCGCATCAGCCGCGAGGCGACGGTGCCCGTCATCAAGCATCTGGACGGAATCTGTCACGTCTACGTGGACGACCGCGCCGACTGCGACAAGGCCATCGCCATTGCCTACAACGCCAAGACCCAGCGCTACGGCACCTGCTGCACCATGGAGACGCTGCTGGTGGCGCGCGGCGTCGCCGCCCGCGTCCTGCCGCCGCTCGCCGAGCAGTACCGCGCGGCGGGCGTGGAGCTGCGCGGCTGTGCCGAGACCCGCGCGCTGGTCCCCGAATGCAACGCCGCCAGCGACGAGGATTGGGACACGGAATACCTCGCGCCGATACTCTCCATACGCGTGGTCGCGGACATCGACGAGGCCATGGATCACATCCGCGTGCACGGATCGCAGCACACCGACAGCATCGTCACCGAGGATCTCACGCGCGCTCGCCGGTTCCTGCGCGAGGTGGACTCGAGCTCGGTGATGGTGAATGCGTCCACCCGCTTCGCCGACGGCTTCGAATACGGGCTTGGCGCGGAGATCGGCATCAGCACCGACAAGCTGCACGCGCGTGGACCGGTGGGCCTCGAAGGTCTCACCACCCAGAAGTTCATTGTCATCGGCGACGGCCACGTGCGCCAATGAGAGCACCGCGAGTGTGCGCTCCTGAAGCCTGAGTGGCGGGCATCGGCATTCTCGGCGGCACCTTCGACCCGGTTCACTGCGGTCATCTGCGGCTCGCACTGGAGGTGCGCGATCTGCTCTCGCTCGCGAGCGTGCGCCTGCTGCCCGCGCCGAATCCCCGCCTGCGCGACGCGCCCCGCGCCGACGTTTCGCTGCGCCTGCAGATGCTCGAGGCCGCGGTCGAAGGGGAGCCGGGGCTCGAGGTCGACGCGCGCGAGCTCGAACGCGAGGGACCGACCTATACGGTGGACTCTCTGCAGTCTTTTCGGCGGGAATTCCCCGACGCGCCGATCGTCTTCATCGTCGGCATGGACAGCCTGCGGCGACTGGATCGCTGGCATCGCTGGCAGGAGTTCACCTCCCTCGCCCATCTGGCGGTCGCTGACCGGCCCGGTGGATCGCTTCCCGGCACCGGCCCGGTGGCGGATCTTCTCGCCGCGCATCGCTGCGACGATCCGGCGACGTTGATGGCGAAGCCCGCAGGCCACATCATGATCTGCTCGCCGCCGCTGCTGGACATCTCCGCGACCCGTATTCGCGCACTGGTTGCCGAAGGCCGCAGCATCCGCTTTCTCGTTCCCGACAAGGTGATTGAATTGATAAACCGCACCAGGTGCTATGCAGATGAAGAGTGAACGCTTGAGCCGGCTCGCCGTCGAGGCACTGGAGGATCTCAAGGCCGTCGACATCGTGCGTCTCGACGTGCGCAAGCTGAGCAGCTTCACCGACTACATGATCATCGCCAGCGGACGCTCGGCGCGTCAGGTGGTCGCCCTCGCCGAGCATCTGGTCATGAAAGCCAAGGAGGCCGGCGAGGCGCCGCTGGGCGTCGAGGGTGTGCGCGAGGGCGAGTGGGTTCTCGTGGATCTCTGCGACGTGGTGGTCCACATCATGCAGCCGGAGGTGCGCGAGTTCTATCAGCTGGAGAAGCTGTGGGGCGGCCGGGAGGTCAGCGGACGCGAGTCGCCGCGCGGTGCGGCCAGCTGAATGCGCATCCGCGTCCTCGCCGTCGGCACGCGGCTGCCGGCCTGGCAGCAGCAGGGATTCCGCGAATACGCGCGGCGGCTGCCGAAAGCGTGCGCCGTCGAGCTCGTCGAGATTGCCGCCGCCCGGCGCGGCAAGCGCACGAGCGCAGCGCAGGCGCTCGACAAGGAGAGCCATCGCCTGCTCGCGGCGTTGGCCAAGAACGACTACGTCGTCGCCCTGGATCGCACCGGCGTTCAATACGCCACCGAGGATCTCGCCGCCCGTCTGGATACCTGGCTCGGCCAGGGCCGCGACGTCGCCATGCTCATCGGCGGCGCAGACGGGCTCTCCCATGCCTGCCTGACGCGCGCGGACCTGCGCTGGTCGCTGTCCGACCTGACCCTGCCCCACGGGCTCGCCAGGGTGCTGGTCGCCGAGCAGCTCTACCGCGCCTGGTCGATTCTGCGCGGACATCCCTACCACCGCGGCGAATGATCTATCTGGCCTCGCAATCACCGAGACGGCGCACGCTGCTCGCGCAGCTCGGCGTCGGCTTCGAGACCCTCGATGTCGCCATCGACGAGACACCGCAGGCCGGCGAGACGCCCGATGCGCTCGCCCGGCGCCTGGCGGCCGGCAAGGTGCTCGCCGGCAGAGCCTGTCTCGACGACGCCGACGCGCACCTGGTGCTCGGCGCCGACACCGTGGTCGTGCTCGACGGCGAGCCGCTCGGCAAGCCGCGCGATGGAGACGACGCCGCCCGCCTGCTCATGCGCCTGTCGGGGCGCTGTCATCAGGTGCTGAGCGCCGTGGCGCTCGCATCAGCCGACGGCACGCGTGTTCGTCTGAGCCGCAGCCGGGTATGCTTTCGGGAGCTCGCGCGCCCCGAGTGCGAAGCCTACGCGGCGAGCGGCGAGCCCCTGGACAAGGCCGGCGCCTACGCCATCCAGGGCCGCGCCGCCGCCTTCGTGCGCGAGCTACACGGCAGCTACTCGGGCGTCGTCGGGCTGCCGCTCTACGAGACGGCGGAGCTTCTGCGCGAAGCGGGGGTCTCGCTGTAGGTCGCGAGGGTCAGGAGGGAATGCCCATGAAGCGCATCGACACCGAGTTGAAAAAGGTCGGAAACTGGCTGGTGGACGGCTTTCACCTGCTGGGGCTGTTTGTCATCGGCGGCACCGTGGTGTGGGCCGCGGTGCACGAGTACCTGCAAATGATTCAGCAGGGCCGCGCCGCACTGGACGGCATTCTGCTGCTTTTCATCTATCTCGAGCTCGGCGCGATGGTCGGCATCTACTTCAAGACCAACCATATGCCGGTGCGGTTTCTGCTCTACATCGCCATCACCGCGCTCACGCGCCTGCTTGCCGTCGACGCCAAGACCATGCCGGATCAGCACATACTGGTGATCACGGGCGCCATCGTGCTGCTCGTGCTGGCGGTCATCGCCATCACCGTCGTGCGTTACAAATACCCCGGCGAGGAAACGCGCTGAGCTCGAGGCGCCGGGCCGGATGTTTCGTCACAGGCGATCTTTCAACGCGTAGTAGAGCATTCCGGCGACCAGCAGCGGCTTTCGCAACCAGCTCCCGCCGGGAAAGCGGCGGTGCTGGATCCCGGCGAACACGTCGAAGCGCTCGGCGCTTCCGGCGACCGCCTCCGCCATCAGGCGTCCGGCCAGCTGTGACAGCACCACGCCCGACCCCGAGAAGCCCTGAACGAAGAAGCCGGACTGACCGATGCGCCCGAAGTGCGGCAGCCGACTCATGGTGATGGCGAGCTGCCCGCTCCAGGCGTAGTCGATGCGCACGTCGTCGAGCTGGGGAAAGACAGCGAGCATGTAGCGACGCACGAATTGCTTGAGATTGCGCGGCTCCTGGTACGAGTAGGTCTCGCCGCCACCGAACAGCAGGCGGTGATCCGCCGACATGCGGTAGTAATCGACCACGAACTTGGTGGCGCACACGCAGCAGTCGTCGCGGATGAGGGCGCGCGCGCGTGCCTCGCCGAGGGGCTCGGTGGCCAGCACGTGATTGGCGATGGGCATGACGGTGGCCGCGATGCGCGGTTCCACGTCGCCCAGGTAGGCATTTCCGCAAAGCAGGACGTAACGGCTGCGAACCTGGCCGCGGGCGGTCTTCACCAGTGGCGTCGCGCCCCACTCGACGCGCTCGACGAGGGACTCCTCGTGCATGCGCGCGCCGGCTTCGACCCCCGCCCCGGCCATGCCGAGGACGAAGTTCAGCGGATGCAGGTGGCCGCCACCGCAGTCCATGCGCCCACCGCAGTACTGCTCGCTGGCGACCGCCTCGCGCATCGCGTGCTGGTCGAGCATTCGGTAGCCGTCGTAGCCGTAGTGCCGCGCCACCAGCTCCGCCTCGGCCGCCAGCTCGGGCAGAAAGCGCCGGCGCGTCGCGGCGAGAAGATTACCGTGCTTGTAATCGCAGCGGATGCCGTGGCGCGCGATGCGATCGTGGATGATGTCCATGGCCTCCGACGCCATGTCCCAGAGCGCGCGGGTGCGCGACCGCCCGAGTCGTGGCTCGAGCGCGATCACGTCCTTGCGCAGCCCGGTGCTGAGCTGGCCGCCGTTGCGTCCGGACGCGCCCCAGCCGATGCGCGCCGCCTCGAGAAGGACCACGTCGTAGCCGCGCTCGGCCAGATGCAGCGCCGCCGAGACGCCGGTGAAGCCGCCGCCGACGACGCACACGTCGGCGCTCGTTGCGCCCTCGAGCGGCGCATGGCGCGGGTGCGGGTTGGCGCTGGCCGCGTAGTAGGAGTGCGGATAATCCGCGCAGAAGCCGAAGACGTTCACCGTGCGGGAACGCACGCGCCTCAGAACTGCGGCTTGTCCGGCGCCGCCTGGTAGCGCTCGACGCTGGCGACGATCTCGGCCTTGGCCTCCTCCGGGCCCAGCCAGCCCTCGATCTTGACCCACTTGCCGGCCTCGAGGTCCTTGTAGTGATCGAAGAAGTGGGCGATCTGCGCCATCAGGGAGGCGGGCAGATCGCGGAAAGAGTCGACGCTGCGGTAAAGATCGGTGAGCGAATCGATGGGCACGGCGAGGACCTTGGCGTCCGGGCCGGCGTCGTCGGTCATCGCCAGCATGCCGACCGGACGGCAACGGATGACCGAGCCGCTGATGAGCGGATACGGCGTCACCACGAGCACGTCGGCGGGGTCGCCGTCCTCGCTGAGGGTGTTGGGCACGTAGCCATAGTTGCAGGGATAGTGCATGGCGGTGCCCATGAACCGGTCGACGAAGACGGCGCCGGTATCCTTGTCGACCTCGTACTTCACGGGATCGCTGCCGAACGGTATCTCGATGATGACGTTGACGTCGTTGGGCACGTCGTGGCCGGAAGTGACGAGATTCAGAGGCATGCCGGATCCTGGGCTCGGGCTCGGTGAGGCCGGCAGTATACCAGCGGCCAAGATTGAGGAAGATGGTGACTTCCACTATAGTTCGGCGGTTTCGCAGGGGCCTTCGGGGAGACCGCAATGAGCTTTAACGCACTCGTGCCGGCGTTCTTCGGCATCATCGGCCTGGTCGTCGCCTACTACATCTACCAGAAGATTCGGGAGTATCCCGAAGGCGAAGCCAAGGTCGCGGAAATCGGCGAGGAGATCCATCTCGGGGCCATGGTGTTCATGCGCCGCGAGTACAAGATGCTGTTCTGGTTCGCGCTGGTGCTGGTCCTGATCCTGCTGTTCTTACTCGGCCCGGGAACCGCTGTCGCCTTCGTGGTCGGCGCCCTGTGCTCCGCGGGCGCCGGCTATATCGGTATGAGCACCGCCACCCGCGCCAACGTGCGCACCACCACCGCGGCGCACACCAAGGGCGCGGCGGAGGCGCTCACCGTGGCCTTTTTCGGCGGCTCGATCATGGGTCTGGCGGTGGCTTCACTGGGGCTGCTGGGGCTCGGCACCCTGTATCTGTTCTTCGGCGGCGATCCGGAGCACGCCCACGCCATCCACGGCTTCGGCATGGGCGCCTCCAGCGTGGCGCTGTTCTCCCGCGTCGGCGGCGGCATCTACACCAAGGGCGCCGACGTGGGCGCCGACCTGGTGGGCAAGGTCGAGGCCGGCATCCCCGAGGACGATCCGCGCAACCCCGGCGTCATCGCCGACAACGTGGGCGACAACGTCGGCGACGTGGCCGGCATGGGCTCGGACATCTTCGAGTCCTACTGCGGCGCCATGATCGCCACCATCGCCATGGCGTCAACGCTGGCGGTGGACGTCCTCGACCCCCTGGGCGAGCGCCAGGCGCTCATGTTCCTGCCGCTGGCGCTGGCCTCGCTGGGACTGGTGTGCTCCATCGCCGGCATCTTCATGGTGCGCCAATTCTCCGACAAGAGTCCCGAGGTGGCGCTGCGCATCGGCACCATCGGCGCCACCGTCGCCTTCATCGTGCTGTCGTTCCTGGTGATCGTCATCGTCGGGGTCACGGCCAGGGTCTGGGGCGCGGTGATCTTCGGCGCCTTCGGCGGCATCATCATCGGCCTGGTGACGGAGTTCTACACCTCCTCGAGCCCGGTGCGCCACATCGCCAAGCAGGGCGAGACCGGGCCGGCGACGGTGGTCATCGCGGGTATCGCCATCGGCATGAAATCGGTGGCCATCCCGCTGCTCACCATCTGCACCATCATCGCGGTTTCGAGCCAGCTGGTGGGTCTGTACGGCGTCGGCATCGCCGCGGTCGGCATGCTCGCCACGGTCGGCATCACCATGGCCATCGACGCCTACGGCCCGGTGGCCGACAACGCCGGCGGCATCGCCGAGATGGGCGGGCTCGGCCCCGAGACCCGCGCCATCACCGACTCCCTGGACGAGCTCGGCAACACCACCGCCGCCATCGGCAAGGGCTTCGCCATCGGCGCCGCGGCGCTGGCGGCGCTCGCCATCATCACGGCATTCGTCGAGACGGTGTCCGCGCGCATTCCCGGTTTCGCGCTCGAGCTCAGCGATCCGATGGTGCTCATCGGGCTCTTCATGGGCGGCATCCTGCCGTTTTTGATCGGCGCGCTCACCATGGAGGCCGTGGGCGACGCGGCCTTCGAAATGATCAACGAGATCCGCCGGCAGTTTCGCGAGATTACCGGCCTTCTGGAGGGCAAGGCGAAGCCGGACACCGCCCGCTGCGTCGACATCGCCACTACCGCGGCGCTGAAAAAGATGGTGCCGCCGGGCGTGCTCGCCGTGGCCGCGCCCTGGGTCGTGGGCATCGGCCTCGGGCCCGAGGCGCTCGGAGGCCTGCTGGGCGGCGCCCTGCTCGGCTGCGTGCTGCTGGCGCTCACCATGGCGAACGCCGGCGGCGCCTGGGACAACGCCAAGAAGTACGTCGAGAAGGGCCATCACGGCGGCAAGGGCTCCGACGCCCACAAGGCCGCCGTGGTCGGCGACACCGTGGGCGATCCCTTCAAGGACACCTCCGGCCCGTCGATGAACATCCTCATCAACGTGATGGCCATCGTCAGCCTGGTGATTGCGCCGCTGCTCGGCTGAACAGGGGCCGGGCCGCGGCTTCGCCTGGCGCGGCCCGGCGTGCCATAAGCCGTCGTTTACAGCGCGAATTCCGTATTCAGCTTTTTCGCAACGGGCTCGTTGCGCAGCGTGACGTAGTCCGGCATGCCGTGCTTGTAGGGCGGGTAGCTCTCTCCCTGAATGAGCGGCTGCAGATAGCGACGGCAGGCTTCAGTGATACCGAAACCGTCGTCGCTGATGTATTCGCTCGGCATTTTCTTCTCCACGTTGGCCACGTCGCCGAGACTGGCAGTGCCCACCTCCCACTCGTAGGGATCATCCGATGTGCGCACGATGACGGGCATCACCGCGTTCCTGCCCTGCAACGCGAGCTCCACCGCCGCACGGCCGAGCGCATAGGCCTGCTCGACGTCGGTCGCCGAGGCGATGTGCCGCGCCGAGCGCTGCAGGTAGTCGGCCACCGCCCAGTGGTACTTGTAGCCCAGCCGATCCTTGACCAGATTCGCGATGACGGGCGCGACCCCGCCGAGCTGCGCGTGACCGAACGCATCGCGGGTTCCAGCCTCGGAGAGAAACTTGCCTTCGGCGTTGCGCACGCCCTCAGAGACGACGATGGCACAGTAGCCGTTCGCGTCCACCGACTGCTCGACCTTGGCGAGGAACTTCTCCTCGTCGAAAACGACCTCGGGAAACAGAATGATCTGGGGAGCATCGCCCTCGTGCTCCGCGGCGAGTCCTCCGGCGGCGGCAATCCACCCGGCATGCCGACCCATCACCTCGAGCACGAAGACCTTGGTGGAGGTGAGCGCCATGGAAGCGACGTCGAAAGCCGCTTCCCGGATCGAAACCGCCACGTACTTGGCGACGGATCCGAAACCGGGGCAGTTGTCGGTGACGGCCAGATCGTTGTCGACGGTCTTGGGGATGCCGACGCAGACGATGGGATAGCCGTGCGTCTCGCCGATCTGGGACACCTTGTGGGCGGTGTCGGCGGAATCGCCGCCGCCGTTGTAGAAGAAGTAGCCGATGTCGTGCGCCTTGAAGACCTCGATCAGGCGCTCGTACTCGGCACGATTCTCGTCGATGCCCTTGAGCTTGTAGCGGCACGAGCCGAACGCCCCCGCCGGCGTGTGGCGAAGCGCGGCAATGTCGGCGTCGCTCTCGAGGCTGGTGTCGATGAGGTCCTCGGTGAGGGCGCCGATGATGCCGTTGCGGCCCGCGTAAAGCTTGCCGATGGCGTCGGGGTGACGGCGCGCCGTCTCGATGACCCCGGCCGCAGTGGCATTGATAACCGCCGTGACCCCGCCCGACTGCGCATAGAAGGCGTTCTTCGCCGTGCTCATGACAACTCTCCCGCAAGCAATCGCCGGCCGTTCAGATCCTGTATGATCGTCGGCTCGGCATACGGATCCTAACGACCGCCCTCCTTTCAGTGCAAATGCCCATGCCATCGAAATGCCCGAAGCGCCTGCGAGATGCGCTCGCCATCCTCGCCGTGTGCGCGTTTCTGCCGCTGGCAGCCGGTGGCCAGAATCAGCTGCCGGACTTCGGCGACGCGTCGAGTGCCACGCTGTCGCCGGCCCAGGAGCGCGAAATCGGCGCGCTGCTCATGCGCGAGATACGCGCATATCTGCCCGTCATGAACGATCCGGAGATCGAGGATTACATTCAGAACCTTGGTTACAGGCTCATTTCGAGCGGCGCGTGGGGCAGCACTGACTTTTACTTTTTCGTCATTGCCGATTCGGCGATCAACGCGTTCGCGATTCCCGGAGGCTACATCGGCATCAACTCGGGATTGATTATCGGCACTGAATCCGAGAGCGAGCTCGCCTCGGTGGTCGCACACGAAATTGCCCACGTCACGCAACGGCACATTGCGCGCCGGATCGCAGCATCGGAAAAGACTCAGTACGCAACCATCGCAGCCGTCATCGCCGGCCTGCTCATCGGCATGGCCAACAGCGAGGCCGGCCAGGCGGCCATCGCAGGAGCGAGCGCCGCGGGTGTGCAGTCACAGATCAACTTCACGCGCGCCAACGAGCAAGAGGCCGACCGAGTGGGCATGCAGATGCTGGCGGCAGCGGGCTACGACCCACGCTCCATGCCGACATTTTTCGAGAAGCTGGACCTCGCTTCACGCTACTACAGCAAACCACCGGAATTCCTCTCGACTCACCCGGTAACGACATCGCGAATCGCCGACAGCCGCGGCCGTGCTGAACAGTATCCCTACAAGCAGTACGCGGACAGCGAAAGCTATCAATTGACTCGCGCGAAGCTGCGTGTGATGACCTCGAATGCACCGGAGCGCCTGCTGAGAGAGCTCGACTCGGAGCTCGAAGAGAACAGGAAGTTCGGTCGTCATGCGGTCCTCTACGCGCGCGCGCTCGTGCTCGCGCGGCTCGGAAAAAGCGATCGTGCCATCGATGATCTGCGCCAGCTCGTCGCAGCCCGCCCGGAGCAGGTGCGGTTTCGCGTTGCGCTCGCAGACCAGGAGCTCCTCTCGAACGATCCCAGGCGAGGACTCATGACTTACCGGGAGGCGTACAGTCTTTTCCCCGACAGCAAGCAGCTCGTGCGTGGCTATGCGGATGCACTGATAAGAAACGGAGAAGCACGCACGGCACTGGCGATTCTCGACGACTATGCGCGTGTCCAACACAATGACGCTACGCTTTACCGGCTCCAGGCGGAAGCCTACGGACAAGTGGGCAAGGCGATGGACAGCCGCATGGCTTTGGCAGAGCACTTTTACCACATCGGCGAGCTGGACGCCGCGATACACCAGCTCACGCTCGCGGCCAACGAGCCAGGGGGGGATTTTTACAAGCGCTCTCGCGTCGACGCCCGAATCCAGGAGCTCCAGCAGGAGAGAGAATACCTGCAACGCCGCTGACGCACACGATAGGTTCCCAGGACAGCATCGAACGAGGAAGGAAATTTTTTTGACCGTTCGGGTCGATTCTAGGTAAACATGCTGCTATGCGCAGCGTGTCGATTGCTTCGAAGATTCTCGGTTCACCCGCCGACCTCCAGGACTTTCCGGCCGAAGGCACGCCGCGCGCCGATTGCACGCGCACATGCACCGATCGACGCAGCCGCCATCTGCTTTTCGCAGACTGGCGCTGGGCTTATCGGGGACGACGCAAGAGCGTGAGGCGCACCATCGACGCATCCCGCGTGATGCTCGACTGGTATCACCCTAGCCTGCTGTTTTTCATCGTCACCACCTACGTCTTGAGCGGGATCGACGCCGTCCTGACCCTCACCCTGCTCGAGATGGGCGTAGCCACGGAAGCGAATCCGTTCATGCACCTGCTTCTGGCCGAGAACGTGCACCTGTTCGCCGGCGTGAAGTCGCTGCTCACGGGCATCGGCCTCGTATGCCTGGCTCTCTACTCCAACCACTGTGTGTTCGAGCGCGTGCGCGTCGACCGGGTCATCTACGCGCTGTTCACGATTTACTGCGTGCTGGTCGCCTACGAGCTCCAGCTCCTGAGAATGGCCGAATCCGCTGGCTGGCCCGGCTAGCCTCCTCTACTTGCCCGAGTACACCGGCGTGCGCCACTCGGGATAGTCCGACGACTCTCCGCGGACGACGCTGAAGAAGCGCTCCTGTAGCCTGCGCACCGTCGCCCCGACCTCGCCGTCGCCAACCGGGAGTCGGTCGATGGCGACGATCGGTGTGATCTCCCAAGCGGTGCCGCAGAAAAACGCTTCGTCCGCGGCCGCAAGCTCGCTGCGATCGATGTCGCGTTCCTGGGTCTCGATGCCGGCCTCGTGAAGAAGCTCGAGCACGGTGGCGCGCGTGATGCTCTCCAGGATGTCACTCGAAATGTGCGGTGTGCACGCGATACCGTCGCGCAGCATGAAAAAACACATGCCGGGACCCTCGGAGATTTTCCCGCGCGCGTTGAGCATGATGGCGGTGTTGTACCCATCGGCCTGCGCCTGCAGTCCTGCGAGCCGGCCGTTCTGGTAGTTGGCGTTGCACTTCACGCGCATGGGCATCGCGTTGTCCGGCACCCGCTGCCAGGAGCTCACCTGGGCGGTGCAACCCTTGTCGAGCAGACCGGGTCCTCCGCGAGCGGCTGCGGTGATGGCGAGCCCGACGGGTCCGCTCACCGTCGGCCCACCGAAACCGTCAACGAACACCGTCGTCATGGAATGCACGGTCGCCTTGAACTCGTTGGCACGCAACAGCTCTATGGTCTTCTCAGTCACGTACCCGGCATCGTAAATTTTCTCGAAGCGCATGAACTTCTGGGAGAACTCGAGCCGCTTCATGTGGGCGTCCATGCGAAACAGATACATCTGCTGATGCTGCTCGTTCCAGTAGCCCCGTAATCCCTCGAACACCGCCGTGCCGAATTTGAAGGCGGCCGTGGACACATGCACTCTGGCATCTTCCCAGGGCACGATTTCATCGTTCATGAAAACGTATTTTGGCGTCGTCACACTCGTCTACCCGCTTGGTCTGTTACGCTTTCAGAAAAATCCTTCAAAGGGTAACCCCGCCGTCCACCACCATGCTCGTGCCGGTGGTGAAAACCGACTCGTCGCTTGCCAGATACACCGCCATCGCAGCGATCTCCTCGGCCGTGCCGAGGCGGCCCAGGGGTTGCCGGGCGACGAACGCACGGCGCGCTTGCTCGGGGTCTTCGAACGCTGCAATTCGCTGCTGCAGAGACGGACTGTCGACGGTGCCCGGACAGATCGCATTGCAGCGGATGCCCCGGCCGATGAAATCCGCGGCCACGGATTTGGTCAGTCCTATCACCGCGGCCTTGCTCGCACCGTAAACGCAGCGCTGGGCGATGCCTTTGATGGAGGAGGCCACCGATGAGACGTTGATGATGGAGCCACCACCGGATTCGAGCATCGCCGGCAGAAACGCGCGAATCATGAGGTACATGCTGCGCACGTTCAGATCGAACGAGAAATCCCAATCGGACTCCTCGCACTCCAGAATGCTGCCGTGATGAACATACCCGGCGCAATTGAACAGGACGTCGAGAGCGCCCAGGTCGGCGGCAGCCGCGCGAACCGCGTCGGCGTCGGTGACGTCGAGGAGGCGGGTGGTGACGCCGGGAACCCCGTCGAGCTCGCGCAGCCGCTCCTCGTTGACATCCGTGGCGATGACCCGCGCGCCCTCGGCAGCGAAGGCCTCGGCCGTGGCCCGACCGATGCCCTGGGCAGCCGCGGTTACCAGGGCCCGCTTTTCCATCAGTCGTTCGGTCATTCGCCCTCCAGGCGCCATCGCGGCGAGCGCGAAGTATGGGCATCAGTTCGTGTCAGGCGCAAGAAGCGGCGCACACGCGACCCGGCGCTCACCGGGACGCTCAACCTTGCCTGCTCGAATTTCGCGTATCATGCCTCGCAGCATGTCCGAAGACGCGCGCAATCGGGCCCGGCAACCGGCCCGTGACGACGATCTGGATGGCGCGCGAACGGGCTCGCGCACTACAGGGGCCTGCTGCAACGCTAACGCGAACGTTAGCGGCATGATGAACCCGAAGCCCATGGCGCCGACGAAGGGCGGACACTGCTTGACGGTGCGGATCTCGCCGAACACGTCGTCACAGGGGGCGCTCGCCGCCATGGGCTTGAGCCGGTCGGGAAGCCCGCGCTTCGCCGCGCACGGCTGCGGCAGCACGTCGGTGAGCTCGGGAGGACAGCGGAATGTGATTTTTAATGGCGACGAGAATCATTCGGCACGCGCCATGGTACCGCCACCTGCCGGGAGCCGCTTCCGGGCCGCACGGGCTGCGGTTAGACTAAACAGCCGGCGGGCTGTTGCCATCCGCAGCCATTCATCGAGCCAACGAGTTTATCCGTCATCTCTCGGGAGCAAAGGCATGAAATATCTCCATTCGATGGTGCGCGTCAGCGACCTCGAACAGTCCCTGGACTTTTTCTGCAACAAGCTCGGCCTCTTCGAGGTCAGCCGCTACGACAGCGAAAAAGGCCGATACACCAACGTGTTCCTGGCCGCGCCGGGCGACGAGCAGAGCGCGCGATCGATGAAGGCGCCGGTCGTCGAGCTGACCTACAACTGGGACCCGGAGGATTACAAAGGCGGGCGGAATTTCGGCCACCTGGCCTTCGCGGTCGAGGATATCTACGCGATCTGCCAGCGGCTCATGGACCAGGGGGTCACCATCAACCGCCCGCCCCGGGACGGGCGCATGGCCTTCATACGCACCCCGGACAACATCTCCATCGAGCTGCTGCAGGCCAACGGCGAGTCCCTGCCGCTGAAGGAGCCCTGGGCATCGATGCCCAACACCGGCGAGTGGTAGGCGAACGCCCGGCCGGCCGCCGGCGATGACGCCGGCGGTGGTGGCCGCACGGCGGGCGGGCGTCGCCTGCCGTGTGCTCGCGTATCCCCACGATACCGCCAGCCGCGCCTTCGGCCTCGAGGCCGCCAACGCGCTGGGCGTCGATGCCGCCCAGGTGTTCAAGACGCTGGTGGTCGCGGAGTCCGGCGGTGAGCTGCTGGTGGCGGTGATTCCCGCTGCCGCCCGGCTCGACCTCAAAGGGCTGGCGAGCGCCGTCGCTGCCAAGAAGGCGGCACTGGCGGATCCGCCGGCGGCGGAGCGTGCGACCGGCTACGTGGTCGGCGGCATCAGCCCCCTCGGGCAGCGCCGCCGGCTGCGCACGTTCCTCGACGAGTCAGCGCTCACTTACGAGGAGATCTACGTGAGCGCGGGCAAACGCGGACTCGAGATCGCCCTGCATCCGCTGGACCTGGTGCGTCTCACGCAAGCGGCCGTGACCCGCATCGCGCGCTGACGGTGCCCCCATGCCATCCCCGGCGTTGAGCCGTCGGCGGTCGCGGGCTAAATTAAACCTGATGGTTAATAATAGTGTGCCCGACCTGGACGCCGTCTTCCGGGCCCTCGCCGATCCGACCCGGCGCGGCATCGTCGCTGCGCTGAATACGGGACCCATGACCGTCGGCGCCCTCGCGCGGCCGTTNNCAGTCCCTGACGGCGGCGCGCGACTGGCTGAGCTATTACTCGGGCCTGTGGCAGGCGCAGCTCGACGCCATCGACGCGCTCCTGGACGACGGCGAGGAAATCTGAACGCAAGGGCGCGCCGAAATCGCGCCCATCGGTCGCACGCGGGCGCTGCCGTCGATTCTCTTTGCCGACCCAAGATGCTAGCTTCCTGCAATCTTGCTCCACGCAGGAAGCGCGATGCCCGTTCTCGCCATGACCGATCTGGACCTGCGCGGCCGCCGCGTGCTCATGCGCCTGGATCTCAACGTGCCACTGGCCGGCGGCGAGGTGAGCGACGACACCCGCATCCGGGCAAGCCTGCCCGGCATCCGCCGTGCCATGGACGGCGGCGCCCGGGTCATGCTGATGTCGCATCTGGGACGCCCGACCGAAGGCGTGCCCGACCCCGCGTACTCGCTCGCACCGGTGGCGGCCGCGCTCGGCCGGCTGCTCGGCCGCGACGTGCCCCTGGTGGATTGGGATTACAACGGCGACGACGACCTGGTGCTTTTCGAGAACGTGCGCTTCAACAAGGGCGAGAAGGATGACGACGAGGCGCTGGCGAGGCAGATGGCGGCGCTGTGCGACGTGTTCGTCATGGATGCCTTCGGCACCGCTCACCGCGCCCAGGCCTCGACCCATGGCGTTGCCCGCTACGCTCCGATCGCCTGCGCCGGCCCGCTTCTGATGGCCGAGCTCGAGGCCCTCGCCGCAGCCCTGGAAAATCCTGCACGGCCGCTGGTGGCCATCGTCGGCGGCGCCAAGGTCTCGAGCAAGCTGACGGTTCTCGAATCGCTGCTCGAGCGCGTGGATCAGCTGATCGTCGGCGGTGGCATCGCCAACACGTTCCTGAAGGCCGCCGGCCACGAGGTCGGCCGCTCGCTCGTCGAGGCGGCGCTCGTCGACACGGCCCGTGCCCTCATCGACGCCAGTGAGGCCTCGGGGGCTCAGATTCCGCTGCCGCAGGACGTGGTGGTCGCTCGAGCCGTGAGCGCTGATGCCCAAGCGCGCCTCGTCGGCGTCGACGAGGTCGGCGCGGACGACATGATCCTCGACATCGGCCCGAAATCGGCCGACACCCTCGCCGCCCTGCTCGACGCCGCCGGCACCATCGTCTGGAACGGACCGGTGGGCGTGTTCGAGCTCGATCAGTTCGGCGAGGGCACCCGGCGTATCGCCGAGGCGATCGCGGCATCCCCGGCGTTCTCCATCGCCGGCGGCGGCGACACCCTGGCGGCCATCGACAAGTACGGCGTCGGCGAGCGCATCTCCTACATCTCGACCGGCGGCGGCGCCTTTCTCGAGTTTCTCGAGGGCAAGAAGCTGCCCGCCGTTGCCATACTCGAGGAGCGCGCCACCGGTTGAAGGTCGCGCTCCCACCACGCGGAATACGGGACCATGCACGAGAACTACGACGCGATCATCATCGGCGCGGGTGTCATAGGCGCGGCTATTGCCTACGAGCTCAGCAAGAAGGGTTGCCGCACGCTCAGCATCGACAAGCTGCCCGCGGCAGGCTACGGGCCCACCAGCAATTCCTGCGCCATCATTCGCGTGCATTACTCGACGCTCGAAGGCGCGGTGTTCGCATACGAGGGCTACTTCTACTGGAAGAACTGGAGAGAGTACCTGGGCGTCGAGGACGAGAGCGGCATGGCCGTTTTCCACGAGACCGGCTGCATGGTCATGAAGACCGAAGTCAACGGCTATCTCGAAAGAATTCGCGAGGTCGCCGATCGGTTCCACATTCCTTACGAGGAATGGAGGCCGGAGGAAATTATCGAGCGACTGCCCATCTACGACATGCAGCGCTTCGGCCCTCCCAAGCGGCCGGGGGACGCAGGATTCTGTGAACCCACCGGCGGCGGCGTCGAGGGCGCTGTTTTCTTCCCCACCGCCGGGTACATCAGCGATCCGCAGCTTGCCACCCATAATCTGCAGCGCGCGGCAGAGGCGAGGGGCGCGCAATTTCTTTTCAACAAGAGGGTGGTCGAGATCCCGCGGGCGAACGGACGCGTCACCGGTGTCGTGCTCGACGACGGCACGCGTATCGATGCGCCGGTAGTCGTCAACGTCGCCGGACCCTATTCGGGTCCCGTCAACCGGATGGCGGGCGCCGACGGCGACATGAACATCCGTACCCGCGCGTTGCGTCAGGAGGTCACGCACGTGCCCTCGCCGGAGGGCTTCAATTTCGAAACCTCGGGCTTCGTCGTCTCCGACAGCGACATCGGCGTGTACTGCCGCCCCGAGACCGGCAACCACATCCTCATAGGCAGCGAGGACCCGGAATGCGACGAACGCGAGTGGGTCGATCCCGACAGCTATGATCGCGAGTTCACCGAGCAGTGGACGACCCAGGCCTACCGCATGGCCCAACGCATCCCGAGCCTCGGCATTCCCAGCCGCATGAGGGGCTGTGTCGACCTGTACGACGTCAGCGACGACTGGATTCCGATCTACGACAAGTCCGACCTGGGCGGCTTCTACATGGCCATCGGCACCAGCGGCAACCAGTTCAAGAACGCGCCGGTGGCGGGCGCCATGATGGCCTCGCTCATCGAATACTGCGAAGGCGGCGGCGATCACGACCAAAGCCCGCTCGCGTTTCCCCTCCGCTACGTGGGGGGCAGCATCGACGTCGGATTCTATTCGCGCCGGCGCGAGATCAATCCCAATAGCAGCTTTTCGGTGATCGGCTGAGTCGCGGCGCGGATTTCCACCACAGCCCGATCTACCGCGACTGAAAACTCGGTATCATCTCCGCTCCCGAGGCGGCGATGGCACATGAACCGAAAAGACCAGCGGCGACTGCGCAAAGTCCGGCGTGAGCGCGGAGACGCGCCTCGGCTCCCCGACATCGAGGCAGCCCTCGGTCAGGTCACGGCGCTGCTCCAGGGCGGCCGCGCCGGCGAGGCGCGCGCGCTCTGCCAATCCCTGCTCGCCGAGCAGCCCCGGGAGCATCGCCTGCTCAACCTTGCTGCTATCGCGTGCTTCGAGACCGGCGATGCGGCCACTGCACTCACGCTTCTCGAAACCGCCATCGAGCATCGCCCCGACTTCGTGGATGCTCACAACAATCTCGGCAACGTGCTCAAGGCCGAAGGTGACCTGCTGCGGGCCGAGTCGGCTTACCGACGGGCGATCGAGATTGCGCCGACGTACTTCGACGCCCATTTCAATCTCGGCATCGTGCTCGAGGCCATGGGCCGGCCGGGCGAGGCACGGGAAAGCTACAGGAAAGCCCTGGATATCCAGCCGGATTTTCTACCCGCGTACCTCAACGCGGGAAATGCATGCAAGGCGCTCGGAGAGTTCGACGAGGCGCTGGCGTACTACCGCTGGGTCCTGGAGGTAGCGCCGCACCACGTGGATGCGCTGAACAACATGGGCGCCGTGTTCTATGAGCTCACGCGCCACGACGACGCCGAGTCCACCTACCGCAAGGCGCTCGAGATCGAACCCGGACACGCCGATACCCTGTACAACCTGGGCGTGCTGCTGCACGACCTGGAACGTTACGACGAGGCCGTCGATGCGTTCGAGCGCGCGATAGCAGTCAGACCTCACTATACCGAGTGCTTCGTGAACCTCGGCTACACCATGCACAAGCTCGGCCGCCTGGACGACGCCGAGCGCGCCTATCAGCATGCCATCGAGCTCGATCCCCACCATGCCCAGGCGCATGCCAACCTCGGGGACCTGCAGCTCTCGCGCGGCGAGCCGACGGCGGCGCTGGCCCTGTCCGACAGCTTCCTCGGAAGGCATCCCGGCGACACCGCCATGCTGGCATTCAAGACCATCGCGCTTCGCGAGAGCGGTGATGCCGCCGGCGCGCGCGCGCTCGCCGATCTGGACACTTACCTGCACACGGCGGAGCTCGAGATTCCGAAGGCGTTCGCCGATCGCGACGCCTTCAACGCGGCGCTCGCCGAGCACATCTGCGCGCACCCCTCGCTCGTGGATGCGCCCGCCAGTCACGCCACGCGCAAGGGCAAGCATTCCGGTGAGCTGCTGGTCGAGCCGAGGGGCCCCATGGCCGGTTGGGAGTCCTCTCTGCGCCGGGCCATCGAGACTTACCGCTCGGCATTGGACGCAAGCGCGGCGCATCCGTTCGTCGTCAGCATGCCGGCGCGCTACCGCTTGACCGCGTGGAGCGTGGTGCTCGAAAGTCAGGGACACCAGATGCCGCACATTCATCCATCGGCCTGGATGAGCGGCGTCTACTACGTGCAGATCCCCGAAGCGGTGTCGGCATCGACGCAGGACACGGCAGGCTGGATCGAGTTCGGTCAGCCACCGGATCACTTTCACACACGCGTCGCACCGGAGCTCAGGCTCGTCAAGCCGCAGGCAGGAATGCTGGTGCTGTTTCCCTCTTATTTTTACCACCGCACCATTCCCTTCGAGGCCAGTGGCCGGCGTATCAGCATCGCCTTCGATGTGCTCCCGCAGCGCGGGCCGCAACGGTGAGCGGCGAGGACTCACCGTGGAGCTGACGGACTACAAGGCGCTCACCTTCGATTGCTACGGCACGCTCATCGACTGGGAGAGCGGCATCTTTACCGCCTTGCAGCCGCTGCTCGCCCGCCTGACGCAGCCCCCCGGCCGCGACGCGGCGCTCGAGGCCTTTGCCCGTTACGAAACCGAGCAGGAGGCCGCCACCCCGGACATGCCCTATCCGGCGCTGCTCGCCCGGGTGCACGCGCGCCTGCGCGCGCACTGGGGCGTCGAAGCCGGCGCCGAGCTCGATGGACAGTTCGGCGAGTCGGTCAAGGACTGGCCGGCATTTCCGGATTCGGCCGAGGCGCTCGCCCATCTGAAGAAGCACTACATGCTGGTGATTCTTTCCAACGTCGATCGCAACAGCTTCGCCGCCAGCAACGAGAAGCTCGGCGTCGAGTTCGACGCCATCTACACCGCCGAGGACATCGGCTCCTACAAGCCGGACCCGCGAAACTTCGAATACATGCTCGAGCACCTCGCTGCGCGCGGCATCGCCAAGAGCGACATCCTGCACACGGCCCAGAGCCTGCATCACGACCACGTGCAGGCGACCGCCTTCGGGCTCGCCACCAACTGGATAGACCGGCGCCACGACGTCGAGGGCTACGGCGCCACCGTGGCGCCGCAGCGCGACGTGCGCATCGACTTTCATTTCCCCAGCATGGCGGCCTTCGTCGAGGCCCACAGGAAAGCGCTCGAAAGGGCCTGACGGGAGTAGATAGATGTTGCGAAGTTCCCGGCACCTGCCGGTCGGAGGAGTGCCCTCCCCCTGGAAGAGGGGAGGGACAGGGAGGGGGTGTAGACGAGGAGCGTTAAATCGAAGCCTTCGCGCGTGTACCGGATTTCTGCACAGCTACTGGATTACAGACAGGCTCAGCTGATAGGCGAAGCCGGCGAGCATCGAGCCGCTCAATCCGAGCAGTGCGTAGAGCGCGAACACGGACTTCTTCACCAGTGCGTACACGGCGATGGCCGCCGGGATCGACGACACCGCGCCGGAGGTGATGAAGGTCATGGCCGCGCCCGGCGACATGCCCAGATCGAGCAGGCCCGCGACCAGCGGGATGGCCGCGTAACCGTTCAGGTAGGTCGGAATCCCCACCAGCGCCGCCAGCGGCACGGCCAGGGCGTTGCCGTCACCGACGACGCGGGCGATCAGCTCCGTCGGCACGTAGGCGACCATGAGGCTCTCGAGAAAAAAAGCCAACGTCAGCCACTTGCCGAGAAACCAGCCGACGTCGCGTACCTCGGCGAAGAACTCCTCGCGGCGCCGGGGATCGCGCCAGAACGTCCACGCCACCGCGACCGGCGCCGAAGCGTCGAAGGTCGGCCTGCAGCTGCCGCAGGCCGGTGCGCTCTTGAGCGGCGCCGCCAGCCAACCGCGCCGCTCGATGGCGAGCACCACGAAGCCCGCCATCAATCCCATGGCCACGGTGGCGATGGTCTTGGCGACGGTGAAGCCGAGACCGATGCCGGCGGCGGTCAGAACGAACATCTCCGGGTCCATGATGGGCGACGCGATCCAGAAGGCCATGACCGGCGCCAGCGGCACGCCCGCCCCGAGCATGGCGGCGATGAGGGGAATCACGCCGCAGGAGCAGAACGGCGACAGCGCACCCACCAGGGAGGCGGCCACCACCGCCGTCGCCGGGTGGCCTGCGAAGGCTCGCGCGATGAGCTTGTCGGCGCCGCTCGCCTTGGCGAAGGCGGCGATGGCCACGGCGAGGAGAAGAAACGGTGCCATGAACAGCAGCGAGGCGCCGGTGAAGCGCAGCGACGCCGCCACCTGCTGCGCGTCGACGGCTGCCAGGGCCAGGACGCCGAGCCCCAGGGTCACGACCACGCGGTCGCCGAGCCGCTCGCCGAGGCGCACCGGCCACGGGGATCGCTTCAGTTGCTCGGTGGGCACGCTCATGGCGATGCAAACCCCTCAGCCGGCGGCGCGCCGCGTGACGGCCGCGTCGCCCACGTCGGTGCAGCACTCGGCGGTCAGGAACGCCACCAGCCCGGCGATCAGCGCGAAGTCGACGAAGCAGCGCAGCACCGTGCCCTCGCGCTCCTGGCGAACCAGGCCGGCACCGCGCAGATGGCTCAGGTGATGGGACAGGGTCGACGCCGGCACGTCGAGGCTCCGCTGGATGTCGCCCACCGCGCGCCCCTGCTCGCCCGCGCGCACCAGCAGTCGCACGATGCGCAGTCGCGTCGGGTTGCCCAGCTGGTCCATCAGCCGTGCGGCGTCGTCCAGATTCATGTCCACGCCGTCCATGCTAGCGGCCCCCAGGGGATAAATCAACGGTATTTCTAGAAATATAGAATTATTGCCCCGGGGCCTCCGGGGGACGGGCCCGGACCCATCCCCCGCGAGCCGGCCTCAGCTGTTCAGCTGAGTGATGAACTTGGTGCTCAGGTACGCCTCCAGTCCCTCGATGCCGCCCTCTGCACCGTGGCCGCTCTCCTTGACGCCGCCGAAGGGCGTCTCGGCGAAGGAGATGGCGCAGTGGTTGACCCCGACGAGACCGCTCTCCAGCGCTTCGGACACGGCATTGGCGCGCTTGGTCGATGTCGTGAAGGCATAGGCCGCGAGGCCGAAAGGCAGCCCGTTGGCCTTCTCCATGACGTCTTCGAAGTTGCTGAACGGCTGCATGGGCGCAAGCGGTCCGAACGGCTCCTCGTTCATGATGCGCGCCTCGTCGGGCACGTCGTCGAGGACCGTCGGGGCGAAGAAGTAACCCTGATTGCCGATGCGCTCACCGCCGGTGGAAAGACCCGCCCCGCACGCCACCGCGTCGCTGACGAAACCTTCCACGGCCTCGACGCGGCGCTTGTTGGCGAGCGGCCCCATCTCCATGCCCGCCTCGAGACCGTCGCCCACCTTGAGCGCCGCGGCCTTCTCGCTGAACTGGGTGACGAAGCTCTTGTAGACCTTGTCCTGGACGAAGAAGCGCGTCGGCGAGACGCATACCTGGCCGGCGTTGCGGTACTTGCCGGCCACGGCGATGCTGGTCACCTTGTCGACGTCCACGTCGTCGAAGACGATCACCGGCGCGTGCCCGCCGAGCTCCATGGTCGTGCGCTTCATGCCCTCGGCGGCCATGCGGGTCAGCATCTTGCCGACCGGTATCGACCCGGTGAAGGTCACCTTGCGGATGATCGGCGATTTGATGAGGTGCTCGGACACCACCGGGGGCACGCCGAAGACCACGTTCACGACGCCCGCCGGCAGTCCGGCATCCTCGAGCGCCCGCACCATGGCGATGGCGGTGCCCGGCGTCTCCTCCGAAGGCTTGATGATGCAGGAGCACCCCGCGCCGAGGGCGCCGGCGATCTTGCGCGCCGGCGTCACCGCGGGAAAGTTCCACGGTGTGAACGCCGCCACCGGGCCGACGGGCTCGCGCACCACCATCTGCCGCGCGCCCGGTATGCGGCTCGGGATGATGCGGCCGTAGGCCCGGCGGCCTTCCTCGGCATACCACTGGAAGATGTCCGCCGAGACCATCACTTCCATGCGCGCCTCGCCGAACACCTTGCCCTGCTCGAGGGTCAGGGTTCTGGCGATGGCGTCCGCGCGCTCACGAATCAGCTCGCCCGCCTTGTAGATAATCGCGCAGCGATCGTAAGCCGATGTGACACGCCACTCGGCAAACCCCCGGCTGGCCGCCGCCAGCGCGCGGTCCAGATCCGCGGCCGCGGCGTGCGGCAGGCGCGCCAGCGCCTCTTCGGTGGCGGGATTGATGACGTCCTCGCCAGCGCCGTCGCTGCCCTGGCACCATTCGCCGTCGATGTACATGGCGAGCTCTTCATACATGGATGGTTGCTCCTGGTCGATCGCAAAGGCGCGCAGAATATCACAGCGTCGCGCGCTTCGATGCTGCCGAACGGCGTCCCGGCGCGCGGCGGCTCAGGCCTCGAAGCCGTCGTGCACCACCACGTCGAGCAGGTCGGGGCCATCGTTGGCAAGAGCGGCCTCGAGCGCCGGCACGAAGGCGTCCAGCTCGGTGATACGCCGCGCCGCCACGCCCATGGACTCGGCCAGGGCCACGAAGTCGATGGGCGGATCGCGAAAATCCATGCCCGTGAACGATTGATTGGTCGCCGCCATGCCTTTGAAGGCCAGCAGCCGCTCCTTGAGTATCCGGTAGCCGCGGTTGTTGCAGATGATGTAGGTGACCGGCAAACGCAGGTGCGCCGCGGTCCAAAGCGCCTGAATGCTGTACATGGCGCTGCCGTCGCCGATGACGGCAACCAGCGGGCGGTGGGGCTGGGCAAGCCCGATGCCGATGGCGCCGGCGATGGCGAAGCCGATGCCGCCGCTGGCGAGTCCGAAGAAGCCGCGTGCATCGCGAAGCGGCAGGAAGCCGAGCAGCGGACGCGACGACACCAGGCCCTCCTCCACCACCACCGCATCCTCGGGCAGGGTCTCGGCGATCTGCAGCATGAGACGCTCCGGACGTATGGGGCCCGAGTCGGGCAGCGCGAGCGCCTGCTGGCGCAGCCGCCGGCGTCGCGCGCCCCAGTTGTCGTCGCCGATCGCCGCCATGCGGGCCGCCGCCTGCTCGGCGCGCCTGGCACTGCGGCGCGCCTCGAGCACCGGTGCCAGCGCCCGCAACGTCTCCCCGACGTCGGCGCGCAACGCCATCTGCGCCGGATAGTTCTTACCGAACTCCCAGTCGCGCTGACCGATCTGGATGACCTTCATGGCGGCTGGCATGGGCTCGACGGCATGCCACACCGACATCCGCAGCACGTCGGCACCGAGGCAGATCATGAGATCGTGGGGTTCGAGGATCGCGCGCACGCGCGGCTGATCGCGGCCGAGGCTGCCCATGAATGCCGGGTGCTCGGAGCGGAAATGGGTCGCGTAGGGCACCGTTTGCTGATAGACCGGCGCGCCGAGAAGCTCGGCGAGCCTCTCGGCCGCGTCGAGGGCGTCGCCGGTGGCGACCTCGTGGCCGCTGACGATGACCGGGTTGGACGCCTCCAGCATGCGCTCGGCGAGCCGCTCGAGGTCCGCCTGCGCCGGCACCGTGATCGCTTGCACGCGCGTCGCCTCGCCGAGCGCGAGGGGCGCCTCGTCGTTGAGAATGTCGCCGGGAAGCGAGATGAACACCGGCCCCGTCGGCGGCGTGAGCGCGATCTTGGCGGCGCGGCGAACGACCAGCGGCAGGTCGGCAAGTCGCGTGACCTCGATGGCCCACTTCACCAGAGGTGCGGCCATCTCCACCAGTGGCCCGGCCAGCAACGGCTCGGTGAGACCGAAGCCGAGCTGCTGCTGACCCGCCGTGACGATCACGGGGGATCCGTACCAGGCGGCGTTGTAGAGCGACCCCAGCGCGTTGCCGAGCCCGGGCGCCACGTGCACGTTACAGGCGGACAGTTTTCCCGATGCCCGCGAGTAGCCGTCGGCCATGGCGACGACGATGGACTCCTGCAGCCCGAGCACGTAACGCATGTCCGGGTGCTCGACCAGCGCGTCCATGATCGGCAGCTCGGTGGTGCCGGGGTTGCCGAACAGATGCGTGACGCCCTCGTCCTCGAGCAGCTCGAGGAAGGCGGAGCGGCCGGTGAGGGTGGGCAGGCTGACATCGTCCGCGTGGCGCGTACGCGCGTTCGGATCCTTCGTCGACATGCCGGTGTCCCCCGTATTCGGCGCCTGCGCCGCGCGATCGGGCGCGTTTCTCCGCATTATACGTCCAGCCTCGAGCGCCTGTTAGAATGCCCACCTGTCGTTGCAACAACTTCGCCGCATCGGCGCCGGCGCGCGAGATCATGCCAAAACTGCTCGACTCCCAGCAGGTTACCGCCTTCGAGCGAGACGGGTTCGTCTCGCCGGTGCGTGTCCTGTCGCAAGAGCAGGCCGCGACGTACCGGCGCCGCTTCGAGAGCTACGAGCGCGCCCACGACGGCTGGTACACGCTGTCGAAAGGCCAGAAGATCCACCTGCTGCAGACCTGGGTGTGCGAGCTCGTGCGCAACGAGAGCATTCTCGATGCCGTCGAAGACGTTCTCGGTCCCGACATCATGTGCTGGGGCACGAGTCTGTTCGTGAAGGACGCACGCGACCCTCACTACGTGTCGTGGCATCAGGACTCGACCTACTGGGGCCTCGACGGAGCCGACGTCGTGACCGCCTGGGTGGCACTGTCTCCTGCGACGCGCGCGAGCGGCTGCATGAAAATGATGCCGGGTACTCACCTGCTCGATCAGATGGCCCACCGGGACACGCTCGCCGAGCTCAATCTGCTCACCCGTGGCCAGGAGGTGACCATGGAGATAGACGAATCGAGAGCCGTTTACCTCGAGCTGGCCCCCGGTGAGATCTCTCTGCACAACGTGCGCACGGTTCACGCATCGGAGCCCAATCAGACTGACGGTCGGCGTATCGGCGTCGCGCTTCGCTACATCGCGCCCCATGTCCGCCAAGGCAACGGCGAGCGCGACAGCGCCATGCTGGTGCGCGGCGAGGATCGCTACGGAAACTTCGTGCACGAGCAACCGCCCAGAAGCGACATGGATGCGGACGCGCTCGCGGAGCATCGCCGCATCATGAGGCTTCGACAGGATATTCTCTACGACGGGGTTGCCGGAAAGCCGGCGCACCTCGATACCTAGACGACCGCTTTCATGAAGATCACCGGCCTCGACTGCGTGCAGGTGCAGATTCCCCTGGAGAAACCGATCCGCACCGCCATTCACGACATTCGCTCGGTGGGCTGCGTGCTTGTCAGTCTCGACAGTGATGAGGGCATCAAGGGCGAAGCCTACAACTTCACCATGAACGCCGTGCGTCTCGATATTCTACAGGCAATGATCGAGAGCCTTGCGCCGCTCGTGATCGGCAGGGATCCGCGCGACGTCGAGAGCCTGTGGGACAGCATGTGGCGGGAGATCAACTTTTTCGGCCACAAAGGCATCACCCTATTCGCCATCTCGACACTCGATACGGCGTGCTGGGACCTCGTCGGCAAAGCCGCGCAGCAACCGCTCTACAAGCTGTTTGGCGCCTGCAGGGACTGCGTGGACGTGTACGCGAGCGGTGGCTTGTGGTTGTCGTATTCGATCGATGAGCTGATCAGCGAGGCGCGTTCTTTTGTCGCGCAGGGGTTCCGCGCCATGAAGGTTCGCGTCGGAAAACCGCGCATCGAAGAGGACGTGGAGCGGGTGACGGCGGTGCGCGACGCCATCGGAGCGGATGTGGCCCTCATGGCCGACGCCAACCAGGGCTTCACGGTAAGCCACGCAATACGTCTCGGCCGGCGCCTGGAAGAGCTCGGGCTCGTGTGGTTCGAGGAACCGGTGCCGGCCTGGGATCTCGAAGGCCACGCGGCGGTGGCGGCGGCGCTGGACACACCCATCGCTTCGGGCGAGACCGAGTACACCCGCTACGGCATGCGCGATATGCTCGAGGCGAAAGCGGTGGACGTGCTGATGCCCGACCTGCAGCGTATCGGTGGTCTGACCGAGTTCCGGCGTGTCGCGAGCCTGGCATCGGCATTCGACGTGCCCGTCTCCACGCACGTCTTCACAGAGCAGAGCCTCTCGATCGCCGGCTCCGCGCCGAACTGCATCTATCTCGAACACATGCCGTGGTTCGAGAGTCTTTACCGGGAGCGCATGCACCTCGTCGACGGCCGCATGGCGATGCCGGAAGGCAACGGCCTCGGATTCACCTTCGATCCCGACAGCGTCGATCGCCTGCGAATAAAATGACAAAAAGGGAGACCGCGAATGCTATTCGACCATCGCACTTACACCTGTAAACCCGGCACGCTTCCCAAGCAGATGGCGTTGTATGAGAAACACGGTATGCGGGCACAGCAGAGGCATCTCGGCAAACCGCTTTTCTACGCCGTCACCGAAACCGGACCGGTCAACAGCTTCGTGCACATCTGGGTCTACGAGGACGCCGCCGACCGCGCGCGCAAACGCGCCGCCATGCAGGCCGATCCCGAGTGGATCGAGTACCTGGCGATGAGCGCCGAGGCCGGTCATCTGGTGTCTCAGGAGAACAAGCTGATGGTGCCGGCGCCGTTCTTCGAATTGCCGTAGTAACGGACCCGGGCCGAGACTAAAATAGCCGCCTGCGCGCCGCGACGGCGCGCAATCCAGTATCACCACACGGGGACAAACATGCCAGGGTTCGAGATATTCGGAGACGAAGAGCGCCGCGAGGTGCAGGATGTCCTCGACTCCGGAGTGCTCATGCGCTACGGCTTCGACGGTGCACGCAACGGCCATTGGAAAGCGATGACGCTCGAGAAAGAGCTCGCCGAGCGCCTCGGTGCTCGGCATGCACACGTATGCTCGAGTGGCACCGCCGCGGTGGCGACGGCCATGGCAGCCTGCGGTGTGGGCGCCGGTGACGAGGTCATCGTCGCGCCGTTCACCTTCGTCGCCGACATCGAAATGATCCTGCTGGCCGGCGCCGTGCCGGTCTTCGCCGACATCGACGAGACCCTGTGCCTGAATCCAGAGGCGGTGGCGGGTGCCATCACGGACAGGACCAAAGCCGTGCTGGTGGTGCACATGTGCGGATCCATGGCGCGCATCGAACGCCTGGCGGCGCTTTGCGAGGAACGCGGCATCACGCTGATCGAGGACGCCGCGCAGGCCCTCGGCGCACACTACCAAGGCAAACCACTCGGAACCTTCGGCAAGGCCGGCTGCTTCTCGTTCGACTACGTCAAAACGATCACCTGCGGCGAAGGCGGCGCCATCGTCACCGATGACGAAGACATCTACGAGGTGATCCAGGCCTACACCGACCACGGTCACGACCACGTCGGGTCCGATCGCGGCGCCGAAGGACACCCGCACGTGGGAACCAATTATCGAATCAGCGAGCTGAACGCCGCTGTGGGCGTCGCCCAGCTCAGAAAGCTCGACCGGGTGCTGGCGATACAGCGCGCCAACAAGACATTCATCAAGGACGGTCTGAGTGGTCTCAATCGCGTGTCATTCCGCGATCTTCCAGACAGGGACGGCGACTCGGCCACGTTTTTGAGCTTTTTCATGCCCACCGAGGACGAGGCACGCCAGACGGTGAAGGATCTGGCAACGGCCGGTGTCGACGGTTGCTTTTACTGGTACGACAACAACTGGCACTACCATCGCGCCTGGGATCATCTCAAGCAAATGAAAAGCCCGGCTGCGCTCGCGCCCGACAGGCTCGGTTACGGCGAGAACTGGGCCGAGCGGGACCTTTCCGCCTCGGACGCGATCATGGGCCGCACCATCTCCATGCTGATCAAGCTCTCCTGGGATGAGGCGGCGTTGGCCGATCGACTCGAGAAGATGCGTTCGGTGCTCGCATGAGCGTTATCCGATGAACGCCCCAGGGTGACCGGCGTGGCGGCCGCATGAAGACCGCCATTCTCGTGCCCGCCCGACTCGCGTCGACGCGCCTGCGCGAGAAGATGCTCCACGAGGTGAAGGGCAAGCCCGTGCTGCAGCTGGTTGCCGAGCGGATTCGTAACCAGGCGCCAGAGCTTCCTCTGTACTTCGCCGTCGACGACGAACGTCTTCGCGAGCTGCTTGCACAAGCGGGCTTCGAAGCCATCATGACTGACGCGGCGCACAGCTGCGGAACCGATCGCATTGCCGAGGCCAACCGCGTCGTAGGGGCAGACAACGTCATCAACGTCCAGGGGGACCAGGCTCTGGTCACCGGGGCGCAGATTCGCAGCCTCGCGGCCCTCATCGAGGGCGATGCCGAGATGGCGACCCTGGGCACGCCGCTCGAGGTTTACGCCAAATTCAATCAGCGAAGCGCCGAGGATGTCTACAACGATCCGGGCGACGTAAAGCTCGTTTGTGACAGCCAAGGTAACGCCATCTACTTTTCCAGGGCGCCGATACCCTACTTTCGCGACTTCAACGGCGGCTACGACGCGGCCAGCGCCGCAGCGTGTCCGGTGCTCGTTCATCTCGGGCTCTACGCTTACACGGCGCAATTCCTAGAGACGTTCTCGTCACTTGCACCGGGAGGCCTCGAAACGGCCGAGAAGCTCGAGATGCTGCGGGCGACGGAGCACGGTTATCGAATAGCGGTGGGCATTTCCGACGATCCCTACATCGAGATCGACACCCTGGATCAGGTCCGGGATCTCGAGCGCTACCTGGAAAAACAGCCGCAGGGACCGGAAACAGCCTGACCCGGCGCCGCTAGGCCGAGCGCGCACTGCGCTCGAAAATCCACTTTCTACCGCCCGACATCGCATCGGATACCGCTCGCACCCGCGTCCAGCCGTTCTTCATGTAGAACCTGTTCGCTTTTGCGTTTGCCTCGAAGCTCTCGAGTCGTATCAAATCGTGTCGCTCGAACAGCACCGATTCACAGTGCCCGAGCAGAGCGGTACCGAGCCCGCGCCGCTGCAGACAGTAGTCGATGACGAGAAAATCGATAAGACCGTCTTTGCACACCGCTAACCCGACGAACCTGTCGCCGACCATGGCAACGATGCTGTGACCGAGGTTGCGCCGCAGATACTCGTCCAATGGCCCGGAAAGGTACCAGTCCACGCCTTCGTCGGCGATGAACTGGCGGTAACTCTCGTCGATCGTGTCGCGGGCCAGGGCCTGTAGTGCCGCCAGATCATGGCCGACGGCCTTTCTGAACCGAACATCCATCCCCTGGCTCCCTCGAGCGTTGCCGGCCGTGATAACGGTTACCTGTGGTTTATGCGACGGTTACATTGCGCCGACACGGCGCCGGGGCCCCGGAGGCGAGCGCGGCCTGTGCTAAGATTTTCGGTGCGCATCCCCTTTGCCGAATCAGGTCCCGGGGTCCACCGAATCGACGCGGGCCCGAGCCGCAGTTGTTGACACAGGTCGCGGTCTTGGCCTCGACGCTCCAGTAGTCTATCCGCAAAGCCGATGAGAAAGCGCGCCGAAATAAAAATGGATCAGGCGGATGGCACGCACCACCGGGCCCCGATCCCCTTGGGCCGTATGAGGATGCTCAGCGATCCGGCCGCGCTCAGCAAAAGCCGCGAGACCCTGCAGGCCGTCATCGATGCCGTGCCGGCGATGATCAACGTCAAGGGCTCGGATCTGCGCTACATCATCATGAACGCCTTCCAGGCCGAGCTCTACGGGGTCGATTCCGACGGAGCCGTGGGCAGGACGGCCACCGAGCTGCTGGGTGCCGAGCACGGCGCCTACACCGAGAACCTGGATCGAAAGGTGCTCACGACGGGCGAGCCGATGCCGTTCTTCGAGGAGCAGTTCCGCGACATCGACAACGTCCCGCACACGATGCTGACCACCAAGGTGCCTCTGCAAGGCCGCTCCGGAGGGCCGATCGGCATCGTCACGGTTTCGCTGGACATCAGCCAGCGCAAGGACGCCGAGCACGCGCTTCGCGACAGCGAGGCCAAGGCCCAGAAAACGATGAGTCTGCTCAGCGACGCCATCGAGAGCATGAACGACGGATTCATTCTCCTCGACAACCAGGGCCACCCGGTGCTCTACAACCAGCGCTACCGGGAGATGTACCCGCACATCACGGATCTGCTCGATGCCGGAACGCCGCTCGAAGAGCTGGTGACCGCCTGTGTCGAACGCACCGGACTGTACCCCGAGCGCGACGACCGGGATAGCTTCGTCAAGGCGCGCATCGCGGCATGGCGTAACGGTGTCTCAATGATCGAAGCCGGCGAGAATGGACGCTGGATTGAGACCCGCGATCAGCCGACCAGAGACGGGCACCTGGTTGGCATTCGGATCGACGTGACCGAGCGCCGTGAGGTGCAAACAGCGCTCGAGCAGAGCGAGCAGCGATATCGCAGCCTGTTCGAAGCCGCTCCCATTTCACTGTGGGAGCACGACTGGTCCGAGGTACGCAAGCTCGTCGATTCGCTGCGTAGCGAAGGCGTCGAGGATCTCGGCGCCGCGTTGCGTGATCGCCCCGAGCTCCTCCAGCGCGCCAGCGCCGGCATAAAAATCCTCGATGTCAACGATGCGACTCTCAAGATCTATAACGCAGACACCAAGCAGCAGCTTATCGACGAATATCACCGCCGCCTTCGCAGCTCAACGTGGCCAAGCCTTCTCCAAGGGTTGCACTACCTCACGAGCGGTGCGCGACGGGTAACGACCGAGAGCGAGGATATGCGGCTCGACGGCGTACCCTTTCATGTGCGCACGACCATGGAAGTTCCGCAGGCAAACGCTCAGACTTGGGAGCGTGTGTTCGCCGCCGTTGAGGATATCACCGAAGCGCGCGCGCTCTCCCAGCAGCTTCGTTTTCAGGCGGCGCACGACGCGCTCACCGGACTGGTGAACCGGCGCGAGTTCGAGAACCGTCTCGAACGCGCATTGAAGTCGGCCGGGGATGGACGCAGCCAGCACGCCGTGTGCTATCTGGATCTCGATCAGTTCAAAGTGGTCAACGACACCTGCGGTCATGTGGCGGGCGATGAGCTGCTCGGCCGGCTCGGCCGCGTGCTCGCGCACCAGGTGCGAAGACAGGATACGCTCGCGCGCCTCGGTGGCGACGAGTTCGGCGTGCTGCTGGAAAATTGCTCCATGCACGTGGCAGAACGAGTTGCCAACGCGTTGCGCCGCTGCATCGAAGATTTCCGCTTTGCCTGGGAGAATCAGGTGTTCGGTATCGGCGCGAGCATCGGCGTGGTTGCCATCGAAGGCCGCGGACAGACCGTCTCGAGCATACTCAGCGCAGCGGACGCGGCCTGCTACGCGGCAAAGGACCGTGGCCGCAATCGAATTCACATCTACCACGAGGGAGATGTGGAGCTCGCGCGCCGACATGGCGAGATGCGCTGGGTGACTCGCATTCAGACTGCGCTCGAGGAGAATCGATTCGAGCTCGCGCGCCAGCGCATCGTTTCGCTGCCCGCCGCCGCCGGTACGGACACTCACTACGAGCTCCTGCTGCGAATGCGCGACGAAGACGGCAATCTGGTTCTCCCGGAATCCTTCCTGCCGGCTGCAGAGCGCTACAACCTGTCGGTCAAGCTAGACCGCTGGGTGGTCAAAGAAGCGTTTCGACTGCTGACTCTCGACCCAGATCACCTGGAGCGGCTTTTTCTTTGCTCCATCAATCTCTCCGGGGTCTCACTGGCGGACGAGGACTTCCTGATATTCGTAACCACCGAGCTCGCGTCTACGGGTCTTCCGCCCGGTAAAGTGTGCTTCGAGATCACCGAGACGGCTGCCATAGCCAATCTACCGGGTGCCATGCGATTTATTGAGGTGCTGCGCCGTATCGGCTGCCGATTCGCGCTCGACGACTTCGGCAGCGGCCTGTCATCGTTTGCTTACCTGAAGAGCCTGCCGGTGGATTTTCTCAAGATCGACGGCGTGTTCGTCAAGGATATCGTCGAGGACCCGATTCACAGGGAGCTGGTCCGCTCCATCAACGAGATCGGGCATGTCATGGGCAAGCGCACCATTGCCGAGTTCGTGGAAAGCGAGGCGATACTGAGGGCGCTCAATGAGATCGGCGTCGACTACGCCCAGGGATTCGAGCTCGGCAAGCCGGAGCTTCTGCCGAAGCACCAGTACTAGCGAAACCGCTCCTGGAGATCGGCCAGGGCCGCTGAGCCAGGGCACAGATCCTCGAACGCCACGTCGATAAGATCCTCGTCGATCGTATTCGCGAGCGTGTGCATGTCTTCACGCTCAGCATCGACGTAGAGAAGACCCGTGACAATCTCGCCCCGCTTCTGGTGTTGCTCGATGTAAGCGAAGGCGCGGGCACGGTCGGTGGGGTCGTATTCCTGTCCGGCCTTGCGCAACATGACGTTGCTTCCGCCGTGCAGATTGACGCATATGCTCTCGCCTTCTTCGTACTGTGCGCTGATCGGCTCTGCCGGCGGGATGAAGTCTAGACGCGTCGCCCTGTGAAAATTCTGGCGCGTGTGCGCGTAGCTCTTGGTAGAGTCCTCGTGATCATTGAAAGTGACGCAAGGAGAGAGAACGTCGAGCACGGCGAACCCTTCGTGCTTGAGCCCCGCCTTGATCAAGGGCACGAGCTGCTCCTTGTCGCCGGAGAAACCGCGCGCAATGAACGTTCCACCCAGCCCGAGCGCGGTAATCACCGGATCGATGGGCTGTTGCTCGTTGACCTCGCCTTTCTTGGCCTTGGTGCCCACGTCCGCCGACGCCGAGAACTGGCCCTTGGTGAGGCCGTAGACCCCGTTGTTCTCGATGATGTAGAGCATGTTGAGGTTGCGCCTCAGGGCGTGCGCGAACTGACCCAGGCCGATGGAGAGTGAATCTCCGTCACCGGATACACCGATACAATACAGACTCTTGTTGACCGCATTGGAGCCGGTGGCGACCGCCGGCATGCGCCCGTGCACGGCATTGATTCCGTGGGCGGAACTCATGAAATAAGCGGGAGTCTTCGATGAGCAACCGATTCCGGAAAATTTAGTGACCTTGTGAGGCGCCACCTCGAGCTCGTAGAAGGCCTGAATCAACGCGGCGCTGATGGAGTCGTGACCGCATCCCGCGCAGAGCGTCGAGATCGTACCCTCGTAATCGTGCATGCTGAGCCCAAGGGCATTCTTGGGCTGACCCGCGTAGCTGATCTTGGGCTTTGCAATGAATGTCATGCCGCAGCGCTCTTCTTTACCTGCTCGAAAATTCCCGTAAACACCGTCGGCCAGTCGAGCGGCGCACCGCTGTAGTGGAGAATCGAGACGAGCCGGTCTTTCTCCACATCCAACTCGAGGCTCAGCAGCGACTTCAGCTGGGCGTCCCGGTTCTGCTCGACGACAAAGACGCGCTCGTGCCCATCGAGAAATGCCTGCACTTCGGCCCCGAAGGGAAATGCGCGGATCCTGAGGTAATCGATATGAACGCCTTTAGCGCCGAGATTCTCGACAGCCTCGCGAACGGCGCCGTCACAGCCGCCGATGGTAATCACACCCCAGGGCGTCGCCTGCGCCGCGTTGGCGAGTATCGGCTTTGGCACCAGTGCGGTCGCGGTCTTGAACTTGCGCTGGAGTCGCTCCATCACCTGCTGATATTCATCGGGCTTCTCCGTGTAGCGCGCCGACTCGTTGTGTCCGGAACCGCGCGTGAAGTACCCGCCCTTGGGGTGGACCCCCGGATAGGTCCGGTGACAGATTCCGTCGCCATCCACGTCCTGGTAGCGCAGAAACTGCGGGAGCTTCTCGAGCGCCTCGGCATCGAGCACCTTGCCACGATCCGGCCGATATTCGTCGTCCCATTCCAGCTTCGGGCACATCCAGTCGTTCATGCCGATATCGAGATCGCTCATCACGATCACGGGCGTCTGCAGACGCTCGGCGAGATCGAATGCCTCGACCGACAAGCTGAAACACTCGGCTGGGTTGGCCGGGAACAACAGCACGTGCCGGGTGTCGCCGTGAGAGGCGAAGGCGCATGAGAGGATGTCCGACTGCTGAGTACGCGTCGGCATACCGGTAGAAGGCCCGGCCCGCTGCACGTCGAACAGCACAATCGGCACTTCAGCAAAATACGCGAAGCCAAGAAACTCGTTCATCAGGGATACACCGGGGCCGCTCGTGGCGGTGAACGCCCGCGCTCCGCTCCAACCGGCACCAATGACCATTCCGATCGCGCCGAGCTCGTCTTCGGCCTGAACGATACAGAACCGATTTTTTCCGGTGTCCTCGTCTTTGCGGAAATGCTGGCAGAAATTCCGAAATCCATCCATGAGAGACGTCGATGGAGTAATCGGATACCAGGCGGCGAATGTCGCGCCAGCGTACACGCAGCCGAGGGCCGCAGCGGTGTTGCCGTCGATCAGGATGTGCTCATCGGTCTTGTCAAGCTTGGTCAGATGTGTCTCGAGCGGGCACTCGAAATGATCCGTCGCATAGCGATAGCCGAGATCGATGGCCTCGAGATTCGCGTCCACTAGCTTGGGCTTGCTCGCAAAGGTTTCTTCGAGCAGCGTCCTCAGCACATCCATGTCCACATCGAGAAGCGCCGCGAGCACGCCGACATAGGCGATGTTTTTCATGAGTATGCGTGCACGGACGCCGGTAAATGCCTCGTTGCACATCCCTGCCAGCGGCACGCCGAGTATCTTGACGTCGTCGCGTACCAGAGTAGTTCCGCGCGGCCAGGTGGAGTCGTAGACCAGCGTGCCTCCAGCAGTGACGTCGGCCAGATCCTGCCGGTAGGTCTCGGCATTCATGGCCACCATCAGGTCGACCCGGCCGGAGCGCGACAGATGTCCGCGGTGATTCACCCGGATCTCGAACCAGGTCGGAAGGCCCTGGATATTGGACGGGAAGAAGTTCCTGCCCATGACCGGGATGCCCATGCGGAAGATTGCCCGCATCAAAAGGCTGTTCGCGCTCGCCGAGCCCGTCCCGTTGACGGTGGCGAGCTTGATTACGAGATCGTTTATCCCGCCTTTTTCAACGATTTCCATGAATCGGTTCCGGCGTCTTCATCGCTTGCGTAAGGGATGAGAATCGTCGACTTCTGCATATCCCATGCGGCCGTCGGGCAACGCTCTGCGCACAGGCCGCAATGCACGCATACGTTCTCGTCCTTCACCATGACCCGACCGGTCTGCTTGAGGGCTCCGGACACGAAAAGGGGTTGCTCGATTTCGAGCGCTGCGACCCTGAGCCGTTTGCGCAGATCCTGCTCTTCGCCATTGTGCGTGATGGTCAGGCAGTCCACCGGGCATACGTCGACACACGCATCGCATTCGATGCACAGCGAATCGGTGAAAACGGTCTGCACGTCGCAGTTCAGACAACGCTCGACCTCTTCGCAGGTCTGCTCGACCGTGAATCCGAGCTCGACCTCGATCTCGAGCTCCTTGAAACGTTTCTCGAGATCGACGCGTGGCATCGCCTGGCGGGCGAGCGCGCTGAAGTCATTACTGTAGCTCCACTCGTGGATGCCCATCTTGCGGCTGCTGAGATTGACACCTCGAGGAAGACGGTCGCGCACGGATGTGCCCTGGCAGTGCTTGTGAATCGAGATCGCCGCCTGATGACCGTGCTCCACCGCCCATATGATGTTCTTAGGACCGAAGGCGGCATCTCCGCCGAAAAAGACATCGCTACGGGTCGACTGGAAGGTCGTCTCGTCGACGACCGGCATGTTCCACTCGTCGAACTCGATGCCGATATCCCGCTCGATGAACGGAAACGCGTTTTCCTGTCCAACCGCCAGAATCACGTCGTCGCAGGGAAGCACGACCTCGTCGAGCGTCTTGGAGCGAAGCCTGCCGCTCTCGTCCTCGTGCCACTCGACCCGGCTGAACCTCATGCCGGCCAGACGCCCGTTCTCGATGACGTAAGCCTCGGGTGAGTGATTGAGCAGGAGCTCCACGTGCTCCTCCTCCGCATCCTCGAGCTCCCAGTCCGAAGCCTTGAGCAGATGTCTCGGCTTGCGCGCCACCACCTTGACGTCCTTGCCGCCGAGGCGCAGCGAGGTGCGGCAGCAATCCATGGCGGTGTTTCCCCCACCGATGATGAGGACACGCTCACCGATGCTGTGCACGTGACCGAACGCCACCGATGTAAGCCAGGTGATGCCGATGTGGATGTTCTCGGTATCGTGTCGCCCCGGCAGCTCGAGCTCGCGTCCCGAGGGTGCGCCGGTTCCGATGAACACCGCGTCGTAGCCTTCGTCGAGCAGTGCCTTGAGGCTGTGGACCGGGGTGTTGAGGCGCAGGTCTACGCCGAAATCGATGATCGTGCTGATCTCGTCGTCGATGACCCGGCCCGGCAGGCGAAAGCTCGGGATGTTGCTTCGCATGAGACCACCGGTGGTGGCCAGTGATTCAAAGATCACGCACTCGTAACCGAGCGGCATCAGGTCGTTGGCGACGGTGAGCGATGCGCATCCGGCGCCGATGAGCGCCACGCGCTTGCCGTTTTTCCGGCGCGGAATCTCCGGCAGGCGGTCGTCGATGGCGTCGCGGTGGTCCGCGGCGACACGCTTGAGCCGGCAGATGGCCACGGGCTTCGCGTCCACCCGGCCACGCCGGCACGCCGGCTCGCAGGGCCGATCGCACACGCGGCCGAGGATGCCGGGAAAAACGTTCGACGCGCGATTGAGGAGATAGGCGTCGGTGAAGCGGCCCTGGGCAATCAATCGGATGTATTCCGGCACGTCCGTATGTGCCGGGCAGGCCCACTGACAGTCCACCACGCGGTGGAAATAGTCAGGCTGCAACGTGTCTGTCGGCTTCACGTGCGCGTCTCGAGCACCCGAGCTATCGGGTTACCCACGCGAGCCTCCCCCTTGTTGTTCTCTGCCACTGCAAGACTACTGATTAAACGATGAATTTCAACCGGAAACATCGAGTATCTAAAGTTCTAATGTATATAGAGCAAAAACTGGCCCCATGCCGGCGCAATCGGTTCCAGCGGGGTGCATGCGGCGAAGGGCCATTCTCAGGCTGAGACGCACTCCTGGAGCACCGCCTCAACTTGCCTTCGCAGGAGTGGATGACCACCCGCACCTTGCCGGAGATGATGAAGGAGACTTCGGCGGAATCGTCCTGGTAGGCGATGACCTGGCGCCTTGCCTCGAAGCGCTCGAAGCGGCAGGACTGGGAGACCTCTTCCAGGGACGAGCGGTCCAGGCCCGTAAAAGGCTCGATGGACGACAGGGCGCGTACCAATCGTGCGTGCATGGTCATGGCGGGCGGGTGAATACGCCGGCGATTGTAAGGCAACACCCTGTAGACCGCCGCCGGTAGCGGCGGGTTCAGTCACCGGAAAGGCGCTTCGCAGGGCGCCTGTGGCTCGGCGCTGGGAGTGATCAGGCCTCGCGGACGTCTTCGAGCTCGCCTGCCTCACCGGCGTCGAGCACCTTGCGCCAGATCGCCATGTCCTCGGTCTTGTCCTCGTCGAGCTCCACGCCCACCATGTAGCGCTTGCCCTGCTCGACCTCCTCGCACCATTTGACCTCGCCGGCGAGATAGAACTTGCTGGGGTGACTCGAGATCTCGACCCAGAGCTCCAGATTGAAGCCTTTGGGAATGTGCTGATCCAGCTGAATTCTGAGTCCCCGCTCCGACACGTCCTTGGTCGAGCAGCGCACCACCGTCCCCGGCGGGATGGTGTCGCGGGTCGAGGAGACGATCTGCACCACAACCCGCTCATCCCGAAGGTGGCGGGTGTGCTGGCGTCGGTCCTTTTTGCTGGACATAGGGTTTCCCCGCAGAAATAAACGATTCGACTCCAGTGGCCCAACGGGCCTACTGAATTAACGGCCTATTCTGCGGCGTCATTTAGCCCCGCACTGTGTCCTCGTTGGCAGTCCTCGCCACCACCGGCCGGACTTGCGGCCGGGGCCACAATCTCGNNGGGCACGGCCGGGCGCAGGAATGGCGACTGGGTCACATCCGGCACGCCGGGTGGGCCTGCGCCACGGCGAGCGTGGTTTTTCTCACCGAGCGCGGCCGCGCAAAGCTCGAACATCGGTGCCCATGGACCACTGGTCCCAACTGCATTCGAGGAGATCACATCATGTCCGATTACCGAATCGACGAGCACCGCGTGAACGATGGCGACGTGGTTGGATCCTGGCTGCTCGCGGCAGTCGTGGTCACGCTGCTGTTAGTGGTGATTTTTCCCCTCGGCGCCTAGCCGAGACGCCACCGTCAGGGTTTGCGCACCGGCGCGAGCCCGCTCGGCGCGAGCCCGGCCAGAGCCGTGTCCAGGCGGCCGGGCTCGCGGCCGGCGTCCTCAGCGGCCTCCTTGCGCCCCACCGCGGCTCGAACCAGCTGACCACCGGCATAGCGGACCGGCTCCGGCGGCAGGAAACGCGCCGGCCGCCGCTCCACCATGGGTGATTGCGACCACTCGTCCCGGGCCCCGAGAGCCAGCGAGGCGAGAAACTGGCCGCCCACGTGTGACGGACCCACGCCGTTGCCGGTGTAACCGTGTCCGTAAACGATGGCCGCGGCGCCGGGCATGCGGCCGAAATGCGGCAGCCCGGTCGCCGTGCGCGTGGCCGGACCGCGCCAGGCGGCGGCGATGCCGGCATCGGCAAGGGTCGGATAGAAGCGCCCGATCTCGCGCGCGATGGCCTCGCGGCGCGGCGAGGCGTCGTCGAAACGACGGCCCAGGCGTCCGGCGAACGGAATCGCGCCACCGCCCTTGCCGAAGCACAGGCGGCCGTCGGGAGTGCTGCGGTAGTAATTGACCAGCATGCGCGAGTCCGAGATGGCGATACCGGTGTCGAGGCCGACAGCGTGCAGCCTGTCCGGCACCGGGCGGGTCATGACCACGTCCGATGCGATGGGCAGAATGCTGCGCCGGAACACCGGCAGCTCGTGCGCCCAGGCATTCAGCGCCAGCACCACCGCCTCGGCGGTCACCCTGGCTTCGCGCGTGCGCACGACCGGCCGCGCGCCCCCTTGCAACCCGGTCATCGCGGTCCTCTCGTAAATGTGCACACCCTGCTCGGAAGCCACGCGGGCCAGGGTGCGGGCGAGCAAAGCGGGCTGGACGGTGGCGACGCTGCCCTCGAAGACACCGGCCAGATGGCGCTCGCTGCCGCCGAGCGCCGCCACCTGCGCCGGCGCGAGCACATCGAAAGGCTCCAGACCGTGCCTGGCGAGCACATCCAGGGTGCTCTGCCAGGCACCGATCTGGCGGCGGTTGCTGGCAGTCCAGAGCCAGCCGTGCTGACGGAAGTGCGCGCCCAGGCCGTGGCTATCGCAGAACGCCCCGATGGCCCGCACCGCGTCCTCGGACGCGCGCAGAAGACGCACGCCCTCCTGGCCCCCGCAGATTTCCAGCAGCGTGGCCGCCTTCGACATCCAGGTCATGGCGAAACCGCCGTTGCGGCCGCTCGCGCCGGACCCGCACAGATCCGCTTCGATGACGGTGACGTCGACGGATCGGTCGCGACGCTTGATCTCGAGCGCCGTCCAAAGCCCGGTGAATCCGCCGCCGACGATACAGACATCGGTGCTCAGATCGTGATCCAGGGGAACCGGCGACGCCGGCTCGGCGTCGAGCGCCTGCTCGAGCCAGAAACTCCTCATTCGCCCGCCCGACCCGCGTAGCCGCCGGCGGCCGCAGCCAGTGACAGCCACCCGATGATCAGCGCGCCACCACCGACCGGAGTCACCGCGGCGAGCCAATCGAGATCGGCGAGCACCCGCAGATAGAGGCTGCCCGAGAACAGCACGATGCCCGTGAGCCAGGCCCGGCAGGCCCATTGCCACCACGTCGCGCAGGAGAGTCGCGCCGCGAGCGCGGTGACCGCGACAATCGCCAGAGTGTGATAGATGTGATAGCGCACCGCCGTCTCGTAGACCTGCGCCATCTCGGGCCCCATCAGGGATTTCGACGCATGCGCGCCGAAGGCACCGCTGACGACAGCGAGCGCACCGAGCAACCCGGCCGCCCGCAGATAAAAACCTGGTGTATCCATCACTGAAGCCCAACCATGCAGAGACGAAACGAACTTTCGCGCCGAGACTATCCGTCGAGAGGATCACACGGCAACGGGTCGACATCGATAATCATTTGATTCCTCGAGCACCATTTTGCCTGCAAGAAGATGTTGGACACAGTTCCAGACAAGCGCCGGTCGCGGTCCTATAATGATGTTACTCACTCCAAGCCCTGGAAAAAGCTGCCCAGGAGCCGTTGCCGATGTTCCGACTGATGATACTGGTGTTGACGACCCTTCTGGCGGTGTCGACCGCGCAGGCGCAGAAGACCTACAGGTGGGTGGACGAGAAAGGCGTTACACATTTCTCCACGCGTCCGCCGCCCGGGCTGAAAACAGACCAGACCCGACTCAAGGGAGGAACGGTCACACAGCCGCGCCCAAGCACCGAAGCCGATGATCTGGCCAAGATCAAATCGGTGGACCTGCAGAGGTCCGGATGGGAGGGATGCTCGAGTAATCTGTGCCAGCTGACGAAACAGCTCGATCCGGAGTGTAAAACAAGCTATTGCAGCCGCGCAAAACGCTATACCGAAAGTTGCGGATCGGCCACCTGCCAGACAAAGAAAATCGCTTTCGAAAAAGATGTGCAGGAGCGCATCGCCCTGAGGAACCAGAATCGCGAGCAGCAGGCGATCAACGCCAACACCGTTCCGACGCCTCCGACCTCTCAGGGCCGGAATTGAGTCGCGATTTCCGTCAACTGATTACTGAATTGGCGCCATCAAACGCGCAACGCCGACGCCGAACTTGAACCATATCGGCTTCGCGTCCAATTCTCCTTTCTCGACGATCTTCGAGTTTGCGAAATCCTTCTCGAACATGTCCTTCATGCGTACGCCAAACTCCTCATCGACGATCAGCAAAGTAAGTTCGAAGTTGAGCCGGAACGACCGATTGTCGAGGTTGGCGGTGCCTACTGCCGCTATCTCGTCGTCGACGAGCATCGTTTTTTGATGCAGAAATCCCGGCTGATAACGAAAAAGCCTGACGCCGAAGGGCTCTGTCTCGTTGTAGTAGGAAAACGACGAAAGCCAAACAAGCAGATGATCGGCTTTCTCCGGCATCAGTATGCGCACATCGACTCCCCGCAGCGCGGCTATCTGAAGCGCGGCCACGACCTTCGAGTTGGGAACGAAATAGGGTGACGCGATCCACACGCGCTTCTTGGCGGAGTGAATCGCGTGCACGAAGAAAAGACCGCAGGTCTCCAGGTCGTCGGCAGGCCCCGAAGGTATGACCAGCACGCTCTTGTCGCCGCTTTCAGAGCGCGCCGGAGACCAATTGAGCGCCGGCACCTCGTGAGTCGCCCAGTACCAGTCCTCAATGAAAGCGAACTGCATCGCCTGAACCGCTGGTCCGCGCACACAGACGTGCGTATCGCGCCAATGGCCGAATGAATCGCTTCGGCCCAGGTACTCGTCGCCGATGTTCAGCCCGCCCGTATATGCCGCACGCCCGTCCACGACGACGACTTTGCGATGGTTACGGAAATTGAGCTGAAAACGGTTTCGTATACCCTTGGTGGTGTTGAAAGGGCTCACCTCGACGCCGGCGTCCTTGAGCTCTCTGAGATAGGCGTTCGGCAGACCGAGACATCCGATCTCGTCAAAGAGCAGGTATATACGAACTCCGGCTCGCGCCTTACTTATCAGGGCACGCTTGAATTCACGACCAATCTCGTCGTCCTCTATGATGAAATACTGAATGAGTATGTAATCCCGCGCAGATTCGATTTCCCTGAAAATAGCCGCGAAGGTCTGCTCGCCGTCAATGAGAAGCTCGGCATCGTTGTAGCGAGTGAAAGGCATCGCGGCCAGCTCCTCCATCACGCGGAAATTCATGCGACTCTCGTCGGGCCGTACGACAAACTCTGGAAGCTCTGGGATGATATTGTCGATTATCGGTTGAATATCACGGCTCTCGGTGCGCCGCGCGTCGATATATCCGTGGTATTTGCTGCGCCCGAAAATCCAGTAGAGCGGCACCGCCACGTAGGGAAAGGTGAGAAGGCTGACTACCCAAGCGATCGAGCCCTGGGACGTGCGAACCGTCATCACCGCGTCGATGGCGAGGACGATACCGGAGACATAGAAGAACCCGGCGAGCGCAAACCCTATGATGAGCCAGTCTTCGCTTATCATGTTGCCGCCGTCGACTTGCGGATCAGGCCGGCGAGCCCGGAGCCGTGCCGTGGAGCATCATTCTCAGACCGATCAGAATCAGAGCCATGCTCGCGACCATTACCAGAGTGATGGTCTGCGCGAAGAACAGTAAAGCCAGCACGGCCACAATTATCGGTATGACGCTGTAAACGAAACTCGATGTGCGTGTGGGCCCGATTTCACGGATGCTCAAATTATACAGGAGATAGCCCAGTCCCGATCCGCAGATTCCCATATACAGCACCGCAAGTATCGATGCATGCGATATCTCCCGGATCGCCGTCAACGGGGCCTCGAGGGGCGCGAGAAGCAGCAGCAAAGCCACCCCGAACAGGGTCGCATAATAGGTCAGCGCGAACCCCGAGTAGCGTGCAAGCATGGCCCGGACGAGAAGCGCATAAATTACCCAGCTCGCCACCGAGAGAAGCATCAGCACGTCTCCTTTGTTGAATCGGACTGCGAGGATCACGGCCAAATCTCCCCGGGAGATCAGAACGAGCACGCCAAGGAGAGCCAGAACGACACCGGCATAGTTCCACAGAGTGAGGCGCTCTTTTATGAAAACCGCCGCGGCCACACTCGTCACGACTGGACTGAGCGCGTTGATGATGGCGGTGTTGGCCACGTCGGTATAGCGCAGACTCAGAAAAAAAAAGAAATGGTATCCGACGATTCCGGCGAGCCCCAGGATAAGGACCGGCAGCAAATCGCGAGGTTCGAGTCTCGGCAGCGTTTTCTTGGTGCAAACAAGCAGAAGGGTCAGGAACAGCAGCGCGACGAAGTATCGCAGCAGCGTCGCTGTTAGCGGGTCGAGATCAACCGTCGTATACTTTCCCGCAATGTAACTGCCCGAGAAAAGCACGCTGGTCGTGAGCGGAAACAGGATTCTTTTCATGCAACGTACGCACGCGCGGCAGACAATTCGAGAGGAAAGGCATTATGACAGAGCACAACGTCCGTGATCTGCTGACCGGGAAGGTGCCGGTGGGCAGCGACGTCAAGCTCAAAGGCTGGGTGCGGACCCGAAGAGATTCCAAGCAGGGGTTCTCGTTCATAAACCTCCATGACGGATCCTGCTTCGATGCCATACAGGTCGTCGCCGATCGATCCGTGGCCGGCTACGAGGACAACATCCTGCACCTGACCGCCGGGTGCTCGATTGTCGCCACCGGCATGCTCGTGGAATCCAAGGGTCGAGGTCAGAGCTTCGAGGTGCAAGCGAATCACATCGATGTGATTGGCTGGGTCGAGGACCCGGAGAGCTACCCGGTTTCAGCGAAACGACACACATTCGAACATCTGCGTGAGGTGGCGCACCTCAGGCCTCGCACGAACACGATCGGCGCCGTTGCGCGCCTGCGGCACAGTCTCGCCCAGGCGATACACCGCTACATGAGCGACAACGGATTCGTCTGGATCCACACGCCGATCATCACGGCCAGCGACTGCGAGGGTGCCGGCGAGCTGTTTCGGGTGAGCACGCTCGATTTCGCCAACATACCCCGCAACGAGCGGAACGAACCGGACTTCAGCACGGACTTCTTCGGCCGCGAAACTTTTCTGACCGTGTCGGGCCAGCTCAATGTCGAGTGTTATTGCCTGGCACTGAGCAAGGTTTACACCTTCGGTCCGACCTTCAGAGCCGAGAACTCCAATACCAGCCGTCATCTGGCCGAGTTCTGGATGATCGAGCCCGAGATCGCCTTTGCGGATCTCAACGATAATGCCGATCTCGCCGAATCGTTCCTCAAAGCGGTCGTGAAGGAGATCCTCGACGAGCGGGCCGACGATATGGCCTTCTTCAACGAGCGCATCGACAAAAACGCGATATCGCGATTGGAGGGCCTGGTGCAGTCGGAATTCGAGCGCATGAATTATGGCGAGGCGATTGACATTCTCAAGCGCGCCAAACGAAGCTTCGAGTTTCCGGTCGAGTGGGGGCTCGATTTGCAGTCGGAGCACGAGCGCTACCTGGCCGAGGAACACGTCGGCAGGCCGGTCGTTGTCATGAACTATCCCAAAGACATCAAGGCCTTTTACATGCGACGCAACGACGATGGACAGACCGTGGCCGCCATGGACGTTCTGGTGCCAGGCGCGGGCGAGATCGTCGGAGGCAGCCAGCGCGAGGAGCGCCTCGAGGTCCTCGACGAGCAGCTCCAGAACATGGGGCTGAGCGAGCAGCTGTGGTGGTATCGGGACCTGCGCCGATACGGCACGGTGCCGCATTCGGGATTCGGGCTCGGTTTCGAGCGTCTGCTCTTCTACATCACCGGCATGCGCAACGTGCGCGATCTGATCCCGTTCCCGCGCACACCGAACAGCGCGCCGTTCTAGGCGCCGAGCAGCCGGCGCCGGAGCAGATTCACGGCGCTGATGACCGCGTACTGACGCACACGCTGGCGGTCGCCCGGCAGCTGCACCTGCTGGGCCTCGCTCGCGTCACTCATGGCGAGCCCGAGGAACACCGTGCCGACCGGCTGACCCTCCTGCTCGGTGGGCCCGGCCACGCCGGTGGTCGCGAGCGCCACGTCCGCTCCGAGCACCCGCCGCGCGCCTTCGGCCATGGCTTGCGCGGCCTGCGCCGAAACCACAGGGCCCGGCGGCACTCCCAACAGCGAGAACTTCACGTCGCTCGCGTAGCAGACGACACCGCCGCGAAACACGTCGCTCGCGCCGGGCACCGAGGTGAATCGCGCACCCATGAGGCCGCCCGTCAGCGACTCGGCGACACCGAGACTGAGGCCTCGTTGCCTCAGCATGTCGAGCACCACCGACTCCATGGTGTCGTCGTCGACACCGAAGACGAGATCGCCGAGCACGCTCCTGACCCGGACCTCCTCCTCGGCGAGCATCGCCTCTGCCTTGTCTGCGTCGGCGGCCTTGGCGGTGATGCGCACCTTGATGCCCTCGATGCCGCTCGCCTGGAACGCGAGTGTCGGATTGCCCGCCCCGTCCAGCTCCACGATGCGCTCGCCGAGCATCTCGGCGAGCCCCGACTCCGACTGACCCCAGGTACGCAGCACCCGGCTCTTGATGACGGCGGCGACACCGGCGCGCCGCTGCAGATCCGGTAACACCGTGCCGGTGAGCATCTCGTGCATCTCGTAGGGAACGCCCGGCACCGCGTATACGACTTTGTCGCCGATCGGACAAATCAGACCGGGCGCCGTGCCGGGCATCTCGGCCATCACCGTTGCGCCCTCCGGCACGTCGGCCTGACGCAGGTTGTTGTCGGGCATCTCCCGGCCGCGGGCTGCGAACATGGCGCGTATGCGCTCGCCGATCTCGGGTCGCCGGATCAGACCGACGCCCATGACCTCGGCAATGGCTTCCCGGGTGATGTCGTCCTGGGTGGGGCCGAGCCCGCCGCACATGATGACGGCATCGCTGCGTTCCAGGGCGAGACGGATGCACGAGACGATACGCTCGAGATTGTCGCCGACCTTGGTCTGATAGTGGGAGTCGATGCCGGCGAGCGCCAGCTGCTCGCCCATCCACGCCGAGTTGGTGTCGACGATCTGACCGAGCAGCAGCTCGGTGCCCACCGCGATGACTTCGCAACGCATGCCGTATTCCAGTGCTCTCGGGATTGATGATAACCGAGAATCGAGCCGCTCCAGGTGCTTATCCGCTCAGCGGGTGTGCCGACCCGAGAGCGCCGCGCGGCCCGCAAACTTCGCACGCTGACCGAGCGCCGACTCGATGCGAAGCGCCTCGTTCCACTTCGCCATGCGCTCTGAGCGAGAGAAAGATCCCACCTTGAGCTGAGGCACGCCCCAGCCGAGCGCGAGGTGGACGATGGTGGTGTCCTCGGTCTCGCCCGAGCGTGCCGAGACGATGGCGCCCCATCCGGCGCCGCGCGCCGCATCGAAGGCCCGGCGGGCTTCGCTGAGCGTGCCCGCCTGGTTCGGCTTGATGAGCACGGCATTGCAGGCACCGACAGCGGCGGCGTGGGCTACACGGGCGGCATCGGTCACGAGGTAATCGTCACCGACGATCTGGAGCGCATCGCCGAAACGCGCGGTGAAACGCACGAGGCCCGGCTCGTCGTCTTCGCCGAGGGGATCCTCGACCGAGACGATGGGGTAGCGCGCGATCCATTCACCGAGTCGCTCGATGAGCGCATCGCTTTCGAGCTCCTCGCCATCGAGCGCGAGCGCGTAGCGACCCGCGCTTCCGAGCTCCGACGCCGCGATATCGAGCGCAATGGCAACCTGATCGCGCGGTACGAGCCGCGCCGCCTCGATGGCCGCGAGCAGACATTCGAGCGCCTCCTCGTTGCTGGAGAACTCCGGCCAGTAGCCGCCCTCGTCGGCAACGCCGCGCAGCTTTCCGCGCGCCTCGAGCAGGCGCCCCGCCGCGGCGTAAACCTCCGCGGTCCACACCAGCGCCTCGTCGAAGCACCCGGCGCCGGGAGCCACGAGCATGAAGTCCTGCACGTCGACACGACGACCGGCGTGGGCGCCGCCGCCGAAGATCTGGATCTCCGGCAGCGGCAGGACCACGTCGTCGCTGCCCGCCAGATGGCGCCACAGGGGCACGCCCGCGGCAGCGGCGGCGGCGTGCGCGCAGGCCATGGACACCGCGACGGTGGCGTTGGCGCCGAGACGACGCTTGTCATCGGTGCCGTCGAGACGGCAAAGCCGCGCATCCACGTCCGCCTGATCGTCGGCATCGACGTCCTTCAAGGCATCGGCAATCGGCCCGCGGACGTTGGCGATGGCGCGCTGCACGTCAAGGCCGCCGAGCGCAGCGCCGCCGTCGCGCAGCTCCACCGCCTCGCCGCTGCCGGTAGAGGCGCCGGCCGGCGCAATGGCGCGGCCGCGGCCGCCGCCGCGGAGCGCGACTTCGGCCTCCACCGTCGGTCGCCCGCGGGAATCCCACACACGCCGGCCCGTTACGCTTTCGATGCGGGTATCGCTCATGGCGAGAGCTCCGAGGACCAGAGCGAAGCGATCTCGGCGAGGCGCGTCGTAGGACGCTCGAGAAGCCGCGCCGCGAATCCGCGTACCCGGTTCTTGTCACCTTCCTCGGTCAAGTACTCGACCGGTGACTTGCCGTCGACGCGCGCGAGCAGCAGCCCGGGCAGCAGTCGCGCCGCGCGGGCCTCGAATGCCGGCGCGGCTTCCCAGGCGATGTGCCTCGTGTGCGCGCTCACGAGCGCCTCGAAGCAGGCGAGAAAAGCCCGGCTCGCGTGCGGCACCCACAGGCATTTGAGCAGCAGGTGATTGAGGCAGAATGCCAGGTCGAAAGCAGGATCGCCGTACCAGGCGCACTCGGCGTCGAGAAACACGGGACCGCGCGGGCCGATCAGGAGATTCTTGGGGCTGACGTCGCCGTGCACCAGGGCGCGCTTGTGCGTCGCCGTCGTCTCGACCAGCGACTGCAACGCGGCCGCGAGGCGCGGATGCGCGCGCGCCGTCGCCAGCAGATACGGCTCGAGGCGTATGGCGAAGAAGGTCTCGTCGGTGGCGAAGCGCGCTGCCACCTGCGCATCCCCGGCGGTAGCCGCGTGGATGCGACCGAGCCGTTCGCCGACGCGCGCGGCGGTGTCCGGCTCGGCGACACCCGCGGCGAGCTGCTGCTTCCAGAGCGGATACGCCTCGGGCTCGAGATAGCGCATGACGAACAGACCCTGCGCCTCGTCGGCGCCGAGAATCTCGGGCACCGCCTCGGGCACGATACGCCCCACGCAGCGTATCCACTCGAGCTCGTAGCGGTTGCGCTCCACCGGCGCGCGCCACTCGGCGCTCACCCGCAGACGCGGCAGCGCGCGCTTGATACAGACCGCGCCGCCGGCAAGATTCACCCGCCAGATGTCGGAGCTGACGCCGCCCGGAAGCGGCTCGAGCGGCGGGCAGCGGCCGGCCTCGACGAGGCCCATGCGTTCCAGCGCGCGCACCACCTCGTTCATCCGTCGAGCGCAATCGAGCACGCGAACATCATGCCACGCGATGCAGGAGCGTCTCGCCTTCGCGCAGACGACGGCAGTTTTCCATCGCCACCGCGAGACTGCGGCCGAGCGTCTCCTGGGTGAGCCAGGCCACGTGGGGTTGCACCAGCACGTTGTCGAGATCGAGCAGCGGTGCATCGCCCGCGATGGGCTCCTCTTCGAAGACATCGAGACCCGCGGCCAGCAGCCGCCCGGAGCGAAGCGCCTCGACGAGCGCGTGCTGATCCACCAGGCCGCCACGCGCGGTATTGATGAGCACCGCGCCGCGCTTCATGCGCGTCAGTGCCCCGGCATCGATGAGGTGCTCGGTATCGGCAACGAGCGGCACGTGCAGCGAGACGACGTCGGACTCGGCGAGAAGCGCATCGAGCGCACGCCACTCCGCCACCGCATCGACCTTGGGAGCGGTGGCCGTGTAGAGCACCCGCGCGCCCATGGCGACGAGTACCGGCGCGAGCAGCGACGGCACGGCCCCGTAGCCGACCAGACCGACGGTCCTGCCGGCAATCTCGCCGACGTCGTCGAACAGCGCCGGATCCAGCCGCCAGCCTTCGCCGGCGCGGGTCGCCGCGTCGAGTCTGCGCGCGCGGCGAAGCGTCGCCAGCATGAGCATCAGCGCCGCCTCGGCCACCGCCCGGCTGTTCGTTCCCGGCATGTTGCACACCGCGATCCCACGCCCGCGGGCATGCTCGAGGTCGATGGTGTTGACGCCGACGCCGATTTTCTGAACCAGTCGCAGTCCCGGCGCCGCCTCCATGATCCGTGCATCGACGGGCCTCAACGCGTGCAGCAGCACCTCGGTGTCGGCGAGCAGCTGGAACAGCAAATCGTCGTCGGCTTCCGGGCAGGGGCGAATGTCCAGCCACGACGGCGCGAGATGCAGCAATCGGGTCCGCAGCTTGTCGCTGCACGCGTAGTGAAAGATCGCCTGCATCGCGCGTGCCGGCTCGCGGACTAGCGAATCCAGTGCTCGCACATGGGCCCGCCGGGGCCATACACGGGATCGCATCTCGGCACCGGCACGCGCGCCACCCGCGTCGCCGCCTGCTGGCACGCGCCGGCGCCCGCCCGGCACGTGTCCGGGCTCTGGCCGCTCGGGTAAGCGCCGACCACGCCCAGGCCGGCGCCCGGGGAGAGGCGCTTGTGCGCAACGCCTGCCGGGATGATGAGCACGTCACCCGGGTTGAGCGTCAGGGTGATGCCGTTCTCGCCGCCGAGCTGCGCCCGGGCCGTGCCGCAGTAGATGCCGAGCACCTCGTGAGCGGTGCTGTGATAGTGGTGAAACGCGAAGATGCCGTCACGCCAGCAGCCAACCCAGTCGTTGGCCTCGAACAGCCGCTCGAAGATCGATGCGGGATCGCTTCCGGTCGGCCGCACGGCGCCGGGGTAGGCGAGCAACGGCAGGCGCGGGTTGTTCGGAACCTCGGCATCGGCTTCGAGTCGATGCGATATGACCTGGACGGCGTCGACGCTCGATGTCATGGGCGGCTCCCGCGCGGCGGCTGTTGCGAGACCGCCGCTGCCCAGTATACCCCCTCCGCGCCCGACCTCTCCTGGCCGTGTAGAATCCAGGGCTCGGGGTCGAGAGTGGGAGAACGGGTCATGATCAGACTCACCATCGCCAAAGCGGCCGCGCTGGTGCTCACCGTGTCTCTGAGCGCGCACGCCCAGGATGCCGCGTTCGAAGGGCCATCGACGAAGGGCTTTCTCGAATGCGCAAAGAAATGTCAGAAATCCTTTTATTTCAGCGAGCAGAGCGATCCGGCCTTCGCGCAGCTCCGAAACGCCTGCATCGAGGGATGCGGATTCGTCACCGATGCCAACATGATCGCCTACCAGAGCTGTAACATCGGCTGTCAGGGCATCTTTCCCTATCGGCACGGCACCAACGCCGAGTTCGCGGGCTTTCAGAAGACCTGCATACTCGGTTGCAGGCGGGTGCGCTGAGCCGACCCAGCTGCGGGGACGACATGAAGGCACTTGTCAAACGATCCGCCGAGCCGGGCATCTGGATGGAAGACGTGCCGATGCCGGGCGTGTCCACCAACGAGGTGCTGGTGAAGGTGGAGAAGACCGCCATCTGCGGCACCGACCTGCACATCTACAACTGGGACGAGTGGTCTCAGCGAACGATTCGTCCGCCGCTCGTCATCGGCCACGAGTTCGTCGGAGAGATCGTCGAGCTCGGTCCCGGCGTGGACAACTATTCCATTGGCGACCGGGTTTCCGCAGAAGGCCACATCACCTGCGGCATGTGCCGCAATTGCCGCGCAGGACGCCGGCATCTGTGCACACACACGAGCGGCATCGGCGTGAACCGCAACGGCGCGTTCGCCGAGTACATCGCGGTGCCGGCATCGAACCTCTGGCTGATCCCGCAGGAAATTCCCTCCGAAATCGCCGCCTGCTTCGACCCCCTCGGCAATGCCACGCATTGCGCGCTGTCGTTCGACCTCGTCGGCGAGGACGTGCTGATCACCGGCGCCGGGCCCATCGGCATCATGGCCGCCGGTATATGTCGCTTCATCGGCGCGCGGCACGTGGTGGTCACCGATGTCAACGACTACCGCCTGGAGCTGGCCGGCAAAATGGGGGCGACGCATCTCGTGAACGTGGCCCGGGAAAATCTCGACGAGGCGATGCGCGCCCAGAACATTCACGAGGGCTTCGACATCGGGCTCGAGATGTCCGGCAATCCGGAAGCATTCAACGACATGCTTCATCACATGTACCACGGCGGCCGGATCGCGCTTCTCGGGATTCTTCCATCGAAGACGCTCATCGACTGGGACCAGGTCATCTTCAAGGGCCTGCACATCAAGGGCATCTACGGCCGCGAGATGTTCGAGACCTGGTACAAGATGACGCAGATGGTCATCGGTGGCCTCGATCTGACGCCGTTGCTCACCCACCGTGTCGCAATCGATGATTACATGATCGGATTCGAAGCCATGAAAAGCGGTCAATGCGGCAAGGTCGTATGCAGCTGGAGCTGAGCGTCCAACCGCGGGGGACAGAAAATGAGCATGCAGCAAATACTGACCGAAGAGCTGGAATCCATCTGCCGCGAAGGGCTGTACAAAGAAGAGCGAATCATTATCACGCCCCAGGGCGCAGCCATCCGCGTGGCCGACGGCGGGGAGGTTCTCAATTTCTGCGCCAACAACTACCTGGGGCTGGCAAATCATCCGGAGATCATCGCGGCGGCCAAGAAGGCGCTCGACGACCACGGCTTCGGCATGGCCTCGGTGCGTTTCATCTGCGGCACGCAGGACCTGCACAAGTCGCTCGAAGGATCCATCGCGGAGTTCTTCGGCACTGAGGATGCGATTCTCTACACCTCGTGCTTCGACGCCAACGGCGGTCTGTTCGAGACCCTGCTCGGTCCGGAGGACGCGGTCATCAGCGATGCGCTCAACCACGCGTCGATCATCGACGGCGTGCGCCTGTGCAAGGCCCGGCGCTACCGCTACAAGCACGCCGACATGCACGACCTGCAAAGCAGGCTCGAAGAGGCGAGCGACGCCCGCTGCCGTCTGATCGCAACCGACGGTGTGTTCAGCATGGACGGCGACATCGCACCGCTCGACGAGATCGTCGAGCTTGCGCAACGCCACGACGCCATGGTGATGGTCGACGATTCTCACGCGACGGGTTTCATCGGAGCCACGGGGCGGGGCTCCGCCGAGCACCATGGTGTCCATCGAGACATCGATATCTTCACTTCCACGCTGGGAAAGGCGCTCGGCGGCGGCTCCGGTGGCTTCACCACCGCGAGCCGCGAGGTGGTCGATCTGCTGCGCCAGCGCTCACGGCCCTATCTGTTCTCCAACACGCTTCCGCCGCCGCTGGCGGCCGCCGGCATCACCGTATTCGGCATCCTGTCCCGCTCGGGCGAGCTGCGCGAGCGACTGATGGAGAACACCCGGTACTTTCGTGACCAGATGACCCGCGCGGGCTTCGATATCAAACCCGGCGCGCATCCCATCGTTCCAATCATGCTCTACGAGGCCACCCTGGCCAAGGAGATGGCGGCACGCATGCTGGCCGCCGGGATCTACGTTATCGGCTTCTCGTATCCGGTCGTTCCGAAAGGCGAAGCGCGCATCCGCGTGCAGCTTTCCGCAGTTCACGAGCGTGCCCATCTGGACCGGGCCATCGAGGCCTTCTCGAAGGTGGGTAAGGAGCTCGGAGTCATCTGATTTACCGCCGAACGGGCATGGGCTGAGCGACGAGGGAATCTTATGACGCGACGGTGATCGTGCGATTGCTCCCGGGGCGCCCCGGGCCGGTCCGAAGCCGCGATGAACGCCGTTCCTCACATCGACGAGCATTCTCTTGGCTGACACTCTGTGGTTAACTACCGGGTTTCGGCCGCACGGGCCAAGAGCGTTCATCTCGAACGCGGTCCGGTGACGAGCCTGGCACTCCCACAGACCGGACGGACGAAGAAAAAATGAGCCATTACGTTGAGGCAGGAAACCTCAGGATAGACGCCTCGTTGCACGCGCTGGTGGGCGAGGAGATCGCGCCGGGAACCGGTGTCGATGCAGCGGCTTTCTGGCAATCACTCGGCGAGATCGTCGCCGATCTGGGACCGGAGAACAGGGCTCTGCTCGACAAACGGGACGACCTGCAGAAAAAGCTCGACGACTGGCACGCGCAGCACAGGGGTCGGGCCATCGATATCGCCGAGTACCGCCAGTTTCTGCTCGACATCGGCTACATGGTGCCGGAGGGCGGTGCTTTCCAGGCCAGCACGATGAACGTCGACCCGGAGATTGCCAAGGTCGCCGGACCGCAGCTCGTCGTTCCCGTTGACAACGCGCGCTATGCGCTGAACGCGGCCAACGCGCGCTGGGGCAGCCTCTACGATGCGCTCTACGGCACCGACGCCATCCCGGAGACCGACGGCGCCGAGCGCCGCCGAGAGCTCAATCCGGTGCGCGGCGCCCGAGTGGTGGAAACGGCAGCCGCTTTTCTGGACGAGACCGCGGCACTGGCCGAGGGCAGCTACGCGGATGTCACCGAGTTCGCGCTCGAGCAAGCCGAAGGCGCTCGCGTGCTCAGCATCACCCTGAGCGACGGCCGCAGGACGGGACTCGCGGACCCCTCGAAGTTTGCCGGCTTCAAAGAGTCGGGTGGCGCCCTCAGCGGCATTCTGCTGCGCAACAACCGCCTGCACATAGAGATTCAGATCGATCGCGACAAGCCCATTGGTCGGGCGCATCCTGCCGGCATCAACGACGTCATCCTCGAATCAGCCATCACCACGATTCAGGACTGCGAGGATTCGGTCGCGGCCGTGGACGCGGAGGACAAGGTCCGGGTGTACAGAAACTGGCTCGGCATCATGAAAGGCACGCTCGAGACGACCTTCGACAAGGGTGGAGCCAAGCTCACGCGCAAACTCAACGCGGACCGAACCTACACCGACCCCAGCGGCGAGCCCCTGACGCTTGCCGGGAGGAGCCTGCTCCTGGTGCGCAACGTCGGGCTGCACATGTATACCGACGCGGTCACGACGGCCGACGGCGGGGAGATTCCGGAGGGCTTCCTCGACGCCATGGTCACCTGCCTCGCGGCCATTCACGATCTCAAAGGAGACGGATCGCTCTCCAACAGCAGGGTCGGCAGCATCTACATCGTCAAGCCCAAGCTGCACGGACCCGAGGAGGTCGCGGCCACCGTGACGCTGTTCAGCCGGGTGGAAGAAGCGCTCGGGCTCGAGCGCAACACGCTCAAGATCGGCATCATGGACGAGGAGCGCCGCACCACGGTCAACCTCCGGGAGTGCATCCGCGAGGCCCGCGAGCGGGTGGTGTTCATCAATACCGGTTTCCTCGACCGCACGGGCGACGAGATCCACACCAGCATGCAGGCCGGCCCCGTGCTGCCCAAGGAAGCCATCAAGGCGGAGCCCTGGATTCTGGCATACGAGGATGCCAACGTGGACGCCGGGCTGGCGGCGGGGTTCAGCGGCCTAGCGCAAATCGGCAAGGGCATGTGGCCCAAGCCGGACGAGATGAAGGAGATGCTGGAAGCCAAGGTCGCTCACCCCCAGGCCGGCGCCAACACGGCGTGGGTGCCCTCGCCGACGGCGGCCACCCTGCACGCCACCCACTACCACCAGGTCAGCGTGTTCGAGCGTCAGCAGGCGCTGGCCGCCCGCGAGCGCGCAAGCCTGGACGACGTTCTCCGCATTCCGCTGCTGGGCGGACGCAACCTGTCGGCCGAGGAAGTGCAGGCCGAGCTCGACAACAACGCCCAGGGCATCCTCGGCTACGTGGTGCGCTGGATCGATCAGGGCGTCGGCTGCTCCAAGGTGCCCGACATCAACGACGTCGGCCTGATGGAGGACCGCGCGACCCTGCGCATCTCCAGCCAGCACATCGCCAACTGGCTTCGCCACGGTGTGACGACCAGTGAGCAGGTGATGGATACGTTGAAGAAGATGGCGGCCGTCGTCGATCGGCAGAACGCCGGCGATCCCAACTACCGCGACATGGCCCCGAGCTTCGACGACAGCATCGCCTTCCAGGCCGCCGTGGATCTGATTTTCGAGGGCTGCGCGCAGCCGAACGGCTACACCGAGCCCGTGCTGCACGCCCGGCGGCGGCAGGTGAAGGCGCGATCGGCTTAGAGCGGGAAACCGCTCACCCTTCCTCGTCCTTGCCGAACAGGGCGTCGAGCTGCTTGCGCGCCTCGTCGGCCTCGGCGCGCTTGCGTTCCACGAGGCTGCCGGTTTCCGCGCCCGCGGAAGCATCGCCCGACTTGGCGTCGATTCCGAAAAGGGCGTTCAGCTCTGCCTGCGCGGCTTGCGCCTCTGCAACGCCGCCGGCAGCTTCGACGCCGGCACGGCCGCGAAAATAGTCGCAGAAGTTCGCGCGCTCCTTGTCGGTGACCTCCTCCGCCACCGGCTCCCGGCAGCTCTTGGCCACCGACGTGTCGTAGAACTCGCACATCCGACAGACATGAAGATCGGTGCCGCACGCGGGACACTCGTCGCGACGCCGCAACGGCATCGGCATGTCTTCGAGCGTATGTCCGCATTTCCAGCAGTTGAGCGGCTCGCTCATCCCGCACCTCCTGTCAGCCTCGCCGTCCCGACGTGAGGCATTCTAGCAACTCGATGCCTCAGGGCATCCCGAGATGCTCCACGCGTTCATGGGTGAGGATGATCTTGCAGGCCGCGAACACGTCGCCGCTGCCCGTTCCCGGCGACATGGCCTGCGACTGACGGCTGCACTCCGAGTCACGGTAGCCGCGCCAGCGCGAATCGCTCTCGAGGGTGCGCGCATGGTTTGCAGAGCCAGCCGTCACCCGATCGAGCTCCCGGGCCGCGCGCACGGCCTGCGCCTGCGCCGCCGCGAGGCGATCCTCGGCTTCGAGGAGCAGCTTCCTCAGGCACGGCGCGAGCTCGACGCGGGTTTCGGCCTGCTTCCAGCAATGGCGGAGCGGCGCGTCGACGGCTTCGCTCGACTGAGCGGTGGGCAGGGCCCACGCGAAGGCGGTGGCGATCGCCGCCAGGCGCCCGCAGCGCGCCGCAGATCCCCCGAGCTTGCGACACAACACGTTGATTTCCAGAAGTTTTACTCCTAGCCTCATTTGATGCGCCAAGCTCGTCAACGCCCCCGGGATGCCGGTTTGAAGCACCACACACTATCCTGGCTCGCGGCCGCGTGCATCTTCGCGTTGCCGGCCATCGGCTGCGCGGATGCAGCCGACCCTGCGGCCACCGCGCCCGTCGAGCGCCTGCGCCAGATCCCGGATCACGCCCATAAGGGGGTCATGTGGCCGATTCAGGACGGGTACGTCAGAATCAACGACAGTACGATGCGACTCGCACCCGGCCTGAGGATACGCGACATGAACAACCGCATCGTGCCGCTGGGCAGCGTGCGGCAGCCGAAAAAGATCCGCTACACGCTCGACATGTACGGACAGGTGCACAGGATCTGGATCTCACCCACGGGCGCGTACATGGGACGCCATCTGCCGCCCGACCCGCCGGGTGGACGGCGCGACGAGGTCTCTGACGTCTTCGCCGACGAATCCACCGACCAATCCACCGACAGCTCCACCTTCGAGAACACCGACGACGCCGGCGAGGCATCGGAGGATTCCCCCGGATCCTGATGCGGTCCGCCCGCCGCGCCGGGTTTTTCTGTCTCGACCCGGCACGCGGGGAGCGGAACAGAACCTTGCAACGCTTCGAGCCGCGCGAGCGCCATGTATAACGCTCGGTCTTTTCTTGACAGACCCGCCCGGGCAGCGTCTAGAGCGCTGACCCCGAAAAGCTGTAACCTCACTCCGGCGCAGGGCGATTCGGGCAGCATGGCTGACAGGAAGGGGTGAGCGACAGCAACTGCAAAGCGGTTCCGATCCAGTGGAGGAGCCTGACTGCCATTGCCGCACTCGGCGGCGGCCTGCTCGTCTCTCTGTTCGACTTCGGCGCCAGCAAGCCGTGGCTGTTTCTCATCGGTATCGGTCTGGGACTGGCCCTCTACCACACCGCCTTCGGCTTCACCGGCGCCTATCGCCGCGCCATTCTCGAGGGCGATATCTCCGGGGTCACGGCGCAGATGGTCATGCTGGTGGCGGCCATGCTGCTGTTCGCGCCGGTGCTGGCAGCGGGAGAGGTTTTCGGCCACGGGGTCACCGGCGCGGTGGCGCCCGTCAGTCTCTCGATGGCCTTCGGCGCCCTGATTTTCGGTATCGGCATGCAGACCGGCGGCGCCTGCGCCTCGGGCACCCTGTTCACCGTGGGCGGCGGCAATCTGCGCATGGGGCTCGTGCTGGTGTTCTTCTGCGTCGGCGCCTTCTGGGCGAGTCTCGACATGCCCTGGTGGACGGGCCTGCCGGGTATCGGCGCCGTGTCGCTCGCGAAGACACTCGGAACCTGGCAGGCGCTGGCGCTGCAGATAGCCGCACTGGTGCTCATTTATGCGGCGCTTCACTGGCTCGGAGGCCGGAATCGACGCAGCTTGTGGTGGCAGCAGGGGTTCAGCTGGGTGCGGCTTTTGCGCGGGCCCTGGCCACTGCTGATCGGCGCCGGCACGCTGGCGCTTCTCAACTGGCTGACGTTGCTGGTCGCGGGCCATCCCTGGTCGATCACCTGGGGATTCACCCTGTGGGCCGGCAAGGCGGCCGTCGCCCTCGGCTGGGATCCGGCGACCAGCCCGTTCTGGAGCGGCAGCTTCGCCCAGCGGGCGCTGGCGCGTCCGCTGCTCGCGGACACCACCTCGGTGATGAACATCGGCATCGTCATCGGCGCGCTGGCGGCCGCCGCGCTCGCCGGCACCCTCAGATTCACGGCACGCGTGTCGCCGTTGTCGCTGGTGGCCGCGGTCGCCGGCGGGCTGCTGCTCGGCTACGGCGCGCGCCTCGCCTACGGCTGCAACATCGGCGCCTTCTTCAGCGGCGTCGCCTCCACCAGCCTGCACGGCTGGGTGTGGATCGTCGCCGCCGTGATCGGCAATCTCATCGGCGTTCGCCTTCGACCGTTGCTGCGCCTCGCCGATACCTGACGCGGACCGCGTCGCCATCGCTTCCAGGTGCCGGCGTTTGCTTACCCACAGCCGGACGGCTACAGTCACCGCGTCCGATGGGGGCCGCGAGTCAGGGAAATCGAGCATGTCGAAGGTTGCGCGCAGGATCGGTCTTACCGTGACAAGCTTCACCGTGGCGCTCGTCGTCACCGCCTGCGAGCAGCAAGTGGTGGAGCAGGAGCCCGTCGTCCGCCCCATCAAGTTCCACACCATCGGCAAGGCGGACGCCGCCGCGCGAAGGGAGTATCCCGGCAGCATCCGCGCCTACCAGCACGCCGACCTGGGGTTCGAGGTCGGCGGCCGTATCATCGAGTTCTACGTTCGGGAAGGCGACAAGGTGGTGCAGGGCGAGGTGCTGGCGCGCCTGGACCCGCGGGACTACGAGGCGGATCTGAAAGCCGCCCAGGCCAATCTGCGCAAGGCGGAGTCGGATCTGCGGCGAAGCCGCAACATCTACAAGGAAGACCCCGGGGCCATCTCCAAGGAGACCATCGACACCCACGAGCGCGCGGTGGACGTCTCCAAGGCGAATCTCGCCATCTCCCAGAAGGCCCTCGACGACACGCGGCTGCGCGCGCCGTTCTCCGGGCGCATGGCGCGCAAGCTGGTGGAGGACTTCGAGAACGTCCAGGCCAAGCAGCCGGTGCTGGTGCTGCAGGACACCTCGACCCTGGAGATCGAGATCAACGTGCCCGAGCGCGACATCGCCCGGGCCTCTCCCGAGCCTGGAACAGGAAATGAATCCGTTACCGAGCGCACCGACCCGGAGATCATCGTCAGCGCGCTTCCGCATCTCAAGTTCCCCGGCTGGATAAGGGAGTTCGCGACCACCGCCGATCCCGTGACGCGCACCTTTGCGATTCGGCTCAACTTCAAAAACCCCGGCAACCTCAACATCCTGCCGGGCATGACCGCGCGGGTGCAGGTCACGGTCAACCCGGAGCGCGCGTGGTCGGTGCCGGTAACGGCGACCGTCGCTGCCGACGATGGCGCGCCTTTCGTGTGGAAGATCGATACCGGGACCAAGGCGGTCGCCCGCGCGCCGGTGGAGCTCGGGGATCTCGTCGGCGACCGGGTGAGGATCGTGTCGGGACTCGAAGAGGGGGATCTGGTGGCGATCTCGGGCGTCAATCAGCTGCGCGACGGCACGGTCGTGCGCCTCATCGAACCCTGATTGCGGCCCTGATTAGCTCGCCATGAATCTCGCCGAGTTCTCGCTGCGCAACAGGACCACGACCACGGTGCTGGCCGGGGTGCTGTTCGTCGCCGGCATCATCTCCTTCAACGGCCTGTCACGACTCGAGGATCCCGAGTTCACCATCAAGGAGGCCCTCGTCATCACGCCCTACCCCGGCGCCACCGCCGAAGAGGTGGAGCAGGAGGTCAGCGACCGCATCGAGCAGGCGGTGCAGCAGCTCGGTCAGCTGAAGGAGGTGGAGTCCAAGTCCGACCGGGGCCTTTCGACGGTCACGGTCCGCATCAAGGACAAGTACGACAAGGCCGCGCTGCCCCAGGTCTGGGACGAGCTGCGCCGCAAGGTGAACGACGTCCAGGGCCAGCTGCCGCCCGGCGCCGGCCCGTCCATCGTCAACGACGACTACGGCGACGTTTTCGGCGTCTTTGTCGCCGTCTACGGCGACGAGTACACCGCAGCCGAGCTCAAGGAAGTCGCCAAGATGCTGCGCCGCGAGCTGCTGCTCGTCCAGGACGTCGCCAAGATCGAGTTCTGGGGCGAGCGCACCGAGGCGGTCTACGTCGAGCCGGATCGCGATCGCATGTCGCAGCTCGGCATCCACCCCAGGCAGATCGTCGAAGGGCTGCGCAACCGCAACATCGTATCCGACGCCGGTCGCATCGAGGTCGGTCCGGATTTCATCGCCGTCGAGCCCACCGGCACCTTCAAATCGGTGCGCGAGTTCGAGGACCTTCTGCTCTCCGGGGTCAGCGAGCAGGGCAAGGGGCAGATCTATCTTCGCGACGTCGCCCAGGTGCGCCGGGGCTACGTGGATCCTCCAAATCGGGTTCTGCGCTACGACGGGCACCCGGCCATCGGCATGGGCATCTCCACGGTGAGCGGCGGCAACGTCGTGACCATGGGCGAAGCCATCGAGAAGCGCGCCAGGGAGCTCCTGCCGCGCATACCATTGGGCATCGAGTTCGGCATCATCTCGCTGCAGTCAGACGCGGTGACGACGGCTATCGACGGCTTTCTCGTCAGCCTCGTCCAGGCCGTCGCCATCGTCATCGTGGTGCTGCTGGTGTTCATGGGCCTGCGCAGCGGGCTCATCATCGGCGCCATCCTGGCGCTCACCATCTGCGGCACGTTCATCTTCATGGGGCCATGGGAGGTCGCCCTGGAACGCATCTCGCTGGGTGCGCTGATCATCGCGCTCGGCATGCTGGTGGACAATGCCATCGTCGTCGTCGACGGGGTGCTGGTGCGCATGAAGAAAGGCCAGGCCGCCGAAGAGGCCGCCAAGGAAGTGGTCGCCCAGACCTCCATGCCGCTGCTGGGTGCCACAGCGGTGGCCATCATGGCGTTCGGCGCCATCGGACTCTCGGAGGATTCCACCGGCGAATTCTGCCGATCGTTGTTCCGAGTCGTGTTCATATCCCTGAGCCTGTCGTGGGTCACGGCGGTGACGGTGACGCCGTTGATGTGTGTCGCTTTTCTGAAGCCGCAGCAGCCGGGAAGCGCCGATTCGGCGCGGGACTCGGATCCCTACGGCGGGTTTTTCTACACTGCCTATCGCAAGTTTCTCGGTGTTGCGATTCGTTTCCGCTTCGTCACGGTGCTCGTGGTGCTGAGCATGTTCGCCGCATCGTTGTGGGGTTTCAAATACGTCGACAAGTCATTCTTCCCGAACTCCACGCGCCCGCAATACATGATCGACTTCTGGCTGCCCCAGGGCACGCGCATCGACAAGACCGTCGAGACGGCAGCCGAGGTGGAAAAGTATCTTCTCGGACTCGACGGCACGACCCATGTCACCACCCTCGCGGGTGCCGGCGGGCTGAGGTTCCTGCTCACCTACGCGCCCGAGAAGCTCAACAGCGCCTACGCGCAATTCCTCGTCGACGTCGACGATTACACCGTCATCGAAGATCGGATAGCACAGGTGGAGCAAGAGCTGCCGGAGCTGTTTCCCGACTCCGAGGTGTACGGCCGCAAGTTCATTCTCGGCCCTGGATCCGGTGGCAAGATTCAGATCCGTTTCAGCGGACCGGATTCGACCAAGCTGCGCTCACTGGCGAGCGCCGCGGTGAACATTCTCCACGAGGACGGTGGCGCCAAGGCCATTCGCACCGACTGGCGCCAGCAGGTGAAGGTCGTGACACCCATCGTCGCGGATGAGGAAGCCAACTATGCGGGTGTCGCGACCCCGGATGTGTCGATGACCATCTTGATGGGTTTCGAGGGCCAGCAAGTGGGTGTCTACCGCGAAGCCGACGAGCTCCTGCCGATCGTCATCCGCGCCCCGGAGCATGAACGCGACCGGGTGGAAAACATACAAAATCTGCAGATCTGGAGCCCGGCTGCTCAGCAGAACATACCGCTGCGCCAGGTGGTGTCGGGCTTCGACACGGTATTCGAAGACGAGATCGTTCAACGACTGAACCGGAAATCCACCATCACGGTGCACGCGGACCCCGTGAGCGGCGCGTCGAGCAGATTGCTCGCGCGCATCCGCCCGCAGGTCGAAGCGCTCGAGATGGGGCCGGACTACGAAATCGAATGGTGGGGCGAGTACCGGGACTCGACGAGAGCCCAGGCCGGCATCGCCGCCAGCCTGCCGTTCTTCTTCCTCGCCATGGTGCTGGTGGTGGTAGGGCTGTTCAATGCGCTGCGCCAGCCGCTGGTCATCTGGCTGTGCGTGCCACTCGCCATCATCGGCGTCACCGCCGGCCTGCTGCTTACCCGACAGCCGTTCGGTTTCATGGCGCTGCTCGGCTTCATGAGCCTTTCCGGAATGCTGATAAAGAACGCCATCGTCCTCATCGACGAGATCGAGATCCAGAAGGCCCAGCTGGGCGACGTGTACCAAGCCATCGTCGATTCCGGTGTGAGCAGGCTGCGCCCGGTGGCCATGGCGGCTCTGACCACCGCGCTCGGCATGATTCCGCTGCTTCTCGACGCCTTCTTCGTGGCCATGGCGGTGACCATCATCTTCGGCCTCATGGTCGCGACGGTGCTCACCATGGTCGTCGTGCCGGTCTTCTACGCCATCTTCTTCCGGGTGCCGAATCCGGGGCCGTCGCCGGCCTGATTCGACACCGATGTGCTAAAGTCCTGTCTTTACAGGATCATGCGGCGCGGCGCGGCCCGCCGATCATGAGCGCGGGAGAACCTATCAGTGACTGACGAGAACCGAACCAGCGCGGCGGAGCTCACCGTCGATACCGGCAATATTCATCACGAGGAGGTGTTTACGGACCTCCGCGCGGCTTCGATCCGCCGCCTGACGCCGGTGAAGGCCGATGGCAGCACCGACACAGCACGCGAGATCAAGTACATCGGCGAGACCAACATCATGACCCAGATGGGGCCACTGCCGGTGCAGTTCCCCATCGAGGCCGAATCGCTCGAAGACGCCTTCAACCAGTTCGCCGAGGGCGTCAAGGGCGCCATCGAGCGGCTCAACGAACGCGCCCGGGAGCTGGCGCGCGAGGAAAGCTCGCGTATCGTTGTTCCCGGCGCTGCGCCGCCGGGGCTGGGCGGAACGGGCTTGCCCGGAACGAGGCCGGGTGGCGGAAAGATACTGCTCGACAAGTAAGGCCGCCCACCCCCGGGACCGATCACAGGCGCACGCCCGGGGGCGGAGGAAGCGATCCGACACACTCGGCCTGAAACCGCTCGCTGCGCGCGACGCTGCCCATCCATTCGTAGAAGAGGCCCTTGAGCCCGATGACGACAATGCCGGCGGCGCGCATGCGTTGCAGACCGTAAGCGTGGTCGGGACCCGGTGAGCCGACGGCGTCGGCGACGACCGCGACGCGAAAGCCCTGCTCGAGAAGGCCGAGGGCCGACTGGCTGACGCACACATCGGTCTCGAGCCCGACGATGACCGCGGTGTTTCGCCCGCTCGCGCGCAGTGCAGCGAGAATTTCCGTCTCGGAGACCAGACCGAAGTGCGTCTTGTCATGAATCGGCGTGCCGGGATCGAGCGCCTCGGCGAGCGCCGGATGCACCGAGCCATTCGTTTCGATGGCCTCCGCCATCACTACCTGTGGCACCCCTGCCCAGCGCGCCACGCCGATCAGCCAGCGGATTCGGTCGACGAGAAGCTCGCATTCCGCTTCCGGCAGCTTGGCGAAAAAAACCTCCTGGGCGTCCACCACCACCAGGACGGAGTCATCGACGTCAATGAGCAGGCTCTCGGGCATCTGTCGATGCTAACCCAATCCGAGCGCCCATGTCGGCCGCCCGGCGCTACTTCGTGACCACTATCGAAAGGGGCTGACTCTGCTGCCATAATGCGCGGTTTGCGGCCCAGTACGCCGCTCCCTATGCAGCGTGCATTCCGTCATGAACATCGCCAAGGCGTTCGCACCAGGAAACGTCTCCTGCGTCTTCAAAATCGTTGCCGATACCGATCCGGCGAAGATGCATTCGCTTGGAATGGGGTTCACGGTCGTTGACGGTGTGACCGTCAGCGTCAGCGAGAGCGACTCGACGAGTGTGGAATTCAACGACACCCCACTCGACTTTCCCACCGTTCGCTCGGTGATCGCCAAGCTCACCGACGTGCCGATTCGGGTCGAAATACGCACCGACCTGCCGCTCAGTGGCGGATTCGGTTTGAGCGGCGCGTCGTCCCTGGCGACTGCCTTCGCGGTCAATGAGCTTCTGGGTATGGGGAAAACAGAGCGCGAGCTCGGTATCACAGCGCACATTGCCGAGGTGGAGAACCTGACCGGCCTGGGTGATATCGCCGGGCAGTTCAACGGCGGGTGCCTCGTCAAGCTGATCCCGGGTGATCCTCTCGCCGCAATCGATCTTCCGGTCCCCGAGCAGGACGTTTACTACCGGTACTTCAGCCCCATCAACACCAAGGACGTGATCGGCAGTCCCGAGCAGCGCGAACGAATCAATGCCGCCGCCGCGGACGCGCTCGAAGCTCTGCGTGATTTAAAAGACCGCAACGAATCGGCCTTCTCGAGCTACATCGCCGTCGCCAAGCAGTTTTCCATCCACAGCGGACTGCTGCAGGACGAAGACGTCAAGGAAACCATTCGCGAATGCGAGCAGGCTGGCGGCAGTGCATCGATGATCATGCTGGGCAACGCGGTCTTCGCCGATGTGCTTTTCGACGGCGCGAAGACGACGCGACTCGTCAAGCGCCGCGTCGAGGTGCTGCGGTGACCGACGTTCCCAGGAGCCATCCTCGCTACGAGTCGCTGCGAACGCGCGACGCCATCGTAGCCGGGGTGCAGAAGGGCATCACCTCGCCCCACGGCCTGATTGCGCACGGCCGCGGAGAGGCGTACGACTATCTGCTCGGCGAAAAGAGCCACGACTTCGCGCTCGCAGCCATCGATGCGGCTGCGCACATGCTGATCCACGCACGCCATCCGGTGGTCTCTGTCAACGGAAACGTTGCGGCGCTCGTTCCGGACGAGCTCGTGGAGCTGGCCGATACGCTCGACGCGCCACTCGAGGTCAATATCTTTCACTCCTCGAAGGAACGCGAGGAGGCGATTCGGCAGTTCCTCGAGGAGCACGGCGCCAAACGACTGCTGATGCCGAGCAGGGATGCCGAGCTCGATTTCATCGATTCGAACCGCAAGTTCGTGCATCCGCAGGGAATCTACAGGGCGGACGTCATATTCGTGCCCCTGGAGGACGGCGATCGCTGCCAGGCCCTGCGCAAGATGGGCAAGGCCGTCGTCACCGTGGATCTGAATCCCATGTCGCGCACGTCCCGCACGGCCAGCATCACCATCGTCGATAACGTTGTCCGCTCCCTGCCGTTGCTGATCGCGCGCATTCGCGAGCTGAGGGCCTCCGCGCCCGAGCAGCCGGGAGCGGAATTCGACAATGCCCGTAATCTCGCGGCGGCCGAGCGGGCCATACGCGCGGAAAGCCGCTGATTCGCAGCCGCGAGGCCGTCGCTCCCGCGCCGCCGGTCACACCAAGAAGGACCGGTTTTTTCCCGGCGATCGATTCACCAGGCGCGGGTCCCTGCTAGAATCATCGCGTGTCGAACGACCTCGGTGAATGGCTGGCTGCGCTTGCGCTCAGCGTGATGGTGCTGAGCTCACAGGCGGCGACGCTGACTGCGAGCGACGGCACGACGACCGACATAGGCGGAGTCACTTGGAAGTGGCAACGCAGCGTGTACAACAACGACACGGTGGCCGCGCCGCCGGATCCCTCCCGCTACACCATCCTGCTCATGCCCGAGGGGCACCTGAGCGTAAAGCTCGACTGTAACGCCGGCGGCGGGCGCTACACCCTTGCAGGCAGCACTCTCACCATCGACGTGACCCACACGACCATGGCCGCTTGCCCGCCGGGCTCCCTCGATCGGCAGTTCATGCGAGACCTCGCCGCGGTCAGGATCGCCTTCATGCGCGAAGGCAATCTCTATCTCGACCTCATGTACGACTCGGGCACCATGAAATTCGCCCGCTGAGCGGCATCACTTGCAGTTTGGCTTATTACCCCTGGCGCGCGCGTCGTTGTAGGTTTGCAGGGCGTTCGCCATCTGCCCGATCAGATTGTCGATGCGCGTGCCGCTCGAGGGGTGCGTGGACAGAAACTCCGGCGGTGTGCCGCCGCCGGCCTTCTGCATGTTCTTCCAAAGCTGCACGCTTTCGCGCGGGTCGAAGCCTGCCTTGGCCATGAGATCGAGTCCGATGATGTCGGCCTCCGACTCGTGAGTGCGGCTGTAAGGGAGCAGAATGCCGATTTGCGCACCGAGACCGAGGGCCTGCATGCTCGCGGAGTCGAGGCCCGTTCCGGCTGCAACGGCAAGGCCGATGCTGGTGACCTGCTGCTGGGACATTCGCTCGTTGGCATGCTGGGCGAGCACGTGGCCGACCTCGTGCCCGAGCACTGCGGCGAGCTGATCCTGATTCTCTGCAACCTCCAGCATGCCCGTGTACACGCCCATCTTTCCGCCCGGCAAGGCAAAGGCATTGGGGCTTTCGTCCTTGAACACGACCACTTCCCAGCCGTCGCGCTTCGCCGCCACCTGCCTGGTAATCGCTTTGGCGACGCAACCCACGTAATCGTTGACGGCGGGATCGGTCTCCTCCGGGAGCTGCGTGCGCATCTCCGAGAAGGCGTGCACGCCCATGGCATCGAGATCGTCGGCCGAGAAAATGAGCAGCTGATCGCGGCCGGTCGGGGAGGTCGCGCAAGCCGACAGCGACGCCAGAATCAGGAGCAGGATGAGCCCCGGGAAGACTCGCGCTGGTTTCGGTCGCACCGGCATGGGAGCTATTTTAGGGCGGCGGGGCTCCCTTTCAATGGGTTGCTCGTCACCACCCCGCGCCACCTCAGCGCTTGCCGAGGGCTGCGCCGAGGACCCGCTTGGTGAGCGCGTGAATCCCCGGATCCTCGCTCTCGCGCGCGCCGGCGACGTTCAAGCTTGCCGGCCGGGTGCACTCGAGCCACTCGCGCAGCCGGAGCACCGCCTCCTGCTCCGAGAGACTATCGAGATCCAGGTGCAGCAGCGGCTTGCCGCAGCGCTCGGCGAGGGATTTCGTGAGTGCGGTGCCTCCCACGGGCGGACCACGTGAAATAATCACGGTCGCATCCGAGTCGCGCACGTTGAGCTCGGTGCGCACCGCGGGACGCGCAGAGTCCGCTTCGCGAAGATTCGGGTAGCGCTCGGGAATGGCCCCGTCTTCTGCCTCGCGTCCGAGCGGTACCCAGCCGCCGGACTCCAGCCCGAGCTCGAGCGCGACATCGAGCGCGGCGCGATCCGCGCCCGTCTGCCCTCCGGAAACGATGCGCATGCCGGCTCCGTGAATCCGCGGCCGACGCTCAATGAAAGAGCGAGCCCCAGGGGGGGTGCGCCTTCGAGCGATGCACGCCCGGCGGCAGCGCCGTTACGCCCGAGCTGCTCGGTCGCGACAAAGCTTCGCTGGCCTCATGAAGCCGTCGACCGGGATCGGGCACGTGAGTGCTCCCGACCGCGTTCGCCGGTTTCGGATCGAGAATCATTTTCCTTGCGCGCATTGTGCGCATGGTAGGTGCTTGCCGCGTCGTGCACCACGTGCACCGCAGATCGCAGGAACAGCAAAGCAATACACGAACCGATCAGCACATCCGGCCAGTGTGAATTCATCAACCAGACGCCGAGGGCGGCAAACAGAACGGAAACATTTGCGATGATATCGTTTCGTGAGCAAAGCCACACAGAGCGCATGTTGACGTCCTCTCCGCGATGCTGCCACAGGAGCGCGAGACAGGTTGCATTCGCCACCAGCGCAAGCAGGCCCACCAGGCCAATCGTTTCGAAATGAGGAACTTCGGGGTTGGCAATCTTATAGACCACGTGTCCGAGCACGAACAGACCGAAGGCCGCCATGATGAGGCCCTTCACGAGCGCGGCCCCCGCCTTCCAGGCATCGTCGCGTGTAACCGCGTACAAGCTGAAAACGTAGACGACCGAATCTCCCAGCATGTCGAGAGAATCCGCGAGCAGGGCCGTCGAGCCCGCGAGCAGTCCTGCGACGATTTCAACCGCGAACATGACGAGATTGATGGCGAGCACGAGCTTCAACGTTCGGGTCTGCCGACCGTGAAGCCGGGCCACCGCGTCTGCGGCCTGCATACAGCAATCCCTCGATCCTTTCTCAAGCGATATCATGGACAACGCCGTCGCTTTTTTCATTGATAAGCGTCACGCTCACTGCGTTTGAAGTTTCTCGAGTGACGAGAGCTGCTGCAGCCATCCCTGTGCGGACCTGCACCATACCTGCTTGCGCGGGGGAAGCCGGTCGCGCTGGCGTATGGTGCCTACGCGGATTCCGACAAAGGACGAGCCGCCCCCGACGGGACCCGAGTAGATGGGCGATCCGCAGTCCGCGCAGAAGACCTGCGCCCGCTCGACGCCACTTTCAGCGACCTTGATGTAGGTCTTCGGTGCGCCGGTGAGCAGCCGGAAGGTGCCCGGAAGGGCGGGGGCGACGGTTCGAAACGCCGATCCCGACAGGGTTTGACAGTCTGTGCAGTGGCAGATCAGCACGTTATCGGCGTCGACCTCGGCCTCGTAGGTGATCCTGCCGCAGTGGCAGGCGCCGTCCACTCTCATCTCTCGCATCCCCCTGCCGCGCGTCGATGCGTGGCACGTCGTCGGACCCGGCGATGGAGCTTTCCACTCCATCAGTCAGGAAACTTGACTATGACCAGCTTCGCATCCTCCTTGCTCACGATGCTGCTGTTGTGACCCGGTCCGTTCCGGTCCCGGTGCAGCCACACCGAGCCTGCCGGGAAACGCCGCGACTCTCCGTCGCCGACCTCGATCTGCACCTCTCCCGAGAGAACGAAAATGAATCCGTCGCTCGGCGCCTGATGCCAGCCACCGACCCAGCCGGAGGGAATGGATATGAAGCCGACCTCGGTGGCCGGCATGAACTCGGACAGTGCCACCGGTAGGGCGGGCGGCGCGACCTCGCCGCGAGTCAGCACGATTTCCACATCCCTGAAATGAGACACGCCGTTCTCGTCGGCGAAGATCTCGACGTAGTTCATATTTGTCCCCGACAGATCGACCTTGAGTCACGCTCAGAGCACACCCCTTCGCAAGCGGGCCACGCTCTCCGTTCAATCTAAGCGGACCGCTACTCTGCGCGCAAGGCATCGAGGGGTTGCAGCAACGCGGCACTGCGAGCAGGAAGCATGCCGGCGGCGAGCCCGATGGCGATGGCGAGAAGCTCGGCGAGAAGCGCGTACTCCAACGAGGGGTGCACCGGCAGCGACGGCGCCACGAACTTGATGGTGGCCGCGAGGCCGAGCCCGACACCGAGCCCGGCAAGACCGCCGACGGCCGACAGCAGCAGCGATTCCAGCAGAAACAGACGCAGCACCTGAGCGCGGCGCGCGCCGATTGCACGCAGCAGCCCGATCTCTGCACGGCGCTCGCGCACGGCGATGGTCATGATGGTGAGGATGCCGACACCACCGACGAAAAGCGAAATCCCTCCGAGCGCCGCGACTGCAAAAGTGAGAACGTCGAGAACCGATCCCAGCACGTCGAGCATCTGCTGCTGTGTGGTGACGGTAAAGTCCTCGCTACCGTGTCGGGCACGGAGCAATCGCTCAATGCTGGTGCGCACCGATTGTGCGGAAGCGCCGCTTCGGTAGACGAGATCGATTTCCATGAGACTCTCTCGATTGAAAAGCTCGAGAGCCTTGGCGGCTGGCACATACACGGCGTCATCGAGGTCGAAGCCGAGGAACTGACCTTTCGATTCCATGACACCCATGACCCGGTAGCGATCGCCTCCGACCCGCACCCGCTGGCCGAGCGGGTTTCGGTCGCCGAAAAGCTCGCTGCGCACCTTTGAACCGAGCACGACGAAGGCGCGGGGCGCTCGCTCGTCGTCCGGAGGCAGAAATCGCCCCGTCGACACGTTCATGCTCCACACCTTCGGCAATTCTGAGCCGACACCGAGAATCATGGTTCGGCGGGTGTTGCCTTCGAACTCGACCTCGGCATTTCCCTGCACCACCGGCATCGCGGCAATGACCTGATCGATGCGTGCGAGCGCGGCGGAGTCGTCGAGTGAGAGGGGTCGAACATTGCTGATCTGCGCTCCGGACAGGCCAAAGGTCTCGGTTTTTCCCGGGGTCACCGCAATGATGTTGGTGCCGAACTGGCTGAATTCCGCCAGCACGAAGCGGTGCACCCCCTCACCGATGGAGGTGAGAAGCACCACCGCGGCAATGCCCACGGCGATGCCGAGCGCGGTCAGCAACGAGCGGCTGCGGTGGGCGGCAACTGCACCGGCGGCAAGACGTGATACGTCGACGAAGCGCATGCTGTCACCTGCCGGCGAGTGCAGCCACGGGATCGAGCCTTGCAGCGCGCCGCGCGGGAAGAACGCCGAAGAGCAGACCCGTGGTCAACGCGACGAGCACCGCCGACGCAATCGCCCATGCCGGTGCGCTCAGCGAAAGGACGGGATAGAAGCGGTCGACGATGCGAATACCCGCATACCCGACGACGACGCCAGCCGCGGCTCCCACCAGAGAGAGGATTGTGGCTTCGGCGAGAAATACCCGCATGATGGCGCCAGACGTCGCACCGAGCGCCTTGAGCAGGCCTACCTCGGAGGTTCGCTGCGATACCGCGACCAGCATCACGTTCATGATCAGTATCCCGGCCACGACGAGGCTTATCGAGGCGATTCCTGCGACCGTCAGCGTGAGCGCGGTAAATATTCTGTTGAACGTCGCGACGACGGCATCCTGGGTGATCACGGTGACGTCGTCCTCGCCCTCGTGGCGTTGACGGATAGTGTCGCGTATGGCCTGACGTGCTCTGGGGATGGCCTCCTCGCTGCGCGCCTCGACCAGCACGCGGAAAAGCGAATAGGTGTCGAACAGACTCTGCGCCGCGGCCACCGGAATGATGACGATATCCTCGATGTCGACGCCGATGGAACGCCCCTCCGAAGCCAGTATTCCGAGCACGCGGAAACGACGGTCACCGATACGCACCCAGCGGCCGATGGCGGGACCGGCGTCGAACAGCTCGCGCTTCAGCTTCGCGCCGAGCACACAGACGGGCGAAGCACGCCGCGGATCGCCTTCGGGCAGGAATCGGCCGCTCGCCATTTTCAGGTGACGCACTTCGATGAACGACGCGGTGGTGCCGAGGACCGTTACCTCGCGCTCACGCTCGCGATACGATACGCCCGCCGAGCCGACCGCAATGGGCGCAATACGGCGAACCGCACGGCTCCGGTCGATGGCGAGCGCGTCGTCGAGCGTCAGATCGCGGGGCGTCTCACCCATCAGCGGAGGTGCGCCGCCCTTCGTCTCGGATCGCCCTGGAAGAACGATGAGCAGGTGGGTGCCGAGTGATTTGAACTCGCCGGTGACGTAGCGGCGCGCTCCCTCACCGAGCGCGGTCAATGCAACGACGCTGGCGACACCGATACCCATGGCAAGCAGGGTGAGGAGCGTGCGAACGCGATAACCGAGCACGCTGCCGGTGGCGTAGGCGATCAGGTCCCGGGCGGTCACGGCCGTGATCCGGGCCGACCGTCGGAGGCGATCATGCCGTCGACCATGCGAATCTCGCGCGCGGCGCGCGCGGCCAGCTCCGGATCGTGCGTGACCATCAGCAGCGTGATACCGCTGCTGTTCAGCTCCTCGAGAATCTCCACCACGTCACGGCCGGATGCGCGGTCGAGATTGCCCGTGGGCTCGTCGGCAAGAATCACCTGGGGGCGGGTGACCGTGGCGCGGGCAATGGCGACGCGCTGACGCTGACCACCGGAGAGCTGATTGGGCAGATGACGGGCCCGATCGGAGAGCCCGAGCCCGGCGAGCGCCTTCTCGACGCGTTGCCGGCGCTCGGCGGGCTCGACGCCGGCGAGCGTCAGCGGCAGCTCGACGTTCTGCGCAGCCGTCAGCCGCGGCACCAGATGAAAGAACTGGAAGACGAAGCCGATTTTCTCCCGGCGTGTGCGCGCCAGCTCGTCGTCACTGAAGTTCGTGACATCGGTGCCCTCGAGGAGATAGCTGCCGCCGGTCAGCCTGTCGAGGAGGCCGATGGCATTGAGCAGGGTCGATTTGCCGGAGCCGGAGGGACCGGTGATGGCGACGTACTCACCGGCGGCGACATCGAGATCGATGTCGTCCAGCGCGCGAACCGTCTGCTCGCCGACAATGAAATAACGCCGGGCCCGGCGAAGCTGGATCACCCGCCCGGCGCCGCTTGGGTGGCCTCGGGCGTGGCCCGCGCGCCGGCCTCCACGCCCTCGCGATCCACCGAGAGGACCACCTTCTCACCCTCACCGAGGCCCGAGAGCACTTGCGTGTAACGCCAGTTCGACAGACCTCTTTCGAATCGACGCGACTCGAGCATGCCGTCCGGCTCCCGGTAGACGAGCACCCGCGAGCCTTCCAGAACGGTTTCGGTGGGCACGCGCAGAACGTTGTCGCGACGCTCGAGAACGATCTCGACATCGGCCGTGTAGCCGGGCAGAAGATCCGCGCTGTCCGTCTCACCCGCGAACTCGACCTCCACCTCGACCGTGCGAGCCTGCTTCTCGACATCGAGTACGTAGGGGGCGATGCGCCGTACCTTCGCCTGGCAGCGCCTCTCGGGAAACGCGTCCAGCGACACGCAGGCTGTCATGCCGGTGCGAATCGCCGGTGCATCGACCTCGTCGATGGGCGCCGCCACGTAGAGGCATCGGTAGTCGATGAGATCCACCGCCGGCGGGGTCGGAATGCCCGGTGGCGACGGCGTGACGAACTCGCCGAGCTCGGCATTGACCTCCGCGACCACGCCGTCGAATGGCGCCCTCAACACGGTGCGTGCGAGGTTGGCGCGTGCCGCAGTGGTGTTCGCGCGGGCGACTTCCCTGGCGGCGCGGGCCGCCTGGCAGGCCGCGGCGCGCGCCTTCGCCTCGGTGGTCGCGCGGTCGACGATTTCCTCAGCCACGAGCCGCTGCCTGGCGAGCCGCTGTTGACGCTCCGCCTCGCGCTCGGCGACCTCGGCGTTGAGGCACGCTTCCTGGACCCTGGCGCTGGCGGCCAGCTCCTCGCTCGCCGCCAGCTGCACGCGCGCTTCCAGATCCTCGTTCCAGATGACCATGAGAATCTGCCCGTCGTCGACGCGATCCCCCTCGCGCACCGAGAGCTGCGCCACCTGTCCGCCGATAGCGGGGGCGAGCCGTGAACGACGGCAGGCCTTGACCGTGCCGGCGCGGGTATTGGAAACGGTCGTCTCGACCTCGCCCCGTTCCACGGGGACGAGCACCACCGCGACAGGCGCTGGCCTGGTGAAATAACGCACGGCAACGCCTGCAAGCGCGAGCGCAATCAGCACGATCAGCGTGCGCAGTCCGTATTTCGATATCCTCGCCATCGGTGTGATCGGCACCTCGGATCGGTAAATCCCGACGGCGATTGTAGCGTCAAATGCCGGCGGGACGCTGCGCGACGCTGGCGGCAAACCCTCGTATGATGACCGGGCCGGCGGGCGCTGCGTTGCACGACACGCGGGCAGGGCTACGGATGATACGAGTCACCAACAGCATCAACCTCGACGAGTCCGAGATCGAGGAGCACTTCATTCGATCCTCGGGGCCGGGCGGACAGAACGTCAATAAGGTCGCAACCGCTGTTCAGCTTCGCTTCGACGTGCAACGATCGCCGAATCTTCCGGAAGCGGTTCGAGAGCGGCTCAAGCGTCTCGCCGGCCGGCGCTTGACCAGCGAGGGCGTTCTGGTCATCGATGCGCGCCGCTTTCGCACCCGTGAACGCAACCGGCGCGACGCCCTCGAACGGCTCGTCGCCCTGGTGCGCAGGGCCGCCGTCGCACCGACACCGCGCAAGGCGACGCGCCCGACGGCCGCTTCGAGGCGTCGGCGTCTCGAGGCGAAGCAACGACGTGGCGCCTTGAAACGCAGCCGGCGCCGGGTAACCACCGACGAGGGCTAGCCGGCATCGCAGGCCGCCTGGCACCGTATCGGACCTCCATGGTTCGCCGCTCCTGTGTCCGGCACGAGCAGCGAGGCGCAGCGCTCGACGTGGATAATCCACCGGCGCTTAGAACCGGCAGAAAATGATCGAAATCACCGACCATCGCGCTGCATAATGCTTATGATGCTAATTCTATGGAGCCAGTGACACGTTTTTGCGAGTCGTCGCTCGAGGCACTCACCCGCTGATGGCGGGAGGCGGGTAGATGCGCCTTCGCATCATGACCTACAACATCCATCGTGCCATCGGGATGGACCGGAGATTCCGGCCTGAGCGTATCGTACGTATCGCCGAGCACCATGCGCCCGACATACTTTTACTGCAGGAAGTCGACGAGGGCGCACCGCGCTCGCGCGAGACGGATCTCGGCCGCGACCTCGCTCAGGCGTTGGGATTCCCGCACTTCGTCGTCGGCCACAACGTCTCGCTGCGGAAGGGACGTTACGGAAATGCCACGCTGAGTCGCTATCCGATTCTCCGGGAGCGCAATATCGACCTCACGATCCAGTCGCGCAAGCGACGCGGCTGTCAGCACACGACCATCGAGATCGAGAAGGTGCGCGGCCATGCCCACAGAATTGACGTGTTCAATCTGCACCTGGGGCTCGGCGCCCTCGAGCGCGTCCGGCAAATCGGGCTGCTCGTGCGTTCGAAGGAATTCTCGGAGCTCGAGAAAAGCCAGGCTTCATTCGTAGGCGGCGACTTCAACGACTGGCGATCGCTGTTGCACCCAATCTTCACGGAGATTCTTCAGTTCGGCTGCGCGACCCAGAGGAACTACGTCTCGGACGGCGCTCTGCGCACTTACCCGTCTTTCTCACCGAGCGGCGGCCTCGACCGCATCTACTACCGGGGACCCATTCGTGCGCTCAACGCGCGCACCTGCCGGCTGAAGCTTTCCCGGGTCGCGAGCGATCACCTTCCTGTGATCGCCGATTTCGATCTGCACTGAGCGCCAAGCGACGAAGCAATCCAAACCGGCAAACGAAAGAGTTTTCGTCGCTGTGTTCGACGCAGGCAATCGTCGCTACGCTGTCCTTGCTGGGGCTGAGAGGTTCTCAGGATTGCAAAGACGCCGTGAGCGCAGGCCCTCTAATCGGCAGGCGCACTTTAAACGTCGTACCCTGGTTCAGCTCACTGCGAACGTCAATGTTTCCACCGAGCAGCTCGCAAAGCCGACGGCTGATGGCAAGACCGAGCCCGGTGCCGCCGTACTTGCGCGTCATGGAATTATCTGCCGGCGTAAATTCCTGGAACAATCGCGCCATCTGCTCTTCGCTCATTCCGATACCGGTATCTGTTACCCGCACCTCCAACCAGTCTTGGACGCCGCTTGGCTCGCGCTCGACGCTTAGAGTGACTCGGCCCTTCTCTGTGAACTTGCAGGCATTGCTCAGCAGATTGAGCAGAATCTGACGCACACGCGTGATATCCGAGTGCATGATGCCGAGATCGTCGCCGCAGTCTACGACGAGCTGATTTTCGTTTGCTGCGGCCAGCGTGAGGGTGGTCGTGGAGACATCCTGAACCATCCGGCTGATGGAGAAATCCTCCATGTGAAGATCGAGCTTGCCCGCCTCAATCTTCGTGACATCGAGAAGATCATTGATGAGATGCAAAAGGTGACGGCCCGCGGAGACAATCCGCTGCAGGGGTTCCAGAACATCCTCATTACGCAATTCTTCCGCTTCTTCTTTGAGCATCTCGGCAAGGCCGATGATGGCATTCAAGGGCGTGCGCAGCTCGTGACTGACATTTGCCAGGAACTGGCTCTTGGTGCGCGTCGCAGCTTCGGCCTGCTCCTTTGCATTGCGCAGGGCGAACTCTGCTTCCTTGCGCACCGTGATGTCGGTGAGCGATCCTGCCACTCGGTAGACGTGACCGCTGTCGTCGCGCTGACCAACTCCCCGGTTCAACACCCAGCGATCGATCCGGCTGGCCCCAGTCAGGCGATACTCTGCGGCATAGAATTCCACCTCCCCGCGCAGATACGCCTTCATTGCTTGCAGATGCCGTGCTCTATCCTCGGGATGCACATACGAGAGCATTTGTTCGCTGTCGAGCACATTCACCTCGAGATCGATGCCTGCAATTTCTTTGAACCGGGGCGAAATATATATCCGGTCGTTGTCGGTATCCCAATCCCATAGCCCGTCATTCGATCCTTTGATGGCCAACGCGTAGCGCTCCTCGCTTCGACGCAACGCTTCCTCCGCGTGCTTCAGCTCGGTGATATCGAAGTAGGTCGCCATGTGACCGCCGCCGGGCAGCCCAATGTACTGGAACTGCAGAATCTTTCCATTGGCGAGGTGAATTTCCGATGGGCCTGCGTTGTCGCGGTTGGCCATCTCGAGCCGTTCCTTGAGAAAAGCATCCCAATCCTCTTCCGAGATCTGATAAAGCCCGAGCTCGTGGGTTCGTTCTATATCCTCCTGCAGCGTGCGCCCCGGCACGTAGAACTCCTCCGCGATGCCCCAGATTTCCCGGTAGGCGCGGTTGGTCAGGCGAATGACGAGATTCTCGTCCATGAACAGAATGCCGTAGCGGATGTTGTCCATGACGGCATTGAGCTCGCGCAGCGCCGTATCTTTCTCCTGGTTGGCTTTAGCGAGGTTCTGCTCGTGCTGCTTCAGCTCGGTGATATCCATGTAAACCGCCACACGACCGCCGTCACGGGTCTTGCGCTCATTGACCTGGAACCAGCGCCCATCCCGGAGCTGGTGGACGTGGGGTCCCGAGGGGTTGCGATGATCCTCGAGGCGTCTCTGGATCCACTCCTGCACCTGGCCCTCGGCGTCCGGAACCAGTCCACTCTCGGCCGCTCGTCTGACAATGTCCCCGAAGGTCTCGCCGATGGGTGGCCCGCCTTCGCGCAGCCGGTAGAGAAAGTCAGTGAACCGCTTGTTGCTGAGCACCAGGCGGTCGTTCGAATCGTAAAGAGCGAACCCTTCGGAGATGCTCTCGATGGCGTNNACTGCGTGGTGCTGGGAACCAGGCGGTCGTTCGAAGCGTAAAGAGCGAACCCTTCGGAGATGCTCTCGATGGCGTCACTGAGCTGCACTTCGGCCTGCCGGCGGGTGGTCTCGGCGTACTCGCGCTCGGCCATCAGCTTTTGACGCTCTTTGAAGCTGTCGCGAAGCAATCCCAGTGCGCGCGTCATCGCGCCGATCTCGTCGCGGCCCGGAGGCGGGAGATCGACCTCCAGATTGCCGCCTATGATGGCGGTCATGGCGGCCATCAGACGATTGAGCGGCCGAGTGATGGACTGCACCACCAGCACGGTAAGCGCAATTACGAAGACCGTGCCAATCAGCGTCGCTGCGAGCGATGCGTCACTCGCCCGCCGTGCATCGAAGAGCGCATCCGCGCGACGAGCGCCAACCTCATTGATGAAATTGTTGACAAGATCGGACAGGCGCCGATCGAGGACCCGGATGTGCTCGAGTCCCTTGGCAAGAAACGAATCACCCAGCGCCCGTTTGTTCTCGGTATAGGATTCGATGGCAATCAACGTTGTGTCCATCAGCGAACCCATCTCGAGCCGCAGCACGGCTACTCCCTCGGGATCGAATGACTCGAGCGCATCGAGCTTCTCGGCGAGCAGACGACGCGAATCGATGACGTTCGCGTGAGTGCGCGCACGCGGAACGACGCTGAGCTCCAGCAACCAGTACTTGAGATCGCCAAACGCCCTGCTGGCATCGATCGCGGTCTCGAGCTTGTCGACGAGCCGCTCATCGGCGACCAGCATCTCCGCGCCTTTGTCGACTTTACTCCTCAAATAAACGTTGGATGCAATCGTCACCAGCAAAAGCGCGCTGGCGAAAATGACCAAGCGGGACAAAATCGACACCTTCAACATGGGTCGCCTCGCTTTGTTTCGTTCATATCAATACGTCGCGCGGGTCCGCGCGAACACTCACAGCTCATCCTCTTCCTTCAGCATGACGACCGCCTTGCGCACCGCGTCCGCCGTACGATCCAGATCCTCGTCGGAATGCTTGCAGGACGTGCTGCCGCCGGGTTTTCCGGATATGTCGACTCCATTCACCATGAGCGCCAGCCGGAACTTTGCCACCGCCGGATGCTTACCGCCGACGCGCAGGCTATCGGCATCGAGACTCGCGGCATCGAATCGCATCGGGTCGATATCGAGGCCACCGGGATTGGTGAAGAAATACACCGCCGAGTGCTCGCCGAAGGCGGCCCAGGGAACGCCTTCCTCGGCGAACACCCGATTGATCATCGCTTGCAGGCGCTGAGCGCGAGCAGTGGCCGTCGCGCAGGCCTCGCCATCGGCGACGATCTCCAGGCATGCGATGCCCGCCGCAGCGCTTACCGGGTTGGCGTTGAAGGTACCCTGGTGCTGAATTTTCTCCCGGCCGATGATTTCCGCCTGCTCGAAATCGAGCCAGTCGAGGATTTCCCTGCGCCCGACCACCGCGCCTCCCGGTAGACCACCGGCGAGGATCTTGGCCAGGCTGGTCAAGTCGGGCGTGACCCCGAAGTGCGCCTGGGCGCCGCCGGGAGATACGCGAAATCCGGTCACCACCTCGTCGAATATCAGCACGATGCCGCGCTCGGCAGTGGCTTCGCGAAGCCCTGCAACGAATTCCCTGGACATGGGTGACCAGCCAAAGCCGGCGCCCGTGGGCTCGAGAATGACAGCGGCGATGTCATCACGGCTGTCGAGGAGCGCCACGCTCGCGGCGAGATCGTCGGGCGGCGCGATGAGCACGTGCTCCGCGATACCCTCGAGCACACCGGGCGTGGGCGATCCGTCGAAATGTCCGTCGTAGCCGAAGGCGACATGGTCCTGCCAGCCGTGAAAATGGCCCTTGAATCGCACCAGCACGGACTTACCGGTATGAGCACGCGCCAAACGCAACGCCATCAGGTTGGCCTCGGTGCCCGAGGAGGTGAATCGAACACGCTCGGCGCAGGGAACCAGCCGTTGCACCAGCTCTGCCCAGCGCAGCTCGAGCTCGTGACAGGCGGCGTAGTGGGTGCCGCGATCCAGCTGACGATGCACAGCCTCCATGACGCGCGGGTCGTTATGGCCCAGCAGCAACGCGCCGTGCCCGCCGTAGTAGTCCACGTACTCGTTGCCGTCGATATCCCACTTGTGCGAAGCCTCGGCGCGATTGACATATATCGGGTAGGGGTGCAGGTGGCGCGAATCGTGCACGATGCCGCTCGGCAACGCCTGCCGGGCGCGCGAAGCGAGCGCCTCGGACTCGGCGGTCCGCTGGCGATAAGCGGCGATGATTTTCGAGTTCGTGTGGCGCGTGTCAGGCATGGACAGGCTCCTCTCGACCTGGAGTGACAGGGAGCGCCTGCCATGGTATCAGCCGAGCGTGACACGCACCCTATAATGCCCACGGGCACACGCGAGGCGAGCATCGGAGACATGTCGCGGGAATTCCATACGCGACCGCCGCAGGCCTATCTGCGGCTCGGCGAGATGCGCGACCCCAAGGCCGGCGAGACGGGCATGCCTGCAGCCCTGGGGGAGATGCTGCGGGTGCTGGCCGCTTCCCGGCCGGGCGGCGTGTTTCTCTGCCTCGGGATCGATGCCGGTGAAGCCGGCGCCTGGATCATCGACGGCATGGATCTGTCCAGTCGTCTCGTCATCGTGCTCGAGGACGCCGAGCACGCCGCCAGGCTGCGCGGGCTCATCGGCGACGATCTGCGCGTCACGGTGCATGTCCAGGGCATGGCCGAGTTTCTCGCCGACGTTCACGAGCACCGATTCGACCTCATCGCGGATCTAAGTGTGGCCCCTTGCGCCGCGCGGACGCGGTTGAGCCTCGGCCGACTCGGGCTCGGCGGACTGTTCGTGTGCCGCTGGGAGATCCCGGTGCTGCAGGCGCAGGCCTCGGCAGCGCTGGCTCTCGACGACGCAGACGAGGCGGCGCCCGATCTGGAGGCCTTCGTCGCCACCCGGCTGCCCGCCGAGCTCGGCGTCACGCTGATGGCTCACCGCCCACCGCGCCCGCCCGGGAAGCGCCGCGGCGGCCGGCGCACGCGCGAGCGCGTCACCCCGCTGTTCTCGTCGCGGCCCCGCGGCGGCGGAAACTGAGACCGGGGGGCAGCCCGCCCGCGGCCGGGGTCCGCAATCAGCCGGTGCGCCGGGCGGGCCGATGGCGGACAGATCTCGCATAGGCCGCCAAACAGCGGTAGTATCCGCATTCGGGTGGCTCGCCGGGCGCCGATGGCGGCTCCGGAGGGCCGGGAAGGACGAATCCAGCGGCACCGCCCGGGGGCGGTGACGCCCTTGACGATCCGCTGCACGCTGGCGGTGAAAGCGAGACTAGGGAGGAATACAAATGTCCAGACGCATCGCTCGGTTGCTGGTCACGACCATGGCCGCAGGTTTCATTGTGGTGGGGTCCGGCTGTGCAACGGAAGACGATATCTTCAAGCTGCGCGTCGAAGCCAAGGAGGCCAAGGGCGCCGCCGAGCGGGCAGAGGCAGCCGCCCACAAGGCGGATTCCGCGGCCAACAATTCTCTGCGTCTTGCCACTGAGGCTCTCAACGCCGCTCAGGCGGCGCACGCCTGCTGCAGGGCCAACACCGAGAAGAGGACCCGCGCAGAATCGAAGCTGGGGTCGTAACGACCGTAGCGGAAGCCTTCTCGACATTCCCGCGAGAGGCCTCGGCGGTCTTTCGCATTCGGCACCGTTGAATCATGTTACCGCCCGCGCATTGTCGCGGGCGGTTTTTTTTGAGGCGCCGATGCGGGGTTGCTCAATCCGCCTCGGGGCGCCCGGCGTCATCGTCGGTGCTCAGGAACACCTCGTGGATGACCAACTGGTTCGGGCCTGCGAACATTTCTCTCGGGGGACGATCCCTGTGCGCCTCCGCAAAGGCCGGGCTCTCGGTCCAGGCGACAAAGTCGTCGAAGCTTCGCCACCACGTCTTGACCTCGTAGTAGCCCTGGGTGTCGGCGTCGTCGACCCATCTTCCGCTGTCGGCGTCGAAACGCATGGGCCTCGGGCGGTGCACCTCGTTGCGCACGAAGCCCGGGGATCGATCGATCAGGTGGGCGCGGTTCCTGAACCGATCCTCGAAGTCGATTTCGTAACCGGCGGCGACGGGAATGCGATTGGTAACGACAATCATGGCGGCCCCTTGACGGTTGGTAGACATTCGCTCCAGCCTAACGGGGCATGACCGAAGCTGCAAAGATGCTGGATCTCCACACCATTCAGATGGCCGAGGATCGCATCAAGGATGCGGTGCGTCGCACACCGTGCCTGCGGGCGCGATTCTTTCACTCGCCGGCGGTGGAGCATGCGCCGCTTTCGCTCAAGCTCGAATGCCTCCAGGTGAGCGGATCCTTCAAGGCACGCGGCGCGAGCAACAAGGTCATGAGCCTGTCAGAGAAAGAGCGCGCTCGCGGACTCGTGACCGCTTCGGGCGGCAATCACGGACTCGGCGTTGCCTACGCGGGACGGCGGGCGGCTGCGCCGGTGCGGGTCTATCTTCCCGCCTCGACGCCGGCCGCCAAGGCCGCAAAGCTCGAGCGCTGGGGCGCACGCATCGTACTCGAGGGCGAAGTCTGGGACGACGCCAACGCCGCGGCGCAAAGGGCCGCCGAGCGCGAGGGCATGACCTACGTGCATCCTTTTGCCGACCCGGCCGTCATGGCGGGCCAGGGGACCGTCGGCCTGGAGATCCTCGAGCAATGCGCCGCCGTTGACACGGTCCTGGTCTCAATCGGTGGCGGCGGCCTGATCTCCGGTGTTGCGACCGCGCTCAAGGGCAGCAAGCCTGGTGTCAGGGTCATCGGTATCGAGCCGAGCGGCGCACCGACGCTGAAACGCAGCGTCGAGGCGGATCGGCTGGTGGAGCTCGAAGCGATCACCACCGACGCGAACTCACTGGCGCCGCGGCGCAGCGAGCAGATCAATCTGGATATCGTGCGCGATCGCGTCGACGATATCGTGCTGGTCGAGGACGACGACATGCGCGACGCAGCGCGCTGGCTGTGGTTCGAGATGGGGCTCGCAATCGAGCTGAGCGCCGGCGCGGCGCTGGCGGCGCTGCGCACAGGCGCCTATCGTCCGGATCGGGACGAGAATTTGTGCGCCGTCGTCTGTGGTGCGGGCACCGACGGCCTTGTCTGAGTTGAATGCTCACGCACGCGAGGACCCATGGACATGACGAGCACGTGCATCGGAATTCTGCATCCAGGTGAGATGGGAGCCACCGTCGGAGCCGCGGCCCGGGTCGCCGGCGCGCGGGTGTGCTGGGCGTCGGAGGGGCGCGCTGAAGCGAGCCGCCGGCGCGCCGCCGAGGCCGGACTCGAGGACGCGCAAACGCTGGCCGCGCTGGTCGCGGCCTGCGACATGGTCGTCTCCGTGTGCCCGCCGGACGCCGCCGCGGATCTCGCTCGAAGCGTAGCCGCAACGGGCTTCGACGGTATCTACGTGGACGCCAACGCGGTAGCCACCGCCACCGCCCGCGAGGTCGCCGGCATCATCGAGAGCGCCGGTGCGCGCTTCGTCGACGGCGGCATCATCGGGCCGCCGGCAAAGCGCTCGGGGACCACCCGCCTGTACCTCTCCGGCGACGACGCCAAGGCCGTGGCCGACGCCTTTGCGGGCAGCGCCCTCGCGGCGATTGCCATCGGTACCCGCCCGGGCGCCGCGTCGGCATTGAAAATGTGCTACGCGGCCTGGACCAAGGGCTCGGCGGCGCTGCTCACCGCCGTGCGCGCGTTGGCGGTCGCTGAAGACGTCGAAGCCGCATTGCTCGAGGAGTGGTCGCTGTCGCAGCCCGGCCTCGACGCGCGCAGCGCGGCTGCCGCATCCGGCAACGCCTTCAAGGCCTGGCGCTTCGCCGGCGAGATGCGCGAGATCGCCGCCACCTTCGAGGCAGCGGGGCTCCCGGGCGGCTTCCACCAGGCGGCGGCGGAGGTCTACGCGCGCCTCGCGCGCTACAAGGACTGCGACCCCGCGCCGCCGGTCGAGGCGATCATCGATACGCTCCTCGACGGCGCCCCTTGACCCGTCGTTCGCGCCTCACGCAGGATTGCCGGCGGTGAAGGAGGGGGCATGAGCGTGAAATCCCATGTGCAGGTGGCCGTCATCGGCGGCGGCGTCGTCGGCTGCAGCGTGCTCTATCACCTGACCAAGCTCGGCTGGAAGGACGTGGTGCTGATCGAGCGCTCCGAGCTCACCTCCGGGTCCACCTGGCACGCCGCAGGCGGTTTCCACACCCTCAATGCCGACACCAACATGGCCGCGCTGCAGGGCTACACGATCCAGCTCTACAAGGAGCTGGAAGCGATGAGCGGCCAGTCCTGCGGCCTTCACCACGTGGGTGGACTCACCCTTGCCACGACCCCGGATCGCATGGACTTCCTCAAGGCCGAGCGCGCCAAGCACCGCTACATGGGCCTCGAAACCGAGATCGTCGGACCCAACGAGATCCGCGAGCTGAGTCCGATCACCAACGTCGATGGCGTTATCGGCGCCCTCTACGATCCCCTGGACGGCCACCTGGATCCGTCGGGCACGACCCATGCCTATGCCAGGGCGGCGCGCCTGCAGGGCGCGGATATCGTGCTGCGCAACCGGGTGCTCGAGCTCAATCCCACCCGGGACGGAGGCTGGCAGGTGGTCACCGAGCAGGGCACCTTGAGCGCCGAGTACGTGGTCAATGCGGCCGGCCTCTGGGCCCGCGAGGTGGGCGAGATGGTCGGCATCATGCTCCCGTGCCACCCCATGGAGCATCAGTATCTCGTCACCGGGGACATTCCCGAGGTCTACGAGCGCGCCGAGGAGCTGCCCCACGTGATGGACCCGGCCGGCGAGAGCTATCTGCGCCAGGAAGGCCGCGGGCTGGTGATCGGCTTCTACGAGCAGGCCTGCGAGCCCTGGGCGGTGGACGGCACGCCCTGGGATTTCGGCCACGAGCTGCTGCCGGACAAGCCCGATCGCATGATGGACAAGCTCGTCACCGCCTATGAGCGCTATCCGTGCCTCGAGACCGCGGGTATCAAGCGCATCATCAACGGCCCGTTCACCTTTGCACCCGACGGCAACCCCCTGGTGGGGCCGGTGCCGGGGCTCAGAAACTACTGGTGCGCGTGCGCGGTCATGGCCGGTTTCAGCCAGGGCGGCGGCGTGGGCCTGACGCTCGCCGAATGGATGGTCGAGGGCGAGCCGTCGAGGGACGTCTTCGCCATGGACGTGGCGCGCTTCGGTGATTTCTGCACCCGCGCCTTTACGCGCGCCAAGGTGAGGGAGAACTATCAGCGACGCTTCGCCATCTCCTATCCCAATGAGGAGCTGCCGGCGGCGCGCCCGGCGGTGACGACGCCCGCTTACGCCGTGTGGAAGCCACAGAACGCCGTATTCGGATCCGGCTTCGGCCTCGAGCACGTCAACTACTTCGCGCCTGCCGGGGAGGCGCCCTTGGAGACGCCGACTTTCCGTCGCTCGAATGCGTTCGATAGCGTCGCCGGAGAGTGCCGGGCCGTGCGCACCGCGGTCGGCATCAACGAGATCCACAACTTCGGCAAGTACGAGGTCACCGGCCCCGGCGCCGCCGCATGGCTTGCGCACATCATGGCAGGACGCGTACCGAAACCGGGACGTATCACGCTCACGCCCATGCTGAGCCCGAAGGGCCGGCTCGTCGGCGACTTCACCATTGCCTGTCTCCGTGACGAGCATTACCTGCTGACAGCGTCCTATGCGGCGCAGAACTTCCACATGCGCTGGTTCGAGGATCATCTGCCCGATTCCGGCGTCGAGGTTCGCAACATGTCGCTGCGGCGCATCGGTTTTCAGATCGCGGGCCCGCGCGCCAGGGAGCTGCTCGCCCGCGTGACCCGCACCGACGTGTGCAACGAGGCGCTGCCGTTCCTCGCGGTGCGCGAGACGGAGGTGGGCCTGGCGCCCGCCATCGTCTGCCGCGTCACCTACACGGGCGATCTCGGCTACGAGATCTACGTCGCGCCGCGTCATCAGATCGCGCTCTACGAGGCGCTGCGCGAGGCGGGCGAGCCGCTGGGGCTGCGCCCGTTCGGCATGCGCGCCATGATGTCCCTGCGCCTGGAGAAGTCCTTCGGCGCCTGGCTGCGGGAGTACCGGCCCGATTACACGGCGGCGGAGACCGGCCTCGATCGCTTCATCGACTTTACCAAGAACGACTTCATCGGCCGCGACGCGGCCATGGCCGAGCGCGACCAGCCGCCGGAACGCAGGCTTTGCGCCTTCGTCGTCGATGCCGACGATGCCGATGTGTGGGGCGACGAGCCCATCTGGCATGACGACGCGGTCGCCGGCTTCGTCACCTCCGGCGGTTATGCCCACTACGTCGGCGAGAGCGTCGCCCTCGGTCTCGTGCCGCGGAAGCTCGCGCAAGCAGGCAACGATTTCGAGATCGAGATTCTGGGCGACCGCCGCCGCGCACGCCTCATCGACAAAGCGCTGCTCGACCCCGAGGGCGCGCGCATGCGTGGCTGAGACCGTGTCACGAGATCCCGCCGGCGCACGCTTTCGGACCGCCCTCGAGGCCGAGAGGCCGCTGCAGATCGTCGGCACCATCAACGCCTATTGCGCGCTCCTCGCCGAGCGGGCCGGGTTTCGCGCCATCTATCTCTCCGGCGCCGGCGTCGCCAACGCGTCGTTCGGCCTGCCCGATCTCGGCGTCACCACGCTCGATGACGTGGCCGAGGACGTACGTCGCATCACCGACGCCACGTCGCTGCCGTTGCTGGTGGACGCCGACACCGGCTTCGGTCCGGCGCTGGTGCTGGCGCGCACCGTGCGCCGGCTGGCAAAGGCCGGCGCCGCCGGCATACACATCGAGGATCAGGTGCAGGCAAAGCGCTGCGGCCACCGCCCGGGTAAAGAGCTGGTGACGAGCGCGGAGATGCAGGATCGCCTGAAGGCCGCCACCGATGCCCGCGAGGATGAGAGCTTCGTCATCATGGCGCGCACCGACGCCTACGCGGCCGAGGGACTCGAACGTGCCATCGAACGTGCCGGAGAATACATCGCAGCCGGTGCAGACATGATATTCGCCGAGGCGCTCGCGACGCTGGACGAGTTTCGCGCATTCACCTCCGCCCTGGACGTGCCGGTTCTGGCCAATATCACGGAGTTCGGTAAGACGCCGCTGCTCGGCCGGGACGAGCTCGGCGGCGCCGGCGTGCGCATGATCCTGTATCCACTATCGGCGTTCCGTGCCATGAGCCGGGCCGCTGAGGATGTATACGCAACCATTCGCAGCCGCGGAACCCAGGGCGATCGGGTCGAGGTCATGCAAACGCGCGAAGAGCTCTACGACGTCATCGGTTACCATGAGGCCGAGCGCGCTCTGGATGCGCTTTTCTCGGCGCAGAAGCCCAAGCGAGATACCGGGAGAGAGAAATGAGCGAGGCAAAGATCGAGCACGACAAGGAAGGCCGGATTGCGCAGGGATTGACGCACGCCCTCGCGGACTATTCGAGCGCACTGCGCTTCGAGGACATCCCCGACGACGTTCGCACCATCGTCAAGCACTGTGTGCTCGACTGGCTCGGCGTGACCCTGGCAGGATCGCGCGAAGACGCCGGGCGCATCGTGCGCGAGGAGGCCCTCGAGCAGGGCGGCTCACCGCAGGCAACGATCGTCGGCGCCGGCGTACGCACCAGCGTCGGACAGGCAGCGCTCGTCAACGGCACGGCTTCCCATGCCCTCGACTACGACGACGTGCATTTCGCCTTTCTCGGCCATCCCACGGTCACCGTGCTGCCCGCTGTTCTGGCGCTCGGCGAGCGCGACGGCGCGAGCGGCCGTGCGCTGGTAACGGCCTTCGTCGCCGGCGTCGAGGCCGGCAGCCGGATCGGTGCTTACGTGACCGAAGCGCACTACGCGAGGGGCCACCACGCCACCGGCACCCTGGGCGCGTTTGCGGCAGCGGCCGGCTCGGCGCGCCTGCTCGGGCTCGACGCGCACAGATGCGCCACTGCGCTCGGCATCGCCGCGACCCAGGCGGCCGCGCTCAAAGCCATGTTCGGCACCATGTGCAAGCCGCTGCACGCCGGCAAAGCGGCAGCCAACGGCCAGTACGCCGCGCTTCTCGCCGCACGCGGTTTTACCTCCCGCGATGACGCTATCGAGTGCAGCCAGGGTTTTGCCGACACCCAGACTCCCGTGGTCGAGCCCGAGGACGCGCTCGCGGATTTCGGTAAGCGCTTCCACTGCCGGGACTTTCTTTTCAAATACCACGCTGCCTGCTACGGCACCCACTCCTCCATCGAGGCGCTCTCCAAACTGCGCGAAGACCACGGAATCGAATCGAACTCCATCTCCAAGGTGGAAATCCGCGTACCGACCAGAAACCTCAAGGTGTGCAACATTCAGGAACCGCACACGGGGTTGGAGGCAAAGTTCAGCCTGCGCTTCGTGAGCGCCATGACGCTCGCCGGCAGGAACACGGCCGATATCGCGACCTACAACGATGCAATCTGCAGCGAGCGGGAGCTCATCGATTTGCGGGACCGTATTCGCATCGTCGGGGACGGCGAGCTCGCCCGCGGCACGAGCGAGGTAATTGTTTCCATGCGCGACGGTGTCGTTTATCGCGAGTTCGGCAACGTCAGCGTTGCCAGCAGCAACCTCGAGGAGCAGGGTCGTCGACTCGAAGACAAGTTCCTCGTGCTCGCGAATCCGGTCGTCGGCGATGCCAGGTCACGCGAGATCGTCGAGCGCGTGCGCACACTCGAAGACCTGGACGCCGTCGACAAGCTCATGCGGCTCAGCGAAGCGCACGACTGATTCGTTGCAAAGCATCCGCGGGTCTGTCCTGCGCATCCAACAGCTGCCCCGGCGAACCGATCCGGTGATCGACCTCTCGACGCAGCGCGCTCAGCAGTCGCTTGTGCGAAACCCGTGTTGGGGGTACGTACCGAGGACCTTGAGCTTTGCGCAGAAGAATTGCAGCTCGTCGAAGGCATTGTGGACATTGGTGTTGGAAGGGTGACCTTCGATCTCGGCGTAAAACTGCGCCACTGTGAAGTTCGAATCGACGATATAGCTCTCGAGCTTGGTGATATTGATACCGTTGGTGGCAAAACCGCCGAGGGCCTTGTACAGCGCCGCCGGGATGCTGCGAACCTGGAACACGAAGCTGGTCATACAGGGACCTTCGCGGGGATCCGGCTCGATTCGGGATCGCGACATGACCACGAACCGCGTGGTGTTGCCGAGGCGATCCTCGATACGCGTTCGCAACGTCTCGAGGGAATATATCTCGGCCGCCAGGCTCGAGGCGATAGCGGCCGCTTTGGGGTCGTCGCGCTCGGCGACGTCTCTGGCGGCACCGGCCGTGTCCGCGGTGTGCACCACTTCGACGCCGAGCTCCCGAATCAGGCCGCGGCACTGCGTGAGCGCCTGAGTGTGGCTCTCGATGCGCTCGAGCCCCTCCAGGGTGGCGCCCTTGGGCGCCAGCAGGCAGTGGTGAACCGCTTGAAAGTGCTCCGCGACAATGTAAAGGCTCGACTCGGGTAGCAGATGGTGCATGTCGGCGACGCGCCCGCCGAGCGAATTCTCGATGGGAATCATTGCGAGTGCCGCCGCGCCCTCGGAGACGGCGGTGAATGCGTCCTCGAAGCTCTCGCACGGCAGCGGCTCGAGGTCGGGATAGGCCTCGGTACAGGCAAGATGCGAGTAGGCGCCCGGCTCACCCTGGAACGCGATTTTCTGCTTTGATGCCATGGCCGGCCTCGAGAGCTCCGCGAGCGGGCAATTGTAAACCAGCTGCCCGGAGCACAGTGAAATTCTGTGCTGCCCGGCCCCGTGCTGTGCCCGGACTCAGGCGCGCTGCGACGACGGCACGATACGCGCTGTCAGGCCGCTACAGCCATGCGTGTCGCGACGTGCTCCCCGATCGCCATCGAGGACGTGAGCCCCGGCGACTCGATGCCGTAGAGATTCACCAGGCCGCGAACCCCGTGCTCGTCCGGCCACTGAATACAGAAGTCGCGCGCGGGCTGCCCCTTGGCGTAAATCTTCGGCCTGATTCCCGTGTAGTCCGGCTCGAGCGATCCGTCCGGCAGCTCCGGCCAGTAACGGCGAATGGAAGCGTAAAACGCCTGCAGCTGACCGACATCCACATCGTAGTCGAGCGTCTCGACCCAATGCAGATCCGGACCGAACTTGCAGCGCCCGGCGAGATCGAGGCCCACGTGCACGCCGAGCCAGGCCGCATCGGGCATGGGATAGATGAGACGGTGAAAGGGACAGCGGCCGGTCAGCTGAAAGTAGTTGCCCTTGGCCGGATAGAGCCGCGGGATCGTGCCGGCGTCGAGGCCTTCGATTCGCCCTGCAACCGTCTGCGCGCCAAGGCCCGCACAGTTGACCAGCCACTGGCAGTCGAGCGTCATCGGCTCGGCCCCTCCGGTTTTCACCCGCAGGCCGTCGGCGTGCACGCTCGCGCCGAGGAACTCGGTGGCGAGAGCCACCACGGCACCGTGACGCTCGGCATCTCCCTCGAGCGCGAGCATGTACTCGTGCACATCCACGATTCCGGTCGACGGCGACAACAGCGCGCCCGCGCAGCGCACCACGGGCTCGATCTCCCGGACCTGCTGCGGCGTCAGGTGCTCCAGATCGTCGACACCGTTACCGTGCGCCCGCTCACGGAGCGCTTCGAGCGCCGGCAGCTGCGCTGCATCGGTCGCCACGATGAGTTTCCCGACACGAGCATGGGAAACCCCGTGTTCCTCGCAGAAGCGATAGAGCGCATGCTTTCCCTGGACGCACACGCGCGCCTTGAGACTATCCTTGTCATAATAGATTCCCGCGTGAATGACGCCGGAGTTGCGCGAGCTCACACCGGCACCGATTTGCGTCTCGGACTCGATCACCACGACTTCGCGTCCGCTCGATGCGAGGGATCGCGCCACGGCGAGTCCTACGGCACCGGCACCGACGACGATGCACTCGATCCGCTCCATGCTGCGAACCTTCGAGCTTGCTCTGGCGTCAGCCGCGCCCGATGAAGGGCATCTTGGTCGCCATGATGGTCATGAACTGCACGTTGGCATCGAGCGGCAGGCTCGCCATGTAGGCGACCGCGCTACCAACGTGCTTGACGTCCATGGTCGCCTCGACCTCCACCGAGCCGTTCGCCTGGGCAACGCCCTCGGTCATTCTCTGAGTCATCTCCGTTAACGCATTTCCGATATCGATTTGGCTGCATGCGATATCGTGCTTGCGGCCATCGAGAGATATGCTGCGCGTGAGCCCCGTGATGGCGTGCTTCGTCGACGTGTAGGGAGCGGAGTTGGGCCGCGGTACGTGCGCCGAGATAGATCCGTTGTTGATGATTCGCCCGCCTCTCGGCGTCTGGCTCTTCATCAGCCTGATTGCGTGCTGAGCACACAGAAACGAGCCGGTCAGGTTAACATCGACGACGTTCTTCCACTGCTCGTAGGTGAGCTCTTCCATGGGTATTCCCGGAGCATTGAGGCCGGCGTTGTTGAACAACACATCGAGGCGTCCGAACTCTTCCTTGATCCTGTCAAACAGTGCCCCGACCGATGACGGATCGCTGACGTCGGTGGGCACCACCAGCGTGCGGGAGCCGCTGGCCTGGGCCATTTCTGCGGTCTCTTCGAGAGGTTCTTTCCGGCGCCCGACCAGCGCCGTGGCATATCCCGCCTCGCACAGCGAGATCGCCGCCTGTCTTCCGATTCCTGTTCCTGCTCCGGTGACCAGAGCAACCTTTTCCAACGAGGCCAAGGGGATTCTCCTTATATCCGGTTCAACCGCGTTTAACCCTCACGAGCAGCAATAGGGGCAAAGAGAGAAAGCATACTATGGCATACATTATGAAGGCATTGTCATAGCCGACCATCTGCGCCTGCCGATCCATCTCGTCGCCGATGCGCGCAAGCCCCTCCACGGTCTCCAGATCCCAGGCGCCCGTGACCACGGGGAAGCGCAGTGATTCCTTGTAAGGAGTGATGTTCTCGGCGAACTCCGCATAATTCATACGGGCCGTTCGCACCACCACCATAAAGCTGATTGAGATGAAGATACTGGTGCCGAAGTTACGCAGCAGATGGAAAATTGCCGAGCCGTCAGGCATGAACCTGTCCGGCAATGTCGCGAAACTCATGGTGACGAGCGGCACCCACATCATTCCGCTGCCGATGCCCTGGAGCACTCCGGCCCATGCGATGGCATCGGGCGAAACGTCGACATTAGCGGCGGCCAGGAGAAAACCGCTGATTCCATTGAGCACCATGCCCACGAAAAAGGTCACCCTGGGGTCCAGCCATCCCAGGCGCCCGGCGGTAAAAAAACCGATGACCATTCCGAGGCCGCGCATTGCCAGCAACAGACCGATGAGCGAGTCGGGATAGCCCTTCAAATCATGCAGCATCGGCGGCAACAGTGTGATCGGCGTGAAGTTGAGCATGCCGTAGATGAATACGAGAATCAGACCAAGAGCGAAGTTGCGATCTTTGAACAGTTGCGGATTCAGAAACGGAGCGTCGCTGGTCAATGTGTGAACAATGAATAAGTAGAACGCAAGAGCGGCGCCACAGGCGTAGAAAATGATCTCCCGCGATGCAAACCAGTCGAATCGCTCACCGCGATCAACCAGCAGCTGCATGCAGATGATGGCGAACGACAGGGCGAGAAATCCGGTCCAGTCGAGCTTTGCGGATTGCTCCTTACTGGCCGGACGGATAAAAGTGATCACGAGCAGAAACGCAACTGCGCAGAGCGGCACGATCAGATAGAACACCCAGCGCCAATCGTGGGCCTCGGCGAAATAGCCGCCGAGCGCCGGACCCACCGCCGGCCCGACCACCACGGTCATGCCGAAGAATCCTTGCGCCATGGGGCGATCTTTTCCGGTGAAATTCACCAGAAGGATGGACTGGGATAACGGCACGATCGGCGCACCGAACGCCCCCTGTGCAATCCGATAAAGAAGCAAGGTCTCCAGCGACGTGGCCGTTGCGCAGAGAAGCGTGCTCGCTGCGAACCCGGAGATTGCCCAGAGCAGCAACGGGCGTTCGCCGAGACGGCTGACCAGCCAACCGGTCATCGGCGTCACCACGGCGGTCGCTATCACATTGAGAGTCACCACCCATGCAATCTGATCGGGGGTCGCGGAAAGCGCGCCCTGGAGCTGTGGCAGAGCGACATTGACGATGGTCACGGTGAGCGCGTAGAGCATCGTGCATATCGACACCGTCACCAGGATCATGGCGCGGGCGAACGAGGAGGGAGTCGGAACGGGCTCGACCGGAAGCTCCTCGGCCGGCGTGACGCCATCGGGTGTCGGGGACGAGCTCATACCACGCGATGCAGGACGAAACAGCGCAATATTCTATGGTCCCGGTGCACCCCTTGGATAGTCGACGGGGTGCCAGCGCCGGCACCGGGGGAGCAGCCGCCGCTCTTTCAGGGCGAAAAGTCGTGACCGGCGAGGGGCGCGGATACCCTATGCTGCGTGCACTGCGCCGTGGCTACCGCGTCCCCGGCGCAGGCGAGCGTCATGTCTCCGACGCCCTGGCGCCTTCTCGAGGGAGAGCGCAACGCCCGGCGCCGGACACCAGCCCTGGTGCGACAAAGGCTTCGCTTCCCGCCCATCTAAAGAGGCCGCCCGATCTGGAAAATGAACACTGGGCCGTCCTGATCCAGACCGTCGGGTTGCTCGAGGGGCCAGGAGACGCCGATGCGGAAAGTCGACATGCCGCCCCAGCCCACCTCGACCGATGTCAGCAGCTCGAGTCCTGCTCCCACAAGATAACTATCGCCTCCGGAATCGGGTTTTGCGTATCCGGCGTCGACGAAAGTTCCCAGCCGCAGTCGGTGCAGAAACAGCGGCAGCGTTCCGTAACCCCGCTGAAGGTTTGCCAAGGGCCAGTACACCTCTGCAGTCGCCGTGGCGACCGTAGGCGCTTCGATCACGTTGGAGTCGAAACCCCTGACGGGGAACAGTCGCGGCGCTCTCCGGGTGAAATAGCCCTCGGTGAGGTCACCACCGATGCGAAACGTCGTGTGACCGGGGATTTGCTCGCCCCACGTCCTCCCCGCCGTAAGCTGCAGGGTCGTTCGAATCTGGTCACCATAGAAAAACGAGACGCCGCCCGATAGAGATTGACTGCCCTCGGTAAAAAGCTCGAGGTTGCCCCATATCTGCAAGGACTGCGTGGTTCGTCTGCCGCCGAGGGCCAACCAGACTTCCTGGTCCGAGGACTCGTTACTGTCCTGTGGGTCGAAGTATCGCCAGTTCAGCGAGAGATCGACCTCATCGATAAAGTATTCGGCCTCTATCTCCGGTCTGAGAACGTCTCTGTGCTCGAGATTTTCGGCATAGAGAGGCCTCCAGTACAGCGCCACGTCATTGCGCTCCTCATCGACACTCTGGCCCAGCACGGGCTCATATGCTAAGGGATATCGTGAATAGCGCACACCGAGGCTTTTCCTCTGCAGCAGCGCCTGCAACGCAAGAAAATCGCTGTCAAATGTATAGCGCAGGCCGGCGTCGAAAATGTAGTCGCCGGAGACATCGCGGCCGCTGGTTTCGATACCGAGCTGAAGATCGCTAACCGCTGCGAAGAAATCAGGCTGAATATAATTCGGCCACAGGCTTTTGAAGGGATCGTAGGGCTGCGGGGTAATGGCCCTTTCAGCCTCTGGCTCTGCGCGGGGAACCTCGGCGAGGTACTCCAGCGGGGGCAGATTCGGCAGCGCCGACTCGTAGTCCAGGACCCGCCATCCGCTCGCGGTGAGCTTCAGGTAATTGTTGCCCCGGGGCATGAGCGCACCACGTTCGGCAAAGGTGATCGGCGTGTCGTCCGCCTGGTGAATCTGGAAGCGGCCCGATGCGTTCGATGCCCACACGAGCGTCTCACCTTGCCACCATGGATCCAGCTCGACCGAGGGCGACTGGGTGAGCCGATGCCACTCGCCGTCATGGACCCATATATCCCAGTTGCCCGCCGTGTTCACGGCCACGGCGATGTGGCCCTGCTCGTTGCGAACGGGGCCCGAAAGCTGAATTGCGCCTTCGGGCGCGGGGATCTCGATCACTGCACCGGCTTCGGCGCGACGTGCGCGCCGCAAACCGCCCTCGCCGTCATCGGGAAAGATGACCAAGGAGCTGCGATGGCCACGCCTTCCGACGACGACACGACCGGGCCCCGGGTCCCAGAGCGAGTGAAACTCGGCGGTCCTCTCGATCCTGTCGCCATAGCGGTAGATCCGCGACGTGCCCTCATACTCGGCAATCCAGAGAATTCCCGCATCGTCGACGTATCCGTATCGGCCGCGCTGGCCCACGCGCAGGGTTCCCGGAAACACGCCAGCGTTGTTCCAGTAAACCAGCGGCGCATGCCAGAAGCCGCTCACCAGTAACCCCGGAGGCCCCTCCTCCGCCCTCTGCTGCTGTGACTTGAACTCGTTCCACAAGGCAGCGCCCGAGCTACCGAACGCATCGATCGCCTTGAGGTCGATTTCAAAGGGAATGATGCCGCCTCCGTGAGCCTCGAGAAATGCGAGGATCCTCTCCCAGCCGTAGCGACGGTAAAGCCACTCGACGAATGGACGACCGTAGATCCGGTAGGCGTGATACCCCGGCCAGACCTGAGGATGATGGCTGATGAGGTCGAGGTCGGGGAGCAGCGCGGCCTCGAAAATGCTCCTTCTATAAGGATCGTCGATGGGCTGGCCGCGATAGAGCGAATACATGAGATTGCATACGCCGTCCTCCACCCAGGGTGGCAGAACGAGATTGGGTGAGATAGCTTCGCCGAACACCAAGTACAGTGCACCCGGAATGCCGGAGCGCATCCCGTAGATCCCGAGCATGCACAGCCCTCGGAACATGTAGTACCCCCACGGATCGGCTTCCATGTAACCATCCTGGAGCACGCCGGGCGCTCGAAGCGGAATACGAATCTCCTTGTGGGGGATCACGTGAACCACCACCTCCGGAGCATCGAGATGGTCGTCGATAACCACATGGACGGTGGGCTCGACCGGTAAGCCCTTCCCGGACAGGAAGGCGACCATTTCCGGCAGCGAGTCGGAGAGCCTGGCCGCCAGCTGTAATTCCTGGTCGGGAAAGTAGATATAGAAGCCGTCCCTTTCCGTGAGCTGTAACGCCGAGGCGCTGCAACTGAAAAGAAACAGCACGGGTGCCAAAAAGACAGTTATACGTCTCATTCGCGCAGGACTTCTGGCGGTCCCCCCGTCGTCACCCACGGGCGTGGGTTTATTAACGTGCGCATGCACCCGGTGGCGATGCGACCACGGGTAGGGCGCATGGTCACCATGGTAAAGGAAATGGCCATATACGGTCATCGGCTGGAGCCGCCCCAAATCCAATCGCGGCTCCGCGCCCGGCGAGCGCGTTCAGGGCGTCTCGTTCCCGGCCCGTGCCCGCTTGGACATCCGCCGAGACGCCCTCGGGATTCCTATCACAATTTGTGAGCGCGCAGCCACTCGACCGCATCCGCCAGCGCCTCGCGCGCCGGGCGTGGCGCGTAGCCGAGCACCTGCTTGGCTTTCTCCGATGAGAAGAACATGAAGGTCTTCGACATCTTCAGCCCGTCGACGGTAATGAGTGGCTCCCTGCCGGTGCGCCTGACGCGCGCGGCGAACTCCGCCAAGTAGGCAACGGGCAGAACGGCGCCGCGAGGCAGGCGCACGCGCGGCGGCCGACGGCCCGTCAGCGAGGCAATATGCTCGAGAATTTCCCGAAGCATCATGTCTTCGCCGCCGAGAACGTAACGCTCGCCGACCTCACCCCGCTCGAACGCCTGTACGTGGCCCGCAGCGACATCCTCCACATGCACCACATTGAGCCCTGTGTCGACGAAGGCCGGGATCTTTCCCCGCACCGCTTCCTCGACCATTCTGCCCGTGGGCGTCGGACGAATATCCCGGGGCCCGATGATGGTGGATGGATTGACGATAACGGCGGGAACGTCTTCCTCGCGCACCAAGCGCTTAACCTCTTCCTCGGCCATGTACTTGGAACGCTTGTAGTGGCCGGTCATGTCGTGGATGGTCACCGGTGTTTGCTCGTCGGCCGGGCGCCCGGAGGGTTCGCGCCCAAGCGTGGCCACGCTGCTCGTGTAAACGACCCGCCCGACACCCGCATCCGACGCCAGGCGCAGCAGCTGCCTGGTCGCGGTGACGTTGGTCTCGTATATCTGCGCGGGTTCCCTGGCCCAGAGCCGGTAGTCCGCGGCGGTATGGTACAGGGCCCGACAGCCCCTCACTGCACGGCGCAGCGAATCCGGGTCATTCAGATTGCCCTCCACCAGCTCGACATCGAGCCCATGGATATTGCGCCGGTTGTTGTTCGGGCGAGTGAGCACCCGAACGGATTCACCGCGTTCGAGCAGTGCCCGCACGACGGCGGAACCCAGAAATCCGGTCGCCCCTGTAACCAGCGTCGTCATCGACTCCCATGCCCCATGACTTTGGCTTAGATTTTACAGCAAGCTGAGAGCGCGGTGTCGCTCGTGGCTCCGGTTGATCGTGCCACCGTGCGCGAGCAATTGAAACAATCGCCGCACGAGATGCCCACAGGTCGTCGGCTTTTCTTGCGCCGGCGAATTCTATATTCTGCTTCGCGCGCGGCAGGCCGCTTACCCGGCTAACGCGCCGTGAGGACCTGCCGAGCCTTGAGTCACATGAGCGCCAAGCCGTCCGAGCCCGGCTTTCGACCCCAGATAGGCTCGATCGACGAGTCTCTCGGCCGCCTCGCCGCGGCGCTGGTAGCCCGTGTTCAGCGTCGCGCTGGTGCCGTGATTGCGCTTTCTCTCGCCCTCACAGTGGCACTCGGGACCTACGCAGCCGCCACTCTCGGTATCAACTCCAGCGAGATCGACATCTTCTCCAAGGACCTGCGCGTCATGAAGCTTCGCGCGGACTATTTCGACAACTTTCCCGAGCTGCGCGACCCCATCGTCGTGGTGATCGACGCGGCGACCCCGGACCTCGCGCACGACAGCGCGAGCTCGCTCGCACAGCGTCTGCAAAGCGAGCCAGAGATTTTCCCGGCAGTCTATCAGCCCGACGGCGGAAAATTCTTCGACGAGCACGGATTTCTCTATCTCAGCCCTTCCGAGCTCCAGGACATGATTGACCGCCTGTCTCTCGCACAGCCTTTTCTTGCGAGGCTGTCGCGGGACCAGAGCATCGGCGGGTTACTCAACATGCTCGATGAAGGCGGCACGGCCGTGCAGGCTGGTCAGCTCGAGCGATCGATGCTCGGCGACACCTTCGAGGCGGTCGCCCAAGGGATCGACGGCTACCTGTCGGGAAACACGACACCGCTTTCCTGGCAGAAGCTTTTCGATGCAGGCACAACCGACGATGCCCGCCACAGACGTTTTATTCTCGTAAAGCCGAAAGTGGATTTCAGCCGCGTGCGGCCAGCGGAAGAGACATTACTCGGTCTGAGCAGAATTTTGACCGAGCTGGGGTTCGACCGAAACAACGGCGTTCGCGTGCGTACCACCGGCACCTTTCCCCTTGCCTATGAGGAGTCGGAGCACGTGCGTCAGCAGGTTACGTGGGCGGGACTCGCATCGCTCGCAATGGTGACCATCATTCTGCTGTTTGGATTGGGATCCCTGCGGCTGGTTTTCTGCTCGGTCATCACCCTGCTCGTGGGGCTCGTCTGGACAGCCGGATTCGCAGCCGCGGCCATCGGCCATCTGAATCTCATATCCATCGCCTTCGGCGTCCTGTTCATCGGGCTCGGAATCGACTTCGCCATCCATATCTGCGTGCAGTTCAGCAATCAACTCGGCCAGGGTGCATCGCCGGAGGCTGCTCTGCGCGCCGCTGCCGCCAGCGTAGGCGGCTCGCTCGTCATGTGCGCCGTAACCACAGCCGTGGCTTTTTTCGCTTTCGTTCCGACCGATTTTACCGGGGTAGGTGAGCTTGGACTGATCGCAGGAACCGGAATGTTCATAGCGCTTCTTACCAACTTTACCCTTCTCCCGGCAATGATACTGAAGTTTGCATCCCACTCCAGGCTGCATTCGCTCGGTATCGCTTCGCCGTGGATCGAGCGCTTGTTCACACTGCCGGTACGTTACTCGCGAAGCGTGCTGGCGGTGACGGTGGTTCTCGTTGTCGGCGGCTTGTGGCTGCTGCCAGAAATCCGCTTTGACACCAATCCCATCCGTGTTCGAGACCCATCGACCGATTCCGTGCAGGTATTCAACGAAATTCTCGAGCAAGGCGACGCCTATGCATGGAATCTCAACGTGGTCGCCGACGATTTCGAGAGCGCACGCAGAGTCGCCGCGCGCCTCGAGGAGCTACCCACGGTTCGGTTCGCGTTAACGCTCGCAAGCTTCGTTCCGAAAGACCAGGATGCGAAGCTCGACCTGATTGACGAGGCTGCGCTCATGTTGCTGCCAACGCTGGACGCAGAGCCGAGCATCACCGAAAGCACTGTGGAGCAGATACGCACGGACATCGGCAAGCTGGAAAAGACCTTGAGCGCATTGATCGCGAGCAACCAGCCCGCCTCGTTTACCGAAGCCACCCGCCGTCTCCTCGATTCGCTGCTCAGGTTGCGTGAGAAGCTCACAGATAACAGCGATGCTTCAGCCGCTCTCGCCGGCCTGCGGGCCGTGCTCTTCGATTCGTTGCCGCAGCGGCTGAGTCTGCTTCGCGCGGCGCTGCAAACGGGCCCCGTTGAGCTCGAAAATATCCCCGCGCAGCTCAGGCAGCGGATGACCGGAAGGGATGGGCGCGTGAGAATCGAAGTGTTCCCGGAGGAGAACCTCAACGATCAAGCCGCGTTGGAGGAGTACGTATCGTCGGTGCAGACGGTCGATGCGGACGCTTACGGCGAGGGACTGCTGATCGTCGATTCCGGGCAGGTTGTGATTCGCGCTCTCAAGCAAGCGCTCATCACCGCCGCCGCCGTCATCATTCTGCTACTGGCGATTCTTTGGCGAAACGTGACCGATTCCACTCTGGTCGCCGCCCCGCTGGTCATGGCGACGATCTTCACCGTGGCGGGCTCCGTGCTGCTCGCTATCCCTTTCAACTTCGCCAACATCATCATCATTCCGCTGCTGCTGGGAATCGGGATCGTCTACAGCATTCACATGGTCCACCGCGTGCGCGCGGGCGAGCTTCCCGACGGAAATCTGCTGCACACGGGAACGGCCCGGGCGGTGCTGTTGAGCGCGCTCACGACCATGGCGAGCTTTGGAACCCTCGGATTCTCGTCTCACCTTGGATTGGCGAGCCTGGGGCAGCTTCTGACCCTCGGCATCGCGCTGGTTCTGCTATGCAACCTGGTCGTGCTTCCGGCGCTCGTTAAAGTGACCGACGACGTGCGCGCGTGAGCGGCTATTTCTTTGCGAAAAGCATCAGGCCGACGCCGATGACGGCACATGCGGCTCCACCGACGAGATACATGGTCGTTTGGTCACTGAAACGTCCGGTGACCGTCTCGGTGAGCGTCTCGAAGGCGGACTGCGATGCGCTGTACCCGAAGTACATGAGAATCGCTCCGACGACGATCAGAACGAGCGCAGCAACTTTGGTAACAGGTATTGTCATGGCCGAATCCCCGATGCACGAGACACTGAGTCTAGTGACTTAGGATAGACGCTGCACTCTGATGCAGCACGCTCGTTTCAAACATAGGAACCCGGTCACATGATACGCACCAACAAGCGTTATCCAGAGCCCGGAAAGTTCACGAGCCGCGAGTTCGAACGGCGCGTCGCACGCGCGTGCACGCTCATGACCCGCGATGCGCTGGATGCGATCCTGGTCACCTCGGAAACGAACGTCGAGTAGCTTTCCGGCTTCACGACCCATTTCGCGTGGAATACTCCGACCCGCACCTGGTAGTTTCTGCTGCGCAGAATCTGCGGCGGATGTCTTCGCGGCGCAGGCTGAAGTCCTTGCCGGCGCCGGTATCGCGATCGGGAACGTCGGGCGCTTCGGTCACGGACCCGGAAAGATCTTGACCGAGCCGCCTTGCAACAAACCTGGAGATACGACCCTGCTTCAGCCCGAAGTGGTATTGACCATCGAGCCCAGCGCCATGTTCGGGCGAGGCAAGATATTCGTTCACGAGGAGAATATCGTCGTCACAGCAGACGGGGCGGAGCTCCTTTCCCGGCGCAGCCCGAGGGGGATGGTCGTCATCGATGCCTGAGCGCTCGCACCGGCGCAGACGCCACCGAGACGGCGCAGACGGGTAACCGGCTCAGTAGCAGTTGGTTTCGAGCACCGGCGTGTTACTGAGCACACGCTCGTAACCGAAGCGCGTCAAGTCGAGCGTGCGATACTCACCGGATTCTATGAGCTCTGCGAGCGCACGCCCGACGGCGGGACTCTGCATGAACCCATGACCCGAGAAACCCGCGGCGACCAGCAAATTCTCCACCTCGGGCACGTGACCGAGGATCAGATTCTCATCGAGCGTGTTGAAATCATAGTGGCAGCAATAGGCATTGGTCAGCTTGATCGCCTCGAAAATGGGAACGCACTCAGCGAGTGCAGGCCAGATGATTTCATCGAACAGCTCATGGTCGATGTCGAATTCCTCTGTGACGGGATCCCGCTCAGGCGGCGGTGAAACCACGGCCAGATAGCGTTCTCCGTCATTACGAAACGCCACGCCGGTCGGTAGAATCACCTGCGGTGTCGCACCGGTCGTCTCGCGGCACTGGAACAGGAAGACGCACCGCTTCCTCGGCTCCACGGGCAGTCGAATACCGACCTGGGCGGCAAGGCCGGCAACGTCGCGTGCGCCGGCNNCGAGACACGATTACCGCTGCGCCGCAAGGTCGTGACCTCGTCGTGGATATATTCAACGCCGAGAGACAGGGCTTTTTTCCGGAACGCCTGCAGCAGCGAGTACGGATCCAGCCAGCCTTCGTTCTCGAGGCCGAGAAAGCCGCCGGAGAGTATGCGGGCGTTCAGCCACGGGAACCGTGCGACGAGCTCCTCATTGGTCTGGTAGACGATGTTGGCGCCGATTTCCCGCTGCACGGCGTGATTGTCGCGCATGAGCGCGAGCGAGCCCTCGGAGGCGAGCAGCAGGTAGCCGTGTTCCTTGAAGTCGACGGCGGGAGACTCTCCGTCGATGGAGAGGTACTGGTCGATATTCTTGATGAACTCGGCGCCGAAAAGGCCGATGCGAATGTTCTCGGGTGTCGAGAATTGCTGGCGAACGCCACCCGTGGCCCGCGTCGATGGCGCCTGGGCGTAGGTCGGATCGCGCTCCACGACCACAATGGAGCCGTCGAACTGCCCGGCGGCCAGAAAAAACGCGGTGGAGCTGCCGGTCACGCCGCCGCCGATAATGACCACATCGTAGCGCTCAGCCATTGTTCCGATCGATGACCCGCCTCGATTATGCGCATCGGCCCGCGCCGGCAGCGAGATTCTAAATCCCGGCAGAGGCCACATCCAGCAAGCTCGATACGAAATCGTGAAAAGCTCCTCATTTCTCGTTGCCCCGGCGACTTTCCACGGCTATTTCGTTTGGATAAAGTCCAGGGTTGCTGGAGAAAAAGCTCGATGAAGGCAAAGGTTCTCACCATTGTTCACCAGGAACACTCCACTCCGGGACGCGTGGGCGAGTTCCTGACAGCGCGCGGCTACGCGCTCGACCGCCGCTGCCCGAACATGGGCGATCCGCTCCCCGCCGATCTCACGGGCTATGCGGCCAGCGTCGTATTCGGCGGCCCCATGAGCGCCAACGACGAACACATGCCCGGCATCCGCGCCGAGCTCGAATGGCTGGAGAGGCACGCGCTGCCGAGCGGCTGCCCGCTGCTCGGCATCTGCCTGGGCGGCCAGCTGATTGCGCGCGTGCTGGGCGCTCGGGTCGGGCCGCACCACGACGGGCTGGTGGAGATCGGCTACTACGAGGTCTCGCCCACACGGCACGGGAGTGATTTTCTCGACTCTCCAACGATCTTCTACCAATGGCACTCGGAGACCTTCGAGATCCCCGAGGGAGCCGAGCATCTGGCGCACAATGACAATTTCCCCGGCCAGGCGTTCCGCTACGACGGCAGCACCTATGCCATCGAGTTCCACCCGGAGATGACCCGCGAGATGATCGACAGCTGGTGCCGCTCAGAGCGCGGGGCGCCGAAGCTTTCCCTGCCCGGCGCGCAGCCCCACGAGGCGCACCTCGAGGGCTACGACCGTCACGCGCCGGAGACCGATCGCTGGCTCGGCTGGTTCCTCGACGAGCGGCTGCTGGTGGCCACAGCCGGCTAGCCGCTGCCCGCGCCACCGCAGCATGGCGGCGGCGCTTGCACCCCCTGGCACGAAAATCAACGCGGGCGATCGGAGAGGCGGCATCGCCCGGACCGGCTCACGGGCCGAATCAACGGTGGTGCTCACACCGCGACTTGTGCAAGGATGCCGGTGAAAGGAGATCGCCGTGACCAACCATCTCGACCAGGAAACCAGCCCGTATCTGCTCCAGCACACGAACAATCCCGTTGACTGGTACCCGTGGGGGGACGATGCGTTCGAGCTCGCGAAACGCGAGAACAAACCGATTCTGCTCAGCATCGGGTATGCGGCCTGTCACTGGTGCCACGTCATGGCCCACGAGTCCTTCGAGGACGAGGAGACCGCCGGGTTGATGAACGAGCACTTCGTCAACATCAAGGTCGACCGCGAGGAGCGCCCGGATCTCGACAGTATTTATATGAGTGCCGTGACTGCCATGACCGGACACGGCGGGTGGCCGATGACCGTCTTTCTGACCGTCGACGGACGGCCGTTCTACAGCGGCACCTATTTTCCCAAACAGCCCCGCTACGGGATGCCGAGCTTCAAGCAAATTCTCGTCGGTGTCGCCGATGCATGGAAGAACCGACACGATAAGGTGCAGGAAGGCGCGGAGCAGATTACCCAGCACATCCAGCAGACTGCCGGAATCAACGCCGAGGTCGACAGCCTCGGCGCCGAGATACTGACCGCTGCGGTGCAGGATCTCAGAAGTCGATTCGACGTTAACTGGGGTGGTTTCGGTGAGGCACCGAAGTTTCCCCAGCCAATGGTTATCGAATTTCTATTGCGCGAGCATGTGCGCAGCGGCAATGCGGATGCGCTCGGCATGGCCGAGCTCACCCTCCAGCGCATGGCCCAGGGCGGCATCTACGATCAGCTGGGCGGCGGTTTCGCCCGCTACTCCGTCGACGCGCACTGGCTGGTTCCGCATTTCGAGAAGATGCTCTATGACAATGCGCAGCTCGCGAGGGTTTATCTTCATGCGTGGCAGCTGACCGGGAACCCGCTCTATCGTCGCATTACCGAGGAGACGCTCGATTACGTCAGCCGTGAGATGCGTCACGAGGATGGCGGTTTCTACAGCAGCCAGGATGCAGACAGCGAGGGGGAAGAAGGGAAGTTCTATGTGTGGTCGGCCGATGAGGTAAGAGGAATTCTAGGCGATGACGCGGCGCTGTTCATGCAGATGTATGACGTTACGGACGAGGGCAACTGGGAAGGCCACAACATACTGCGCATGAATTTCCGTGCCTCGGATATCGCAAAGAAGTCAGGCCTCGACGAGAAAGAGCTGAGAGACAGAATGGCCTCCGCGCGCTGGAAGCTCTACGAGGTGCGTTCGAGACGCATCTGGCCCGGTCTCGACGACAAGGTGCTTACGGCTTGGAACGGTCTCATGCTGGCCGCGTTCGCGGACGCCGCGCAGGCACTCGACAGAGCGGACTATGCAGACATCGCAAGCGCAAATGCCGAATTTCTGCATGCAACCATGCGCGCCGAGGACGGCCGTCTGCTACGTACCTGGAAGGCGGGGTCGCGCGCCAAGTACAACGCCTACCTCGAGGACTACGCTTTTCTCACCGACGGCTTGCTGACACTCTATCAAACGACATTCGACACGCGCTGGTTCGTATGGGCGCAGGAGCTTGCAGAAGAGATGCGCAGCCATTTTGCCGATACCGATAACGCCGGCTTCTACGACACGCGCGACGATCACGAGCAACTGATCCACCGCCCCAAGGACATTCAGGACAATGCCATACCGAGCGGAAACGCCATGGCCGCGCACGTTCTGCTCAAGCTCGCTCTGCTGACCGGCGAAATGGACTACCGGGAAACCGCCGAGCGCTCGCTGAGGAACGTTGGAAAGCTGCTGGCTCAGTATCCTTCGGGCTTCGGCGAGTGGCTCAATGCAGCGAGCCTGGTCGTGGCCGAATCGCGTGAGGTCGCTCTCGTCGGCGACAGCCAACAGCTGGCTCCGCTGCTCGATGTCGTGCGTGCGGCATATCGACCCTTCCAGGTGGTCGCCGCAGGCCCGGAAGGCGAAAGCGCGACGGTGCCGCTGCTGGAAAACCGGCCGCGGGTCGACGGCGCCGGCACCGCCTACGTGTGCCGAGGCTTCGTCTGCGAGGCGCCGGTCACCGACCCGGGTGAGCTGGAGTCGCGACTTTGAGCCGGACCTCGCTCAACTTTGCGAGTCCGGCTCCAGCGATCGCAATCGCGCACTCAGCTGATCGATCCGCTCGAGCAGGTCGAGCGCAAGCGCGGCGCCGGCGAGATTAACCTGCAGATCCCGCTGCATGCGCACGACCGTTCGCACCCGAACGACGCTGCTGCGCGAGAAGCGCCACCGGCTCTGCGACCCACCGGTGGGGGAGACGATACCTTCCTCGATCATCGCCTCCACCGCCTCCGCTTGCACGGCGCACGCCTCGCACAGCTCCGCAAACGTGACCTCGGTGTCTTCCTCGAGGATTCTCCCCGACAGGATCCCGGTCTCCAGATCGGCCATGGTTGTCAGACCCCCATTCCCGCCCGCGGGTTGAACGCCATCTGCTCTTTCATCTTCTCGTAAATCGCCCGGGCCTCACCCGTTGCCGGCGGCAACGTGACCCTGAGCACCACGAAGAGATCGCCAGGCTCCTTGCCGGGTATGCCCTTGCCCTTCAAGCGCAGCTTTCTGCTTTGGTTGGAATCGGCGGGGATGCGCAGATCGACGGCTCCGGACGGCGTCGGGATCTTGACCGTCGCGCCGAGGGCCGCCTCCCACGGGGCCACCGGCAGCTCCAGATACACGTCGCGTCCATCGACCCGGTACAGTCCGTGGGGATTGAGCTCGACCTGAAGATAGAGATCGCCCGGCTCGCCGCCGCCCAACCCCGGGCCGCCCTGCCCCGCCAGACGGATCTTCTGCCCGGAACGAATGCCTTTCGGTATGCGCACGTTCAGGGTTCGCTCGCGCAGCACCACGTGGCCGTCGTCAGTCAGCTGCGGCGCACGCAGCGTGATGGATCGCTGCGCCCCCGTGTAGGCGTCCTCGAGATCCACCGAGACGCGTGCATGGTGATCCTCGCCACGCGCACGGAACTGCCGGTGCACGTCCGGGCCGCGGCGGCCACGTGCCCCGAACAGGGATTCGAAGAAGTCGCTGAAGTGGGCGGCGTCGGCCTCGCTGTAATCCGCGTCGCTGAACTCGAAGCCCTGATCCCAACCCGGCGGCGGCCTGAATTCCTGACCGGATCGCCACTGCGCGCCGAGCTGATCGTATGCTGCGCGCTTTTCGGGATCCTTGAGCACCTCGTAGGCTTCGCCGATTTCCTTGAAGCGTTCCTCGGCCTTCGGGTCGTCGCTCACGTCCGGGTGATACTTGCGCGCGAGCTTCCGATAGCTGCGCTTGATCTCGTCCTGGGTCGCGTCGCGGGCGACGCCCATGATCTCGTAGTAATCTTTGAACTGCACGGTTCAGGCGAGCGCCACTCCCTCCAGGGTCGTGCGGTGCAGATAACGTCGCTGCGGCAACGCGTAGTCGAACGCCGCGATGTGCTGTGTCGCGACGTTGTCCCACATGAGCAGATCACCCACCCGCCACTGGTGGCGGTAGACGAACTCGGGCTTCGTCACGTGCCGGCACAACAGGTCGAGAAGCTCACGGCTCTCCTCCGGCGCCACGTTCAGTATCTCGACGGCGTGACCTTCGTTTATGAACAGACACTTGCGCCCCGTAACCGGATGCACCTGAACGATTTTGTGCACCGCCGTCGGCACCTTCACTTCCTGCTCCGGCGTGAGCGGGCTCTGGTCGGCACCATCGGCCATGAGCTTGGATCGATGGTGAGCGAGGCTGAACGTCGCGCTCAGATCCGCGATGCGTGCCTTGATCTCGTCGGGCAGCGCCTCGTAGGCCGCCACGGCGCTCGCGAACCGGGTGTCGCCGAGAGGCCGCCCGTTTTGCTCCGGGATCTCGATGGCGTAAAGGAGCGATCCGCGGCTGGGGGCGACCATGTAGGACAGATCCGTATGCCAATAGCGACCGGCGTGGGGCACACCGATGTGGCGGTCCTTGTCCTTTATGTTGGAGACGATGAGGATCTCGGGATGCTCGGGATGACGCCACTGATCGAGGACGTGGATCTCGAGCGCGCCGAAGCGCCGACTGAAGTCGATGTGCTGCTCCGGGCTGAGCGTCTGGTCGCGGAACAGCAGCAATGAGTGCTCCTCGTAAGCCCCGCGAACGATCTCGAAGCTGGAGTCGTCGACCGATGCGGACAGATCGAGACCGCGGACCTCCGCGCCGAGAGCCGTATCGAAAGGATGAATGGAAACAGCCATAAGCGTACCGTGATGGAAGGCGAGCCGACTACCCCGGGCGACGGGCGCCTCGTTGCTACTGTACACTGTCACGGACCGACATAGGAAGGTATCAGCGTGGCGTTGGAAGTTCGACGACTGGGCGCGGCGCTCGGGGCGGAGCTGCGCGGTGTCGAGCTTAGTGAGCCTCTCGACACCGACACCGTGGAGCTCGTTCGCCGGGCCTTTCTCGAGCACATCGTGCTGGTGGCTCGCGATCAGTCCCTGCCCCCGGCGGCCCAGATTGCTTTTACCGAGCTGTTCGGCGCCGTCGAGCCCCACCCGCTCGCCAGCCGACCCGGGCTGCCGGATTTCCCCCAGGTGATGGTGCTCGAGAATCGACCGGGAAAGCCGGGTGCCCGCAACGACTTCTGGCACTCGGACATCTCGCATGCCGAGCGCCCGCCGGCGGTTTCTCTGCTCCACGCGCTGGAGGTGCCGGAAGGCCGTGGTGATACCATGTTCTGCAACATGTATGCGGCCTACGACCAGCTCTCTTGCGGTATGCGGCATCTGCTCGAGAAGCGACAGGCGCTGCACAGCGGCGAGGCCACCGCCAGGCGCAATCGCGAGGAGGCGAGCGACGCCTTGCCGATCCCCCAGGTACCCCCGCCGGTTGCGCACCCGGTCATACGCACCCACCCGGAAACGGGACGCAAGGCCCTGTATGTCAATCCGTTCTTCACTCAGCGCTTCAGCGACATGAGTGACTCGGAAAGTGCACCCATTCTCAATTACCTGTATGCGTTCGCCACGCGTCCGGAAAATGTCTACCGGCACCGCTGGCGCAAAGGCGACGTGCTTTTCTGGGATAACCGTTGCGCCATGCACTATGCGGTCAAGGACTACGACGAGCACATACCGCGGTTCATGCATCGCACCACTGCCGCTGGTGACAGGCCCTTCTGAGCCGATGGGCGCGGCAAGCAATCACGGAATCCGCGCCGTCGTCGACGGCGATGGACATCTCATGGAAGACGCCAATCTGTGGATCGATTACATCGAGCCCCGCTACCGGGACGTGGCGCCACGCCTGGTCGCCGACGGTGACGGCGCACGCCTGATGATGGACGGCCGGCTGTTTCCCATCAAAAGCGGACCCGGTGTGGGACGGCCCAAGGGGCTTCGCTACCACAGCTGGAAGGGACGGGTTTACGACCACCTTTCGGACGATCCGCAAGTGCGCGATCAACGCCCCGAGGTGCGCCTCGAGGACATGGACGACATGGGCGTAGACGTAGCGCTGCTCTATCCGTCGGTGGGACTGCATGTGACGGTGGGCACCGAGGACGTGGATTTCGCACTGGCCTGCGCACGAGCCTACAACGATTGGCTGCACGATTTCTGCAAAGCCGACCCGCGCCGCCTCGTCGGCATCGCCATGGTTCCGCTGCAGGACGTGAGCCACGCCTGCCGCGAGCTCGACCGCGCGGTCGCGGAGCTCGGCTTCCGCGGTGCCTTCATTCGGCCGAATCCCGTGTGCGGTCGCGGTCTTGACGATCCCTATTACGATCCGCTGTGGCGCGAGGCAGTGCGCCTCGGCGTTCCCGTCAACACCCACGAGGGCACCGGTACGCCGACGGTCCCATCGGCCGGTATCGAGCAGTTTGACAACTTCTTCTTCACCCACAGCGTGTCGCACAGCATGCAGACCATGCTCGCCTTCGCGCAGGTGGTCGCCGGCGGCGTGATGGCACGGCACCCCGGTCTGAGGATGGCATTCCTCGAATCGGGCTGCGGCTGGCTGCCGTTCTGGCTGGACCGCCTGGACGAGCACTACGAGATGCATCCTGAGTGGGTACCGTGGCTCGAGCGCAGACCGAGCGAATATTTCTTGGAGCAGGGTTATATCGGCGTCGAGGCGGAGGAAGCCATGCTTCCCTATGTCGTCGAGCGCTTCGGCTCCGACCGGATGCTCTTCGCCAGCGACTATCCCCATTGGGACGCGAGCGACGATCCGGTCGGTGAGTTCTTCGAAACCTTCGGAGAATCCCTTCCCGCCGCGGATCAGCAGAACATCCTCTGCGATACCGCGAAGTCGCTGTACGGGCTCGATCTGTCCTGGTGCCGGGCGTCATAAGTGTGCTCGTCGCGCCGTTGCGCGGGCCGAGATACGTAGAATAATTTTCCAGGAGGAGATTCAATAAATGGCGAAATTCCCCTCGAGCGCAAGGGTCGTGATCATCGGCCAGGGCGGCATCGTCGGCGCATCCGTTGCGCATCATCTCATCGAACGCGGATGGAAAGGCATCGTCGGTGTCGACAAGTCGGCTATCCCGACCGACATCGGCTCGACGGCACACGCCTCGGACTTCTGCTACGCGACATCGCACGATCACATGGCGTGCTACACGACCATGTACAGCATCGACTTCTTCGAGAAGATGGGCCACTACAGCCGCGTCGGTGGTCTCGAGGTGGCCCGCGTCGGCGACGACGAGCGCATGGAAGAGCTCAAGCGCAAGGTCGGCTCCGCCAGGGCTTTCGGCACCAATGCCTATCTCATCAGCCCGAAAGAGGCCAAGGAAAAGTTTCCGCTGCTCGAGGAGGACATGATTCAGGGCGCCATGTGGGATCCTGACGCCGGTCTCGTGATTCCCCGCTCGCAGACCGCCGTCGGCGAGCTCGTCAAGAACGCGGAGGCTACGGGAAAGCTGCAGGCCTTCGCCAATACGCCGGTAACAGGTCTCGACATCGAGAACGGACGCATCAAGGGCGTCGAAACGAGCAGGGGCTACATCGAGACTTCGACCGTGGTCGTTTGCGCGGGACTCTGGGGCCGGCTGATTGCGGAGATGGCCGGCGAAGATTTGCCGGTCATGCCGGTCGAGCATCCGCTCACCTTCTTCGGGCCCTTCGACGAGTTCGCCGGCACCGGCAAGGACATCGGCTACCCGCTGCTGCGCGACCAGGGCAATTCGGCCTACCTGCGCGACACCGGCGATCCCACGACAGCCGAAGGCGGCCATATCGAATGGGGCTACTACGAGCAGAAGAATCCGCGCATGGTGCACCCGCGCGACCTTCTCGAGAAGGAAGAGAGCCGGCTCTCGCCATCGCAGCGCGATCTGGACCTGGACCAGGTCATTGAGGGCCTGGAGCGGGCCATGGAGTTCACGCCCATCCTTGCCGAGCTCGGCTACGACGAGAAGCGCTCGTTCAACGGGCTCCTGCAGGTGACCGCGGACGGAGGCCCGTCCATCGGCGAATCACCCGACGTGCGCGGCCTCTGGTACTGCGTCTCGGTCTGGGTCAAGGACGGCCCCGGCACGGGCAAGGTGCTCGCCGACTGGATGACCGACGGGCGCACGGAGCTCGATCACCACGGCATCGACGTTGCGCGTTACTACCCACACCAGAAGACGGAGGGTTTCATCCACGATCGCTGCTTCGAGACGGCGTTCAAGATCTACAACCCGCCGGTGCACAATCGCGAGCCGTATACCGCGGCCCGCGATCTGCGCCGGAGCCCATTCTGGGAGCGCGAGCGGGATCTCGGCGGTTACTTCATGGAGGTGGCCGGCTGGGAGCGCGCCCACGGTTACGCGAGCAACGAGCACCTGCTCGAGAAGTACGCCGATCGGGTTCCGGAGCGCGAGGCCGAGTGGGACAACCGCCACTTCTGGCGCGTCTCCAACGCCGAGCACCTGGAGATGTCCGAGAACGTCGGCATGATCAACCTGTCGCACTTCGCCATCTACGACGTCACCGGGCCCGACGCCGAAGCGCTCATGGAATACCTCTGCGTCGCCAAGGTCGGCGGCGACACGCCCATCGGCAAGGGCATCTACACGCACTTCCTCGACCACGCGGGCGGCGTGCGCGCCGACCTGACGGTGCTGCGCACGGCCGCGGACCGATTCCGTGTCATTGATGGCGCGGATGCCGGCAATCGCGACTACGTGTGGATGAGGCGCATGGCCGAGGACCGTGGCCTCGACGTCGCCGTCGAGGATCGCACCGAGCACTTCGGCTGTATCGGGCTCTGGGGTCCCGATGCTCGCACCACCCTGCAGGCGGTCGCGGACGACCCGGATGCGCTCACCGCCGGGAATTTTCCCTTCGCCGGCGTGCGCGACATCACGGTCAAGGGCACTCCGATCATGGCGTTCCGGATCTCCTATGTGGGCGAGCAGGGCTGGGAGCTGCATTTCGCCTTCGACGACGGGATCGCGCTCTGGGACGCGCTCCACGGGCAGGGCGCCACGCCGGTCGGCGTCGAGACCTACGCCAACAGCCGCCGGCTCGAGAAGAGCATGCGGCTGCAGAACGCGGATCTGCTCACCGAGTACAATCTGCTCGAGGCGGATCTCGCCCGTCCCAGGGTCAAGGCCGCGGATTTCCACGGCAAGAAGGCGTACCTCGCCCAGCGCGCACGGGACAAACAGCCGGCGTATCTCTGCACGATGACCATGCAGGAGAACGTCGATGCCAACGGCGTCGCGCGTTATCCGGTCGGGTCGTGGCCCATTCTCGACCCGGCTACCGGCGCGGTGCTGGTCGACTCCATCGGCCGGCGCTCCTATGTGACGAGCATCGCCTACGGGCCATCGATCGGCAAGAACATCGCCCTCGGCTATCTACCCCATGAGTATTGCCAGGACGGCCGGCAGCTGCTCATGGAGTATTTCCACGAGCAGTATCCCATCAAGGTCGAGGCGGTCGGTTACCGGGCGCTCTACGATCCGGAGAACACGAAGCCGAAGTCGTAACGGCAAGCGGCGGGTGGCGTCAGCCGGTGGCCGAGCAAAACCCGCTCTGGTTCAACGGCGCTTAAAGACGTGACAATCGTCGCAACGCGGCGTGATCGTATTTTCGAGTTCCAATCGCTCGACGTGCTCCATCCTGCCGGTTCCCGGCCAGCGTAGACAGGTCCGCGGCCGCGTCGCGCGGTGCGATTCGAGCAATCAAGACTCGCATATGTAGCTGATAGTCCTGATTCGCCGATCCGTCAGGTTGCGAACCTGGTTACGTACCATCTCGGGATAATCATCACCAAGAAAAACTTGGAACGAGACGGGAGGAGGGCCCGATTGCGCCATGAGCTCCGCCCTCGCTTCGAACCAAATTCGGCTCTCGTCGGTCGAATCATGAATATCCAAGATTTTGAAGCCCGCATCGACCAGCAGCGATTTCATTTCGTCTGGCGTCACCAAATGGCTGATCGCAGGCTTGCGCGCCCAGGGTACAGGGAACACCACATCACCTCCGTCGCCCTGAAGAACGTCGTACACTGCAAATATTCCTCCCGGCTTCAGGACTCGTCGAGCCTCCTCGTACACTTTTTCTTTGGCCGGAATATTCATCGCGACGTGAATCGTCATCGCAGCATCGAATTGATTGTCCGCAAAAGGCAAATCCGTCGCGTCTCCTTGTTCGAACACCACTCGTTCGCCGAGATTTACCCAGTCCGACATGACCGTCGCAGCATCGCAAAAAGCTTGTGTTAGATCGAGGCCGGTTACATGGCAACCATAAGCTTCGGCGAGGGTTCGCGCAGGCCCTCCCAAGCCGCTGCCGATATCAAGAACACGGGCATTCTCGCCCAGCTTCATTTGTTCGGCCAATTCCAAGGTTGCCTTTCGGCCACGGATATGAAATTCATCGACGGTGGCGAGGTCGGTCGTCTTCAGTTCGTGCAGGTCTTTTCCTGCACTCCGCAGGCTTTTTGCGATCGCGTCGGCGAGGCCGCCGCTACCACTGTAATGGACCGCCACCTGGTCAATCATATTCGCTTTCCTCCGGCAACATCGATTGTGCAAGCCCGCGTCTATGGACGCATGTTATTCGGATTTCTCTCGAGCGGCTACGGGTCTTGTTATTGGCTAACGATCGCTGAACCGATCGTTGCAGGTGTACGACCGGTCTGCGATCCGAGAGCGGACATTCGGACCAATAATCGTGATCGGCGAAAATTCCCTTTCGGTGCTTTATCGTCCCGCCATGCCGCGGTGCGCCGAGCCGAGGCCGGCCAAAACCATTCTTAAGGGTGCGCGCACGCAAGGGGGATCGAGGCCATATAGCGACCGTTCGCGCTGCGCCTGGCACCGGCGGGAATTAGCCCTTTCCAGGCATCGGATCACCCCGGGTGCATTCCGTAAACTCAACGATTATGCTTTTTTGCCGAGGTCATCGAAGAACCGCAACATGGGCGCTTCCACCGATCCTTTTTCGCATCATCCGGAACTGCGTGACCAGATTGCCGATCCCCTGAAATCGTTGTTCCGAACCTTCACGACCGCGGACCTCGCTGCCCGCATGAAGGAATTGGGCGTGCCGCTCGACTGGTGGCACCCGGACGAGAAACGCGAGGCCATGCGGGCGGAGACCCTTGCCGGGCGCCGGGAGGCAGACCTCTGGGTCTTCGCCTACGGCTCCTTGATGTGGGACCCGGGGTTTCGATTCGCCGAGGTTCGGCGCGCCCGCGTCTGCGACCATGCCCGGCGCTTCATTCTCAAGGATCTCTATGGCGCGAGAGGCACCTATGAGAAACCCGGTCTCATGGCGGCGCTGGACAAGGGGCCCGGGTGCGAGGGACTCCTGTTCCGCATCGCCCGCGACCATATCGAGGAAGAGACCGAGGCTCTGTGGCGGCGAGAGCAGATCGGGCCAGCCTACACGGCCGTCTTCGTCGAAGCGCACACGCCCGAGCGCCGGATCGAGGCGCTCACCTTCGTCGCCGATCACGACGCCGAGATGATCGACGCCGATCTCACACGCGAACAACAGATTGAATACGTCGCCACCGGCACGGGCTTTGCCGGCACGAGCATGGACTATTTGAGGAATATCCAGGAGAAATTCGCCGCCCTCGGTATCCACGACGAGGAGGTCACTTCCCTGCTCCGCGACGCCGAAGCCTACCTTCGTTCACGTTAGCGCATCCTGGCTGGCGCTGGGTGAGCACGGCATTGTCGATGACCCCGATGGCCACGGCGCGCTCTTTTCCCGGCATCGTTGCCCGGCGCATGCCTGGTGAGCCGTGCCATTCGAAAAAGCCGTGCCGGCTCGTCATGTGAAGATGTATATGGGACTCGACCAGACGAGGTGGCCGTCTTCCTGGATGACGCGTACGTAGAGGGCGTTGTCGCCGCTCGACTTACAGGCGATGCGGCGGGTGAGATTCAGCCGCGTATGCGGATTCTCGTCGGGCATGCGGAATACGCGGATGCGGCGCTGGATACCGCCGGCATCGAAGACCATGTCCTCGCGGCCGATATCGGCGATGGCGATCTCGCACTTCACCAGCGGCGTGTCGATACGGAGGGTTCCGGCCTCCGGGTCCTCGAGCCAGGCATCGAATCCGCCGAAGCCGCCGGTGGTGAGCGCCGTCCAGCGCAATCCGGTGTCGCCCTGCGGTTCGAAGATCTTGTCCAGGTTGTAGTGATTGATGGCGCGGGTGCGCTCGAAGCGGTTGCCGTCGAGCGCCGCCGTGCCGTCCCAGATGGTCTGGCGGCCGCGGCCGCGGTACTCGGATCCCTCCCAGATGACGCGGATGCGCCGCCCGAGCTCCGCGTCCTCGAAGGGACGGTAGGTCTCCAGGGTCTCGAGCCCGTTACGGATATCCACGCGCTCCACGGGTGACGAGGCGACGATATCGATGTCGAGACTGACCGCCTCACCATCGAAGCGCAGGATGTCTCCCATCATCGCCCCGGTGACCTGCTCGCTCGACGCAGGACCCAGATTCGGATCGTCGTCGTAGCGCTCGGCGTTCGAATCAAAGGCCGCGCGCACGTCGAGGAACATGCGGCATCCCGTAGTGCCGTAATGGTGCCGCCTGCGCAGCGCGTCGATGAGGCCGGCGCGGGTGAGCTCGGTGGCCAGCATGCAGGTGAGGCCGCCGTACGCTCCGAAGGTGGTCGCGCCGGGGAAGCTCGCTCCGGGCCGGCCCTTGTGCCCGTCGCTGTTGCTGCAGATACCGACCCGATAGCCCTGCTCGAACGCGTCCTCGATGAGCCACTCGAAGGTGCCCCAGGCGGAATGCACCTCCACGGCCCGCTCGAGGCGAATGTCGTGAGCCATCTTGATGTCGGCGTAGCGCCCGCCGATGTGCGCGAAGACGACACAGTCCTCGTCGCGAAGCGCCTCGAACAGATCCTTGGCCGAGTTGGCATCGGTCTCGACGTCGGAGAGATCCTCGACCAGCGCGTGGGACGAGCGGTGAATCTGCCGGCCCTCCTGCATGTAGAGCACGTTGCGATCGCCGCCGAGGCCGGTGTTGCCGGACCACTCGTAGCCGGGAAACACGATGAAGCGGCCGTCCTGGTTGAACTCGGCGGTGAGCGCGTTCAGGTGCTCCCAGAAAGGCGTGGTGACCTGAAAATCGTTGCCCTGGTGGCTGCAGGCATCCAGGAAGGCCTTGTCGCGGGCGAAATCGAAGAAATCCCGCGCCGAGTTGGTGCCGATGGTCTCCTCGGACTGGCCGTGGAGATCGCCCCAGTAGTGAAGCAGCGCGGAGTCGGCGACGACGCGAAGCGGATTCGAGCGCGTGAGCAGAGTGCCGTGCTCGTCCAGGACGTCGATCGTGTAGTCCCCCGGCTCCTCCGCGCACAGGCCTTCGACGGTGCTCGAGAAGTCACCCGGCGCCAGGCGCACCGTCTCGGGCAAACGATCGATGTGAGCACTGGCGCGCAGCGTCAGCGACTGGTCGCATTTGTCGCTTGGATTGCCCCACCGGTCCTCACCCTTCAGGCACAGCCGGAACGGCTCGCCGGCGCGTCGCAGCGTCGGCAGCACCGCCTTCCACATGGAAGGAACATCCGGGACGATGGCGATCTCCGGCGACTTCGGCAGCTCGGTGAACTCGTAGGTCGCGAATGCGTCCACCAGCACCTTGAACTCGAAGGTGCCCTCGCAGAAGGTCTGAAGGCGCATACCCGGCGATCCCCGACGCGGGTCGCCGAAACGGATGATGATTTGATCGCCTTCGCGCAGGAATCCGCGAACGACTCTTATGAATAACGTCTTGTCCCACGGACGGATGTTCTGCTTGCCGTCGTAGCGCACGTCGAGCACCGCGCCGTTGCTGGCCTCGACGCTGACGAAATTCGGCGCGCTCGGATCGTCGAACTGGGGCCGGCCCATGTCGCTCGCGAAACGATGCACCACCTTGATGGTTCCGGTATCGTCGATGCCGAAGTACCCGGCCGTGTAGGTCAGCACGAAGGACTGGAAGCTGCCCGCAGCGAACGCGCCGGTGGGCTCGATGACGGCATGTCCCATCAGCTCGGGCTTGTACAGGGAGTGCGACATGCTGGCGCTCGCTCGAACGACGTCTCAGGCGGGTCGATCACCCTGAACGGTTGTGCGGTGCATGGCCCGCGCGTAGCGCAGATCGTACTCGGTGGCCCGGTGCATGGTACAGCGGTTGTCCCACATGACCAGATCGCCGGCCTGCCAGCGGTGCCGATAAACGTGGCCCGGCTGCACGGAGTGCTCGAAGAGCCTCTCGAGAAGCGCTTTGCCTTCGGCTTCGGGCATACCGACGATGCCAACGGTGAATCCTTCGTTCACGAACAGGACCTTGCGACCGGTCTCCGGGTGCGTACGCACCACCGGATGCACGACGTCGGGCACCTCGGCCAGCTGCTCCGGCGTGAGCGCCGGCCTATCCTTGTCCTCCCTGGCCATCAGCTGATAGCGGTCGCCGTAGCGGTGTATGGCTTGGAGATCGTCGATGCGCGCTTTTGTCTCGTCATCGAGTGACGCGTAGGCGGCGTACATGTCCGCATACAGCGTGTCACCGCCTTCCGGCGGCACCTCGAGGGCATAGAGCAACGAGCCGAGCGGTGGCTTCGCCTTGTAGGTGATATCACTGTGCCAGTAGGCGCCACCGTTGACGATGGGCCTGGTGCCCTCCTCGCCGCGATTCGATAGCACCAGAATCTCCGGATGCTCCGGAAGCAGCCAGTGCCGAGCAGTGTGAATCTCGAGCTCGCCGAAGCGGCGGCTGAAAGCGATATGCTGCTCGTTGCTCAAACGCTGCCCCCGGAACACCAGAATCGAGTGCTCGAGAAAGGCATCGTGTATGCGCGCAAAGTGTGCGTCATCCATGGGCTGCGACAAGTCGACACTGCCGACCTCGGCAACGAACCTGCCCTGCACGGGCGTAATGGAAAGTTTCATGTCTTCGACTTCCATCAGCGTGACATTCCCCAGCGCACGATAGTGCGCGCTTCGATGTTACGGAATATGACGTTCTCGACGACGAGCCCGATGACGATGACCGTGAAGAGCCCGGCGAACACGTCTTGCGTCTCGAGATTTTGGCTTCCTTCGAAGATGAACCAGCCGAGGCCGCCGCTGCCCGAGGAAGCACCGAAGACCAGCTCCGCGCCGATCAAGGTGCGCCAGGCGAAGGCCCAGCCGATCTTCATGCCCGTGAGAATCGACGGGAACGCCGCTGGAATCAGGATCTTGGCCACGTAGCGTACGCCGGTAAGCCCGTAGTTTCGCCCGATCATGCGCAACGGCTCGCTGACCGCCATGAAGCCGTTATGGGTGCTGAGCGCCACCGCCCACAGCACCGAGTGTATCAACACGAAAACGAGGCTCGCAGTTCCCAGGCCGAACCACAGCATCGCCAGCGGCAATAACGCGATGGCGGGCAGCGGATTGAACATCGCCGTCACCGTTCCCAGGAAGTCACTGCCGATGCGGCTCGCGGTCGCCCAAAGCACGAGCACCGCGGCGATGGCGAGTCCCGCCGCGTAGCCATAGATGAGGACTTTAACGGAGAACCAGATCTTGCTCGGCAGATCGCCATGAACAAGAGCATTCCAGAGCGCCACCGCGCTGTCGCTGAAGCGCGGGAACATGAGCGGCTCGACGTCGAGAATTACCGTATAGGCCTGCCACAGGACCACGAGCCCCAACAGGATGACGCCCTTTCGAACGGCATTGATCTCCCAGATGCGCTCTGCGAGGGATAGCGGGCGTGCGATGTCGCCGATGACCACCTCGCCGATGTCGTCGGCGACAAACTCCGGGCGCACGTAGATCTCGGGCATTTCGCGGCTCTTGGCGGCGGGAGTGCTCATTGGATCTGCATCCCCCAGCGCGCCACGGTGCGCTCCTCGATCTTGCGGAAAACCACGTTCTCCACCAGCACCCCCACCAGAATGACCGAGAAGAGGCCTGCGAAGACATGGGGGATCTGCAGATCCATCTGGTTGGCGAAGATGAACCAGCCGAGACCGCCTTCGCCGGTGCCGTCGGTGTCCACCACGGAGCCGCCGAAGACCAGCTCCGCGGCGATGAGTGTTCGNNGACCGCCGGAGGCCGTACCCTCGGTATCCAGGATCGAGCCGCCGAAGACGAGCTCGGCCGCGATCAGGGTGCGCCACGAGTAAGCCCAACCGATGCGCAGTCCGGTCAGGATCGAAGGGAAGGCGGCAGGGATCAGGATCTTCGCGACGTACTCGATGCCGCGCAGCCCGTAATTGCGTCCCACCATGCGTTGAGTATCGCTGACGCCGAGAAAGCCCGTGTGGGTGTTCAACGCCACCGGCCAGACCACCGAATGCAGGAGTGTGAACACGATGGCGTCGGGGCCGAGTCCGAACCACAGCAGCGCCATCGGCAGCAGCGCAATGGCCGGCAAGGGGTTCAACATCGCCGTGAGCGTCCCGAGAAGATCGCTTCCGAAGCGCGAGGTCACGGCGAGCGTCGTCAGCACGGTGGCGATGACAATGCCGATCACGTAGCCGGCGAGCAACAGCATGATCGAGTTCGCGATCATGCGCAGCAGGCTCTCGGACCAGAGAGCCTCCACGAGCGCCGAACCGGTGCTCGAGAACGGCGGAAGAATGAGCTCGGATACTCCGCCGATACGCGTGTAGAGCTCCCAAACGACCACGAGCCCGACGAGGATGGTCAGCTTCCGGATCGAGTTGATATTGCTTACGCGTTCGTAGAGCGACAAGGCGCGTGCTACGTCCCCATGATCGGCGGCGCCGATCTCCGTTGCCTCGTATTCCGGGCGGATGTGGAGCCGTGCACTACCTTCAGGCATGCGGCGCGGCCTCTTCTTCGAGTATGCGGTCCGCGAACAGCATGTCGTGGATGCGTTTCTGCAGCCCGGCGAATGCCTCGTCGCCGACGTTCGTGTGACCGAGTTGATGTGCGTTGAGCTCCGCCTTCACCTGCCCGGGATGCGGTGACATCACCAGCACCCGGCTGCCGATGATCAGCGCTTCCTCGATTGAATGCGTCACGAACAAGACCGTGAAGTGGGTGTCTTCCCAGAGCTGCAGCAGCTCTTCCTGCATCTGCCTGCGGGTGAGCGCGTCGAGGGCGGCGAACGGCTCGTCCATGAGCAGGATGTCGGGCTCCATGGCCATGCCGCGTGCAATGGCCACGCGTTGCTTCATGCCGCCCGACAGCATGTGAGGATAGGTGTCCTCGAACCGATCGAGCTTCACCTTACGGATGTACTCGCGGGCGATGTCCTCCGCCTCCGCCTTCGTCTTGCATCGACCGCCGTTCATGAGCGCAAACGTGATGTTCTGCTTGACTGTCTTCCAGGGCAGCAGCTGATCGAATTCCTGGAACACCATGACCCGGTCCGGTCCCGGCTCGGCGATGGTGCGTCCCTTGAGNNGTCGACTTGCCGCAGCCCGACGGACCGAGCAGCACGAAACGATCCGAAGGGTAGATCTGAAGGCTCACGCGGTAGGTCGCGGTGATCAGGTGCTCCTTGGTCTTGTACTGGAGCGTCACCCCGTTGACGTCGAGAATCGGCTCCACGGCCGCGGCGGCGGGGTTCTGCCCCGCCGCCTGAGCTTGTACCGCCATCGGATCAGCCGCCCTTCTGATCGTGATTGTTTTCCCAGTAATAGTCCTTCCAGCTCTCCGGCATGTTCTTGATCGAGCCGATGCTGTGCAGGAACTTCGCGAACTGCATGGTTCGCTCCGGCTGCAGGGTGTAGTCCATCTCACCCGGGGTCGTCAGCATCTTCTCCACGTCGGCGAGGTCGAGCTTGGACTTGGTGAAGCTGTGAAAGAGGCCAGCGGCGCGCTTCTTGTCCTCGTTGATCCAGGCAATTGACTCGCGGAACGAGGTCCACACGCAGTCGTAGAGCTTCGGATTCTCGGTCTTCCACGCCTCGGTGGTGTACATTGCGACGGTGCTGTGTCGGCCGCCGAGCACGTCGTAAGAGGTGATCACATTGTGAACCTTGCCGCTGTCGAGCTCCTTCCAGGAGGTCGGCAGGGTAGCAAAATGGCTCTTGACCGCCTGGCCGCCGGCGAGCAGCGCGGCCATTGCCGACGGGTGCTTCATCGAAACCGTCATGTCGTCGAGCTTGAAGGCGTTGCCCTGCCCCCACTTCTTCTCCGCGGCCATTTGCAGAACCACGGCCTGAATGGAGACCTTCACCGAGGGCGTCGCGATCTTGTGATCCGTGAGTCCCACGTAATCCTCGAGCTTCTGGACGCGCTTGTCGTTGGTATTGAGCTTCAAGGGCATTGCCGCGAGATTGGTCATCGCTTTGACGTTCAATCGGCCCTTGGTCTTGTCCCACACCTTGAGAAGCGGGCCGATGCCGCCGGCTGCGAAGTCGACGTTCTTGGAAAGAAGCGCCTGGTTCACCGCCGCACCGCCGCTGAACCGGTGCATGCTGACCTTGACGTCGCCGAGGCCCTTATCTTTTGCACAGGACTCGACCATCTTCTTGCTGACCACCACATGCATGGGCAGGTAAAGAAGGCCGAACTGCTGTGCGAATCGAACCTGGTCGCTCTCGGCCGCCGCCGGTCCGGCGACGCCCATCGTAAGTCCGGTTGCCAGGGCGGCAACCACGAGCTTGCTCATACGGCTGCCGCGCAGCCACGATAGACTAGTCATCTTTTTGTCTCCTCCATTTCCCTCTTTCGTGGTTATCGGTTGTTAACCCGACCAATTGTTGACCGCAGTGGGGCCAACGACCCCGTCGATGTCCGGCTGCCGGGCAGCGGACACGGAGCTTCTTTGAATTCTCTACACGCTGCTGGTTATTGCGATAGGCCTGTGTCCCGAAGGCAGAAAAACCCGCTGATAAGACGCCGGCTGCCGGCGATAGGTCCTGCCGAAGATCTCCCAGATCATGCCCGGAGCACCCGGCGCGAGCCCCATGGCGCCGGTTGCCGCCGCCGGCAGGGATGCGCAGTGCAGGCGTTGATCGAACGTGAGCGTCGGCATGTTGTACGTCCTGCCGAGAACGACGCGAAGCGAAATACCGTTCAGCTCGTCGAGCGGAACACGCAGTAAATCTCGAAACCGGCTCCACGGAAGGTAGAACTGGCTGAAGGCCTCGAACTCGTCGTTGACGTTGATGCGGCGACCGATGCGTACGTAAGCGCGGTCGGCGCCCAGAAACCGCGCCCACGGCGTTGACGGATCGGCGCGTGAGCCGGCCACCTTGTCCACCGACTCGACGCGCGCGTACACCGGCAGCGGCGTCTCGCACCGATCGTCGGCGAATCGAAAATGCAGCAGCTCGTCCTCCGGCACCCGCTCGCCGCTCGTCGGACGCGGCCCGCCGGCGACGAACGTGCCACGACCGTGATCGCGCACCACCACGCCAAGCGTCTTCAGGTGCCCGAGGGCCTTCTGGACCGTGCCGAGGCTCGCGGGAAGGTCCCGCGCCAGCGCGCCCTCCGGCGGCAGCTTGTCGCCCGGACGCATCTCGCCGGATTCGATGAGATTGAGAATGGCGTTCGATAGGCGCAGGTACTTGGGAAGCTTGGTCGCGCTCAGGACCTCGCCGCCGATCATGTCATCTGCGATGCGCGATAGCTGCATGCGCCAATCCCCCTGCCGGGGAGTTTCCCGAGTCCAAAACGGCAAGTCAAGAGCTATATAGGACTCATCTGCGCACGGCGCGCGGCCTTGCGGCCGGTGGCAGACGATGGCATTGCAGCAATGCCGCAGCCTGCGCGCCAATCGTCCGGGCGCATGACGCAGCCCGATTGAAAGCGTTCAACCTGAACGTCCATGATGGAAAAAAATCCATCGTCTGCCACCGCGACCGGGCGAAAGCTGCAGCGCAAGCAGGTGAGCGGATGTGTGCGAGCAGCGCACCGCGGCGGACGCGCTTCGAATTCGAATGATGGCTCGACGGGTGTTTGACCGCCGGGGGTTCAGCGTTTAGCTTTGAACGTCGGTATCGAGCTTCCAGGGGAACCCGCCAATGGCCACGCATCCGTTCGCGTTCATCGATCTGCCGGAGCAACGAAGCACCACGAAACCGCGTGCCAACGGACTCACCATGATGATCGACTGGGGTCTGGGACTGCAGCGGCTCGAGGATACCCTCGAGATGTCCGGGGACTTCGTCGATCTCGGCAAGATCGCCGTCGGCACGCCAAGGCTCTATGACGAGAAGCTGCTCAAACGAAAGTTCGAGCTGTATGAATCACATGCCATCCGACCGTTCCTTGGTGGTATGTTCATCGAGCACTACTATGAGCGCCACGGCATGGAGGCGATGGAGCGGTTCTACGCAGAGGCGGTGCGCGTCGGATTCAAGGTCATCGAGGTCTCGGACAACCTGCGACCATTCAACTCCAATGAGCGCCGTCATCTCATCGGGCTCGCCCTCGACCAGGGGCTCAAGGCATTCGGTGAGGTGGGGGCTAAGTGGGAAGCCAACGACGCCGCCACACTCATCGCGCAGGCCGAGGAGTGTTTCGATGCAGGCTGTGAGCTCGTGCTGGTGGAAGGGGCAGAGCTCGTGGACGCCCGAGGCGAGCCCATGCGCGAGCTTCTGGACGCGCTGCGCGACGGTCTGGATCTGGATCGGGTGCTCTTCGAGCTGCCCGGTCCATGGATAAGCGGCTGCACCATGTGCGCTATTCACGATTTGAAAAAGCTGCTCATCCGCGAGTTCGGCGCGAATGTGAACATTGCCAACGTCATGCCCGACGACGTCATGGAGACCGAAGTGCTGCGGGCCGGATTGAGCGTCATACACGTGGGCAACGCCGGTCACGCCGCGCAGCCGGCCTGAAGGAGGCGGCGTGCGCCTCGACGACATCGAGCAGGCGATGCGCGCCGGGCACATGGGCCCCGCGCGCCAGGCCGCCATCGAGCAGCAGATCCAGGTCGGACGGACATTCGATGCCGTGGACTTCGTCGAAGTCAGCCAGGTGCATCTGATGGCCGACACGGAGTCGCTCGGGGAGTCGGGGGTCGCGTACCTCGAGAGCGTCGCCGCGCTGCCCGCGGAAGAGCGTCGCGTGCGGGTGCCGACGGTCACCGACCCGCGCGGCATCGATCTTTGCGCCTACAGGAAGCTCAATCAGGAGGAACGCTTTGCCGAGCTCGAGCGCCGCACCATCGCCGCGCTCGAGAGCATGGGCGTTCTCATGACCGATACCTGCATCAACTACCAGACGATCCTGCCGCCGGTGCACGGTGAGCACCTGGCGTTCGGTGATACCGGCTCGACCATCTACGCCAACAGCGTGTGCGGGGCGCGCAGCAACTTCGAAGGCGGACCGGCGGCGCTCGCCGCGGCGCTCACCGGAAGAGTGCCGCGTTACGGTTGCCACCTGGATGGAGGACGCCGCGGCACGCACCTCTTCGAGATCACCGAGCGCCCGCAAAATCTGAGCGATTGGGGCGCGCTCGGTGCGGTGATAGGGCAACGCACGGGCTCGTACTGGACAGTTCCGGTCATCGACGGGATCGGCGGCTCACCTACCTCCGACGAGCTCAAGCACTTCGGCGCGGCGCTTGCGAGCTACGGTTCGGTGCCGCTGTTCCACATGGCGGGGGTCACGCCGGAAGCGCCGGATGCGGCCAGCGTCTTCGACGGTGCGTCGCCGAAACCCGAGGTCATCACGCGCGCCGAGCTGGACGCCTTTTATGCATCGTTCGGGCGCCACGAGGAGCATGTGGACGTGGTCGTCTTTGCTGCGCCACAGCTCTCCATGGTCGAGATGCAGGAGGTCGCAAGACTGTTGGAAGGCAACAGGGTGCACCAAGGCACTGCTCTGCTCATCGCGACCTCCCCGGAGAACAAGTCGGCCTGCGACCGTCTCGGAATAACCGGGACCATCGAGGCCTCGGGCGCCGTGCTGCTGCGCGGCGTGTGTTTTTATCAGATGTACGCTCGCGAGCTCGGCGAAGCCAATGGCTGGCAACGGCTGCTGAGCAACTCGGCAAAGCTCGTCAATATTATCAGCGGTTACGGCTACCGGCCGGTGCTGGCAACAACAGAAGAGTGCATCGAAGCCGCCATCAACGGGCGTATGTGATGGGCGAGCGTCAAATCAAGGGGCACGTGGGCATCGGTCCGCTGACGAGCGGGATCGCGCTCGTTGCCAGGGACAATTTCAGCGCCCGCTACGATCTGGATCGGCTGCAAGGCGTATTCTCCCGACCCGCCCACGCCCTGCACGGCCAGAGCTACGTGGACAAGGTGCTGGTGCTTCACACCGCCAAAGGTGGGGTTGCCACATCGTGGATGTTGCGGGAGATGAAAAGCCGCGGCATGGCGCCCGCAGCGCTGCTGCTCAATTACGCGAATCCCATCATGGCGCAGGGCGCTGCATTCGCCGAACTGGCCTTCATGGACCGCTTCGAAGTGGACATCACCGAGGCAATCCGCACCGGTGACCGGGTGACCGTGGACCCGCAGGCGGGGCTCGTCATCGTCGCTTGAATTCGGCAGGAGAGATAAACATGCCCTTCTGGCAAAGACTCGTCGTGACTTTGATCGCCATGCTGGCCGTGAGCTTTCTCGCCGGCCTGCTCTGGCAGAGCATTCTGAACTTTCCGCTGCCGAGCTACGCGGCGGGAGTCATTGGTGGCTTGACCGCGCTGCCGGTTTGGGAATTCCTCAAAAGAATCGAGGCCAAGAAATAGCGCATCGTTTGCCTGGCCTGGCCGGATCGAGTCGCCGCTTCCTACATGGCAAAGCTTGTCTCGATGTAGGCTGCGATATCCCTGAAAGAAATCACGCCGGTCGGCTGACCCGTGGCGGTCACGAGAGGCAGGCGCCGGATACGACTTTGTGCCATATGGTGCAACGCCGCGGCGATGGAATCCCGCGTCCACAATTTGATCACGTCCGGGGACATGAAGCTGCCCACCCTCTCGGACTCGAGCTTGTCTATCTTGCAAGCGATCTTCGTCATCACGTCACGCTCGCTGAAGACACCGACGATACGACCGTCGTCGTCGACGATCATCAATAATCCGATGTCTCTTTTTCGCATGGTTTCGATGCACTCACGAAGCGTCGCCTCGGCCGTTACCGTGATTGGTTCGGCCGACATCAGCCCCGAAAGATTGACCAGCGACAGGCTGTGCTGCACCGATGGCTCGCTTTCTTCCCGAGCCATCTCATTCCTGACCAGAGTATTGGCGAACCGCATCAAACTGAAATGGGTCAGATTACCCACGGCGGTATCCCTCTCATCCATGACGGGCACGTTGCGAAATCGATGACCGTTCATCAGCTGCAAGGCATCCATCGCCGTCGCTTTCGACGAGACCGTGCGTGGTGTACGCGTCATGACGCTGTCGATAGGGTCGGCCCACCGTTGCGGGGTATCGACCACTTTTCTGAGCACGTCGCGATCGGTGAAGATGCCGACCAACCGCGTCTGCTGCATCACGAAGGCGCAGTTGCTGTCCGAGTCGTTGAGCTTCTTGAGAGTCGCCTCGACGGTGCAACCGCTGGCAACCCGGCAGTAGTGGAATAAATCCAGCCGCTCGACCTGCTGAATGGTGAAATGCTCGGCTATGTTCATACGAGGCTCCAGCGTCGAGGTTCACCTGCCCCATGATGACAAGAGTGGGCTTGGATTGCGAGAGACGCGTTTTTTCATCCCTGACCCCTGTGGCAGGATCAATCCGTTACTAACCCAGGCAGCGCAGCGTGAGGCACAGCATGAGCAGACTCGTGGCAGCATTTTCGATCCTGTTGATGACAGGCGTCGCACCGCCGGCAGGCGGCGCCGGGGCTGACCTGGCAGAAACGGAGTGGCTTGTCGACGACATCGGCGGCCATGGTGTCGTCGATCGCGCCCGCACGAGCCTGCGGTTTACCGAGCCCGGCCGAGTGGCCGGGCATACGGGCTGCAATCGCTTTTTCGGTCCCGTGCAGCTTAACGGCGACGCCATCGCCTTTGCCAACCTCGCCACCACCCGCATGGCCTGCCGGGAAACACTGATGGTTCAGGAGCAGCGCTTCCTGGATGCATTAGCCAAAGCGGAGCGCGCTACCCTCGAACAGGAGGCACAGGTGCTGATCCTGCTTGGTGGGAACGGCGAGCGGCTGGTGCGACTCAGTCGTGTGGTCGAGAAATAAGCCTCAACCAATATACTTCCAATAGGTATCCTTGCGCGTGACCAAACCGTCGGAGAATGTCCACACATCGCAGCCGAGCCAGTCGATGGGCTCGCCATCCTTCGGCGTGCCCTTGACGGTCCACTCGGAACAGGCCTTGGTTCCATCGGCTGAGATGAAATGCGACATGTCGACCCAGCGCATGTCGGGAATGACGGCGTATCGCGCCGACAGCACCTCGGCGATGGCCGTTTTCCCTTTCAGGCGTTTACCCTCCCAAGGATCGGGACCGCGCGCCATCAGCCACTCGCAGTCATCGGCGAAGTAGGAAAGGATGCCGTCCACGTCGTGGCGGTTGAATGCGTCCTGAATAGCATCGAGCAACTCGATGGTCACCTTGCCTCTGTTGCTCACACTGCACCCTCCGACTATCAGAAATACAACGAGATATCCCGGTGCTTGGCGGTGCATCCGACCAGCTCGAGCGCCTGCTCGCGCGGCATGCGCGGCTGCTGGCGAAGGCCGATGGTGTCGCGAATGCTGGCTTCGTATTTCTCGAGCCCGGGCAGCAAATCCTTTGCCGCACGCTGACGCCAGACAAGCTCCTTGCGGTACTTTTTCACAGCGCTGTCGTACTTGGCGAGCGCCTTGTCCATGTCCGGCTGCTTGCCTCGCAGCGCACGCCGGGCCGAGGACAGGTCGGAGCGAATCGCTTTTGCGCCGGCCACACCGCCGACTGCCTTGGCCATGTCGGCGAGTGCGTCGACGCCGCTAGCAGGCTCCATACCGGGCAGGCTCTCGCGCAGCCCCAGCAGCTCCGCCTCCAAGGCAGCCAGTCGATCGCCATCGGCGACAATGTCGATGAGCTGCCGAACCGGAGTGTATGCGTCGTCGCTGTTGCGACGATAGCTGGTGCGTGCCTTTTCCTCTGCCGTCTGCAGGCTGCGGAAAGCCTTATGCCGGTCCTCCCACTCGACGGGAATCTTCGCACGCAGCTCGTCACGTTCGGATTCGAGCTCGCCTATCTCCTCCTCGATTGCGCGCAGCTGGCCCTCATCGACGTCCGCACCGGCGCCCTTGAGCCGCCCGAGATCTCCCTGCAGCTCCGCGAGCTTGGCCTCGGTGCTGCGCACGTCACGCTGGATCGCGCGAACCTCCACGTGCAGCGGTCGGTAATCGGCTGTAGCCGACTCGACGGCGGCCGCCGTTTTGTCCACCTGCTCAACCAACGCGAAAGTTCGTTCTGCCTGGTCGAAGCTCCCGGCAACATCTTTCTGAAGCTTGCCCGGCACGTAACTCAGGTCCAGACCGCGCGCACTCGCGATAACCGCACGCAGATCGTCATGGCGCTTTCGGTACTCGGCGAATGCGTAGTCCTCGATGCAGTGCTGCAGACGGGGATTCAGCGGCGGAGGCGCAGTCTCCGCGGTCAGCCAGATGCGATTGGGCAGCCAGTTAACCAGGCTCGGGTTGACGGCGACGAAGCCGAGAGCCAGAAGCTGCAGGATAATGAAAGCGATCACACCCTTGTACATCTGGATGGTCTTCACCGCGGCGGGCGCGACGCCACGAAGATAGAACAACGCGAATCCGAAAGGCGGCGTGAGGAACGAGGTCTGGATGTTGAGCCCGATCATGACCCCGAGCCACACGGCCGTGACGTTGGCCGATGGATCGGTCAGAAGAATAGGCGCGACTATGGGCACGACGACGACGGCGATTTCGATGAAGTCGAGGAAGAATCCGAGGATGAATATCACCGCCATGACGATGATGAACTGCGACCAGAATCCACCAGGCAATGCGGTCAGGTAGTCGCGTACGAGCTCCTCGCCGCCGAAGGCCCTGAAGGCAGCCGTCAGCATCGCGGCACCGAGGAGAATGATGAAGACGAGAGACGAGGTTTTCGCCGTCTCCACCATCACCGAGACGAGCGTGTTCTCTATCTTGAACGTTCTCCATCCTGCCCACGCGAGGGAGACCAGGAAGGCGAGGGTGGCGATTGCCGCCAGAATCAACGCGATCACGTCGCCCGTGCCCTGAATGTTCTTCACGTTGATGGGTGAGACGTTGACGATTATCACGAGCACGGCAATCGACACGATAGCGAGCGCCGCCGGGTGAAAGGCACCGGGTTTGTCGCCGTGCAGACGGACACCCGCCATGATGGTTGCGCCGACCGCTCCTATGGCACCTGCCTGGTTGACCGTGGCGATACCCGAGATGATGGAACCGAGCACGACGAATATGAGGGTCAACGGCGGCACCAGAATCATCAACACGCGCAGGGCAAAACGAAAGTCGTACTTGCCCTCGAAGTGCACGGCGGGTGCCAGCTTCGGGCGCATGACCGACACCACGAGGATGAACACCATGTACATTGCCACCAGCACGAGCCCGGGCACGAAGGCCCCCATGAACATGTCTCCGGCGCTCGTGGACACGGCGTCGAAGCTGGACGGCATGGAAAACTGGCCGGTCAGCTCCCTGTAAAGCGACTTTCGACCGGCGCTCGCCTGATCGACTGCGCTCGCCAGCTGATCTGCCAGAATGATGAGCACGATGGAGGGTGGGATGATCTGGCCCAGGGTTCCCGAAGCGGCGATGGTGCCGGTCGCGAGCGACGGCGAATACTTGTGGCGCATCATCGCGGGAAGCGAAATAAGGCCCATGGCGACGACCGTGGCGCCGACGATGCCGGTGGTGGCGGCCAGCAGCGCGCCGACGAACACCACCGAGATGCCGAGCCCGCCGGGGATGGGACCGAAGAGCTGCGCCATGGTGACCAGCAGATCCTCGGCGATGCGCGATCGCTGCAGCATGATACCCATGAATACGAAAAGCGGTATGGCAATGAGCGTGTCGCGCTCCACCTCCCAGTAGATTCCGCGGAAATTCGTTACGCCGGCGGTCAGCCATTCGACGGGACCGCCCTGGGCAAAGTAGGCGCTCGAATCCCCGGCAAACACATAGCCGCAGAGCGCCGCGGCGCCGATGGTGATGATGGCCGATCCCGGAAGCGCGAAGGCGACGGGAAAACCCGAGCCGAGCGCCGTGGCCATGATTGCGATCAGCAGGCAAAGAAATACCAGTTCCATCTCGAGCGACGCTCAGGTGCCGTGCGTGGCGGTAACTTCCGAATCGAGCTTTCGTTTACCAGAGTCGCCTCGATAGTCCGCGACGGCGTCAAGAAAGTATCCACAGAACTGAATCGTCATCGAGACCGCGAAGATCGCCAGGAACGCAGCCATGAGATACTTTATGTACATACCGAAGCCGGACTGCGTGACCTCCAGCGATAACAGTGGATTGGTGATGATGCTCGTCGGCTTGCTCATGCCGAGGATGATGATGGTCAAGCTGAACGGCAGCCCGAGCACCACCGAACCGACGGCGTTGACGAGGCCACGGGTGCGCTGATCGAATCCCGAGTAGAGGACGTCCACCCGCACGTGTCCCTCCTCGATGAGCGTGTAGGCGCTCGCAAAGAGGAAAAGGCCCGCGTACCACATGCGCACCAGGTCACCCATGAAGGCCTGCTCGTAGGAGAAGACGAACCGGGAGATAACGATTTGCAGCTCCGCCACCACTACGAGCAGCGCAAGCCAGGTAAAACCGAGGGTGCGCGTCGTCGACGCGAGAATCAGCGCCACAACGATCAAGGGGGCATGGATATAGGGCGCACGAAACTGGTTGCGACCGAGATTTACGGCGATCTCCTCGCCGAAGAGCCCCGGGAGCAGTCCCTCAACGCGCAGGAAGGAGACGATGGCATCGGCAATACCAACGAGCAGGACGATCCAGAACGAGGCCTTGACGATGTAGGTCGCGATAGCAGTCATCGCGGCGTCGTCCTCGCGCAGGGTCCGCGCTCTGGTCCTCGACACGAACAAGGCCGGTCCGGCAATGCCCGCTGCGTAGATCAAAACCTGAATCCAGGCGAGCACGCTCGTCTTGTCGCCGACGGCCGCCGCCGCTCCCGGCCAGCCATGCCAGAAGCTCAGATAGACGTTGAGATGAAACGCGAGCAGCGTGGCGACAACCGACCACGCCAGAAACCTGTAGGTCAGCGTCCATGGTGTGGGCGAATAGACCCCGCCCATGTCGCTCTCACCGATACTCGCCATCGAGAAGAAGCCCGGCAGCACACGGGACGGGGCGTGCGCCCCGTCCCGTGAAGGCCTTCAACCTGCTTCGGTTAGATGCCGAGAACGGTGTTGCGCTTGATCGAGTAGTTCACATCCGAGAGCTTGAGCCAGGCGCCCGTGCTGGCACGCGCGGCGAGAAAACTCAAGTAGATGCGGTTGGCCAGATCGCTGTGGGCGCTCGCCTCTTCGAGCACCGCCTGCGCGGCTTCGCCGAAGCTCTCGTAGATCTCGTCGCTGAACTCGCGAATCTGCACGCCGTGCTCCTTGACGAGCCGAGCCAGATATTCGCCGTTCTTGGCGTTCAGCTCCGACATCATGATCTCGCATTCCATGACGTTGGCCGCTTCCACGATAGCCTGCAGATCCTTGGGCAAACCTTCCCACCACGACTTGTTCATGCCCATGGCGACGAAGCCGCCTGGCTCGTGCATGCCGGGATAGTAGTAGTACTTGGCCGCCTCGTAGAACTTCAGGAAGTAGTCGTTCCAGGGGCCGACCCACTCGGTCGCGTCGATGGCGCCGGAGACCAGATTCTCGTAAATCTGACCGCCCGGCAGCGACACCGGGGATGCGCCCACCTTGGCCATGACGTCGCCGCCGAGACCCGGAATACGCATCTTCAAGCCTTTCAGATCGTCGGCGGTGTTGATTTCCTTGCTGAACCAGCCGCCCATCTGCACGCCGGTGTTGCCGCAGGGCAGGCACTTGACGCCGAAGCCACCCGAAAGCTCGTCCCAGAGCTGCTGACCGCCGAGGTGGAATATCCACGCGCCCATCTCATTGTAGGTCAGACCGAACGGCACCGTGGTGAAGAACGCGAAGCCCGGATGCTTGCCTTTCCAATAGTACTCGGCAGACACATAGGCCTGGGCGTTACCCGATGCGACGGCATCGAAGACGTCGAAAGCGCCGACGCGTTCGCCGGCGGCGAAGTATTTGGTGGTCAATCGCCCGCCGCTCATGTCGGTGATGCGCTGCGCCAGGCGCTGGGCGCTGATGCCGAGACCGGGGAAGTCACGGCCCCAGCTCGATACGATGACCATTTCCTTTCGCTCTTGCGCGATCGCCGGAAATCCGATGGTCGCGGCTGCCGCTACGCCTCCTGCGCCCGCAGCACCCTTGGCTAAGAATTTACGTCGCTTCATGGTTTTCCTCGCTCCTCTTTTACTTTCGTTATCTTGCGAAGGACTCTGCCGCCGGTAGAAGAGGCCTTGGCGGCTGGATGGGGTCACTGTCGCCGGATGGTCCTCTGGGGATTTCGTTATCTGGCGCCGGAGCCTCGCGGCCGGCTGCCGGTGATCCCCTGCGGAACCGCGTGCGCCTCCGAGTCTATCCGGAATACCGGCATCTTCCAATTGCGGCGTCTGCCCGGCTGCGGGCTCCAAACCGGGCCGGGCCGCAGATTCTGGGTTAACATGCTTCGCCACGGCTACCCTTGGGAGGATCCCGCCATGCTCGAGACGACCATTGCCGGCAGCCTGCCCAAACCCGCCTGGCTCGCCGAGCCCGAGAAGCTCTGGCCCGCCTGGCGTCTCGAGGGCGCCGAGCTCGAGCGCGGCAAACGCGATGCCGTTCTGGTCTGGCTCAAGGAGCAGGAGGACGCCGGCGTCGACATCGTCTCCAACGGCGAGCAGTTCCGCAGCCACTTCGTGCACGGCTTTCTCGAGCACATCGACGGCATCGACTGGCAGCGCATGACCAAGATGGGCATCCGCGACGACCGCTATGTGGTGGACGTGCCCACGGTGACGGGGCCGGTGCAGCGAAAAGGACCCGTGCACGCCGAAGAGGTGCGCTTCACGCGCCGCCACACGCGCCATCGCATGAAATTCACTCTGCCCGGCCCGATGACCATCTGCGATACGATCGCCGACGCCCACTACGGACGCCGAGCCGATATGGCGATGGCATTTGCCGAGCTGCTGAACCAGGAAGCGCTCGAGCTCGAAGCGCTGGGCGTCGACGTCATCCAGTTCGACGAGCCCGCCTTCAACGTCTTCATGGACGACGTGAACGACTGGGGCATCGTGGCGCTGCAGCGGGCGGCACAGGGGCTTCGATGCAAGACGGCCGTGCACATCTGCTACGGATACGGCATCGAGGCCAACGTCGAATGGAAGAAGACCCTGGGGTCTGAATGGCGTCAGTACGAAGCCATCTTTCCGGCGCTCAACCAGAGTCGCATCGATCAGGTATCGCTCGAGTGCGCCAACTCCAAGGTGCCTCTTTCTCTTCTCGGCTTGCTCGATTCGAAGGAGATCATGGTTGGCGCCATTGACGTTGCCTCATTAGATGTCGAGTCGCCCGAGCAGGTTTCGTCCACGATCGACGCAGCGCTCGAATTCGTCGATTGCGAGCGCCTGTTGCCCTGCACCAACTGCGGTATGGCGCCGCTACCCCGGGACGTTGCAACCGGCAAGCTGCAGGCCCTGGCCGATGGTGCATCGATCGTGCGCAAGCGGCTCAGTGTCTCGGTTTAGCCGGAGCGAGGGCGAATTTCCATGTTAGCCGTTATTTTCGAGGTGGAGATGAAGCCCGGCCTGGAAGAGCAATATTTCGAGCTTGCGGGCAAGCTTCGGGCCGAGCTCGAAGCCGTCGACGGTTTCATCTCCATAGAACGCTTTCAGAGTGTCAACAATGCAAGCAAGTACCTCTCAATCTCATTCTGGCGCGACGAGCAAGCGATCGCGGCGTGGCGAGGGCACACCGGACACCGCGCCGCACAGGAACGCGGAAAGCGCGAGCTGTTTTCCGACTTCCGTATCCGGGTGGCCGAGGTCGTCCGCGATTACCGGCTCGCCGACGTGAGTGCCTGAGCGATGCTGCAAACACTCCGATCGACGCGCGGCATGGTGACGTCCTCTCACCATCTCGCTGCCGAGGCCGGCCTGCGCATCCTGCGCGAGGGCGGCAACGCCATCGAAGCCATGGTGGCCGCCGCGGCAACCATCTCGGTGGTCTATCCACACATGAACGGTCTCGGCGGCGACGGCTTCTGGCTGATCTCGGAGCCTGAGCGGAGAGCGCCCCGCGCCATCAACGCGGTCGGCGCTGCCGGGGCCGGCGTCGATATCGATCTCTACCGGCGACGGGGTCTGAGTGATATCCCATCGCGCGGCCCGCTCGCTGCAAATACCGTGGCCGGAACCGTCTCTGGCTGGCAGGCGGCACTCGAGGTGAGCGCGGCCTGGGGCGGACGCATGCCGCTTGCCCGTCTGCTCGAAGACGCGCTGCACTATTCGCAAGCGGGATTCCCGGTCTCCGATAGCCAGTATCACAACACCGCGGCGAAGAAAGACGAGCTCGTCGACGTGCCCGGTTGGGCTGACACGTTCCTCATCGGCGGCGAAGTCCCCGTCCCTGGAACGCTTTTCAAGCAACCGGCCCTGGCGGCCACGCTGCGCCGACTGGCCGAAGCCGGCCTCGACGATTTCTACCGCGGCGAGCTCGCCCGGCGTATCGGCGCCGATCTGGAACGCGCCGGCAGCCCGATCACAGCCGGCGATTACGAACGGCAGCGGGCGCTCACGAACGAGCCCCTCAGGGTAAGGCTGCGATGCGGCGAGGTGTTCAACGTCACGCCGCCTTCGCAGGGCATGAGCTCACTGATCATGCTCGGAATTTTCGATCGCCTCGATTGCCGGGAGGCCGACGGGTATGCGCACGTGCACGGCGTGGTCGAGGCGACCAAACGGGCGATCCTGCTTCGCAACGCCCACTGCACCGATCCCGCGTACATGACCATCGACCCCCTGTCATTGCTGACAAACGAGTCACTCGATTCACTGGCCGCCGAGATCGACCCCTCCCGTGCCATGCCCTGGCCGCACGTTGCCAGTCCGGGCGACACGGTGTGGCTCGGGGCCGTGGATGGAGCGGGGCGCGCGGTCAGCTTCATTCACAGCATCTACTGGGAATTCGGCTCCGGTGTCGTGCTGCGCGACACGGGCATTCAGTGCCAGAATCGCGGCAGCAGCTTCTCCCTCGACGAGGATGAGCAGAATTTCCTGCGGCCGGGCCGCCTGCCCTTTCATACGAACAATCCCGCGATGGCGCTGCTCGACGACGGCCGGGTCATGGTTTACGGCGCCATGGGCGGCGAGGGGCAGCCGCAGACCCAGGCGGCCGTTTTCACCCGCTACGCGATGCTCGGAAGCGAGCTGCAGCAGGCTATCACCGCACCGCGCTGGGTGCTCAGCCGCACGTGGGGCGAGACGCGTACCGATCTGCGCCTCGAGAGCCGCTTTCCAGCGGCGCTTGTCGACGCGCTTCGCGACGCCGGACACGACGTCAACACCGTCGGTGACTTCGACGAGGTGATGGGTCACGCAGGCGCCATCGTGCTGCATCCGTCGGGACTGATCGAGGGCGCAACCGACCCGCGAAGCTGCGGCGCGGTATCGGCTTTTTAGAATCCATACCCGCCAGTGATCATCGGCGCCGGGGGCGAGGAGAGACGGTCGGTGCAGGAAAAACCCGCGGGGGACGCATGGCTCGAAGCGCAGAGGATTGCGCTCGCTCCGATCGCGTTCCAGGCCGCGCGGCTTCTTCGCGACCTCGGAATCCTCGCCGCGCTGCGCGAGCACCGTGCCGGCCTCACCATCGGGGAAATAGTCGAGACCGTTGGCATCTCACGCTATGGCGTCGTCGTGCTGATCGAAGCCGGCCTGGCGGCCGGTCTCGTGCGCTGCGATGAAGATCGCTTCGTTCTCACCCCCACGGGCTTCGTGCTGCTCACCGACGAGTCGACCCGCGTCAACATGAATGTCGTGCAGGAGTGCTGCTATCAATCTGCATACTACCTCGAAGATTCGATCCACGAGGGTAGACCGGCGGGTTTGCAGAAAATCTTCGGTGACTGGCCGACGATCTATCCCGCGCTCGCACACTTCCCCGATGCCGCGCGCCGGAAATGGCTCGAGTGGGATCACTTCTATTCTGATTCGGCGTTCTCACAGGCTCTGCCGATCGTCTTTGAGCAAAATCCGCGAACCATCCTCGACGTGGGTGGTAATACGGGAAAGTGGGCGATTGAGTGCGTGCGGCACGCCGAAGATGTCTCGGTGACGATTCTCGATCTGCCGGACATCACGGCATTGGCCGATCGGAATATTCGCGAGCACGGATTTGCGAATCGGATCGACACCGTCGCTGTCGATCTTCTCGATACGTCGAGACCCTTCCCGCGAGGCTTCGACGCTGTCTGGATGAGTCAGCTTCTGGTCTGTTTCTCGGAGGACCAGGCCGCCGCTCTCCTGGAGCGGGCTGCAAATGCCATGGATTCGCAAGCGAAGCTGTACATTCTCGACAACTTCTGGGATCGACAGACGAATGATATCGCCGCATTCTGTCTGCAGACTTTTTCCCTTTATTTCACTTTTCTCGCCAACGGCTGCAGCCGCATGTACAAAGCGAGCGACATCATCCCGATGGTGGAGGCCGCCGGTATGAGCGTCGAACGCATCTTCGACAATCTCGGCACATGCGCCTCACTCATTATATGCCGCAGGCGTTGACTGTCCGCCGGTCACGGGCAAACGTTGGCTGACGACCCAGATTCCGGGACCGTCGCCGCGGCGACTCAAGTTCGCTCCATCGCACTGATGGTCATTGCCTCGGGGCTTCTCACGGTCAACGATGCGATGGTCAAGTGGTTGACTCAAAGCTATCCGGTAGGCCAGGTCATGAGCCTGCGCGGGGTGTTCGTGATAGCGATCATCGTCGCCTCCGCGGTGGTTCGTGGCCGTACTGCTGAGCTTCGGGTTTCCAACTGGCGCCTTCAGCTCACGCGGGGCGTGCTGATGTCAGCCTCCACGTTCCTGTTCGTCACCGCGCTCGCGCTGATGCCCATTGCGGACGCCATTGCCATCGCCTTCGCGGGACCGGTGATCGCGACGGCACTCGCCGCGGTGATACTGAAAGAGCCCGTCGGTTGGCGACGATGGAGCGCCATTGCGGTCGGATTCGCCGGTGTCGTGGTGATGCTGCGCCCGGCCCCCGACCTGATTCGGGTGGTGGCACTCGTGCCTCTGCTGGCCGCGGTCATGGGCGCTTTTCGCGACATCGTGACCCGAAAGATGGGCACCGGAGGGGAGTCGACCGCGGCGATCATGGTTGTCTCCACCTCCGTGGTGACGATCGCGGGGCTTTTCTCGATCCCGGCGGGTTGGGCGCCACTCGCCGTCGCAGACCTCGGGCTTTACCTGGCAAGCGCGATGCTCATTGCACTGGCGCAGGGGCTCATGATCGAGTCTCTCAGGCTCGGTGAGGTCGCGCTCGTGGCGCCGTTCAAGTACACGAGCCTCGTCTGGGCCGTGCTTCTCGGGGTGATGGTCTGGGGCGATCTCCCTGACTCGTGGACGTGGATCGGCTCCGCGCTCGTCGTCGGCAGCGGCTTGTACATCTGGCACCGGGAGCTCGTGCTCGCCAAACGCCGACGCGAGTGAGTGAAACGACGCGCGGGGGACTAGAATTAGACCGACCCCTGTGCATCGGCGATTTCTCCCACCGACATGACCTCTCAAAAGACCCAGAGCGGGCCCGCGAACCGGCTGCGGCCGAGGCGCACCAAAATCATCGCCACCATCGGTCCCGCATGCGATGCCGAGGATTCCATCGAGGAGCTGATCCGGGCCGGCATGGACGTGGCGAGGCTGAATCTCTCCCACGGCTCGTTCCCCGATCATGCGGCCCGCATCGAGCGGATTCGGGCCGCCGCCGAGCGCGCCGGCGCCTTCACCGCAATCCTGGTGGACACCAAGGGCAGCGAGATCCGCACGGGACTGTTGAGCGGTGGCAAAGCCGAGCTGGTCCCGGGCGAATCCTTCGAGCTCTTCTGCGAGCCCCGAACCGGCGACGCAGCCGGTGTTTCCGTTTCCAATCCGGGTTTGCGGGCGGCCGTGCAGCCGGGCGACTCCGTGCTGCTCGATGACGGCGCCATCGAGCTGCGCGTGGAGGACAGGCGCGGCAAGAGCGTGCGCTGCACGGTGGTTCGCGGCGGCGTGCTGCGCGACAGCAAGGGCGTGAACCTGCCGGGAGCCGAGCTGCAGCTGAGCGCCGAGGACCGTCTTACCCGCGAAGACCTCGAATTCGCCGTCGAGCATCGAGCGGACTACATCGCCGCCTCGTTCGTCCAGGGCGAGGACGACGTGCTCGCGATACGCAAGATCGTCGAGGATCTGGGCGCCAGGATCCCGATCATCGCCAAGATCGAGAACCGGGCTGCGGTCGCCAATCTCGAGAGCATCGTCGCTGCCGCCGATGGGACCATGGTGGCGCGCGGCGATCTCGGCGTGGAGTTTCCGCTTGCAGAGGTGCCCGCCATTCAGAAGAACGTCATTCGAGTGACGGTGACCAATGGAAAGCCGGTGATCACCGCCACACAGATGCTCGACTCCATGGAGCGCAATCCGCGGCCCACGCGCGCGGAGGTGAGTGACGTGGCAAACGCCATTCTCGATGGCAGCTCCGCTGTCATGCTGTCCGGTGAAACCGCCATGGGCAAACACCCCGTCGAGTCGGTGAAAACCATGTCGGCGCTCGCGCTGCGAGCCGAAGCTTCCCTCAAGGAGTTCGGGCAACTGCAGAAGATTCTGCCGCATCCGTCCAACGTCATCACCGAGGCCGTGAGCCAGGCGGCGATCGCCATGGCCGACCATCTGAACGGGGCCGCCATCATTTCACTCACCGAAACCGGGTTCACGTCCCGGCTCATCTCGAAATACCGGCCGAGCTGCCCAATCATCGCGGTCACCTCCTCGGTAGACGTGGTGCGAAGATTCTCGATGAACTGGGGCGTGCACGGACTTCACTACACGCAAAGCGGTTCCGATGCGGACAAGGTCCAGTTTGCGGTCGACAGAGCGAAGGATCTCGGCTGGGTCCAGGATGGCGACATCGTCGTCGCCACCTCCGGTCAGACCCAGCAGGCGGGAAGCACGAATCTCATACGAGTCGTCGTTGTCGATTGACGTCGTTCCCCGAGGGGTATGAGCGCCATCCCGCTATCCGCCCAAGACTATCGGCGCGGTGTGGTCCTGGTCGTGCTCGGCAGCGCCTGCGCGTCGTGGCTCGGCATCGGCGTTCGAATGGTCGAGTCGGCGAGCGCCTGGCAGATTCTCGTCTACCGATCCCTGGCCCTGGCAATCTTCCTGACTGCATTCCTCGCGATACGCCACCAGGGTCGGCTGCCCTCGGCCTTCCGGGGAGCGGGGTTGGCCGCGTTCTCGGGAGGACTCGGACTCGCGGCAGCCTTCTCCGGGATCATCCTGGCCATTGACAACGCGAGTGTCGCCAACGCCATGTTCGTGCTCGCGGTCGCGCCATTCGTGGCCGCCGTTCTCGGGCGAGTGATTCTCGGAGAACGGGTACGCAACGCTACCTGGGCCGCTATCGCGTGTGCCTTCGCCGGCGTCGCAGTCATGGTCGCCGAGGGGGTGGTCCTCGGTTTTCTCTGGGGCAACGTCGCGGCGCTGGTCGCCGCGCTCGGCTACGCGACCTTCGTGGTCTCGCTGCGCCGTGGACGCCTCACCGACATGTTGCCACTCGGCGTCATTGCCGGCGTGCTCGGTGTCGTCATTGCCACCACCGTTTGCGCGCTGAGCGGACAAGGCCTGCTCGTCTCGGCCCACGATCTGATCTGGAGCCTCGCCATGGGCGTATTCCAGCTCGGTCTCGCATTAATTCTCATCACCTCCGGCTCGCGCAGTGTTCCGGCAGCCGACATGTCGCTGTTCGGGATGATCGAGGTGGTGCTCGCCCCGTTCTGGGTCTGGCTCTTTCTGGGTGAGACGGCCGGTCTGCTCACACTCGCCGGCGGCGCGCTGTTGCTCGCTGCCATCGCCGGCGACGCGCTGACCGGCATGCGTGCCCACCGGTTGGCTGCGGCACGGCCCGGTGGGTAGACCTCAGAATCGTTGGAAAACTCGAGGAGGATGCAATGACAAAGCCGAAAAGCTCGCTCAAGACCAATCTCGCGTATGGTCTGATGGTCGTCGTGCCGTTGGCCGTTGTGGTTCTGCTGCTCGCCAAGCTGGTGGAGATGCTGCAGCTCGTAGCGGTGTCGATGAAGCTCGAGTCGGTGTTTGGCGCCGGACTCGCCGTGGTGAGCGCGTTCGTGGTGCTTCTGCTCGTGTGCCTATTGTTAGGCGCGATGGTACGCACCCGTCTCGGCTCCTGGTCGTTCGAGAAAATCGAACGAATGATTCTCCAACGGGTGCCCGGCTACGAGCTGATCGGAAATATTCTCAAGGGCTTTGCAACGGACAAGGACGCGTACCCGGCGGTCATGGTGCAGCTGCACGGTCCGGGAACGGCGGTGTTCGGCCTGGTGATGGAAGAGCACGGAAACGGCGCGCTGACCGTATTTCTCCCCTCGGCACCGGCCTTGACGGTCGGCAATCTGTGCGTGGTCGACCGCGACCGGGTTACCTTTCTCGATGCAAGCACGGCCGACGTGGCGAACTGCATCTCTCAGTGGGGCACCGGCGCAGCGAAGGTGATCGGAGAGCGGCGACCCTGAACAGGTCATCGCACCCACGCTGCGGCTCGAGTCCCGAACGGCCGCGACCGCCAGAGGAGTCCCGCCCTGCTGCTGTATAGGGACTCGGTGGCTCAGAAACGCCTCGACTCCACCCGCACTCCCAGCTGCCTGAAGCGCACACCCAGGTAAAACAGCACAGCGGCCAGCGCCAAAGCCGCCGCAGCGATCGCCCAGGACAGCGTCACCACGCCTGCGCCGGGCCAGAGCATCAGTATCAGACCGAGCGCCGCCGCGACGACGCCGGCGCTGGTCATGAGACGACGATCCACCGCATCGAGGGCGTAGCGGCGCGCCGATACCAGGTAACCGATTCCGACGAAAAGCGCCGCCGCGCCCAGAATCACGAACAGCGTGCGCGCGCTCTCGCCGGGCCAAAGAACCAGGAGCAGCCCGAACACCACGCTCAGGGCCGGCTGCAGCAGCCGCCCCGCACCCGCCATGCGTCGCCACGCGACGACCAGTCCCATCACGCCGTCGGCAATCAGGTAGGCGCCGACGAAAAGCACCAGGATCTCGAGCGTCAGCGTGGGCCAGATCAGCGCGGCGATGCCGAGCGCACCGGCGAGCACGCCGCGCAGCACGAACAGCCACCAGATTGGACGCCCCCGCAATCGCGTGTCCCTGTCCACCGAACTACCTCTCCCCGCTGCTCGTGCCCTAAGATAACGGCTCTCGCGCCAGCCGACCATGCAGGAGAACGTCCGGATGAAGCTGCTCACCACGACCATCGGTGCGTACCCGAAGCCCGATTTCGTCGAGCTGCCCGACTGGTTCCGCGCGGCGGCCGGCCCCGATACGGAGCATCCCACCGAGGAGTGGGCCGAGGCGCTGGCGAGAATGGGCGGCGACGCCGAGACGATCCTGGCGCGCGGCACGCAGGTGGTCATCGAGGATCAGATCGCCTGCGGCATCGACATTCCCACCGACGGTGAGGTGCGCCGCGAGAACTACATCCACTATCACTGCCGGCACCTCAACGGCATCGACTTCGAGCGCCTCACCTTGAGGTCGCTTCGCCAGGGCGCCTACAGCGCGCGCCTGCCCACCATCAGCGGACCAGTGTCGGCGCGCGATCATTTTCTCACCCACGACTGGCAGGTCGCCCAGAGCTTCACCGATCGACCCGTGAAGATCACCATGCCCGGCCCCATGACCATCGCCGACACCACCGCCAACGAGCACTACGACGATGCCGCCAAGCTCGGCGCCGACCTCGCCGATGCGATCAATGCCGAGGTGCTGGCGCTCGCCGAAGCCGGCTGCAGGCATATCCAGATCGACGAGCCCGTGTTCGCGCGCAAAGTGCCCGAGGCCCTGGAGTACGGGCTCGAAAATCTGGAGCGGGCCTTTCACGGTTGTCCCAACGACGTGGTGCGCACCATGCACATGTGCTGCGGATATCCCGATGCGCTCGACAATCCCGACTATCCGAAGGCGCCCAAGGAGTCGTACTTCGATCTCGCCGAGGCCGTGGATCGCTCGTCGGTGATGGCGGTGTCGCTGGAAGACGCCCACCGCAGGAACGACCTGTCGCTGCTCGAGCGCTTCGCCTCGACCACGGTCATCCTCGGCGTCGTCGCCGTCGCCAAGAGCCGCGTCGAGCCCATGGAGGAGATCCGCGCGCACCTGGCCGAAGCGCTCGAGCACATCGACGCCGAGCGCCTCATAGCGGCCCCCGACTGCGGCCTCGGCCTGCTGGGGCGCGAGCGCGCCCTGGAGAAGCTCAAAAATCTCTGCGAAGCGGCCCATTCCATGTAGCGTCCGCGCGTCTTCGAGTCTCACAATGAACGCTCAAAACGCCACACGCGGAACGGTCGAAGCGTACCTGACCTACACGGTGGACACCGGCGTCAAGCCGGTCACCGGGACAACCGGGGCGGACGGAAAGCTGCGCCACAGAAGCGGTGAGTTCCGCGAGCATGTGATGACCATCCGCGATGCCCGCCCGCGCCGACAGGCGCTGTCGCTGGACCGAGAAGGTTTTGTGCTTGTCGATCACGCGACCCGGGTACGCGATTTCTACGATACGCACGAGATCGAGTCGGTGTATTACCCGGAGGTCGAGCGCCTCGTAAAGGAGCAGACCGGCGCCGCGCGGGTGCTCGTATTCGATCACACGCTGCGCACCGGTGACGAGGCCACCCGAGTCGAGAAGAGTCTGCGCGAGCCGGTCAAGGTGGTGCACAACGATTACACCGAATGGTCCGGGCCGCAGCGCGTGCGCGATCTTTTGCCGGCGGCCGAAGCCGAGGCGTTGCTCGAGCATCGTATGGCCGTGGTGCAGGTATGGCGTCCGATCCGGGACCCGGTGCTGTCGAGCCCGCTGGCGATCTGCGACGCCCGGAGTGTGCGTCCCGGGGATCTGATTGCCGCGGAACGCCATCACGAGAATCGCGTCGGCGAGATCTACCAGCTCGCCTTCAATCCCGCGCATCGCTGGTACTGGTTCCCGGAGATGCAACGCAACGAGGCGCTGATGTTCAAGTGCTACGACTCGCAGAAGGACGGCCGCGCACGCTTCACGGCGCACGGATCCTTCGACGATCCGGCGACACCCGCCGACGCTCCCGTGCGCGAGAGCATCGAAGTGCGTACGCTGGCGTTCTGGGGATCAGCATGAGTCCGGACGCGTGCCAACGGAGGGTTTCACCTTGAATCTGGGATTTTTCACCATGCCGCTGCACCGACCGGAAAAACCCTGGGCCAGAGCATTGGCCGAGGATCGCGAGGCCATCATCCTCGCCGACAGGCTCGGCTACTCCGAGGCCTGGGTCGGCGAGCACTTCTCCACCAAAGCCGAGCAGATCCCTTCACCCCTGATGTTCCTGGCATCTCTGGTCGACGCCACCGAGCACATCCGCCTCGGCACGGGGGTCGTCAACCTGCCCCATCACCACCCGGTGGTGGTAGCGGCGGAAGCGGCGCTGTTCGATCAGCTGAGCGGCGGGCGCCTGCTGCTCGGCGTCGGACCGGGCGGCCTGATGAGCGACGGGGAGCTTTTCGGCCACCAGGACATGGTCGAGCGCTACGGCATCGCCATGGAATCGCTGGACATCATCCTGCAGATCTGGCGCCAGGACGCCCCGCTCAACATCCAGGGCCAACACTGGAACATCGCGATGGAACGCGAGATCTGGCCGCACGCGGGCGTTGGCTGCTTCCCCAAGCCGCTGCAGCAGCCCCATCCGCCCATCGCCATGGCCATGATCGGCCCCGGCGGTCCCACCTCGGAGTTCATCGCCGAGCGCGACTACATTCCCATCTCGGCCAACTTCGTGCCGGTCGAGAACATCGAGGGCCAACAACGCGTCTACGCCGAAGCGTGCACGCGTCTCGGCAAGCCGGTGGATTTCGGCGTGTGGCGCGTGTGCCGCAGCATCCTCGTGACGGATAGCGACAGCCGGGCCGAGGAGCTCTGTCAGGATCCGGACGGCGGTCTCGCTTTCTACTTCCGCTATCTTCGCGGCGTGCGACGCATAGCGGAGCTGCGTGAGCTCGAGAATCCGTCACCAACGGAGCTGAACGAATTTCTCGAGGTGCAGCAAGCGATGGACGAATGCGTCATCTCGGGCTCGGTGAATACCGTCACGGATCGACTGATTGCGCTCGTCGATCGTCTCGGGCCTTTCGGTACCCTGGTCGCGGCCGGGCATGACTGGGAAGAGACCGACCTGTGGCAGACCTCCATGCGCCTGCTCGCTACCGACGTGATGCCCGTTGTCCGCCAGCACGCGGGCACGGTTTGCGCTTGACACGCTCGAGCGTGTCTCCATGCCGTTGAAACTGATCACGTTTGATGCGTTCTCGGCGCTCCTCGATTACCGCTCGTCGCTCTTACCAGCGGTTGCAGAGATCCCGGATCTCAGCGCCGACCGTGCTTCGCAGTTTCTCGAGATGTGGCGATCCCGTCAGCTTGCCGTCGCTGCGCTCAGCAACGCCCTGCAACGAGGGCGCATCAGCTTTCACGACTGCACGGCGTTCGCCCTCGACTACGCGTTGAATAGGTTTGCACTCAGCGTCGACAACGCCATGCGCGATGACCTGATACGCGCCTGGTACTCGCTCACTCCCTGGCCCGAGGCCGACGAGGTGTTGAGCGCCTGCAGGGCAAAGGGCTTGCGGCTCGCGATCCTGTCCAACGGCGACCACGACATGCTCGCGACGCTCGCGCGACAATTCCAGACGAGCTTCGACGACATTTTTTCCAGCGAGCATTGCGGCGTGTACAAACCGCACCCGGATATGTACGCCATGCCGACTCGTATGCTCGGCATTGACGAGTACCTGCACGTCGCCGGCAGTCCCAACGACGTAATTGGCGCCCAATCGGCAGGCGTTTCCTGCTACTGGAGCAACCGCCAGGACGACCGGGTTCTCCTGCCCGAATTTGCAGCCGACCACGAGGGGCCGGACCTCAAAGGCGTGCTCGCAATCAAATAATCGATGCCGGAGGAACGGAGTGGGCGGGCAGCGGTCTGATATGCCATGATTACCCAAATGACCGTCCCCCAGACAATAGCGCTCCCGCCCGCAAGAGTCCTGTTGCTCATTGCACTGCTGCTGGCCGGTCGGTCGTTTCTTGCCAGCCACCACTACGAGCACGACCTCGTCCAAGCCGAGACGGAATGCGACGTCTGCGAGTTCTTCCACGCCTCGAAGGATGACGAGGCGTCGGTTGTCATCGCTGACCCGCACCTCGCAGCACCGCCGTTGGTTCCGATCTCCGTTCGCGGCAACCGCATATCCCTCGCGCACTCGGCGTACCGGCCCCGCGCTCCACCTCACGCCCGCGGCTGAAGACGCAATTCCCCGTCCTGTGCGACGGCCGGCGGCCGGGAGTGCGCGGGAAAATCCGATGTTGGCCTACTACAAGGACGAGGTTCCATTCGAAGTGAAACGATCGAGAAAGAAGATTTTTGCATTTGCGCTGGCTGCAGTGTTTCTAAACCCGGTTCACGACATCACGGCGAGCGAGGCGGGTCATCGCGAGCACGACGCGCATAGCCACGGTAGCGGCTTGCTCAATGTGGTTGTGGCAGATAATGAGCTCGTGATCGAGCTCGAAATTCCTGCAGTGAACGTGATCGGTTTCGAGCACGCGCCCCGCAGCGATGAAGAGCGACGCGCAGTTCGCAACGCGCTGGAGACATTCGAGCGCGCCGATTCTCTCTTTGTCCCAACCGGCGCCGCCAAGTGCCGTGCCGAGCACGTCGACGTATCGCTCGCCGGCATGCAGCACGGAAACGGCGACGAACAGGGCCACGAGCACGAGAGCCAATCCAAAGCCGGCGATGAGACTCACTCTGAGCTTCACGGCGAGTATCATTTTCATTGTGATGCCCCTGAAAAGCTCGACAGCCTGCAGGTCCGACTGTTTGAAAATCTCATGGAAATGGACGAGATCGATGTCCAGCTGGTGACGCCGACGAACCAGACGGTGATAGAGCTGCATGCCGAGGCGGCGGAGTTGAAGCTCTCAACCAGGTGACCCTACTGGTGAACGCCAAAGCGAATCCCTCTCTGCAGAGCCAAGTCCGAATGACCGGCATCGACCCGGTAAGCGTTCAGATTCGCCTGAGGGGTGTGCGGTTCGCTTGGCGACGGTACGAGTCGGATATCATCGATATCGACGATTTCACCGTCGCCAAGGGAGAGCGGTTGTTCATCGAGGGTCCGAGCGGCAGCGGCAAGAGCACCCTCCTCAGCATCCTCGGCGGCGTCGTCGTGCCGCGCGAAGGGAGAGTCGAGGTGCTCGGCGAGAATCTGTCGTCGATGCGCGGCTGGCGACGCGACAGATTTCGCGCCGATCATGTTGGCTTCGTTTTCCAGATGTTCAATCTGGTGCCCTATCTGTCGGTGGTCGACAACGTGATCCTTCCATGTCGTTTTTCCCGCCGCCGGCGAGCCCGCTCGGAGGCCCGATCGTCATCCGTGCACGCGGATGCCATGCGCCTGCTCGCGGAGCTCGAGCTCGATCGATCAAAGGTGATCGATCGCGCCGTCGTCGATCTCAGCATCGGTCAGCAGCAGCGGGTGGCAGTGGCCCGGTCTCTTATCGGCTCGCCGGAGATCGTCATTGCCGACGAACCGACGTCGGCGCTGGACGAGGGAACCCGCGAGCGCTTCCTCGAGCTGCTGTTCAACGAATGTGACGCGGAGGACACGACATTGCTTTTCGTGAGTCACGACACCCGCTTGGGCACACTTTTCAACCGGCGCGTGTCGCTCAAGGAGATCAATCGAAGCGCGGTGGAAGCGCCGTCATGAGGATAGCGGGATGGCGATAGTGCGACTGGCGGCAAGCAGCGTGTGGAACCGGCGCGTCACCGCGGGGCTGACGGTGTTCGCCGTAGCACTCAGCGTCACCATGCTGCTCGGCGTGGAAAAGCTTCGCCGCGACGCGCGCGAAGCGTTTGCCAATACCATCTCGGGCACGGATCTCATCGTCGGCGCCCGCAGCGGCGCCGTGCAGCTGCTGCTCTACTCGGTGTTTCGCATCGGCAACGCGACCAACAACATCTCCTGGGAGAGCTATCAGGACATCGCGGCTCACCCGCGTGTCAGTTGGGCGGTGCCGATCTCGCTCGGCGACTCCCACCGCGGCTACCGGGTCATGGGCACGAGCCGGGAGTACTTCGAGCGCTATGGTTATGCCGGGAACGCATCGCTGCAATTTTCCGCAGGCGGCGTCTTCGAGGATGTTTTCGACGCGGTTCTCGGCGCCGAGGTCGCCGAGCAGCTGGGCTATTCGCTGGCAGATCCGCTGGTCGTCGCTCACGGAGCCGGCGAGGTGAGCTTTGCCAACCACGACGACAAGCCGTTCCGCGTCGCCGGGATTCTCGAGCCGACCGGCACGCCGGTGGATCGCACGGTGCACGTGAGCCTCGAGGGTATCGAGGCCATGCACGCGGACTGGAAATCGGGTGCACCGATTCCGTCCATGAAGGTGTCCGCGGATGAGGCGCGGCGACTGGATCTGACGCCCAAGGCGATTACCGCCTTTCTGGTGGGATTGAAGTCCAAGGTCGCCGTATTCAAAGTGCAACGCTACGTTAACGAGTACCGTGAGGAGCCGCTGCTCGCCATTATTCCCGGGGTCGCGCTGCAGGAGCTGTGGGATCTGATGAGCGTCGCGGAGAAGGCGCTGCTGGTTATCTCGAGCATGGTCGTCATCAGCGGATTCCTGGGCATGCTGACGGTCATCCTGTCGAGCCTGGAGGCGCGGCGCCGCGAGATGGCGGTGCTGCGCTCCGTCGGCGCAAGGCCCCTGCACGTGTTCGCGCTGTTCATGAGCGAAGCGGGCCTGCTCACATTGGTCGGCGTCGTCGCCGGCGTTGTCCTGCTCTACGCCGTCATGCTCCTCGGCCAACCGATCGCGGCCCGCGAGTTCGGGCTGCATATTCCCATCGGCCTGCCGCAGAGCGCAGATATAATCCTGATGGGTGCCGTGGTCGGCGCCGGCTTCGCGGTCGGCAGCATTCCGGCCCTGCGCGCTTACCGCTTGTCGCTGGCCGACGGGCTCTCGTTGAGGGTTTGAGAGATGATCGCGATATTCAATGGCCGTTACCTCTTATTGCTTGCCATGACGCTGTGCGTCGCCCTCATGTCCCAGGCGGCCATCGGCTCGGAAGCTCGCGAGATCAAATGGGACGATCTGATGCCCGATGATTGGCGGCCATTCGACCCATATATGGATCTCGACGAGTCCCAGCTCAATCAGCTCTACGAAGGCTCACCCCTCGAGCAGCAGCTGATGCGTCAGTACATCGAGGCGATGAGCTCGGCACCGGTGGTCGCCGCACTCGATGGGGAGCGTGTGCGAATACCAGGATACGTAGTGCCGCTGGATTTCGCCGGGACCGAGCTCTCGGAATTTCTCCTGGTGCCGTATTTCGGTGCCTGCATCCACGTTCCGCCGCCCCCATCGAACCAGATCATATACGTGAAATCCGAAAATGCGTTCAAGGTCGAAGGCCTTTTCACAGCGGTCTGGGTTACCGGGACGATCAGCACGCAGGCGCATCTAAACGACCTCGGCGACGCCGGCTACACCATCGAGGCGACCAAGGTGGAGCTCCACAAGCTGCCTGGAGAGTAACGGCAGGTACACCGGGCGGTGGCCCCATCCGCGGCGTCCACGGTCCATCTTGAAACATCTGAAACATCCGGCCGGCCGTTCGGACATCGGGCTGAAACGGCGCTTTCGCATACTCGCACTCCATGGGCAGAACCCGACTGTCTCGAGCATCAGATGGAGTCGAGAAAATGAGATTCGACAAACCGGCGAGCGTGGTGCCGGCACACTTTGCGGCATCGTATGCGGACGGCGCGAGCCCGTTCGTTCCCTTGGTTACCCATGAGGAGATCGCGCGAGGCCAGCAGCTGCGCGCGCAATTCTGCCGCCGCGCCGCGCGCGCGATTATTGTCGTACCGAGCCTGGCAACGGCGCGATTCATCGCAGGCATCGTCCGCGCCACGCTCGTCAAGCGCGAAAAGCGTCGAGCGTTTCACTCCACGGTCAGAACGCTGAATGCCATGGCGGACAGCCAGCTGCGCGACATCGGAGTAAACCGCAGCGCTATCCTGCATGTCGCCTGGACGCTGGTCTACACGGATCGGCCTTCACCGCCGGCGAAAGACGAGCTCCCCGCGACGGAGCCGGCGTTCGAGCACCCGCACACCGCCTGACTCGAATTCGACCGGGGCCCGTTGATCCGCGGCATGCAAACGGGCAAGCTGCCGCGGCGTGCCGGTGCCCGCCGGGGCCCGAAGCCCGATCGATGCCAGTTATCACCGAATCCACACCCGTCGCATTTTCCGATCCCCTGCCGGATGCGGCAGACGTCGTCGTCATCGGCGCAGGCGTCATCGGCATCGCGACCGCCTACTTTCTGGCCGGTCGCGGCGCGCGGGTGCTCGTCTGCGAAAAGGGCCGGGTGGCGGGCGAGCAGTCCTCTCGAAACTGGGGCTGGGTGCGCCAGCAGGGCCGTGAAGCGGCGGAGCTGCCAATCATGATGGAGGCGAACCGGATCTGGCGGAGTCTCGCCGCCGAGACCGGCGAGAGCGACCTGGAATTCAGCGCCTCGGGATGTCTTTACCTCACCGAGAGCGAATCCCAGATGGCCACGTACGCAGACTGGCACGCGCTCGCCAAGCAGCACCAGCTCGATACCCGGCTGCTGTCGGCAGCCGAAGCATCAAAGCTTTCGGCCGGCGTCGACGGCGCCTGGGTGGGCGGCATGCTGACCGCCAGCGACGGCCGCGCCGAGCCCTTCTCTGCGGTGCCGGCTCTGGCGCGGGCTGCGCGCCGGCGCGGCGTGACGGTCGTCGAGAATTGCGCGGTGCGCAGCATCGAAGTCGAGGCGGGCCGCGTGACCGCCGCCGTGACCGAGCACGGAACGGTCAAAGCCGCCTGCGTGCTGCTCGCCGGCGGCGCCTGGTCGACGCACTTCGCCGCCAATGTCGGCCTCGATCTGCCGCAGCTGACGGTGCGTTCCACCGCCGCCCGCACCCATGCGGCACCCGAGCGCGCGCCCGCCAACCTTTCGACGCCGGGGCTTGCCTTGCGGCGCCGCAAAGACGGCGGCTACACCGTCGCCACCGGTGATCTGGCGGAGCACTATATCTCGCCGAATTCTTTCGCGTACTTCACCAAGTTCCTACCGCTGCTGAGGGCCGCGTCAAAGAACGTGAAGCTCAGGCCGGCTCCACCTTCCGGTTACCCGGGCGCCTGGGGATCGAAAAAGCGCTGGTCGGGCGACGAGGTCAGCCCATTCGAGAGAATGCGCGTGCTCAATCCATTGCCGTCGGAAAGAGAGCGCCGCCGGCTGCGTCGCCGGCTGCACAAGCGCGCACCCTGGCTTGCCGACGCCGGCCTCGCGGAGTTCTGGGCCGGAATGATCGACCTGACACCCGACGCGCTGCCCTACATCGGCGAAACCCCGTCGCCGCGTGGATTGTTCATCGGCACCGGATTGAGCGGGCACGGCTTCGGCATCGGGCCGGCGGTGGGCCGCATGCTGGCGGATCTGATCCAGGGACGGCCGCCGGGACACGACCTCTCCCGTTTCCGGCTCGATCGATTCAGCGACGGCAGTCCCATCGTTCCGGGTCCGTACTGATACTCATGAATCCGCGACTGCCCGGCGGCGCGCCATGGGTAGTGCCGGCGAAAAGCCCGACGCGGCCGGCCTCGACGATCGCGGCGAGGGCGAAGCAGGAGTGATACATTCAGGCACGCGCCATGATATCCAGAACCGAGCAACCCGAATCTGCGCAGCCCGCGCTTGGCAGCATAGGAACCCTGCGCCGCTTCCTGCCCTACCTGTGGCCGCAGGGCGAGTGGACGCTGCGCGCGCGCGTGGTGCTCGCAGTTGCCTGCCTGGTGGCCGCCAAGGTGGCCATCGTCTTCGTGCCCATCTTCTATCGCGACGCCATCGATGCGCTGGACATGGAGCCGGGCTCGGCTGCCCTGACGCTGCCGGTGGGATTCATTCTCGCCTATGGCGCCGCCCGGGTGCTGTCTCTCGCCTTCGGCGAGCTCCGCGATGCCCTCTTCGCCAAGGTCGGACAGCGCGCCATCCGCACCATCGCTCTGCAGGTGTTCCGGCATCTGCACGCCCTGTCGCTGGGCTTCCACCTGTCGCGCCAGACGGGAGGCCTCTCGCGCTCCATCGAGCGCGGCACCAAGGCCATCGAGACCCTGCTGCGCTTCAGCATATTCAGCATCGTGCCGACCATTCTCGAGCTGGCGCTGGTGTTCGTCATCCTCTGGCGTGCGCTGAATGCCTGGGTGGCTCTCGTCACCGTGGCGACCGTCGTGATCTACATTGCCTACACCATGCTCGTCACCGAGTGGCGCATCAAATTTCGCAGGGCGATGAACGAGCAGGACAGCCGCGCCAGCACCCGCGCCATCGACAGCCTTCTCAATTACGAGACCGTCAAATACTTCGGCAACGAGGAGCATGAGGCACGCCGATTCGACGCTGCCATGCGTGGTTACGAGCAGGCGTCGGTCAAGAGTCAGACTTCTCTGGCGCTGCTCAACGTCGGTCAGGCGGTGATCATCTCACTGGGACTGTCGGCGGTGATGCTGATGACCGCGAACGGGATCGTCGCCGGCACGCTCAGCATCGGCACCTTCGTCATGGCCAACACCTACCTCATGCAGCTCTATCAGCCGCTCGGATTCTTCGGCTTCGTGTACCGGGAGATCAAGCAGTCACTCATCGACATGGAAAAGATGTTCGACCTCCTGAGCGAAGATCCCCATGTAGCAGATTCGCCAAAGGCGAATGCTCTCGAAATCAAAGGCGGCGAGATCAGCTTCGACGGCGTGCATTTCCACTACGACAATCGCCGACCTATCCTCACGGGTGTCTCTTTCCGCGTGCCGGCGGGCAAGACCGTCGCCGTGGTCGGGCCTTCGGGATCCGGGAAATCCACCCTCGGCAGGCTGCTTTATCGCTTCTACGATGTCACCGGCGGCGCGGTGCGCATCGACGGTCAGGATATTCGCGAGGTGACGCAGGAGTCGCTGCGAGCGTGTATCGGCGTGGTTCCCCAGGACACGGTGCTGTTCAACGACACCATCTACTACAACATCGCCTACGGAAAACCGAATGCGACGCCGGCCGAGGTGGAGCACGCTGCGAGGATGGCCCACGTGCACGACTTCATCATGGCCATGCCCGACGGATACCAGACGCTGGTCGGCGAGCGGGGCCTGAAGCTCTCCGGAGGAGAGAAGCAGCGCGTCGCCATCGCCCGCACGGTCATCAAAGACCCGGCCATCCTGCTGCTCGACGAGGCCACCTCGGCGCTCGATTCGCACACCGAGCGGGAAATCCAGCGCAATCTCCGGGAGATTGCCGAGGGACGCACCACGCTGTGCATCGCCCACCGCCTGTCGACGGTGGTGGACGCAGACGAGATCCTGGTGCTCGACGGCGGAACCGTCGTCGAACGGGGGCGTCACGCCGCGCTGCTGGCCATGAACGGGCGCTACGCCGAGATGTGGCGGCGTCAGCAGGAGTCGCGCGAGGACGACGGCAATCTTTCCGCGCCTGTCCTGGTGACCTGATCGCGCGCGGGCGGAGAGGGCGCATTGCCATTTTTCCGTCACGACGGTGGTGAGATTCACTACCAGGCGCGTGGCCGCGGCGGACCGCCGCTGGTGTTCGTTCACGGCCTCGCCTGCGCCCTCGATGACTGGCGCCATCAGGTGCGCCGCTTTGCGCCGTCGAGGCGGGTCGTGTGCCTCGATCAACGCGGCCACGGGCGGTCCCGCGGGTACACGTCGGGTTTCGACATGGCAACGCTCGGCGCCGACCTGGCGGCTCTGCTCGCCCGGCTGCGCCTGCCGCCGGCTCTGCTCGTCGGCCACAGCATGGGCTGCCGGGTCATTCTGGAGTGCGCGCGCACGTCACCCGCCGCCGTCGCCGGCCTGGCTCTGATCGACGGCAGCCGTCTCGCCTCCACCAGCGCCGCATCGGCGGGCGCCGCGACTCGGGACGCGATACGGCAACTTGGCTACGAGACATTCTTCGAACGGCTGTTCACGCAGATGTTCACGCCTTCGAGCGATCCGGCGATACGCGAGGCCGTCGTCGCGCGCGCCAAGCGCATGCCGGAGGTCGTCGGCGCGGCGCTGATGGTTTCGATGGTCGCCTGGGATGCGGAGTCCGTCGAGGAGGCGCTCGAAAATCTGCAGGTGCCGGTGATGGTCTTACAGAGCACCTGTTTGAACGAGCGGCGCGAGCGCGTGTCGCTGCGAGGCGACGAGAGCGTCCCCTGGCTCGCTTTCATTCGCGAACGGGTGCGGCAGGCCGACATGGAAGTCGTGCCCGGCGTCGGTCACTTCACGATGCTGGAAGCGAGCGATACGGTGAACCGCCGGATTGAGGCAATGCTCGAGCGCATCGAGGCCGGGCAAACCCCGGGTTGACTAAACTTGGCGCGTCGCGCGCCCGCTCAACCGAGGGCCTCCTCCACGGCCGCGGTCACCTCTGCGGACAAGGGCTCCACCTTCGATGGCCACATGGCCACCAGCTCGCCGTCACCGCCGAGCAGGTACTTGTGGAAATTCCAGCGCGGTGCGGCGTCCTCGCCAAGGGTCTCGGCGATCCAGCGGTAGAACGGATGTGCCCCGCCTCCGATGACCTGAACCTTGCCGGTCATGGGAAAATCCACCGCGTAGCGCTCGCTGCAGAAGCGCGCGATGGCGGCCTCGTCGCCGGGCTCCTGGGCGCCGAAATCGTTCGACGGCACCCCCAGCACCACGAGGCCCCGATCGCGGTACTGCTCCCAGAGCTTTTGAAGGCCCGCGTACTGGGGCGTGAAGCCACACTCCGAGGCCGTGTTGACGACCAGCACGGCCTTGCCTTGGAACTCCCGCAGAGCGAGCCGGCTGCCGTCGATGCGGGTAAAGTCGTAATCGTGGGCGTTACTCATATTTTGATTCCGAAGGTTTTGATTCCGAAGGTCGGCTGCACCGCGTTTGCGTCCCGGTTACTATACTCCAGCGAGCGATCCGCTGGTGCGTCGGTAATCCCACGATGGCAAGCAAACTCGTTTGCTGGCAATGCGGAGAGCCCTTGAAGGGCATACCCAAGCGCATCACGCGTTTCACCCGCTGTCCCGTATGCCGTTCGGATCTGCACGTCTGCCGCCTGTGCAGGCATCATGACCCCGCCATCCTCGGGGAATGTCGTCACGAGCGGGCGGACCGGGTGGTGGACAAGGAGCAGGCGAACTTCTGCACCTACTTTCGCCCCCGTCGCGACGCCCACGCGGCCAGCGAAGACCCGGCGGCGGATTCGTCACGGGCGGCGCTGGACGCGCTGTTCGGCATCGAAGCCGGCGAGTCCGGCACGAACAAGCCGGACCCCAGGGCAGCAGCCCGGCGTGCCCGCGAGGAGCTCGATGCGCTGTTCAATCTTGGCAAGGCCGCGGACTCCGAAGACAACGGGTCGTCCGGCTGAGCGGGGGCGGATCCGTTCGCGCGACTGAGAGGAGGTCGACATGGAGCTCGGACTGAGCAGCAGGACGGTTCTCGTAACGGGGGCCTCGAAGGGGATCGGCAAGGGTGTCGCGCGAAGCTTCCTCTCGGAAGGCTGCACCGTGCACATGGTGTCGCGCAGCGAGGAGAATCTCGAAGCGGCAGCCGGGGATATCGCCGGCGACGCGCGCTCGCGGGTGCATCTGCACGCAATGGACATCAGTCAGAGTGAATCCGCGGGCAGGCTGCTCGAGACCGTGGGCACACCGGACATACTGGTGAACAACGCAGGCGCCATTCCCGCCGGTGATCTGCTCAGTGTCGACGAGGCCCGCTGGCGCACCGCCTGGGATCTCAAGGTCTTCGGCTACATCAACATGACCCGGACTTTTTTCACCGCCATGGAGCAACGCGGCTCCGGCGTCATCATCAACGTCACGGGACTCGCCGGCCAAAACACCGATCCGGACTACATCGCCGGCACCGCGGGCAATGCGGGACTCAACGCCTTCACCCGCGCGGTCGGCGGGCGCAGCCTGTCGCGCGGGGTGCGCGTGCTCGCCGTCAGTCCGGGTGCGGTGGCAACCGACCGCATTGTCACGCTGATGCGCTCCCGGGCCGAGGCCGAGCTCGGTGATGCCGATCGATGGCAGAGCTATCTGGCGCGCCTGCCCGGCGCTCGCGCGGCGAGGGTGGAGGAAGTGGCCGATGTGGTCGTATTCCTGGCCTCCGAAAAGGCGAGCTACGTGAGCGGCACGGTGGTGAGCGTGGACGGGGGACACGGCGGAAATCTGAGCAGCTTCACCTGAGGGCGCGGGCGGGACCGGTCCCCGGGAACCGTTTGCGCGCCGCGGCCGGCCGGCCTCAGGCTGCCCGGGTCGGCCGAATCGGCACCCCGCCGACGCCCTGCTCGGGGCACCCTACGGGACAGCTGCCCGCAGAGTCGGCGCAGCCGTCGGCGGTCCATGCTCTTTTACAGTGTTTTCAACGGCTTCGGATACCTATATACTCGCGCGTCGCTCGCCGGGCGGGGCCGCCGGGGATGGCCCGGGGCCTTGAAATCCGCCCGCTGCGACCGCATGTCGCGGTTCCGCGGGGACTTTGTGCGGCGCGCCAAAGTTTTCGCAAAAACGGCCGATATCCTTCCGAACCCCATCCCATCGGGTGAGTCGGCAAGGACGCCGGGATGGGCGCACCTGCTGACGGCCGGTTGCCCGATTGGACACTGCCGCTCGATTGACCGAACTCCGGTGGACACGCCGCCGGACGGTCGAATGCGGCCCGAACACGTGAGTGAGCACTGAAATGAAGGACTTAACGCGATACAGGAACATCGGCATCTTTGCCCATGTGGATGCGGGCAAGACGACCACTACCGAGCGTATTCTCAAGCTGACGGGCAAGATCCACAAGATGGGCGAGGTCCACGACGGCGCCGCCACCATGGACTTCATGGAGCAGGAGCAGGAGCGCGGCATCACCATCCAGTCGGCGGCGACCACCTGCTTCTGGAACGACCACCGGCTCAACATCATCGACACGCCGGGGCACGTCGACTTCACCATCGAGGTGTACCGCTCGCTCAAGGTGCTCGACGGCGGCGTCGGCGTCTTCTGCGGCTCGGGCGGCGTCGAGCCGCAGTCGGAGACGAACTGGCGCTATGCCAACGAGTCCGAGGTTGCGCGCATCATCTTCGTCAACAAGCTCGATCGCATCGGCGCCGATTTCTACAGGGTCGTCAAGCAGATCCAGGACGTGCTTGGCGCACGCCCACTCGTCATGACCCTGCCCATCGGTCGCGAGAACACGTTCTCCGGCGTCATCGACCTGCTGACCCGCAAGGCGTGGGTGTGGGACGACTCCGGCGATCCGTTGAAGTACGAGATCCAGGATGTGCCCGCCGAGCTCGCCGACGAGGTGGAAACCTGGCGCGAGCGACTCATCGAGACCGCCGTCGAGCAGGATGACGCCGTGATGGAGCGTTATCTCGAGGGTGAGGAGCCGGATATCGAGTCACTCAAGCGCTGTATCCGCAAGGGCACCATCGCGCTCGACTTCTTCCCGACCTACTGCGGCTCGGCGTTCAAGAACAAGGGCGTACAGCTGGTGCTCGACGCCGTCGTCGACTACCTGCCCGATCCGAGCGAGGTCAAGCCGCAGCCGGAAGTCGACATGGAAGGCAACGAGACGGGCGCGTTCGCGAAGGTCGACCCGGAGGCGCCGCTGCGCGCCCTGGCCTTCAAGATCATGGACGACCGCTACGGCGCACTGACGTTCACGCGCATCTACTCGGGCACGCTCTCCAAGGGCGACACCGTGCTCAACACCGCCACCGGAAAGACCGAGCGTATCGGGCGCCTGGTCGAGCTTCACGCGAACGACCGCGAGGACCTCGACGCGGCTCAGGCCGGCGACATCGTTGCCATTATCGGCATGAAGAATATTCAAACCGGACACACGCTATGCGATCCGAAAAATCCGGCGACTCTCGAGCCGATGGTGTTCCCGGATCCGGTCATCTCGATCGCCATCGCGCCGAAGGACAAGACAGGCGCCGAGAAGCTGGGTATCGCGCTCGGCAAGATGGTTCAGGAAGATCCGTCCTTCCGCGTCGAAACCGACCGGGACAGCGGCGAGACCATCATCAAGGGCATGGGCGAGCTGCACCTGGACATCAAGGTGGACATTCTCAAGCGCACCCACGGCGTCGACGTCGAGGTCGGCAAGCCTCAGGTGGCATACCGGGAGACCATCGCGACGCGCATCGAGGACTCTTACACCCACAAGAAGCAGACCGGCGGCTCGGGCCAGTTCGCGAGAATCGACTACATCATCGAGCCCGGCGAGGAAGGCAGCGGCTTCCAGTTCGAGTCGCAGATCACCGGTGGCAACGTGCCGCGGGAGTTCTGGCCGGCGGTCGAGAAGGGCTTCAGGACGAGCATGGGCGAGGGCGTGCTGGCCGGATTCCCCATGCTCGACGTGAAGGTCACGCTCGTCGACGGTGCCGCGCACTCGGTGGACTCGTCCGCCATCGCCTTCGAGACCGCGGCCAGGGCTGCCTATCGGCAGAGCATCCCCAAGACTTCGCCGAAGCTGCTCGAGCCGATCATGCGAGTCGATGTCTTCACGCCCGACGAGCACGTGGGCGACGTCATCGGTGATCTCAATCGGCGCCGGGCGATCATAAAGAGCCAGGAGGCGGGCGCAACGGGCGTGCGCGTGAAGGCCGACGCGCCGCTGAGCGAGATGTTCGGCTACATCGGCGACCTGCGCACCATGACCTCCGGCCGCGGCCAGTTCTCGATGGAGTTCTCTCACTACGCCGATTGCCCGGCGAGCGTGGCCGAGAAAGTCGTGGCCGAGATTCAGCAACGCAAGATCGCGGCCTGATCGAACTTGCGACCCGGTCGGGTCAGGTACCCAGCCAGGCCCGACCGGATAATCGCTGTCTGCCAACGCCCTCGTTATCCCGAGCTCGGCAGCCGGTACATACGCACCCGATCCGTGGCCGTTCGAGCACCGCGCTTGGCTCTCAGGGGCTGAGACGATCCTGCTCTGCCCGCAGCTTCCAAAGTGCGCTGGAATCGTCGGGCTCCACTGCATCACAGGAGATGATGCTGCCGGCGGGCACGGCGCGCCTGAGCCGCCTCTGCACCGCCATGTAGTAAGGCAATGGATTGCCGTCTTCGACTTTCGAAGCTTCCAGCAGCATCGGCTCGAGACCGTCCACCTCGTGGTGATGGTGATCGGTGATCGAGAGCGTCTCTCCCGCCGCGAAGTCGCGTCCGGCCCGCGCAACCAGATCACAGCGATGGCTCACCTCGGTTCCACCGGTGGATCGATTCAGAAGCACGGCAGAAAGTATCGACATCGGCGCTTCGACGCCGAGCAGGTGCTGGGGATTGTAGAGCAGCGCATAGCCGGGATCCGTGCTCACCGGTATCCCCTTCTCGCGCAGCATGCGCCAGGTCGCCGCGTCGCGACAGGCGACGACGATGAAAACGCCGCCCGCAAAGCTTGCCTCGTCGGCACGTCTGAGGCAGTTGAAAACATCGATGACCCCCGTATGCTCGAGAATGCCCCCGGCCGGGCGCGGGCAGAAGACATCGGGAACTTCCACGGTGCGCGCGATCGGCACGTGAAACNNGTGTCCGGTACGAGCGCACTCGCATTGACCACCAGGCCCATCTCGCACAAATCGGGGACCGTTCGCTGCGGCAGGGCCGACAGGGCGCTGGCACGGCGCGCGAGCGAGCCGGTGCGATCCCCGTCCGCCAGGCGCCAAAGCTCGGCGAAGCCCGGAACCTCGATGCTGCGGTCCCGCCAGGAGACCGTTTCGGAAATCGGGTCGTAGACGAAGTCGTACTCGCTGGACTTGCCCGCAGCCACCACCTCCAGAGCGAGCGTCTGCGCCCAGGAAAGCAGACCCAGGAGCAGGCTCGGCTGATCGCCGTCCACCGGTGTATAGGTGCGGTCCTCCCGGCGGGCGCGTGCGTGCAGCAGAGGACCGACCACCGAGTCCGCCTCCTTGGTCGCCATGGCCACGTGCTTGCCGCTCGCGAGCGCCGCCGCCGCATTGCCCGCCCCTGCCTCGGCATCCCCGGTTGCCTCGACGACGATGTCGATGGGCAGGTCCATGACCAGGTCGCTGTCCTCGACGAGAACGTAGCGGCCGTTGTCGAAATTTTTCCGGGCCGAGCCCGGCGACTCGCAGACAGCGATCGCATCGTCCGGAACGCCTGCGCGCCGACAGGCCTCGCGGGCCGTTTGCAGGTTACGATCGCACAGGACGCGGAGTTCGAGATTATCGATTGCCTGCGACTGAGAAAGCAGAGAACGCCCGAATTCACCGGTGCCGATGAGACCCGCGCGAACGATCCGGTCTGACTGCGAGAGCCGCACGTGGAGACTCATCCGGGCACTCCTTTCACCTGCATCGAATCGACGTTTCGCCGCGACGCGCGCGGGTCGACGCTCCCGAGACTACCTGATTAGCGCGCGCGACGGTTAGTCTGCAATACGCCCCGGGCGAGCCGGCTGCGGCCGGGCTGGCAAGCGCCGGGGCAGGTGGCTCGCCGCGCTAGAGGCTCTCCACGTAGCGAATCATCCGCCCGCGCATGTCCGAATCCGGCATATGCCCGTACAGCGCGCCCATGTTCTCGCGCATGTGATCGACGCGCGACGTGGCCGGGATGGCGCAGGTGACCGCCGGATGGGAAACGATGAACTTCAAGAAGAACTGCGCCCAGTTCTGGCAGTCGATCTCGCCCGCCCACTCGGGCAGAGGATGCCGTGAGAAATGATCGAAAAGCGCGCCTCTGCGAAACGGCCGATTGGCGATGACGGCGAGTCCGCGCTCGGCGGCGAGCGGCAGCAGGCGCTGCTCCGCCCTGCGGTCGAGAATGTTGTAGGTGAGCTGGACGAAATCGATGGGCTGCTCGGCCATGATCTCTTCCAAGTCGCCGTGGCGGCGTCCGTGGGACGTGGTCACGCCGACGTAGCGGATGCGTCCCTCGGCCTTGTCCGCGAGAAGCGTCTCCAGGTGCCCCTCCCAGCCGAGCAGATTGTGGATCTGCATCAAATCGAAGCCCTCGACACCCCACAGCCGCCTCGATTCCTCCATCTGCTCGGGCCCGTGCGACTTGCGCCACGTCCACACCTTGGTGGCGGAGAACAGCGAGGGCGTCTCGCCGATGCGTGCCAGGCAATGGCCGATGACCTCCTGGGACGAGCCGTACATGGGCGAAGAGTCGACCATGCCGCCACCCATCTCGAGGAACGTCCCGAGAACTTCGACCCGTTGGCCGCGCAGGCGCTCGTCCCTGCCCACGTCGAATGTGAGCCAGGATCCCATGCCGATGACGGGAAGCTTCTCTCCGCTGCCCGGGATCGCCTTGCTGAACCCCCGCGCCGGCGCGCCGCCGGCAACACGCACGCTCGCGGACGAGGCCAGCGCCAGCGCCCCCGCGGATGCCAGAAAGCGCCGCCTGCTCAGATATCGGTGCATGTCACTCCGGCCAGTGGCCCGATGGTCCTGATCCCGGGCAAACCAATGGGATAATAATCCAGTCGGACTCTTCAACTGAGGAAATGTTCATGAGCGAACGCGTCAAGATCGTGGTGCCGGGAGACGACCCCCCGCAAATTGCCGATTCACCCGCACTCGAACGTCTCGCAAAGTGGGGAGATGTGATCGTGCATCGGGACCGGCCTGAGAGTGAAGAGGAGAAAATTGCCAGGGCGCACGACTGTGACGTGATCCTGAACTCCCGCTCCAGCGTGACCTGGCGGGAATCCGCCTTCTCGCAGCTGCCGAGGCTGCGCATGATCGCGACCTGCTCGGTTGGCACCGACGCCATCGATCTCGACGCGGCACGCGAGCGCGGCATCGTCGTATCCAACCAGCCCGGGGTCAACGCGCCGTTCGTCGCCGAGCACATGTTCGGACTGATGTTTGCCGTCGCCAAGCAGGCCGCGGTTCAGACCGCCGCGCTCAAGGCGGGCCGCTGGTTGCTGCCGGTCAACGTGATGCTGCAGGGTAAGCGCCTCGGCATCGTCGGCACCGGCGCCATCGGCGCGGAGATGGCGCGCCTCGGCCGCGCCATCGGCATGGAGGCGGTGGCCTGGACGTTCCATCCATCGCCGGAGCGCGCCGCGTCGCTGGGCGTCGAGTTCCTCTCGCTGGAGGAATTACTGGAGACTTCGGACGTCGTCAGCCTGCACGTGCGGCTGAGCCCGGACTCCACGGGCCTCATCGGCGCCGCGGAGCTCGCGCGGTTGAAGCCCACCGCCATTCTGCTCAACGGCGCGCGCGCGGCTGTCGTCGACCACGCAGCGCTGGTGGAGGCCCTCCAGGAAGGGCGTATTTTCGGCGCCGGCATCGACGTGTTCGCTCCCGAGCCGGTGCCCGCCGACGATCCGATATTGACCTGTGAGCGGGTGGTCCTCACCCCGCACGCGGCGGATCAGACGCCCGAGGCCGTGGTGGCTACCAACGAGGCGGCGGTGGACAATATAATTGCGTTCCTGGAGGGGCGACCGAGGGTCAACGCCGCGCAATGAAAATCCATCGTCGAATTCGACTGAATCGCATGAGTGGCATGCGGGTTCGTATCGCGGGTAATCGCGCTTCGAAAAACCATCCGTTGAGCACATGGTCCCTGGTTGCCGCGGTGAGCATCGCTGCTCTCGCAGGGACGATGAACGCCGAAGCTCAGGACGTTGACGCCGGGCAATTTGCCGCGGCGATTCGCGCCAGCGGGCACCCTTGCGCGAGAGTCATCGAGAGTGCGAGCAAAGGCGATTCCGTGTGGCACGTGCGATGCAACGCGGGATGGTACGAGGTCACGAAAAAAGGCGACTCGACGGTCAAGGTCGTACCCCTCGACTGAAATTCGTCTCCGCTACGCGCCTCGCAGTTCGCTGCTTCGAGCGCGGCTTTTCGCGGCGTCGCGAGAAGCCTGATCTCGAACTTTTTTGATCTTTATTTTTCACGCGCGAGCGCCTCCTGCGCCTCGCAAACCAGCGTTTCCACGAGCGCCGCTGCGGGAAGCGCCCGCGCAAGCGGCGAGGCCTGCCCTGCGAGCATAGCCGCCAGATCCTTCGAGCCCCGCGCAACGCTGGCCACGTGGAGCGCAAGCGTGAGGCTGTCCTGGAGGGGAAAGGGTGCCACGTCGTCTTCCCTCGGCGCCATTTCCTCGACGAAGCGGTTGACGATGGCGCGCGCCGGGCGGCCGGTGAAGGCGCGCGTAACCACCGTTTCATCGTCGCGCGTCTGCCGCAGCACCTCGCGGTACACGGGGCTGGCGGCGGACTCCGGGCACAGGATGAACGCCGTGCCCATCTGAACGCCGCTCGCGCCGAGGGCGAAAGCCGCCGCGATGCCACGCCCGTCCGCGATTCCACCTGCAGCAATCACCGGCACCGAGACCGCGTCGACGATTTGCGGCACCAGAGCGAACGTGCCGATACTTCCGGCTGCAATGGGCTCGCTGAACGTGCCGCGGTGACCGCCGGCGTCGTATCCCTGGGCGATGATCGCGTGCACGCCCGCGGCCTCCAGGCGTCGGGCCTCGCTGACGGTCGTGGCGGAGGAAACAATGACAGTTCCCGTGGACTTCAATGCGTCGAGCATGTCGTGCGCGGGAAGGCCGAAATGAAAGCTGACGATCCGCGGCTCGAGCTCGAGCACCGCCCGCAAGGTTGCCGCATCGAAGGACCGCATCGGCGTCTCCGACAACGACGGCGACTCGCGCACGTCGAGCTCCTGGTAATAACCGGCAAGCCACCCGCGCATGGCCGCCGCGTCGTCACTCGGGTGCTCGGGCGCCTCGTGGGCAAAAAAATTGATGTTGAACGGCCGAGCCGTCCATGCGCGCGTCTCGCCGAAGCTCTCGCGCAGCTGCTCCACGGTCATCTCCCCGCATCCGAGTGAGCCCAGGCCACCGGCGTTCGACACCGCCGCCGCCAGTGCCGGGCTCGCTACACCGGCCATCGGCGCCTGGATGATCGGGTGCTCGATGCCGATCAGCTCGGTCAGATCGGTTCTCGGCCACGGAAACGACACGATTATTCCACCACTGCCGCGATCGCCGCATTCACTCGAGGCGCGTCGCGATCGCCTGCTCCTGCTCGAGAGCACGGTAACACAGCGCCTCGAGCGCCTCGATGTCCTTCGCGCAAGCACGCCCGACAGCGGACACGGCGCCCGCGCTCAGTCGGGGCTCAGACCCTCGAAAGGCCGGCGGGTGAGAAAATCGAAGTCACAGCCCTCGTCCGCCTGCGTGACGTGCTCGAAGAACAGCTTGCCGTAGCCGCGCGTCGGCCGAGAGCGATCGTCCGGGCGCCACGCCTGCCGGCGCCGCTCGAGCTCCTCGTCCGCGACCTCGAGGGACAAACGGCGCGCCGGCACGTCGAGGCGGATGGCATCGCCGTTGCGCACCAGCGCCAGCGGTCCGCCGACGGCGGCTTCCGGGCTCGCGTGCAGGACGATGGTGCCGAAAGCGGTCCCGCTCATGCGGCAGTCCGATATGCGCACCATGTCTCTCACGCCCTGCTGGGCGAGCTTCTTCGGGATGGGAATGTAGCCCGCCTCCGGCATGCCCGGGGCGCCCTTGGGGCCGGCGTTGCGCAATACCAGCACGTCGTCCGCGGAAACGTCCAGGCTCGGGTCATCGATGCGCGCGGCCAGATCGTCGAGGGAATCGAACACCACCGCGCGCCCGCTGTGCACCAGAAGCTCCTCGGAGCACGCCGACTGCTTGATGATGGCGCCGTCACCGCTCAGGTTGCCCCTGAGGAATGCGATGCCGCCACCGGTGTGAATGGGATTGGAGAGTGGGCGCACCACGCCCTGATCGAACGCCGGTGGCAGCGCGGCGATCTCTTTGCCCAGGCTGCGGCCGGTGACCGTCATGCAGTCTTGATGCAGCAGAGGCGCGAGCTCGCGCAGCACCGTGGCCATGCCGCCGGCGGCGTGCAGGTCATCCATGTATGCGCTTCCGGTCGGCTTGAGATCGATCAAAACCGGCGTCTCGTTACCCATCCGGTCGAAGGCCTCCATGTCGATACGGATGCCCAGCCGCCCGGCGATGGCGGTCAGGTGCAGAACACCGTTGGTCGACCCGCCAACCGCGAGCAGCACGCGCAGGGCGTTGGCGAGCGACTTCCCGGTCATGATGCGCGACGGCCTCAGATCTTCGCCGGCGAGGCCGAGGGCGCGGGCGCCCGCCTGCTCGGCGTGGCGCAGCCGATCCGCATGCACCGCCGGAATCGTGGCGCCGCCGGGCAGCATCATGCCCATGGCCTCGGTCATGCAGGCCATGGTGCTGGCTGTGCCCATGACACCGCAGGTGCCAGCCGATGACACCAGCCGATCGGTGACCGCCTCGATCTCACGCTCGTCGATGCGCCCGGCCCGATAATCCGCCCAGAACCTGCGGCAATCGGTGCACGCGCAGACACGCTCGCCGCGGTGCGTTCCCGAGAGCATCGGCCCGGTCACTACGACGATGCTCGGAATATCCACGCTGGCCGCGGCCATCAGCTGCGCCGGCACGGTCTTGTCGCAGCCGCCGATCAGCACGCACGCATCCATGGGCAGGGCGCGCATCATCTCCTCGGTGTCCATGGACATGAGGTTGCGCAGGTACATGCTGGTCGGGTAGGCGAACGACTCGTGCAGCGAGATGGTCGGAAACTCCATCGGCAGCCCGCCGGCGAGCATGACGCCGCGTTTGACGGCCTCGACGAGCTCGGGGACCGTGGCGTGACAGGCGTTGTAAGCGCTCGCGGTGTTGGCGATGCCGATCACCGGGCGCGCGAGCGCGTCCTCGCTGAAACCCATCGCCTTGATGAAGGCCTTGCGCAGGTAGAGCGAGAACTCGGCGTCGCCGTAGTCGGTGAGCTTTCGCCGCATGCCTTGTTTTTTTTCGCTCATGCCTGCATCCGTGGACGCTTCGCTGACGGGACTTCGAGCGCGCAATTGGGAGGATGACCAGATACGCCGATCGCGTCAAACAGCGACCAGCGCGGCGCCGGCCGTTGGTCAGGCAGCCGGCGGGAGCCGCCCTCGAGGCGGCTCCCGGATGGTGGCACGACCGCGGCCCGCGCGGGTGATGGCGCGGGCCGACGGCGTTTTTACACGGGCCGAATCAGCTCGTCATCACGCCGACGACGGCGAGCACGATGAAAGCGGCGACGAGGTAGATCCAGCTTCGGTTCTTCACTGCGGGTTGCGCTTCGACTTGCTGCGACATGTTCTCAATCTCCCTGTTGGATGGTTGCGTTTCGCCGGCTCCGGCAGGATCGGAGCCGAATTTCGAATCCATGGGCGCGACGGGCGCGGAACCTCGCCGGGCCTTTTTTGTTGCGTTGCAACAATCATGCCTGACGACCTGTGACGGCGTCGGGGCCCGCCGCAGCGGCGCCTGCCTGCGCCGCCACGGGTGGGATAAGCATCTGTTTTGAGGGAAAATCAGCCCCGTGGGCCCGGCGCCGCCGATGCCCGAAATCAGCACCCGGCATGCCCCGACCGCGCCGTTGGCGAGCCCTGATTGTTGCACTGCAGTAACGATCGGTAACGCCCGGCCGCGGCCGGTGTCACCAATCGGGACAGCCGTCGGCGGGCGTTACCGGCGCTTCACAGGAACAGGGTGTCCACGTCGAGACCGAGCATGAAACGGCCGACGGTCTCGTAGTTGGTGTGCCGCCCCTGAACCTGCTGCGACACCGCGTGGGCGTCGCGGAAGCGGCGCTCGAAAGGCTGGCTGTCGAAGATCGCCGTGGCCCCGGCCAGGCGGTAGACCTGCTCGACCACATCGGTTGCCTCGTTGATGGCGTGGGTCGTGGCAAGCCGCAGGCGCACGCGGTCGTCCATGGCGAGCGTGCCGGTTTCGTCAACCGCCTGCCAGATCTCGGCGAGCACCTGCTGCTGATAGGCGCGCGCCGAGCCGAGCTTCGCCTCGAGCTCGGCGAGACGCGTCTGAACGACGGCGCTGTCGCGCATGGCGCTCGGCGCGCCCCGGGGTTGCTTGTGGCGCGCGAGCGCCACCAGGTCCTCGAGTGCGCCGCGGGCGATGCCCAGGGCGACACCGGAGAACACCGACGCGTAGACGTTGGTGGTGGAGAATCGGTACAGCGTGGCGTCCACTCTGCACTCCTGCGGAGTCTCACGGTCGAGCGTGAGCGCATCCTCGACGAACAGATCGTCGACGCCGTAGCCTTCGCTGCGGGTACCCCGCAGGCCCAGGACATACCAATCGTCCGCGATGCGCGCCTGAACGCGCGGAAAAAGCGCGGTGCGGCGCGCATGCTCGCCCGCCGGCGTCGTGCGCGGCGAGCCGTCGGCCTCGAACACCCGACAGTGGCCACCGAGCCAGGTGGCATGCTTGCCGCCGCTCGCAAAACCCCAGCTACCGCTGACGCGGTAGCCGCCCGCGGTGGCGACGGCACGCCCCTCAACGCCCGCACCCCAGGCGAGCACCGCGTCGCGGGCCTCGAAGACGTGTCTCGCCGGCGCCGCGTCCAGAAATGCCGCCGACATGGCGCAGCCGAGCGCCTGTCCCAGGCACCAGGCGGCACTGGCGTCGGCGGTGGCGATCGTCTCGGTGACCTCGGCGAGAATGTTGAGCGGCGGCTGCGCGCCGCCGAGAAATCGCGGCAACGTCAGGCGGAAAAGCTCCGCTTGGTGCATGGCCGCAAGCACCTCGTCGGGAAGGGCGCGCTCGGCCTCGATGCGATCGCCGGCTGCAGCGATCGCCGGCAGCAGCCGGCGCGCAGCTTCCAGGCACCCGTGAGCCGCAGGCAAAGCCTCTTGGTGGAATCTGTTCACGGACTTATTATCCGCGAGAGTCAAATCGCCGTCGAATCGATTGAGCGCCCCAGCTTTGAGCACCAGCAGCTTCAAATTCGGATTGATGATCCGTGCCCAGTATCCGCGCGACGACGACATGGTCAGGCGCTTCGAAGAGATCTGCGATGTCGCACGGTTGGCGGAAAAGCTGGGGTTCGACTGCATCACCAAGGGTATGCACTACGGCGCTTCGCCGCTCGGAGACTATCAGCAGATCCCGTTTCTCGCCCGCATCATGGCCGAAGCGCCGGGCTGCCGTTTGAATGCAGGCGTCGTGCTCCTTTCGCTGCACAAGCCACTCGACATCGCCGAGCAGTTCGCCACCCTCGATGTCATGTCGAAGGGTAAAGTGATCCTCGGTGTCGCGCTCGGCTATCGCGATTTGGAGTTCAAGGCTTTCGGCACTACCCAGGCGGAGCGTGTGACAAGGCTCGAGGAAAATCTCATCGCCATCAGGCGTCTCTGGACCGAGGAGCGCGTGAGCATGACCGCTTCTCACTTCGAGCTCGACGATGTTTCCCTCGGCATGCGCCCGGTGCAGAAACCGCATCCGCCCATCTGGATGGGCGCCAACGCCGACGCGGCCATTCGCAGAGCGGCGCGTCTTGCCGATTGCTGGTACATACCGCCACACAACCGCGTCGACACCGTATTGCGTCAGCTCGATATCTACCGGCGCGAGCTCGAAGCGCTCGGCAAGCCCTTTCCCGAAGAGTTGCCCATGCGCCGAGAGGTATTCGTTGCGGCTAATCGAGAAGAGGCGATGCGATTGTGCGGGACGGCGCTCGAGCGCAAATACCGGGCCTACGTCGAGTGGGGACAGGACAAGCCGATGCCGGAGGGTGACGAGCTGGACCTCGCGCTCGAAGAGCTCACCAAAGATCGTTTTCTCATCGGTTCCCCGGACGAGGTGAGCGAGGCGATCCTCGCAATCGTGCGCCCCACCGGCGTCAACCATCTCATCATCAGCACCCATTGGCCGGGCATGGAAACCGCTGTTGCCATGGAAGCCATGCAGCGCTTCGCCGAAGAGGTCATGCCGAGAGTGCGCAGCGGACTGTGAACTTCAGCTGCCGCCACGGGCGAGCGTCACGCCGCCACACACGTAGAGCACCTGCCCGGTAACGAATCCGGAGCGCTGGTCGAGAAAGAATGCCACGGCATTAGCCACGTCTTCCGGCTCACCCAGGCGCGCCATGGGAATCGACTCGACGATCTGTCGGGTGCGCGGGTTGTCCGGCGGATTGGCGCGCTCGAAGAGCTCGGTGCGGACCGGTCCGGGTGCAATCGCATTGACGCTGATGCCCGCGGGCGCAAGCTCCAGCGCCCACACTCTGGTCAACGAAACCATGGCTCCCTTGGTGGCGGCGTAGCTCGTGCGAAGCGTCTTGCCGAGATGCGCCCGGCTCGCAATATTGACGATGCGCCCGAAACCCTGCGCCCGCATCCCGGGCGTCACCGCCTGCGCGCACAGCATCGGTGCGCGCATGTTCACCGCTACCGAAGCGTCGAAGTCCTCGACAGTAGTGTCTTCGAGTGCCGCCATGCGACCAATGGCGGCATTGTTGACCAGCGCGCTCACGGTGCGCTCCTCGACCAACTCTCGAAGCGCTGCGCGTGTCGTCTCGACGTCGCCGAGGTCCACCTCGACCCAGCGATCGCCGAGCTCGGACTCGGGGGCTGTCACGTCGAAGTTGACAACCTGCCAGCCCTCCGCGAGCAACCTCGCCGCGATGGCGCGCCCGATGCCGCGGCTGGCCCCGGTTACGAGCGCGGTTCTCATGCCGTCTGGCCGACGCTCATGCGCGCTTTACCTCAGCGCGGTCGGAGAACGAGCACATCGGAGACGCGGTCACCGGATCAGGCAAAGATCTCATCGAAGAACGACTGCATCTCCTGCCACGATCGGCGATCGACCTCTTCGCTATAGGCGAGCGGCAGTCCGTATTTCTCGCCATTGGCATCGGCGTCGGGATTGGTAAATCCATGCAGCGCACCGGGATAGGCGATGAAACGCAGATCGGCACCAGCCGCTTTCATCTCTTCCTCGAGCGCCGCGACGTCGGCTTCCGGCACGAGCGAATCGTCGGCGCCATGGCAGACCAGCACTTTCGCGTGCACGCTGCCGGGCGCGGGCTTGTGGGCCGAGCCTAGCGCGCCGTGAAAGCTGACGACACCGGCCAAAGGCATTCCTGTTCGTGCCGCGTGCAGCACCATCGCGCCGCCGAAGCAATATCCGATGGCGGCAATGCGGCGTGCATCCACCGTCTCATGACTCTGCAGATACTCGAGGGCGGCGGCGAGCCTTGATTCCGCCTGACCCATGTCGCTCAGGACGCCGCTCATGAGACGACCGGCGTCGTCGGGGTTGTCAGCCACCTGGCCATTGCCATACATGTCGACGGCGAGCGCGGTGAATCCGAGCTCCGCCAGCATGTTGGCCCGCCGGCGCACGTAGTCGTTGAGACCCCACCACTCGTGGATGACCATGACACCGGGGCGCCGGGCATCGCTGGCCTCGTCATAGGCCAGATAGGACGCGAGCTCGCTGCCATCGGCCTTGAGACGCACCGTTTCGGTGTGCATGCTTGACTGGTTCTCGGACATGTTTTCCTCCTTGGCGGTTAGCTACTCACCAATAAGCTGTCTGGCATACGCGGCCGTGTCGAAATACCCGCGCGATGATGCAATCAGGCCGTCGGTACCCAGATCCCATACTTCCATTCCGCTCAGCCTGACAGGTTTGCCGCCGCCATCGGCACCCACGGGCGTACCGATAAGCGTCCAGTTGAATACGGCCTGGTCCCCGCCCGCAAGAATGGCGTCGAGCCGGATGACGAGATCCGGAAAGGTACGCATGAAAGAGAGGGCGACCCCTGCGAGGGCCTCGCGACCGACGGCCGGTGTGCCGCCGTTGATGATCTGGAAACCTTCTTCGGCAAAACACGCGGCGACGCCTCGCGGATCCTGCGAGCTCCACGCGCGGCTGTAACGCTCCGCCAGCGCCCGCACGAGGGACGCATCGGATGCGCGTGGACCAGCTCCCGATAGCTGCGCCGCTGCTGCCGCCGTATCCACGTGCAGCGCGACCCGGTCGAGCGTCTCGTTGTCGTTGAAGTGCAGCACAACGCCGGCCGAGAATTTGACGGGCCGTCCCGGGGATCCGCCTTCGGTGGCCAGCGAGCCCTCGACGAATCCTTCCACCAGCACCTGTCGGGCCGGGAATCCGCGCATGCGAACCGCGCCGAGCCGTGCATCCGGACAGCGCGCGAACAGATTCGCCAGCGCCTCGAGAACCTCGGGACCGCGCAATGGATTGCCGTCTCCACGTTCGAAGCTGCAGTGCGGCGCGCACGCCTGCTCGAGCGCTCGGCAGTCGTGATTATCGAAAGCGGCAACGAGACGACGACATCGGCCGTCTGTGAGTGCCTGGTCCATCGGGGCCCCTCCCGCTCGACATCGTACTGCAATGCAGTGGCGCGCAAAACCCGCCCGGTAACGCCCGCCGCCTGCAGGCCGTCGAGACCACCGTGCTCTGGTGCCTCAGGTGCAATTCTCCTATGATTCCGGCGCTCGGACTGCCCTCCGAGATCCGTTTCGAGACCCATGAGCGAGCATGACGACACACCGTCGAACTACGCTTCCAATGTACGAGCACAGTACGAAGCGTATCCATTTCCGCTGCGCGATCCCCGCGACGAGGCCAAGCGTCTGGTGGTTGCCGAGCAGGAATGTCTCGGCAAGCTGAATCACTTCTGTTTCGGCGGGCGGCAGAGCTTCGGCGATGGCTTTCGCGTGCTCGTCGCCGGTGGAGGGACCGGCGATCACACGATTTTTCTCGCCGAGCAACTCCGCGATTACGACGCAAGCGTCACCTACGTCGACATCAGCCGATCGAGCATGGCCATCGCGCAGGAACGGGCTCGCGCCAGGGGTCTGAAAAACATCGAGTGGCACCATTCATCGATACTGGACCTCGCATCTCTGAATCCGGCACCTTTCGATCTGGTGAGCTGTACCGGTGTCCTTCACCACTTGCCCGAGCCAGAGCGCGGTATCGACGCCCTGCGTCGCGTGCTGGCACCGCAAGGCGCCATGAGTCTGATGCTGTACGGCAGAACGGGTCGGCTGCCCGTATACGCGGGCCAGGAGCTCATGCGGCTCGTCAACAGCGGCGTCGACGATGCCGCGCTCAAGATAAGGAACGCACGCGCCACAGTGCAGGCTCTGCCGGACACGAACTGGCTGGTGCGGGGGCAGGACGCCAAGGGCATAGTCAGGAACTTTCTCGAAGATGAGAGCAATCTTTACGATGTGCTCATTCACGAGCAGGACCGCGCTTACAGCGTGCCGGAGATTTACGACTTCCTTGCCGGCGCCGACCTCGAGCTTATTGAGTTCACGTCCTTTCACAGCGATCCGCCCTGCTTTCGCTACATGTACGATCCGATGCCGTGGATTACCGATTCAGACCTGGCATCCCACGTGGCAAAGCTGCCTCGCGCAACGCAGCAGGCCATTGCCGAGGCGATCCACTGCATGCTCACCTGCCATGCTTTCTACGCAGCACCCGGCTCGGAAGATCGCATTGCTTCGCCGGAAGATCTCGAGATGGTCCCGTTCTTCCTCTACTTCGACTCGAGCAGTCTTGCACAGCATTTTCGCGGTGCCTCTGGCCGCGAGTGCGGACTCAACTACAGGCAAAGCACCGTGCACTTTGAAGTCGGAAAGTACAGCGCACCCATGATGGCCGCAATCGACGGGTCACGCAGCCTCGCTGAGATGATCGACATGGTGCGTGCAGAAACCGGCGGTGTCGCAACGAAATCTGAGCTCCTGGAGGACTTCATGGCCTTTTATCGGCCGCTGAACTGTCTCGACATCCTCCTGCTCCGCCACCGCAGCGTCGCACCGTTTCGCGAGTATCCGCTCGAAGTGGTCGCCTGATCGGCGCAAGGCGCGATGTCCAAGCTGACCATAGGCATCGATGTCGGTGGCACATTCACCGACGTGTTCTGCTACGAGCACGCATCACGCAGCTTTCGCGTCGCCAAGGTGCCGACTACTCCCGCCGATCAGTCGCTAGCTTGCATCGAGGCGCTCGGCTCGCTGGTCGATTCGGCAACATCCGTTCAGACCATCGTTCATGGGACCACTATCGGCACCAACGCCGTGATCGAGCGAAAGGGCGCGCGCTGCGGGTTGATAACGACGCGCGGATTTCGCGATACCCTCGAGCTCGGTCGGCGAACGCGACCTCACGCATGGGGTCTCACGGGAAGCTTCGAGCCGCTGATCCCGCGCGATCTGCGCCTCGAAGTCCGCGAACGCATCGATGCGGACGGAAACGTCATCTCGGCTCTGGACGAGTCCGATGTCCAGGACGCCGTGAGGCGGCTGCTCGAGAACGGCGCCGAATCGCTGATCATTCACTTCATGCATTCCTATGTGAACCCAGTGCATGAGGAGCGCTGCGCGGAGATCGCTCGCACCATGTGGCCCAATCCTTATATCTCGCTCGGATCCCGGATCCTGCGCGAGATACGAGAGTTCGAACGGGTCAGCACAACCGCTTTGAACGGATATGTGCAGCCTCTGATGGCGCGGTATCTCTCCCGCCTGGGCGATGGTCTGAGCTCATTCAATTTCGCCGACGAGCTCCTCATCATGCAGGGCAACGGCGGAATGATGTCGGCGCAGGTCGCAGCCGAGCGCGCTGTCCAGACCGTGATGTCGGGCCCAGCGGCAGGCGCCATCGCCGCGGCCGGCCTGGCGGCGAACGCGGGATTCGCAAACGTCATCAGCTGTGACATGGGCGGCACGAGCTTCGATCTGACGCTCATTCGCAACGGGTTGCCCGTAACGACCACCGAAAAGGACATGGACTACTCGGTACCGCTGCGGGTGCCGTTGATCGACATCCACACAATCGGCGCCGGTGGCGGAAGCATCGCGGCGGTGAACGAAGGCGGGCTGCTGGAAGTAGGCCCGCAAAGCGCCGGTGCCGACCCGGGCCCTGTTTGCTACGGCAGGGGCGGCGACCAACCAACCGTCACCGACGCCAATGTTGTTCTCGGGCGCATCGATGTCGAGTCGATCACCGGAGCCGGGGTCGGCGATCGAGACCGCGTTCGCGCATGCATCGAGAGGGAAATTGGAGAAAAGCTCGGGCTCGACGCAGAGCATGCAGCAGCTGCAATCCTCGCGGTTGCCACGAATCAGATGGCGAATGCGGCACGCATGATCTCCATTGAGAAAGGTCACGACCCCCGGGAGTTCGTTCTATTTGCCTTCGGCGGCGCCGGCCCCCTGCATGCCACGGAGATCGCGCGAGAGCTCGGTGTGCCGAAGGTCATTGTTCCCCGATATCCGGGCATCACCTCGGCCCTGGGTTGCGTAATGGCCGACGTGCGCCACGACTACGTGCACTCTTTGCATCGACCCCTCGCCCAGGTGAACAGCGAAGAGGCCGACGCAATCTGCGCAGCACACCTCGGCGCCGGACGCGATCTGATCGAACGAGAGAACGTGGACGTCTCCGGAATCGACGTCATTCACGAGGCAGATCTGCTGTTCCGGGGCCAGAGCCACGTTTTTCGAGTGCCCGTGCAGAGCCCCGGCTTCGATCCGAAGCAGGTGCGTGCGAATTTCGAGCAGCTCTATCGCGAGCACTTCGACATCTCGCTGCCCGAGATGGTCGCCATCCTGGTCAGTCTGCGCACCACGGTCATCGGGCGCCGCTATCCCGTCGAAACGCGCGCATCTGCGCTCGCCGGCAATCAAAGTACAGGCGAGGCCCTGATCGGGCATCGCCCCGTCTGGTTCCACGGCGAATGGGTCGAAACCCGCATCTATCGAAGAGACGCTCTCGAGCACAACACCCGCATCGAGGGCCCCGCTATCGTCGAGCAAAGCGATTCGACCGTGCCCATCGAGCCGGGCTGCCGTGGGTGCGTGGACGTATTCGGCAATCTGGTCATCGACGTGCCGCCGGCCGAGGTGTGGTCCGACTCGGCGCAGACGAGCGCCATCGACGCCGTCACCCTGGCGGTCGTCCAGAACGGCCTCAATCAGATAGCGAGCGAGATGGATCTCGTTCACCAGAAGACGTCATTCTCGCCGGTGATCTCCGAGGCGTTCGACCGATCGAACGGTATCTACGATCGCGAGACCGGCAAGATTATTGCGCAGGGCGAGCTCGGCCTGCCCATCTTCCTAGGTGTCATGCAGTCCACTACCGAAGCGGTAATCCGTCACCGCGACGACCTCGAGCCGGGCGACATCGTCATCGTGAACGATCCGTACTTTGGTGGCACACACCTGATGGACGTCAAGATGGTGAAGCCCTTTTTCTATCGTGACCGCCTGTGGGCCTATCTCTCGAACACCGGCCACTGGTCCGATACTGGAGGCATGGTGCCCGGTGGCTTCGCAGCGAGCGCCACGGAGGTGCACCAGGAGGGGCTGCGACTGCCGCCCGTCAAGCTCGTGCGTCGAGGGGAGCTCAGCCGGGACGTCGTCGACATCATCATGCACAACATCCGCGTTCCGGAGGAGCGCATGGGCGACATGCATGCGCAGCTGGGCGCGCTCAGCATCGGAGAGCAGCGGTTGACGGCGCTACTCGACAAGTACGGGGAGCGCACTGTATCGGCGGTGATCGAAGAGATGCGCGAGCGCTCGGAGCAACTGATGCGCGCGAACATCGCGACCATACCCGATGGTGAGTATCGGTTCGTGAGCTGCATGGACAGCGACGGTATTGACGATACGCTGCTCAAAGTCGACGTGATTGTCCGTGTCGACGGCTCGGAGATCTATTTCGATTTCTCGAACAGCAGCCCACCGTGCCGGGGACCGATGAACTCCGTCTGGGCGACTACCCTTGGCTCTGTCTACTGCGGCATGAAGCACGTGTTTCCCGCAGTGCCGATTAATTCCGGCTGTTTCATCCCAATTCATGTGCAGGAGCCACGAGGCACGTTTTTATATGCGGAATACCCGCGTCCGGTTGCCGGCTGCGCCGCGGAAACGTCTCAGCGCATCATGGAAGCCATGTTCGGCGCCCTCGGCCGGGCAATTCCGGATCGGATGTTTGCGGGCCCCGCCGGCACCAGCGGAAATTTCGCCCTCGGCGGCTACGATCCGGCGCGTCAGTCCGGCTTCGTCATGTATGTGTTCAGCGGTGGCGGCTATGGCGGCTGGCGGGGCGGCGATGGAATCAGCAACGGATGCTCGACAATCGGTATATCTAAGACCCAACCCGCTGAAGTGCTCGAGCAGCACTTTCCAGTGCTGTTCGAGGAGTACGCGTTGCGCGAGGGCTCCGCCGGCGCGGGTCGTTTCCGCGGTGGATTCGGCGTGAGTTACCGCGTCAAGCTTCTCAGAGGTGAGGCCAAGGCTTCCTTCATGATGGATCACGGTCGCACCGGGCCGTTCGGCATGCTCGGAGGACGCGACGGCGCGATGAACGATATCGAGATTTGCATCAGCGACCACGTGCGGCGCCCGATGCACGGATCCAAGGGCGACGGCTTCGAACTCGCGGCTGGCGACTGGGTCCAGGTGCGGACACCCGGAGGCGGCGGCTACGGCGACCCTCACGATCGGCCCCGCGAGCTTCTCGAACGCGATCTCGAGCGCGGCTACTTCGAGCGAAAAACGGCGAAATCCGACTACGGAAACGTGATCTGATCCACATTTTTCACTCTCGTTCGGCCCGGGTGGCGACCCCAGATCCGCGTGCCTATACTCAATTTCTCTGCCTCACTGATCGAAAATGCCATGGCCAACGAGAACATCGCTGACACGGTTAAGGATTTCATTACCACTGATCTGCTTCTCGACGCCGTGGAGATCGAGAACGACACCAGCCTCTTTCAGGGAAGGCTCATCGATTCCATGAACCTGGTTCAGCTCCTCTCGTTTCTCGAGACCAAATTCGGAATCAAGATTCCGACCCATGCAGTGACCGTAGAGAACCTCGACACCATCGACTCCATCGAGAAGCTCGTCAACAAGGTCCGCACTTGACGAAGTTCGAATCGGCGGCCAGAGAATTTCTGGCCGGCGCCACAGCTGCCAGCCCCCGAGCATTCCTGGTCAGCATTCTGCTCGGGGTGATGATTCTCGCGTCCCTAGAAGTAGCGCTTTCCAGAGGCTTACTGTGGCGCCTCGAGCCCGGGTGGTTGCTGAGCACCCCCTATGATGACTGGACACATGCAATGTGGGCTGTGAATCAGCTAAGCGAGAGCAGTGATGTCATACCGCTTTATCTGATAGGTGGGTCTGGCTCGAGGGAAGCGGTTATCAGCAATGAGTCTGTTGAACAAGCTCTCGCTGCTGGGAGCACGAAGAAGTATCGATTTCTCAATCTCGGGACTCGTAATCAGACATTCTTCGAAGCGATCATATTGATCGAGAATCTCCCTGACACGAAATCAGGGATGATCATATTTGGTCTAACACCACACTTTTTCACCGACGGCATCAGTGAAGCGCAGACCGCTGTCTATGGCACACGTTTTCCATTGTATTCGCACACACTTGTAAGAGCTCTCGATGCCATGGGAGTGCTGGATCATGCCGTGCTTCCGATCAACGTCATGCGCTACCGCGCAATGTTTGCGAACTACCTCAACAAACGTATCGCGGGAAAAACTTTCTTCGAGAAGCTTTCTTATCGAAATCACCTATATGAGGGACTTCCGCCGAAGCGTGGAGACGAGCTGAGAGAATGGTTCAATCTCATTCGCTCTGACATGATTAAATACCCACACCATGCAATCCTCAACTTCGAGATGCTCGAAATAGCGATCGAGCTGGCTCAGAGGAAGGGTTACGAAGTACTACTCGTCGACTTGCCCAGAAATCCTGTGGGCGAAGAACCGCTTTACGGCCCCATTCTCGATTCTTATAACGAGAACATCGGAATTCTTGCCGAATCAAGAACGGTTGAGCATATCGATATGCATGCTCAATACCAATTTCCGCAGTCATATTTCTATGATCACCTCCATCAGATCGACAGTGCACGAGTGATATTTCAAGGTAAATTTGTCGAACTGATCCTCGAGAAAATGGATACGAAACTGTGATTTACCAGCAGTTTTGGTATCTGCCCTTTTTACTTGCTTCCTTGCTGGTCTACTGGCTTTTATGTAGAAACGTCAGAGCCAAGAAAATTTTTCTTCTCGCGGCCAGCATCGGTTTCCTGCTCTCTGTTCAGGTCGAGTTCACCCTCGTACTACTCGCATGGACCACTGCCATCTACTTCCTGTCCCGGCGCTTGCAAAATCCGAATGTCGAGAAGCGGGGCACTTTGCTCGCAATGGGTGTCGTCGCTGTTCTTTCCTACCTTGCCTTCTTCAAGTACTTACCGCCGTTACTTACTGCCGTATTCGGTACTACCAATACCGAACATGACGTTGATTGGCTGCATACTGGATTGATCCTTCCACTAGGCCTGTCTTATTTTACGTTCAAATTCTTACACTACATGATCAATGCTTACCGTGGAGAACTCGTAAAGCATAAACCCATAGATTTCTTTCTCTACACTGTTTTCTTCCCGATTGTGCCCGCCGGTCCCATAGAACGAGTCGAGCGCTTCGTGCAAAAGGCGCGCCTCAACTGGGATCCCGAAGCTTTTGTCTACGGCCTGCAGCGGATCACCCTGGGAGTCACGAAGAAGCTGCTCTTGGTTGACTCTATCCTGATTCATTACGTATCAGGTCAGGTAGCCTGGCAGCTGATGCAGCCGGGCTATGACGGCATTGAACTCGGGATGGTTTGGACATTTCTAATCGCGAGCTTCCTCTACGCTTACCTGGATTTCTCTGCATATACGGATATTGCGGTGGGCACCGCGAGATTGTTCGGATACACGATATGCGAGAATTTTCGATATCCGATCTTTCAGAGAAATCTGGCCGAGTTCTGGCAGCGCTGGCACATGTCTTTGAGCTCCTGGTGCCGCGACTATGTCTACATGCCGGTTCTCGGGCACTCGCGTAATCCGAAGCTCGCGCTTTATGCGAGCATGATGACCATCGGCGCGTGGCACCAGCTGAGCTTCAACTGGCTCGCCTGGGGAGCGTTGCACGCAACAGGCCTCGTCTGTCTGATGAAATGGCATCAGCTGCGAAGAAAGCTGAACGTCCCTTTGAGGCCCCAGGCGACCGTGCTTGGTCATATTGTCGGAGCCGCGCTGACCTTTGTTTTTGTCTGCTGGGTGTTTGCCTTCGTATCCATTCCTTCACCGGTGGCAGCGCTGCAGACCTTCCTCTTCGCCGTGACGGGCAAGGTGTGGCTGTGAGAGCAATCGGAAATGTCGTGCAGATAGTGGGGCTCGCACTGTGCTTCGTTGTCATCTTCTTCCTGTCCGGCCATCAGGAAGCCGCTTTCAGGTATATGGGGTTCTAGATCCGTGAACGCGCTCGAAATTATTCGAAAATCCGTCGAAGCTCATCGTCAGCGACCGGCTTATGAAGACGACGAGACGTCTCTGA